>Ga0209023_10005104_pt1 | contig 14523 bp, 14 predicted proteins | sample LakOneMetagenome_FD_187468 | JGI IMG/M metagenome (GOLD analysis project Ga0209023, IMG submission 187468) | Freshwater and sediment microbial communities from Lake Erie, Canada (SPAdes) (version 2) | ecosystem: Environmental > Aquatic > Freshwater > Lentic | place: Lake Erie, Canada...
GACCCAGTCGATGAGCTTCTGGTTGCTGGTGGTCCCTGACATGTTCTTCCCCGATCTCTCTCGGTCGGTCGGGCAGGAGCCCGACGGTTCCTGGTCTCAGGCCGTCTCGGGCGCCGGTTCGGCGTGTGCCCGGAAGGTCGGTGTTCCCATGTCGACTTCTGAACCGAGCTGCAGGCTGGTGGCCCGCCCCTCGCTGTCCAGGTCGTACTGCACCCGCTGCCCCTGTCGGAGCATGCGGAACAGCGTGCCGTCGAGGGCCGACGGAGCAAGGTCGGTCTCAGCCAGATCCGTGTCGTTGACGACGATGCCATCGCCGGTCACGGGGTCGTAGGACTTGATCACGCCTTGCACTCGGTCGCTGCTCCTGGTCTGGTGCGCGTCCCGCTGCGGGAAGCTGCTGGCCCGGCACCAACCGTACCGGCGAGTCCGAAGGCGCGGCAAAGCGTGGTCACAGATCGGGACCAAGGTCCCGGTGGCGCGCTCGGTCGTGTCGCCGGGCAGCAAAGGCGGCGCGAGCGGTGTGCCGCGAAGCACGGCAGGGTCAGGGCGCGGCGATGCCCCAGGCGGCCAGCGGTGCCCGCAGGACGTGAACGTTCCGATGATCGACGTGCGGGGCGACGGCCGGATGTGGGCGTCGCAGCAGTGGTCAGGCCTGCGGACGAGCCGAGACGGGCTTGGTGACCTTGCCCGACTTGATGCAACCCGTGCAGACGTTCATACGCTTGGTGCCGCTCGGGGTGGCGACTCGGATGCGCTGGATGTTCGGGTTCCAACGACGCCGGGTGCGGCGATGGGAGTGGCTCAGGTTCATCCCGAACGAGGGGCGCTTGTCGCAGATCTCACACACGGCAGCCATGGCTGTCTCTTCTCCGGTCGTTCCGCCACCTTCGGCGGGAGCCTCCCGGTTCGTGCCGGGTGGCGAAGGTCTGTTGGGCACCCTTGCGGGATGCGCTCGGTCGAGAAGGGCGCAAGCCCTGCCGTCGGCCGACGGAGCAGTGTAGTGCGACCACGCTGGAGACCCAAGCACAGCCGCTCGGCTCGACGTCGCCATCGCTGGTGGGTCGCCATCGTCGCTCACCGGCAGAGGGCCTTCACTACGCTGAGCGCATGGCATCAGCATCCTCATCGGAGCGTCGGTCCCCGGCGGAGGTCACGATGTCCGCTCCACAGCTGCTCGACGCATTGGTGGCGTGCGCCGCGGTCCTCGAACAGCATGCCGAGGCGCTCGATCGCTTGGACGTGCGGTTCGACTGGGAGGCCGAGCTCGCCGCCGAATCGCTCGGTATCGGCGTCGGTGTCGATGGCGCCGGCGCAGATGGGGTCGAGGCCGGCAACATCGGGTGGCGTGGGGCGGCCGCTCCGGCGGACCCATCAAACGGCGCCGGACTCGAGGTCGGTCCGGGCGCCGATCTGGCCGTCACCTTCGGGGCTGCGTGTGCAGCAGCATCGGACAGCCGCGACTTCTCGTCGCTCAGCCGTGGGTTGTCGCACGGCGCGACCGCATCAGCGACGGGTGCAGCCGGCCGACACCTTGCTGCGTTCCTCTCGGGTGTCGGCGACGCGCTGCGCAACGCTGACCGACTCGATGCTGCGCGGCTCGCGTTGGCGCTCGAAGCCGGCGCCGAGCGGGTCACCGAAGCCGACGACGGAGCACATCCCGGTTCGTTGCTCGCGGTCATGGTGGCGTCCGCCGACGGTGCGCTCGATGCGTCCGACGCGGGTTCGGACATCGTCGAGGTGCTCGTGTCGGCCGCCGAAGCGGGCCTGGTCGAACTGGAGCAGGGGCCGATGATCGACGCGCAGCTGGCGGAGCGTGGCACCGTCGATGCCGGTGGTGCCGGGTTCCTGCTGCTGTTGGACTCGCTCGCGGCGGCCATCACCGGCGACCCGATGCCGGAACCGCCCCGGGACGAGCCGCTCCGTGCTCGGGCCGTCGACGGCGACGCCGCTGCTGAAGGTCCAGCATCGGCGGCCCCAACGGGTGTCGGGCACCGCTTCGTGGTGCGTTGCGAGATCCACCCGCCGCGTGCCGACATCGAAGCTGCCGCCGATCTCGAGGTCGTGGTGTACGAGCTCAGCGACAGGCTGGTCTTCGACGGCAGCGGGACCCGCTGGAGCGTCGAGGTCGTGACGGCGTTCCCCGGTGCGGTCGTGGAGGCCCTTGCTGGAGCGGGCGTTCTGTCGGAGCTCCACATCGGCATCGCGGATCCGTCCAGCCGATCGTGACCGACCGTCCCCCGATCACCCTCGTCGACCTGTCCGCGATGGGTGTCGGCATGCTCTCAGGTGTGGGCCCCAAGAAGCTGGACGGCCTGAACACGCTCGGCATCGACACGTTGCTGGATCTGCTGATGTACTACCCGCGCCGCTACGTCGACCGGACCCGCGAAGCACGGATCTCGGACCTGGCCGACGGCGAAGAGGCGCTGGTGCTCGGGCGGGTGGCGAGTGTGTCGTCGAGACGGATCCGAGGCGGTCGGGCGATGGTGGTCGCCGAGGTGCGCGACGGCTCTGGGTCGCTGCGTTGCACGTTCTTCAACCAACCGTGGCGGGAGCACCAGCTCAAGAAGATCGGTCCCGACGACGCCGGCCTCGAAGTGGCGATGTTCGGCCGCATCGAGGTCTTCCGCGGACAGCGCCAGATGACGAACCCGATCGTGGACGTCATCGGTGACCCGAAGGGCGGCCAGACCGGGCGGATCGTGCCGATCTACCCGCAGTCGGAGAAGGCCCGGTTGAGCACGTGGGAGCTGGGGGAGTGGACGGCGCAAGTGCTGCGGCGCAGCCACGCCCGCGGGATCGATGACCCCGTGCCCGCAGCGATCCTCGAACGCCACGACCTCGTCGCTCGTGGGGACGCCTTCGCGGGTGTCCACGCTCCGTCATCGATGGCGCAGGAGGTGCTCGCTCGACGTCGACTGGTCTTCGACGAGCTGTTCCGATTGCAGCTCGCTCTGGTTCGTCGCAAGCGGGAGATCGAGGCGGCGTCGCTCGGCATCCGCCACGTGGTCGACGACGGCGACGATCGGGCGACGGCGCCGGGGCTGGTCGCCCGCTACCTGGGGGCGCTGCCGTATGACCTGACCGGAGCGCAGGCCCGGGCGGTGGCAGAGATCCGCCACGATCTGGCCGGCCCGGTACCGATGCACCGGCTGCTGCAGGGTGACGTCGGTTCGGGCAAGACCGTGGTGGCCATGGCGGCGTTGCTGACCGCGGTGCAGGGCGGACACCAGGGTGCGCTCATGGCGCCGACCGAGGTCCTCGCCGAGCAGCACGCGCTCGGCGTGCGTGGGCAGTTGGCGGACGTGACGATCACCGACGCCGATGGCAGCACGCTCCTCGGCGAGCGGCCACTCGGCATCGCGCTGCTCACGAACCGGACGCCGGCGGCGGAACGTCGTCGCATCCTCGCCGGTCTGCTCGATGGGACGGTCGACATCGTCATCGGCACTCACGCACTCATCCAGGACGCCGTGAAGTTCCGTTCGCTAGGGGTGGTCGTGATCGACGAGCAGCACCGCTTCGGTGTGGAGCAGCGAGCGGCGCTCCGGGACGCGAACACCGACGGCACGGTCCCCGACGTGCTGGTCATGACGGCAACGCCGATCCCTCGGACCGCAGCGATGACCGTCTACGGCGACCTCGACACCACGGTGCTCGACGAGCTCCCCCCGGGTCGTGTGCCGATCTCGACGTCGTGGGCACACAGCCAGGATCAGGAGGCGGACGCCTGGCAGCTCGTGAGGGACCAGGTGGACGCCGGCAAGCGGGCCTACGTGGTCTGTCCTCTGATCGAGGACTCGCCCAAGTTGGAGGTCGCGTCGGCAGAAGAGACCTTCGAGCAGCTCGCCCACGGTGAGCTGGCAGGGTTGCGACTGGGTCTGCTGCACGGTCGCATGAAGGCGACCGACAAGGCCGACGTCATGGAGCGGTTCCGTTCCGGCGAGCTCGACGTCCTTGTCGCGACGACCGTGATCGAGGTCGGCGTCGACGTGCCGGAGGCCACTGTCATGGTCGTGCTCGACGCGGACCGCTTCGGCATCGCACAGCTGCACCAGCTTCGGGGGCGCGTCGGTCGGAGCGACGCTGCGAGCTGGTGCGTGCTCGTCGCTCACGGCGAACCCACCCCCGATGCCGAGCAGCGATTGGCGGCGATGGTGCGCACGACCGACGGGTTCGAGCTCGCGGAGGTCGACCTGGACCTCCGCGGTGAGGGCACCGTGCTGGGGGAACGCCAGCGGGGCATGAGCGACCTCAAGCTGGCATCGCTGCGCCACGATCGGCACTGGGTGGAGGTGGCCAGAGCGGAGGCGCTCGACCTGGTGGGCAACGGCTCCGGCCTCGACGACCACCCGAAGCTCGTCGAAGAGCTCGACGTGCTGCTCGCACCAGAAGACGAGGAGTTCCTCCTCAAGGGCTGAGGTGGCCGTCGTCACGTCGACGTTCGGGACCTCCGACCCTGTGTCGGTGGCGATCGAGCATCCATGATGGTGCGGTGAGCAACGCATCCCCGTCCGGACGCGCGTTCGCCCGACGCGCCTTCACACCCCTCCTCCTCGTGGCCGCAACGGTCGCCACCCTCGCGATCGTCGCCGGTTCGTGCGGCGGTTCCGACGACTCGTCATCGGGGTCGACCACCGCGTCGACCACGACGACGACGCCCACCGGGCACGGCGGGCACAGCAACGAGTCGAGCGGCGAGGACGGATCGGGCAAGTACGGCTCCCACGGGATGGCGCCCACCGTCATGACGCCCAAGCAGGTGGCGGCACTCGGCCCCGGTCCGTCGGTGGGCGCCACCTTCAACGGCACCTTCGGCCTCAACGTGTGCGGTCGCTTCCTGAACCCGCCGGCGGCGGCGTCGTCCGCCACCACCGGGATGTCCACCGACGGAAGCGGACGATTCGCCGTGACGCCACCCAACGACGGAACCGCCGCTCATCACGCCACCATCGGTGAGCTGATGACGTTGATCGGCGTGGAGCTCAGCTCGGGCTCGGTGACGTTCCCGGCCTCGACGACTCCTGCGCAGTTCCCGGTGAACAAGGCGTCGGTCGCCGTCGCCGGCGCCACCTTCGACAACGACTACAAGTGCGGCGACACCGCCGCCAAGGTGCAGCTGTGGGTCTACACCGCAGACGCGGTGCAGACCGGCAACGAGGTCCGAGCCGTCGAGGTCGACCCCCAGAACACGCCGATCGTCGAGGACGGGATGGCGTTCGTCCTGACCGTCACCCCCGAGTCGTCGCTGCCGACGCTGCCGCCGGTCGCACTCCAGGGCTGAGCGGCGCGGCGGCGCTCCGGCGCGATGCGTCACCGTGTGCCAGAGCGTCGCGTGTGAAACTGCGACGATGCGCGTCGTTGCCGGTACCGCAAGAGGTCGTCGTCTGATCACGCCGGAGGGCAACGATGTGCGACCCACGTTGGATCGGGTGCGAGAAGCGCTGTTCAACTCGCTCGGCTCTATGGACGCGCTGCACGATGCCAACGTCGTGGACCTGTTCGCCGGTTCGGGAGCGCTGGGCATCGAGGCGTTGAGCAGGGGAGCGGCGCACGTCACGTTCGCCGACACATCGCGGACGGCGACCGACGCGATCGAGGCCAACCTGCGCACGGTCGGTTGCGCCGATGCCGCCACCGTGCTGCGCCGCGACGCCTTTGCGGTGTTGTCTGGCGGGGTCGTCGCGATGGGTGGCCCGGTCGACCTGGTGCTCGCCGATCCCCCGTACGCGTTCGACCGCTGGGTCGAGCTCGCCACCGCCCTGGTTCCCGCGCTCGCGGACGGCGCGGTCGTCGTTGCGGAGTCGGACCGGCCGCTCGGCGACGAGTTGGTCGGAGTGCTCGGCGGGGCCATCCCGAAGGAGCGTCGCTACGGCGGTACGGTGGTGACGATGATGACGTTCCAGGGGTCCCTTCCCTCCCTGCCGGCGTCGGATCGGGTCGACTCCGGAGCCGACTCGTGACGACCGTTCTGTACCCCGGCTCATTCGACCCGATCCACAACGGCCACGTGGAGATCGTCGAGACCGCGGCACGGTTGTTCGACCGAGTGGTGGTGGCCGCCATGCGCAATCCGCAGAAGGGTGAGCCACTGTTCTCCCTCGAGGAGCGCCAGGAGCTGATCGAGGCGTCGCTCGCGCACTTGGACAACGTCGAGGTGACGATGTTCTCGTCGCTGGTCGTCGACCTCGCCACCGACGTCGGTGCCAGCTTTATCGTCAAGGGCCTGCGCGCGGTGTCGGACTTCGAGTCCGAGCTGCAGATGGCGCAGATGAACCGCTCGATCTCCGGTGTCGACACGCTCTTCATCCCGTCCGCATCCAAGAACTCGTTCCTGGCCTCCAAGCTCATCCGTGAGGTCGCCCGGTTCGGAGGCACCTTGGACACGATGGTTCCCGAGCCGGTGTCGAGTCGCTTGAAGGAACGCTTCGGAGGTGCCCGATGAGCAACCCTGCTGACGAACCCGGTCGGTCCGCCGCGCATGAGCCCGCCCAGTCGCGCCGCACCGGTACCGGTTCCGATCAGTACCGGATGCCCGAGGCGCAAGAGATCCTGGAGCGTGTGGTCTCGATCATCGATTCGGCGCCGGGTATGCCGATGTCGCAATCGGTGCGCGTGAACAGAGAAGAGCTCCTCGAACTGCTCGAGGATGCAGTGTCACGCCTTCCCGACGAGTTGCGGTCGGCTCGCTGGTTGCTCAAGGAGCGCGAGGACTTCCTGGCCCGCACCCGGCGGGAGGGTGACGACATGATCGACGATGCGCGGGGACGCGTGGCGCAGATGATGCAGCGGACCGAGGTCGTCAAGGCGGCCGAGCATCGGGCTCGTCAGATCGTGGACGAGGCCGAAGCGGTCTCCCGTCGGCTGCGACGAGAGACCGAGGACTACTGCGACCAGAAGCTCGCCAGCTTCGAGAACGTGCTCGCTCGTGTGGCCAAGTCCGTCGCTGCCGGACGCGACAAGCTTGCTGCCCCCCGCATCGAAGAGGCCGAGCTCGCCGACTTGGAAGCCCCGCACACGGGTTCCAACCCGGCGGTGTTCGACCAGGAGAACTGACCGGTGGATGCCGCCGATCGCCTGAGCTCCCTTCGCTTCGGTGTCGCTGAGCTGCGTCGCCACCCCGGCGACCGCATGGAGATCGATCGTGACGTCGATCTGAGCGGGATCGAAGTCTCGACCGCACGCGTCCCCGACGACTCACCGGGCCATGTGACCGCAGTGCTCGAGTCCCTCTCGAACGGCATCACCGTCACCGCCACGCTCAAGGTCCCGTGGGAGGGCCCGTGTCGGCGTTGCCTGGACGACACCTCCGGCATCGCCGAGGTTGACATCCGCGAGGTGTACTCCGATTCACCTGTCGACGACGACCTGCTGGCGCTCGAGGGCGATGTCGTCGACCTCGGTCCGGTGGTCAGAGACGCGGCGGTGCTGGCCCTTCCCGTCGCACCGTTGTGCGGGGACGACTGCGTCGGGCCGGACCCGGAGCACTTCCCGGTGATCACGAGCGAGACCGAGGAGCGGCGCACCGATCCTCGGTGGTCGGCGCTCGATGACCTGCGCTTCGACCAGGACCCGACGATCGGCTAACGTGATCCGTCGCCCACCGGATGGGCGCGGGATTGCGCAGGCGGTCCGGCGGAGTGCCGGTCGGACGCCACGACGAAGCCCCTGACCTCGACGCGTGAAGAGAACGAACGATGGCAGTTCCCAAGAAGAAGACCTCCAAGATGAAGACCCGCAGCCGCAGGGCGTCCAACTGGACGATCTCTGTGCCGTCGCGGTCCACCTGCCCTCGGTGCAACGCCGTGAAGCAGCCGCACGTGGTGTGCGGCAACTGCGGCTGGTACCACGGCCGCCAGGCCATCGACGTCGACTGAGCTCCAACCCGTCATCACGCCTTCGGCCACGTCTGCGCGGAACGGTTCGGCGGGTCGGTTCGCGCCTGAACGTCGTTCACGCCGCGGCTCGTCCGTGCAGCGAGATCACCGTCGTGGTCGGCTGAGAACGGTTACAGTGCCGGCCACCAACACCTCGGGGCCACACCCCGCGGTCCGATCGAGGAGAGCAGCAGCCACCGTGCCTGCGGAAACGCATGTCCAACAGGGCCCCATCGAGCGGCCCGAGGTCCTGCAGCTGGTCAAGGACCTGCTGGCGGAGATCCTTGAGATCGACCCGTCGACGATCGACGAGGGCGACTCGTTCGCAGAAGACCTCCACGCCAGCTCACTCGCACTGATCGAGCTGGTCGAAGGCCTCGAAGCCGAGCTCGGCGAGCGCAGCGTCGGGTTCCGGATCGAAGACGAAGACCTCGAGGACCTCAAGACAGTTCGCGATGCCGTCGACTACGTCGTCGCCCGACTCTGAGGCTTCCGCTGCCCCGTTGCCGATCGGCCTGTCCGGTGGCGTCGTCGTGACCGATGCCCCAGAGCAGCCGGCTCCTCGCCGCGCGACCCGCGACGAGCTGTGCGACCGCCTTCACTACCGCTTCGACGACGACGCACTGCTGGACCTGGCGCTGCGGCACCGTTCGTGGTGCGCTGAGCACGGAGCGGTGGAGTCCAACGAACGCCTCGAGTTCCTCGGCGATTCCGTCCTAGGCGTGGTCGTCACCGATCACCTGTACAGGGGGTCGCCGGGATCGAGCGAAGGCGTGCTCGCCCGTCGTCGTTCCGAGCTCGTCTCCGCCAACGCTCTCGCCGGTGTGGCCCGATCCATCGGGCTCGGCGACGTACTGCTCCTCGGCAAGGGCGAAGAGTCCACGGGCGGTCGCGCCAAGACGTCGATCCTGGCCGACGCCATGGAGGGCGTGATCGGAGCGGTGTACCTCGACCGCGGCATCGAAGCGGCCCGGGCGGTCGTGCTCGGTCTGCTGGACGAACGCATCGATGGGGTCGTCTCCGGCGACGTTGCGAGCGATCACAAGTCACGCCTGCAGGAGTTCGCCGCCCACCGGTTCGGCGAACTGCCGCGCTACGACCTGACTGAAGAAGGCCCCGAACACGAAAAGGTCTTCCGGGCGGTCGTACGACTGCGCGGCGAGCCGTTCGGAAGCGGTGAAGGCCGCACCAAGAAGGAAGCCGAGCAGGCAGCCGCCCGCCAGGCCACCGAGCAACTGTCCATCCCCGCGGGCGCAGACGCGCTCCGGGTGAGTGGACGCGACCACGAAAGTGTGGAGGGGACAACCGATGCCTGAGCTGCCCGAACTGGAGCTGCTGCGCCGAGACCTGGAGCGGGAGGTCGTCGACAAGAAGATCAAGGACGTCGAGGTGTCCACCGCCGGGCTGCTCAAGTCGCCCACCAAGAAGGCGTTCGCCGCGGACCTGATCGGTTCCAAGATCACGAGCGTTCATCGCAACGGCACGCTCCTGGTGTTCGGCGTGGAGGACACCCATCTGCTGGTGATCTCGCTCGGCGCCAAGTCGAAGCTGGTCAAGGTCCAGGCCAAGGAGGAGACCGAGCCGGGCACCGGACTGGTCATCACCTTCACCCAGGGCGGCCAGCTTCGGCTGGTCGACAACAAGAAGGGCTCTTCGATCGAGCTGATCGCCGCCGACGGGCTCGCCGCAGCGCACCCCGAGCTCGCGAACCTCGGCGTGGATCCTGTCGACGAGCCCATCTCGTGGACCACCTTCGGCGAGCGACTGCTGCGACGCGACGGCAAGCTCAAGTCGGTGCTGATGGATCCGACGTTCATGGTTGGCATCGGCCCGATCTACTCCGACGAGATCCTGTTCCACTCGGGTCTGCGCTACGACCGCCAGACCACCACGCTGTCCGCGCAGGAGATCCGCCGGCTCTACCGGGCGGTCGTCGAGACCGTCCACGAAGCCCTGAAGTACGGTGGCACCTCGTTGGACGACGACGGCTGGGTGCAGCTCTCGGGCAAGCCGGGGGACTACAACCAGTACCTCACCGTCTACAAGCGCGATGGCGAGATGAGCCCCCGGGCCCGCGGGCCGATCGTCAAGACCCGCTTCGGCAGCGGCTACACGTACTACTGCGAGCAGACCCAGGTCTGATCGCTCAGGAGAGCTGTGTTCCTCAAGACCCTGCAGATCAAGGGGTTCAAGTCCTTCGCTGACGCGGCGACGTTGACGCTCGAACCCGGGGTCACCGTCGTGGTGGGGCCGAACGGCTCCGGCAAGTCCAACGTGGTCGATGCCATCGGTTGGGTGCTCGGTGCCCAGGCGCCCTCCGCGGTGCGCTCCCAGAAGATGGACGACGTCATCTTCGCCGGTACCTCCAAGCTGCCCCAGTTGGGCCGCGCCGAGGTGTCGTTGACGATCGACAACTCGGCCGGTCTGCTGCCGATCGAGTTCACCGAAGTCACGATCACCCGACTGCTGTTCCGCTCCGGCGACAGCGAGTATGCGATCAACGGCGTGCCGTGCCGCCTGCTCGACATCCAGGAGCTCCTGTCGGACTCTGGCGTCGGCCGCCAGCAGCACGTGATCATCTCGCAGGGCAACATCGACGGCGTCCTCAACGCCCGGCCCGAAGAGCGTCGACTGATCATCGAGGAGGCCGCAGGCGTCCTCAAGTACCGCCGCCGCAAGGAGCGCGCCGAGCGTCGTCTCCAGGCGACCGAAGCGAACCTCACCCGGATCAACGACCTCCTGAGGGAGGTGCGTCGCCAGCTTCGCCCGTTGGAGCGTCAGGCTGACGCGGCGCGTCGGCACGGCGACCTCATCAACGAGCTCAGCTCGCTGCGCATCCACCTCGCCGGCAAGGAGCTGCGCCGTCTGCGCTCGCAGCTGGAGGAGTCCTCGCGCACCCAGACGGCGCTTCGGGGCGATGACCAGCGGCTTCGTGCGATCCTGGCGGACCTCGACGCCCGCATCCTGGCGTCCGAGGCGCAGCTGTCCGCGCTCGGCGGTCGTGACCTGGGCGACGTCCTGGTCCGCTACGAAAAGGTGGCAGAGAAGGGCCGCGGCCAGGTGGCGCTGCTCGCCGAGCGTCGCCGGAACCTGGAGCGGGAGCTCGGCGCGTCGATCGACGGCGCGGTCATCGCGTCGCTGGAAGCCGAGCACCACCAGTTGAGCGATGAAGCCGACCAGATCGAGCGCGACGGCGTCGCCGTCAGCGACGAGCTCGGATCGGTCGAGGAGCTCGAAGGCGACCTCGCTGCTCGGCGAGCCGCCTTCACCGAGGAGTGGGGCGACGGCGTGCCGGCACCCACGGGTCAGGCATCGGCGGTGCGTGGCGAGCTCGCAGCGCTGCGTTCGGCGATCGGGCGGACCGGCGCCGACCGGGAGCGGCTGGCGTTGCGTCAGGACTCGCTCGGCGAACGCGTCGAACGGCTGCGGGTCGAGCGAGACGAGGCGGATCAGCTCGTCCGTGCCGCCGAATCCGGCGCCCCCGGCCTGGACACGGTTGCGTCGGGCGCGGCGCGGGCCCGTGTCGCCGCCGAAGAGGTGCTGGCTCGCGCCGAGGCAGCGGCGACCGACGCCGAGACCGACGCATCTGCGTGGACGGCCCGTGCCGAGGCGCTCGACCTGGCGCTCGACGAGGCTCGTCAGCGTGCCGGAGCTGAGCGGCTCTCCGGTCTCGACGGCGTGCTCGGCACGTTGCTGGACCTCGTCGACGTCGACCCGGGATGGGAAGAGGCGTTCGAAGCCGCGGCCGGCGAGGCGCTCGGTGCGGTCGTCGTCGCGGACGTCGACGCTGGTCGTTCTGCGCTCGCAGCACTCGACGCGGGCGATCACCGCGGTGCGGTGCTCGCGCTCGGCGCTGGTCGGGTCGCGATCGCTGCCGCTGCGTCGATCGACGTGGGTGAACCGGTGCGTCGCCACGTCAGACCGGCATCGGGGGCAGGTGCATCGGCCGCTGGCATCGACGCCGTGCTCGACGCACTGCTCGCTGACGCGGTCGTGGTCGACGCAGCAGTCGAGGATGCGGTCGACGTCGCGCTCGCTGCATCGCTCGACGCGCCGGGTGCGGTGGTGGTGACGCGCCGCGGGGACCGGTTCGGCGCCGCGGGTTGGCGCCTGCGGGCCGCGGGATCGGGCGCCACCGGTGCAGCGCTCGACGAGGCACGCGAGCGTGCCGGGCGTGCGGTGGCGCAGCGCGACGAGGCGCGCCGCGCGGTGGAGACCGCTCGGGGAGCGGTCGCCGAAGCCCGCGACGGAGAACAGCAGGCATCGCGTCAGCGCGACCGGGCGGCGAACGACCAACGATCGCTGGCAGAGAAGGTCCAGCGTCTGGATCGCGACGCCGAAGAAGCGGTTGGCGAGCTCGACGCGCTTCGAGCGCACCTCGGTGAGCTGGTGGAGCGCCTCGCCCGTGAAGAGGTCCGGGTCGCGGAGCTCGCCGAGCAGTTGCCATCGCTCGAAGCCGCCGAAGAAGAGCTCGGCGAGCAGGCTCGTCGCATGGCCGACGCGCGGGAGCAACTCGATGCCCGGGCATCCGAGGTTAGGGGTCGTCGAACGGACCTCGAAGTTCGGGTTGCGGCGCTCGACGAGCGTCGACGCTACGTGAGCTCCCGGTTGGAGCAGATCGGCGAACGCCTCACTCGCAACAAGGCAGAGGTCGCTGCTGCCGCCGATCGTCGCATCCTCCTCGAAGCGCGGGTGGTCGCGACCGACCGTCTCGTGCAGTTCGTGAACGCCCGACTCGCTGTCGTGGAGCCGACGCTCGGCGCGCTGCGTGAGGAGCGTCGGCGTCAGTCCGAGGCCACGCGGGAGGTCACCAACCTCCTCGACGGCCTGCGTTCGGAGCGCAGCGCGGCGGAGCGTTTCCTCGAGGAGGCGCGGGCGAAGTTGCAGAAGGCCGAGATCTCCGATGCCGAGTCCCGCATGCGCCTCGACGCCGCCGTCGAGGCGCTGCGCCACGATCTCGACACCGAGCCCGACGTCGCCATGGATGCCGAGTGCCCGCTGCTTCCCGACGGCGTGTCGGCCTCGGCTCGGGTGCGGGAGCTCGAGCGCGAGCTCCGCCTGATGGGGCCCATCAACCCGCTGGCGCTGCAGGAGTTCGAAGAGCTCTCCGAGCGCCACACGTTCCTGGAGTCCCAACTCGACGACATCCGCCAGACCCGACGCGAGCTCGCCAAGGTGATCAAGGCCGTCGACGAGGAGATCGTCAACGTGTTCGCCGCCGCGTACGCGGATGTGAGCCAGAACTTCACGCTGCTGTTCGAGACGTTGTTCCCCGGCGGTCAGGGCCAGCTCAAGCTGACCGACCCCGACAACCTGCTCGAGACCGGCATCGAGCTCGAAGCGCGACCTTCGGGCAAGAACGTCCGCAAGCTGTCGCTCCTGTCGGGCGGCGAGCGCTCGCTCACCGCACTGGCGTACCTGTTCGCAGTGTTCCGGTCGCGGCCGTCGCCCTTCTACGTGATGGACGAGGTCGAAGCGGCGCTCGACGACGTCAACCTGCACCGCTTCCTCGACCTCATCGCAGAGTTCCGAGACGCAGCGCAGCTGATCGTCGTGAGCCACCAGAAGCGCACCATGGAGGCCGCCGACGTCCTCTACGGCGTCACGATGGAGCCCGCCGGGTCGTCCAAGGTGGTCTCGGAGAAGGCCGCGACCGTTCTGGACTGATCGAGCCGGCTGGCTGGTCGAACAGGCTGGTCGTCGGGCTGGTCGGGTCAGTCGGGCTGGTCGGGTCAGTCGGGCTGGTCGGGTCAGTCGGGTCAGTCAGGCTGTTTGCAGGTCGGTTGAACAGGGGCTCGTCGGGCGTTTTGAGGTCGCTCCGCTGCTCCAGACGGCAGGCGCGCGGGACTGGGAGTGGCGCTTCAGGAAAGTGCGGATCGGGGACTGTCACACCCCCTTGCAATACTGCGAACATGAGTTCGATCGAGGACGGCAACGAGGGCGAGCAGGTCGAGGCCACCCTCGACGCATGCACCTTTGGCGACGGCACGCTTGATGACGGGGATGTCGTCGAGAGTGATGCCGGGGCGGGTGATGCCGGGGTGGGCAGGTCCAGTGGGCCAAGCGATGTGGGCGGGTCCGGCGGCTCGGGCGGGTTTGGTGATCCGGTGTTTGTGGTGCCGGTGGCGTTGCGTTCGTTGCTTGGCGGGTTTGCCGAGGTGGCTGCAGACGATGTTCGTGGTGTTGATGACGATGTGTTGTTGGGGTTGTTCGACGGGCTCGAGACGCTGGACCGGCTGTTCCACGCAACCCGGTTCGCGGTGTTGGCGGAGTTGGATGCCCGGGATCTGACGGTGCGCCGGCTGGGACACGTCGTTGCGAACCAGGCGGGCTGGCGTCACGGCGCGGATCCTCGCCGCGTACGACGAGACCTCAACACGGCAACGACGTTGCGTAGCCATCTGCCTGATGTTGCTGCAGCGTTGGGTCGGGGTGAGATCGCTGCGGACCGGGCCCGGGAACTCGCGTTCGCGGTCAATGACCGCAACTCGATGACGCTCGGCTCGATCCAGCCGGCGTTGATCAACCTCGCCCAAGCGGCTTCGACGTTCCGTCAGTTCGGCTTGGATGTTGAACAACTCAGCCGGCTCACCGATCTCGACGGCCCCGAACCCGCACCGGCACCGCGTGATCATGGAACGTTGTC
>Ga0209023_10005105_pt1 | contig 14523 bp, 17 predicted proteins | sample LakOneMetagenome_FD_187468 | JGI IMG/M metagenome (GOLD analysis project Ga0209023, IMG submission 187468) | Freshwater and sediment microbial communities from Lake Erie, Canada (SPAdes) (version 2) | ecosystem: Environmental > Aquatic > Freshwater > Lentic | place: Lake Erie, Canada...
GTCCTGTAACTACCAGCCAGGCAACCGCGCCGACGGCGATAACCCGCCAGGGCTCGAGCAGGCCTGGCGACAGTGGCGGCGGAACGGGCTCGTCCGGTCCGCCGGTGGCACCCTCCGGAGTCATTGCGATCCAACGTAACCCATTGAGCCACTCGCCGGATTGGCAGGTGTCGGGGTGGGAATGTGCGTATTGTTTTGTGGCGTGAGGGACGGGGACAATCAGCTTGCTAGCGACCTTTCGCTTGCGGTTGTTCGACTGGCGCGTCAATTACGTTTTCGACGCAATGAATCGGCCATATCGTTGTCGCAATTGTCCGTTCTCATGACGCTGCAGAAGGAGGGCCCGCTGACGCCCGGTGTGCTGGCACTGCGCGAGCGGGTTCGGCCGCCGTCGATGACGCGGGTGATCGCGGCGTTGGCTGAACAGGGCCTGGTCGTGCGTGCCCCCGACCCGCAGGATCGCCGTCAGATCGTCGTCTCGGTCTCGAGCGCCGGACGCGATCTGGTGGATGCCGAACAACGCGCCAGCCAGGAGTGGCTGCAGCGGCGGTTGGGCGAACTGGACGGCGATCAGCGTGACACCCTGCTGCGCGCAGCCGGGCTCATCTCTGCTTTGATTGACGAAAGTGCTTGATTCCAGCCGTATTCCAGCAACGTAGCCAATCTTGACGAACATCGTAGATATCACCGATCCGGGTGATCCGCGCCTGGACGACTTTCGCGACCTCAACAGCGTGGACCGTCGGCCGGATCTGCCGACCGGCAAGGGCCTGGTGATCGCCGAGGGCGTGCTGGTGGTGCAGCGAATGCTGGCTTCGCGATTCGTTCCGCACGCGATGCTCGGCACCGACCGGCGATGTGTCGAGCTCGCGGTTGACCTGACCAACGTGTCCGCGCCGTACTACCGCGCCAGCGCCGAGGTGATGGCGGACGTGGTCGGATTCCACCTCAACCGTGGCGTGCTGGCGGCCGCCCGGCGCCCGGCGGAGCTGACGCTGCCCGAGGCCCTGGCGGGCGCGCGCACGGTGGCGGTGCTCGAGGGTGTCAACGATCACGAGAACCTCGGTTCGATCTTCCGCAACGCGGCCGGGTTGGGGGTCGACGCCGTGATCTTCGGCGCGGGGTGTGCCGATCCGCTGTACCGGCGGGCCGTCCGGGTGTCCATGGGCCATGCGCTGCTGGTTCCCTTCGCCCGTGCCCCCGAGTGGCCGGCGGCATTGAATATCCTGCGCGACAACGGATTTCAGATGCTCGCGATGACGCCGAGTGCGGCCGCGGTTCCGCTGGCCGACGCGATCGCCACCGTCGGCGACGCCAAGGTCGCGATCCTGGTCGGGGCGGAGGGGCCCGGCCTGACGGAGAACGTGATGCGAGCCAGTGACCTACGTGTGCGGATCCCGATGTCGCGCGGGACCGACTCGCTCAACGTCGCGACGGCGGCGGCACTCGCGTTCTACGAACGCATTAGGCTCGCGCCGTGACCGACGAGCCGACACCCTGGGGAACCGGGCTGACCGTGGCCGGCTTCGTGGCCGCAATCCTGGGTGCGGCCGTGGTGGTTCTCGGTCTGGGCCTGATCCGGGTGCACCCGCTGTTGGCGGTGGGACTCAACCTTGTCGCCGTTGGCGGGCTGGCGCCGACCATCTGGGGCTGGCGGTCGATCCCGGTGTGCCGCTGGTTCGCCCTGGGCGCCTTCGCCGGTGTCGTCGTCGGCTGGGTGGTGCTGCTGGCGCTGGGGCTCGGCGGAGTTCGCTAGGCGAACCGGTCAGCGGTCGCCGGCCGAACGGACCCCGAGCAGGACGTCCTCCCAGCCGGGCACGGTCGGGCGAGTGCGCTTGGCCCGGGCCGGACGTGCCGCCCGCTGCGGTTCGGGCTCGTCGGCGAAGAGTTCCGGCTGGTGATCCGGTTCGGCCTGGACCGTCTCGGCGCGTTCGACGACCGGGGGCGCGGGCTCGGGCTCGATCTCCGGCTCCACGGCGAGCACGGGGATCGTCGAGTGGAGCCTCGGCGCTACCCGCAACGGGCGTTCGAAACGGGGGTTGACCAACTCGCCCGCCGCTTCGTCGATGGGGCTGACGGTGCCGCCGTGGGCGCCGGGGGCGTAGCGGAAGTGGGCGAAGTTCTCCGAGCAGCCCGCCTTCCAGGCAACCTGGACCGTCCACCGGCCGTCCTCGTTGCGCCACGCGTCCCACTGTGTGTCGTCGGGGTCCAGTCCGCGGGACACCAGGGCGGCGGTGATGGTCTCGAGCAGCGTCAGCACCGAGGGTCCGTCGTCGAGCACCGGATGGGCCGCCGAGGCGAGTTCGGCGGCGCGGGCGCGTTCGAGGAGTACCGGATTGGCGAACCGGGCGATTCGCGAGACGTCGACCCCGGCGGCATGCGCGAGTTGTTCGACGGAGGCGCCGGCGCGGATGCGGGCCTGGATGTCGCGGGGTCGCAGCGTGTTCTTCGGCTCCGGCTCGATGGGGGTGTGCCGAACACGGATCCCGTCGCCGCGCACTGCCGCGCGCAGCTGGTCCTCGACCAAGAGTTTGTAGCGGTCCTGCTGGTCGTCCTCGCACAACACATGTTTGCCGTCGACGTCGAGTCCAACGACCTTGAGTTCCCGCATGGCGACCTCCTTTGGGCTACCGCGCCGAGCCCGACTGTTCGGCACCCTACGCGCGCCGCGCCCGCATCCGAGGTTGACACGCGGGCCGCGGGCCAGCGCATTTGGGTTTTTCAGCGCGTGCGCGACGGTGCGATGGAATCAACTGTCACATGCGTCACATTCTGGTGGTCGCCGTGCACATCGACCGTCGCGCTAGTGTCCTGAGACACAAGTTCCTGCGTGGTCGGCTCTGGCTCGTCGAACATGGGGGATATGGATGACAAGCGTTGGATTCGGGTGCATATCCCCCACGTTCGATGTGGCGTTACCGGTGCCAACGGGGTGTTCGGTGCTAGGAGCGTGGGTCGGTGACTCAGGACGCTACAGCCGCTCGACAACCCAGTCGACGCAGGCGGTCAGTGCAGAAACGTCGTCGGGTTCGATCGCCGGGAACATCGCGATCCGCAGTTGGTTGCGGCCCAGCTTGCGGTAGGGCTCGGTGTCGACGATGCCGTTGGCGCGCAGGGTCTTCGCAACGGCCGCGGCGTCCACCGCGTCGTCGAAGTCGATGGTGCCGACCACCTGCGAGCGCAGCGCCGGATCGGCCACGAACGGCGTCGTGAACGATGCGGCCTCGGCCCAGGTGTACAGCCGCGACGACGAATCGGCGGTGCGCTTGACGGCCCAGTCCAGACCGCCGTTGCCGTTGAGCCAGTCCAGTTGCTCGGCCATCAGCACCAGCGTGCCGATGGCTGGGGTGTTGTAGGTCTGGTTCTTGGTGCTGTTGTCGACCGCGATCGGCAGCGACAGGAACTCGGGTACCCAGCGGCCGGAGGCGGCGATGCTCTCGACGCGCGCCAGCGCCGCCGGACTCATGATCGCGATCCAGAGTCCGCCGTCGCTGGCGAAGTTCTTCTGTGGTGCGAAGTAGTAGGTGTCGACGTCGTTGATGTCGACGGGCAGCCCGCCAGCGCCGGAGGTGGCGTCGATGACGATCAGCTTGCCGTCGGATCCTGCCGGTCGTTGGACCGGGACCGCGACGCCCGTCGAGGTCTCGTTGTGCGCCCAGGCGATCAGGTCGACGGAGGGATCCGACTGGGGCTCGGGCGCGCTGCCGGCGTCGGCCTTGATGACGACGGGATCACCGACGAACGGGTTGGCGGCGACGGCCGAGGCGAATTTCGAGCTGAACTCGCCGTAGGTCAAATGCAACGACCGCTGATCCACCAGGCCGAATGCGGCGGCGTCCCAGAACGCCGTCGAACCGCCGTTGCCGAGGACGACCTCGTAGCCGTCGGGCACGGTGAACAGTTCGCGCAGGCCGGTGCGGACGCGCCCGACGAGGTCCTTGACCGGGGCCTGGCGGTGGGACGTGCCGAACAGGGTCGCGCCCTTGCTGACCAGCGCGTCCAACTGCTCGGGGCGGACCTTCGACGGCCCACACCCGAAACGCCCGTCTGCGGGTTTGAGCGAGTCAGGGATCGTCAATCCTTCAGCCATGCCAGCAAGCCTAATGAGCGGCGTTCGAGCGGGGCGAATCGCCTGGTCGCAGTGCATTCTGCGGGGAATCGAACCGACTATGGCTTTTACCCGGTACCTGCGGTACCGTTGGACACCACGCACCTGTATGTAAACCTCAACTCGAGGCTGTGGAGGGCAACGAAATGGCTCGCACCAAGATGATCCGCCGCTGGCGTCGCAACATGGACGTCACCGATGACCAGGTATACGTCGACAAGCTGATGACACTGTCCGAAGGTTCGGTGCGGCGCAACTTCAACCCCTACACCGACATCGACTGGGATTCCCCCGAGTTCGCGGTGACGCCCAACGACCCCCGCTGGGTGTTGCCGGCCACCGACGCCTTCGGCCAGCACCCCTGGTATCGGGCCCAGCCGCTGGAGCGTCAGATTGAGATCGGCATGTGGCGGCAGGCCAATGTCGCCAAGGTCGGCCTGCACTTCGAGTCGATCCTGATCCGCGGTCTGATGAACTACGCGTTCTGGGTGCCCAACGGCTCGCCGGAGTACCGCTACTGCCTGCACGAGTCGGTCGAAGAGTGCAACCACACGATGATGTTCCAGGAGATGGTCAACCACATCGGGGTCGACGTCCCCGGCATGCCGCGGCTGCTCAAGTGGGTCTCGACACTCATCCCGATGGCCGCCGGGCCGGCGCCCATCCCGTTCTTCTTCGGCGTGCTGGCGGGCGAAGAGCCCATCGACCACACCCAGAAAGCCGTCCTGCGCGAGGGCAAGACGCTGCATCCGATCATGGAGCGGGTGATGGCCATCCACGTCGCCGAGGAGGCCCGGCACATCTCCTTCGCGCACGAGTACCTGCACAAGCGGGTGCCGCACCTGCCGCGCCGCAAGCGATTCATGCTGTCGCTGTACGTTCCGGTCGTGATGCGGGTGCTCGCCTCGGCGATCTTGGTGCCGCCGCGCGCGTTCTGGAAGGAGTTCGACATCCCCCGTTCGGTGCGCAAGGACGTGTTCTTCAAGTCGCCGTCGTCGCGGAAGTGGTTGTCGGACATGTTCTCCGACGTTCGGATGCTGTGCCACGACACGGGATTGATGAACCCGCTGGCCAAGGTGATCTGGCGGATCTGCAAGATCAACGGCGCGCCGTCGCGGTTCCGCAGCGAACCGCAGCGCCAGCATCTGGTGGCCGTCCCGGAGATCGCCGAGCAACCGCGCGAGCCTGTTTCGGCCTGAGCGAACCAGATGCCCCACGTCATCACCCAGTCGTGTTGCAGCGACGGGTCCTGTGTCTATGCCTGCCCGGTCAACTGCATCCATCCCTCGCCGGATGAACCGGGCTTCGCCACCGCCGAAATGCTGTACATCGACCCGGTGGCTTGCGTCGACTGCGGCGCCTGCGTCAGCGCCTGCCCGGTGGGTGCGATCGCGCCGGACACCAGGCTGACCGAGCAGCAGCTGCCGTTCATCGAGCTGAACGCGGCGTTCTATCCGCCGCACCCCGCCGGTGAAAAGCTGCCGCCCACTTCGAAACTGGCGCCGGTGCTGCCCGCGCCGGTGGTGCGACATGGCACCCGGCCGTTGACGGTGGCGATCGTAGGTTCCGGACCGGCTGCCATGTATGCCGCCGACGAACTGCTCACCCAGCGCGGTGTGCGGGTGAACGTCTTCGAGAAATTGCCGACGCCGTACGGCCTGGTGCGCGCCGGTGTCGCCCCGGACCATCAGAGCACCAAACGGGTCACCCGGCTGTTCGACGCCATGTCGCGGGAACGTGGATTCACCTTCTACTTGAATGTCGAAGTAGGAGAGCATCTTTCGCATGCCGATCTGCTCGAGCATCATCACGCCGTGCTGTATGCGGTGGGTGCGCCCAACGATCGCCGGCTGGACGTCGCCGGGATGGATCTGCCCGGCACCGCGACCGCCACCGAGGTGGTGGCCTGGTACAACGGACACCCGGACCAGGCGGCGCTGCCGGTGCGCCTCGATCATGAGCGGGTGGTGATCGTCGGTAACGGCAACGTCGCACTCGATGTTGCCCGGATCCTCACCGCCGACCCGGATGCCTTGGCGCGCACGGACATCGCCGACCACGCATTGGCGGCACTACGCGAATCCAAGGTGCGGGAAGTGGTCATCGCGGCCCGGCGAGGACCGGCGCATTCGGCGTTCACGCTGCCCGAACTGATCGGCCTGACGGCTACCGCCGATGTGGTGCTCGATGCGGCCGATCATCAGCTTGTGCAACAGGACCTGGCTGCTACCGAGGATCCGCTGGTGCGCGCCAAGCTGGAGATCCTGGCCAAACTGGGCGATGCCGGTGCGGTCTTGTCCCGCCCGCGGATCCGGCTGGCCTATCGCCGCACCCCGATCCGGGTCACCGGGATCGACCGGGTCGACGGGGTCGACTTCAACCACACCGGCACCGATGCCGTCGAGCGCATCGAAGCGGGCCTGCTACTGACCTCGATCGGCTACCACGGCAAGGCGATTCACGATCTCCCGTTCGACGAGGACGCCGGCGTGGTGCTCAACGAGAACGGTCGGGTGATCGGTGCGCCGGGCACCTTTGTGGCCGGCTGGATCAAGCGTGGCCCGACCGGTTTCATCGGCACCAACAAGTCGTGTGCCATGCAGACCGTGCACGAGCTGGTGGCCGACTACAACGGCGGACGGCTGACCGATCCGGCCCACCGGGCCAACGCGCTGGACAAGTTCGTGCGGGCGCGCCGGCCGGCCGTCGTCGACGCCGCCGGGTGGCGTGCCATCGACACCGCGGAGATCGCCCGTGGCGCGACGACCGGGCGGCCCCGCAACAAGTTCACCGAGGTCGCCGACATGCTCACCGCTGCGGCGATGGCTCCGAAACCGACTGTGCGGGAAAGGATCTTGGCCGGTCTTCGCTAGATCACGGAGGGATCCGCACTCACGCGTGCGCGATCTCGTCCCAGCCTTCGACAGACTGAGGACTGCGCGGACCGGGCCCGATATAGATGGCCGCCGGGCGCACCAGCTTGCCCAGTCGCTTCTGCTCGAGAATGTGCGCGCACCAGCCGGCGGTCCGCCCGCAGGTGAACATCGCCGGCATCATCGCCGCCGGAACGCCGGCGAAGTCGAGGATCACCGCGGCCCAGAATTCCACGTTGGTCTCGATCGCGCGGTCCGGTCGCCGCTCGCGCAGTTCGGTGAGCGCGGCCTGTTCGAGTGCGGCGGCCACCTGGTAGCGCGGTGCACCCAGTCGCTCGGCGGCGGCGCGCAGGACCCGGGCGCGGGGATCCTCGGCGCGGTACACCCGGTGGCCGAACCCCATCAGCTTCTCGCCCCGGTCGAGGATCCCGGCGATGACCGCTCGGGCGTCACCGGTCCGCTCCGTCTCGGCGATCATCGGGAGCACCCGAGCGGGCGCGCCGCCGTGCAGCGGTCCGCTCATGGCGCCGACCGCACCGGAGAGCGCAGCCGCGACGTCGGCCCCGGTGGAGGCGATGACGCGAGCGGTGAACGTGGAGGCGTTCATTCCGTGCTCGGCGGCCGACACCCAGTAGGCGTCGATAGCCTCGATGTGACGCGGGTCTGGTTCACCCTGCCAGCGCGTCATGAATCGTGCTGTGACCGTGGAGCATTCGTCGATCATGCGCTGCGGCACCGCGGGTTGGTAGATGCCACGCGCGGATTGAGCGACGTAGGACAGCGCCATCACGGATGCGCGGGCCAGCTGATCGCGGGCGGTGTCGTCGGTGATGTCGAGCAACGGCTGGTAGCCCCAGATGGGGGCCAGCATCGCCAGGCCGGCCTGAACGTCGACCCGCACATCTCCGGTGTGGATGGGTAGCGGGAAGGGTTCGGCCGGCGTCAGGCCGTGGCCGAATCGGCCGTCGACGAGCAGACCCCAGACGTCGCCGAAGGTGACCCGTAGATCGACGAGGTCCTCGATGTTGACGCCGCGGTAGCGCAGTGCGCCGCCGTCCTTGTCCGGTTCGGCGATCTCGGTCTCGAATGCCACCACACCGGCCAGGCCCGGGGCGAAGTCCTTGGGGATCGCGGTCATGGTGTGGATTCTCGCACCCGAGCTTGTCGGGTCCGGCGGCCCCCGGGCAACCGCCCGGCGTAGCGTTGGCCCAATGGTGGAACCGGACAGGGCGGATCTGGCGGGCATGCGCGTCGAATACGGTTCGGTGGAGAAGGACGGCAGCGCCGATCTCGACGTCGACTGGTTGGCGGACGGCTGGCTTGTGCTGCTGCACAAGTGGATTGACGATGCGCATCGCGCGGGTCTGGCCGAACCCAATGCCATGGTGCTGGCCACGGTGCGCGACGGCAGGCCGGTTACGCGGTCGGTGCTGTGCAAGAGCGTGGACGAGAACGGGGTCACCTTCTACACCAACTACGACTCGGCCAAGGGCGCCGAGATCGCGGAGACGCCCCAGGCGGCGGTTACCTTCCCGTGGTACGGCCTGGGCCGGCAGGTGCATGTGCGGGGTCCGGTGACAAAGGTCACGCCGCAGGAGACGGCCGAGTACTGGTCGAAGCGGCCGCGGGGTTCCCAGTTGGGGGCCTGGGCGTCGCAGCAGTCCCAGCCCATCGAATCCAGGGCGGCGCTGCTCGATCGGCTCGCCGAGGTCACCGAGCGCTTTGCCGGCCAGGATGCCGTGCCGGTGCCGCCGAACTGGGGTGGTTACCGCGTCGCGCCGGAGGTCGTCGAGTTCTGGCAGGGCCGGGAAAACCGGGTGCACAACAGGATTCGGGTCTTCCCGTCGCAGGGAGTGGGGCATCCCGAACGCCTCCAACCGTGAGGCGGCTGTTCGCCGACACCACACCGCTGCAACAACCTGATTTCCGGCGCCTGTGGTGCGCGGGCATCCCGACGGTCATCGGGGCCAACCTGACCATCTTCGCCGTCCCCGTTCAGCTCTACGCCTTGACCGAGAGTTCGGCCTACGTCGGCCTGGCCGGCGTCTTCGGGTTGGTGCCGCTGGTCGTGTTCGGGTTGTGGGGCGGCGCCTGGGCCGATGCGATGGACCGCGGCGGCGGTGGGTGGCGGTGGTGTTCCTGGCGGGCGGCGGTGTTCTCATGGTCGTCGGCGTGATCATCGCGAGCCTGGCCGTGCCGGTATTCGTGCGCTACCGCGTGGCGCGACGGGCCCCGGCGATATTTCTTGACAGTCGCTGAAAAAATACGGCAGCGCGAGCACTCAGGGCCGCTACGATGACCGATGTGATCGACGTCGGGGCGGGGTCCGAACTCGGGTTGCGGGAGCGTAAGAAGCAGCGCACTCGCGCGATGCTGATCAATGCCGCCGTCCAACTCTGCCTGGAGCAGGGGTACGAGAAGACCACCGTCGATCAGATCGCCGCCGCCGCGGATGTCTCCTCCCGCACATTCAGCCGGTACTTCGCCACCAAGGACGCCGTCTACCTGGCGCTGCTGGACGCGCTCATCCAGGGGGTGGCCGCCGAGCTGAAGACCATCCCGTCGGACGTGTCGGCGCTGCGGGCCTTGCGCGACGCCCACCTGACCACCCTGGGGAAGGTCAGGTCCGGCGGGGTGCCGGGGCTCAACAGCAACGGCGTGGCGCTGACGCTGCAGGTCCTCAACTCGACCGACGACCTCAAACTGGCCGCCGGTCAGATCCAGAACCCCGTGGTGTTCGGCGCGCTGGCCGACCGGATGGGTGTGGACCCGACCAATCGGCGCCTGCGGATGGTCAACGCGGTGTGGTCGGCGATCATCGTGACCGCGTGCGGCGACCTGACCCCCGAGACGACCTCCGGCCCGCTCGGCCCGGAGCTCATGGCTCAGCGGATCAGCGAGTCCTACGACCAGTTCAGGGCGCTCGCGACCATCGCACCCTGACGGGTGACCAACCCCCCGCAGGCGCGCGGATGAGTTAGCGACTACCTTCCCTATTGCAAGCTCGTATCGCTCAGAAGGGGTTTCCGTGGCCAGCAGTTCTTCCTCAGACGAGACCGCGACTCTCCAGTATCCCGGGGGATCGATCGACCTCGACATCGTCAAGGCGACCGAGGGCTCCGATGCGATCGCGCTGGGCTCCCTGCTGGCCAAGACCGGCTACACCACCTTCGACGGCGGATTCGTCAACACCTCGTCCACCAAGTCGGCGATCACCTACATCGACGGCGACGCCGGCATCCTGCGGTATCGCGGATACCCGATCGAGCAACTGGCCGAGAAGTCGACCTTCATCGAGGTCTCCTACCTGCTCATCTACGGTGAGCTGCCGTCCGCCGAGCAGTTGGCCACCTTTACCGACCAGATCCAGCGGCACACCATGCTGCACGAGGACCTCAAGCGGTTCTTCGATGGCTTCCCGCGCAACGCGCACCCGATGCCGGTGCTCTCCAGTGCGGTCAATGCGCTGAGCGCCTACTACCCGGATTCGCTCGACCCGCTGGACAAGGAACAGGTCGAGCTCTCCTCGATCCGGCTGCTGGCCAAGCTGCCCACCATCGCGGCGTACGCCTACAAGAAGTCCGAGGGGCAGCCGTTCCTGTACCCGGACAACTCGCTGTCGCTGGTGGAGAACTTCCTGCGGATGACGTTCGGGGTGCCGGCCGAGCCCTATGTGCTCGATCCGGAGATCGTCCGGGCGCTGGACATGCTGTTCATCCTGCATGCCGATCATGAGCAGAACTGCTCTACATCCACAGTCCGGTTGGTGGGATCTTCCCAGGCCAACCTGTTCACCTCGATCTCCGGCGGCATCAACGCGCTGTGGGGGCCGCTGCACGGCGGCGCAAACCAGGCTGTGCTCGAGATGCTGGAGAAGATCCGCACCGGTAACGACGACGTCAAGACGTTCGTCCGCCGGGTCAAGGATCGCGAGGACGGCGTGAAGCTGATGGGCTTCGGCCACCGCGTCTACAAGAACTACGATCCGCGGGCGCGGATCGTCAAGGAGCAGGCCGACAAGATCCTGAGCAAGCTCGGGGGCGACGACCAGTTGCTCGACATTGCCAAGGAACTCGAGGAGATCGCGCTCACCGACGACTTCTTCGTGGAGCGCAAGCTGTACCCGAATGTGGACTACTACACCGGCGTGATCTACCGCGCGATGGGCTTCCCGACGCGGATGTTCACCGTGTTGTTCGCGCTCGGACGGCTGCCGGGGTGGATCGCGCACTGGCGTGAGATGCATTCCGAGCCGGGCAAGATCGGGCGGCCGCGGCAGGTGTACACCGGCTACACCGAGCGCGACTACACCGCCATCGGCGCCCGCTGACCCCACCACGCCGAAACGCAGGTTTCGGGCAACGCGCACTTGCTGACGCAACAGTTGTAGATTGACAATAGTTGTATGAATGCATCTGTTGACCAACTGACGCGCGGGCGCAAGCCCGTCATCCTGGCGCTGACCGCTGCCGCCTTCGTCGTCTTCCTGCCGTTGGACCGGGCGGGTGCGGCCTCGGCGGTGGCTTCCACCAGCCGGCAGGTGGGCGTCAGTCTTGTTGTGGCACTGTGCGGTTCGATTGCCGCCTCGGCCATCGCCGCACCGGACTCGTCGTTCGTGGCCGACGCGCGACCGTTGTGGCTCGTGTGCGCGGCACTGGGTCTGCTGGTGCTCGGCCTGGGGCTGTACTCGACCACGCCGCGGGCGCTACGCTCCGCAGAACGACTGGCGTCATTGTTCGGTCACCCAGGGAGGGGCCATGCCGACGTCCACGCGTAACCGCCTCGCCGACAAGGTGTGGGCCGATCTGACCCGTATCGTGCTGGACAACCAGGACACCTGGCGGCGCGCGGCCGTCGCGGCGGCCGGGCTGCCGTTCAGCCGGATCCGCATCCTGCTGCGGCTGGCGCGAACTCCCATGACGGTCAAAGAGGTTGCCCTGGCGGCCACCATCGACGCCCCGGCCGCGACGGTCGCCGTCAACGATCTCGAAGACCGCGGTCTGGTGCTGCGCGAGGTCGATCCCAACAACCGGCGGAGCAAACTGGTTTCACTGACCGATGCCGGCCGTGCGCTGGTGGATACGGTGAAGGCCATCGATGACCCGGCCCCTACCGCGTTGACCGGCCTCGCCGACGACGACCTGGCCAACCTGGCCGTCCTGGTCGCCAAGATCATGGCGGCCGAGAGCTAGCGCGCCTCCAGGACCGCCATCGCCGCGTTGTGGCCACCGATCCCCGAGACCGCGCCACCACGGCGAGAACCGGATCCGCACAACAGGATTCGTTCGTCTTCGGTCTCCACCCCCCAGCGCTGCGCCGGGGTGTCCAGGGGTGTCCCGTCGTCGGCGAAGGGCCATTGCAGGGCGCCGTGAAAGATGTTGCCCGCCGTCATGCGCAGGGTGTTCTCCAGGTCCAGGGTGGTCTTGGCCTCCACGCACGGCCTACCGTCGGCGTCCTGCAGAATGACATCCTGGATGGGTTCGGCCAGAACGGAATTCAACGACGAGAGCACGGCATCGGTGAGTGCCGCCCGCATCCGGTCGTGATCGCCGTTGCACACCAGGGCATGAGGGGTGTGGAGTCCGAATACGGTGAGGGTCTGCGCGCCGGCGGCGCGCAACTGCGGGGACAGGATGCTCGGGTCGGCCAGTGAATGGCAATAGATCTCACACGGCAGCGGAGCGGGGATCCGGCCGGCGACAGCCTGTGCGTGCGCGTCGTCCAGCTGGGTCAGCGTCTCGTTGATGTGGAACGTGCCGCCGAATGCCTGCTCCGGCGTCACCGCGCCGTCGCGCAGCCGGGGGAGCCTGCGCAGCATCAGATTGACCTTGATCTGCGCGCCCTGGACGAATGGCGGGGCCGGTTCGCCGAGCAGTTCGGCCAGCACCACCGGTGTGACGCCCGCCAGCACCGTCCGCGCGCGGACCCGGTGTTCGTCGTCACCGTGGCGGTATGACACCTCACCGTCGGGCGTGATCGCGAAAACATCTGTTCCGGTCTGGATCTCGGCACCATGGCGGCGGGCTGCCGCGGCCAGTCCGGTGGTCAGGGTGCCCATGCCGCCAACCGGTACGTTCCAGTCCCCGGTTCCATTGCCGAGCAGATGGTAGAGGAAACAGATGTTCTGACCCAGCGATTCGTCGTCGGTGCGGGCGAACGTCCCGATCAACGCGTCGGTGGCCAGCACGCCGCGCACCAGGTCGTTGTCGACCGCTGTGTTGATCGTGGAACCGATCGGGGTCTCGACAATGCCCGCCCAGGCGCTGGCGGCGTCAACACCACCGGCGAGCACCCGCGCCCGGGCCTGGGCGAGGGTCGGTAATGGTTCGGTAAGGCTGGGCCACAACGTTTCTGTCACCAGACGGGCCCGCCGGTAGAAGTCGGCGAACCCGTCGGCGTCCGACTGCGCACCGATGGCGTCGAAGGTCGACCGCGGCCCGATCAGCAGTCCGGTCCGGCCCGCGGTCGACGGATCCGGTGTGTACGAGGAATATCGGCGTCGCACCAGCTCGAGTGGAACCCCGAGGTCGTCGAGGATGCGCCGGGGGAACAGGCTGACCAGGTAGGAGTACCGCGACAAGCGCGCCGCCACACCGGAAAAGGCTTCGGCCGACACCGCCGCGCCGCCGACGTGGTCCTGTCGTTCGAGCAGCCGGATACGGAGCCCGGCGCGGGCCAGATAGGCGGCGGCGACCAAGCCGTTGTGACCACCGCCGACGACCGCGACGTCGACGTCATCGCTGGGGCGCATGGCGCCAGTCTGCCCGAGTGCGCGCGTCCTGCCGCGGGTTTGGCGCGCGCGGTACCACGAGCCGGTGTCGTCAACTAGCCTCGCCCTGTGACGACAAAACCTGAGATCGAATTCCCCGACGGCCCCGCGCCCGATGCCCTGGTGATCGAGGACGTGGTGGTGGGCGATGGCGCTGAAGCGGTACCCGGCGGAACCGTCACCGTGCATTACGTCGGTGTCGAGTACGACACCGGGGAAGAGTTCGACAGCTCCTGGAATCGGGGCGAGTCGACCGAGTTCCCGCTCCGTGGCCTGATCCAGGGCTGGCAGGACGGAATTCCCGGAATGCGCGTCGGGGGCCGCAGGAAACTGACCATTCCGCCCGCGCAGGCATATGGGCCCGCCGGTTCCGGGCATCGACTGGCGGGGAAATCACTGATCTTCGTCATCGATTTGCTCGGTGTGCGTTAGCTCTGGATCCACCCGCTGAGTGGCTCTGGCCAATGCGGCATGGGTGCCACAATCCGGCCCTACCACCGCGTATCTGTTCTAGGCTCGAAGAGTTCGCAAGATCGATTGAATTCGATCATCAGATGGAGGATTCATGCCGGGTTCTGATGAAACTCGCACAATTACGGGATGGCGCCAGGCCACTAGGTACTACCGGCGCACACCGGGTTTGGGTGAGGAATTGTCAAGACCTGTGGATCGGGGTGTTTCAGGCGACCTCCGTTCCGGTGTGCTGATCGCTGTCTGAGGGCGGTTGCGGTGGGGTGATGTCGGTGGGGCGTTCGAGCAGTTTGCCTTTGTGG
>Ga0209023_10005106_pt1 | contig 14522 bp, 14 predicted proteins | sample LakOneMetagenome_FD_187468 | JGI IMG/M metagenome (GOLD analysis project Ga0209023, IMG submission 187468) | Freshwater and sediment microbial communities from Lake Erie, Canada (SPAdes) (version 2) | ecosystem: Environmental > Aquatic > Freshwater > Lentic | place: Lake Erie, Canada...
TGGAAGGCGTGCGCGACATACCCGGCGTGGCAGGGCCCAAAATCAGGGTTGCGATCGAAAGAAAAAGCACCGAACGTGACTGGCGAAGACTGGCAGGCATATGATCCTCCCTTACTCAGTCTCGATGTGATGTTATATCTTTCCTGAACCGCAGGTGAATGCGAAAATCAGCGCCCGGCCATGGCCTTGACATGCGCCAGATAGGTGCGCCCGATCCGCACCTGCGCGCCATCGGTCAGTTCGGCATGCCAGGCACCCGCCTTGTCATGGCCGAGCCGGACGATCCGGTCCTTGCGCACGATCACCGAACGATGGAGCCGGATGAAGCGCGTCGGATCGAGTCGTTCCTCGAGTGCGCCGATCGTCTGGTGGAGAAGATAGCTCCGCGTCCCCACATGGAGCCGCATGTAATCGCGCTCGGCGTCGATCCGTTCGATGTCGATCGCGGCGATCCGCACCAGTTCGGACCGGTGCGGAACCCAGAATTCCTCGACATGCGCCGAAGGAGCAGCGGTTGCCTCGGGAATGCGTCGGCGCTCCGTTACGCGGTCGATCGCGCGCCGCAGCCGTTCGGCCGAAACGGGCTTCAGCAGATAATCGACCGCGGAAAGATCGAAAGCCTCGATCGCAAAACTGTCGAACGCTGTAACGAAGATGACGGCAGGGGCCGGCCCTCCGGCGCTGCGGCCGATCATCTTGGCCACCGCCATGCCGTCGAGTTCGGGCATGGCAATGTCAAGCAGGACGAGATCGGGCGACAGGCTTTCGATCATGCGCAGCGCCGCTGCGCCGTCCGCAGCCGTTCCGGCGAGAACCAGCCCCGGTTGCTCGGCGCAAAGAATCTGCATCCGCTCGATCGCCAGCGGCTCATCATCGACAATCAGCGCGCGCAAGGGGGCATTACCGGCCATGGCGCACCAGAGGCAGGGTCAAGCAAACACGATAGCCGCCGCCGTTGGCAGGGCCGTGCGCAAGGCTGGCGCGTTCGCCGAAGCGGGCCGCCAGCCGGTCGCGGACATTGGCAAGCCCGATGCCGTGCGGGCCATCGTCATCGATGTCGACGGTCGCCGGCCCCGGGCCATTGTCGGTGACGGTCAGGATCAACTGCCCGTGTGCCTGGGCTGCGCTGATATCGATCAGCACCGGCCGGTTGGTCTGCGACACGCCGTGCTTGATCGCATTTTCGACAAGCGGCTGGAGAATGAGTCCCGGCACGGCGGCGCTGGCCAGTTCGGGCGGCAGGTCGATCTTAACCAGCAACCGCTCTGGAAAACGCACGGCCTCGATATCGAGATAGAGCTTCTGCAGCTCGATTTCCTCGGCCAGGTCGACATCCTCGCTCGGCTCACCCGAAAGGCTGGTGCGATAGAAGGTCGACAGGTTCATGATCATCGTTTCGGCCTCGTCGCGGCGGCCGCGCATCACCAATGCGGACAATGAATTGAGCGTGTTGAACAGGAAGTGCGGATTGACCTGGTACCGCAGCGCCCGGAGCTCCGCCGATTGCGCCGCCCGGGCAAAGCGCGCCGCCTTGCGCTCCGCCTGACCCACATCCTGCGAAAAGCCGAGCGCAAGATAGAGCGAAGCCCAGGCGATCAGGAAGAAATAGCGGGTGATCGCCACTTCCGCGATTTCCATGATCATCGGATGCTCCTTGTCGGGGAACGCCCGCTCGATATCCATCAGCCCGGCCGGGTCATAGACGTTGAAGAAATAATAGTTGGCACCCGAAATCGCGACCGCGCAGGGGATCGATATCAGGATCACGGCGGCAATCCGGGTCCAGAGCGGCTGCCGGTCGAACGGGCGCAGCAGCAGCCACAGGCCGATCGTGATCAGAATCCCGACCGCTGTAACAAAACCGCGGCGCAGCGCCATTTCACCCTGCGCCGGAAAATCCATGATCGTCGCCCGCAAGGTCACGATCACCACATAGAAAAGCCAGAATCCCAGGATCGAAAACAGCACGACACGGCTGTCGAGCCTCCTGCTGTCGGTCATATCGGCGCTGTCATACATTCCGGCCACCATAGCGCGACTCTTGCAATGTGCATCCCCCCTGCCATTTCCTTTGTCGAAATGCGGTGCAGTCTGGTCGACGGATTTCGTTGATTAACCGCTTCCTAACCATCTTCGGCGATCATGCACGTATCAGGGATACGGAGTTTCTTCATGGCGACCAGCATGAAACCTGCCGACGGCAGCCTCACGCTAGCCGAAATCAAGGAGTTTGCGAGCTTCGACGCCGCGGCGCAGCGCTATATCCGCCGCGCGCTCGATGTGGCCTATTGCCGCCATGATGCGCTGGCGCTCTGGTCGCGCGACATTGTCGAAGCGGCCAGCATCCGCGCGCAGACCCGCACCTATGAAGCGCTGCCGCAGCTGCGCCAGGCCATCCCCGACGATAGCGGGCTCAGCCAGATCGAAGGCTTTCTCGGCCAGCTTGTGCGCGTGACGGCGTTCGACCTTGGCCAGGACCGGCTTTCAACCTTCGGCGCTTATCGCTTTCTCTATGAGCGGCTGATCGGCGCTGCGGCACGGCCCTGGTTCCCCTCGGCCTTCTGCGCCGCCGCCTCGCTTCCGCACTTGCATCCGCACCGGCGGCGCGCGCTGCTCCAGTCGATCAGCGAGGCAGCCGCCACGGCCCCGGGCTGGTCGACGCGCGAGCCGGTCTTCTTTCCCGAATGGGTCGAAAAGGTCGAAGCCTGATCGCAGGCCCTAATCGCAGGCCAGATGGAGTTTCTGCCCCATCCACGCGGCAACCAGGCTGGCGACGGCGACGGTCAGAAGCATGTCGGCAATCGTGACGTGCAGCGAATTCAGGCCCAGAAGCAGAAGCGACGAAGCCACCATCGCGCCCGAATTGACGATATTGTTGGCAGCAACCGTCCGCGCGGTTTCGGCTTGCGATACGGTCGTGGTCAGGAAGGCATAGAGCGGCACCACGAACATGCCGCCAGCGATCGCAATCCCCGTGAGCGCGATCAGGACGAGATCGGCCTGCTTCCACGAAATGAATTCGGCGATCCCCATCAGGTGATCGGGCTTTTGCGGCCATGTCCTGACCGCCCACCAGAGCACCGCGACAAAGCCGCCCATGCCGATGGCCGAAACCGGCGAATAGCGCGCCGAGACACGCCCCTTGAGCATCCGGTTGATCGCCACCGAACCGATCGCGATCCCGATTGAAAAGATCGCCATGAACATGGTCGCAACCGTCTGGTCCGCGCCCAGCGCATTCTTGACGAGTGGCGGAAACAGCGACGCGAGGACCGCGCCGATCGCCCAGAAGAAGCTGATCGCGACGATCGCCAGAAAGAGCCGGGGAATATGCATTGTCGCGCTGACAAGGCGGTTCGACGCGCGGATGATGTGCCAGTCGAACTTGAAGGGCGGCGCATCCGATTGCGGTGGCGCTGGAGGCACTTTCTGCCCGGCCAACCGCCCTGCCACGGCCGTCAGCAAGACGCCGGCTGCCGCCCATTGATAGGGAATGATCCCCCCGATGATCGTGCCGAGCAGGATGGCGATATAGGTTCCGGCTTCGACCAGCCCGGTTCCGCCCAGAACATCGTCCTTGCCCAGATGCTGGGGCAGGATGGCATATTTGATCGGGCCGAAGAACGTCGAATGCACGCCCATCGCGAAAAGCGCCATCAGCATGAGCGCAATCGACAGCGCCTGGTCCATCTTATGCAACATCAAACCGGCCGCCCCGAAGGCCATGATCGCGATTTCCGCAGTCTTGATGATGCGGATCAGCGGCGCCTTGTCGCGGCCATCGGCGAGCTGGCCCGAAAGCGCGGAAAACAGGAAGAAGGGAAGGATGAAGAGCGCCCCGGCCAATGCGGAGAAGTCCGCTTCCTTGGTTGGGTCGCTGTAAATCTGATAGATGACGAGGACGACCATCGCCGTCTTGAACAGATTATCGTTGAAGGCCCCCAGGAATTGCGTGACGAACAGAGGCAGGAAACGCCTTTGCCCCAGTAACCGCATCGGATTTCGCATGAAGGGGCAGGCTTCCCGGCTGTTGTGCTAGTGCGCGGCCATAGCCGAGCGCCGGCACAACAGCAAAGCGGGAATCAGTCTTAATATCACCCCTGTTTGAGCTTCACCGCCAGATAGCGGGCCGGGCCCTGTCCGCGCTGGACGAACAGCAGCACGTTGGAACGCCCTGCCGATTTGGCCGCATTGGCTGCCGCAGCGATATCGGCGGGCGAATTTGCGAGCTTGTAGTTGACCGAAAGGATCACGTCGCCACGCTGAAGGCCTTTGGCGGCCGCGTCGCTATTGGGATCGACCGCGCCGATCACCACGCCCTTGACGCTGGTATTGAGGCCAAGCTGGCGCGAGATGTCTGGCGTCAGTGTCTGGAGAGCCAGACCCAGAGATTCGCGTGTCGCGGTCTGGCTGGTCTTTTCGTCCTCGGGATCGAGCCCCGGCTGCCCGCCCGCGCCAAGGCTCGCCAGCTTTTCTTCCGAAGGCCGTTCGCCAAGGACCGCCGTCAGCAACTGGTGCTTGCCGTCACGGATCACCTCGATCGGCACGCGCGACCCGACGGCCTGGTTTGCCACCAGATAGGAAAGCGTCTGGTCGGGCGTCACGTCGCGGCCATTCACCTTGACGACGATATCACCCTGCTTGATGCCAGCCTTGTCCGCCGCTTCGCCGGGTTCGACGCGCGCGATCAATTCGCCATGATTCTTCTCGATCCCGAGCGAATCGGCGATGCCCTCGTCAAGCGGCTGGATGCCGACGCCGAGATAGCCGCGGGCGATCTTGGCCCCGCCTTTCAGCTTTTCCACGATCGGGAAAGCCTGTTCCGCGGGAATCGCGAAACCGATCCCGATATTCCCGCCGGTGGGCGAGAAGATCATCGTGTTGATGCCGATCACATTGCCGTTGATGTCGAACATCGGGCCGCCCGAATTGCCCTGGTTGATCGAGGCGTCGGTCTGGATGTAGCGATCATAGGCGCCGCCCTGCCCGGTTACCCGGTGGAGCGCCGAAACGATCCCGGCCGTGACGGTGCCGCCAAGGCCAAAGGGATTGCCGATCGCCACAACCCAATCGCCGACGCGAGTCTTGGTCGAATCGCCGAAGCGAACGAAAGGCAGGTTGGTGGCCTTGATCTTGAGCACCGCAAGATCGGAGGTGGGATCGCGGCCAACCAGCGTCGCATCATATTCGGTGCGATCGGGCATGATGACCTTGATCGAGCTGACGACTGCGGCACCCGGCCCTTCGCCGCCCGAAATGACGTGATTGTTCGTCACGATATAGCCGTCGGGCGAAATGATGAAGCCCGAACCCAGCGACTGTGCTTCGCGCGTCACCGGGCGGCCGCCATTCGCATCGCCGCCGCCGAACAGGTCGCCAAACGGCGTACCGGCAAGCGGGTTGGCATTGACCTGGACGCGCTGCGTCGTCGAAATATTGACCACTGCCGGCTGAAGCCGCGCGGCAAGATCGGCAAAGCTCATCGGCGCGCCGGGGCGCGGCGCCGACATGGCCGTCATGCTGCCGGGTTCGTTCTGGGCGGTCTGCGCGCCGCCCGGCGTCTGGAGCGCCAGGGTTGCGGCAGTGCCGCCGAGAAGCAGGGCTGATGTTATGGCATAGGCGTAACGCACGGATTCAAACCTCCTGGTTGAGATAACGAGTCATCCCCTTCATTCGTTCATCGGCATGTAAGATTCCGGCTTAACCGGAATTGAACATGCGATCTGCACTCACTTCCCCCCACGAAACTCTTTGAGATAGTCATTGCCGGGCGACAGGATGATGCTGGTCGAGCCATTGGTCTTCCCGTTCACGCCGAAAGTCTGCCGATAGGACTGCATCGCCCGGTAGAAATCGTAGAATTCCGGATCCTTGCCAAAGGCCGCCGCATAGATCTGCGCCGATTTTGCATCGGCTTCGGCGCGGATGATCTGGGCCTGGCGGAAGCCGTCGGCCTCGATCGTGAGCGCTTCCTGCGTCCGCGCGGTCTTCATCCGCTCATAGGCCGAATCGAGCGGCGTGCCTTCGGGCAGGTCCGCACGCTTGATCCTGACATCAACGATTTCCGCGCCATATTGCTGCGCGACCCGCTCAAGTCCGGCCTGGATATTGTCCATCACCCGGTCGCGCTCGGGGCTGAGCAGCTCGGCGAACTTGCGCTTGCCCAACTCGTTGCGCAGCGCCGAACCAAGGATCGGGCGGAGCGCATCGGAGACATTTTCCACCGTCCGGGCCGCGCTGTACATCCGCACCGGATCGACGATGCGGTAGCGCGCATAGGCATCGACGTTAAGTCGCAGCTGATCGGTCGAAAGCACTTGTTGCGGGTCCATGTCGATATCGAGGATGCGCTTGTCGATCCAGACGATGTCCTCGATGAACGGAATCTTGGCAACAAGCCCGGCGCCGGTGCTGCCAAAGGCCTGGCCGGGCTTGTAGCCGTTGATGACGCGATCGACCTTGCTCAGCCGCAAGACCACGCCTTGCCTGGTTTCAGGCACGACCGAGACCGTGCTGATGAGCAGGACCAGCGCCGCCAGCCCACCCACCAGCAAGGCGAGCGGGTTGGCAAAAAAGCGGGAAAGCGCGGTCGGATTGTCGTAGCTCATCGCCCGGCCTCCTCTACGGTAACCCGCGGCCGCCCGCTTCCGAGCGGAAGATAGGGGGCAATGCCGTTTGGCTCCACGATCGTCTTGTCGGTGTTCGACAGCACGGCTTCCATCGTTTCGTAATACATGCGCTTGCGGGTCACGCCGGGGGCGAGCTTGTACTGGGCATAGACCTTGTCGAACGACGCGGCCTCGCCTTCCGCGCGCGCGATCACCTGCTGCGCATAGGTGTTGGCGTTGTTGATATTGGCCTGCTTTTCCTGCTGCTTGACCGTCACCAGCTTGAACGCATCATTGACCTGGGCCGGTGGATCGGCCTGCTTGATCGCGACGCCGCGGATCGTGACCCCCGCCTTGTAGTCATTGAGCAGCACCTGCATCCGCTGCGCCACCCGGGTCTCGATCTGGCTGCGCCTGGGGCCGAACGCATCGTTCAATGTCACATTGCTCATCACTTCGCGCATCGCGCTTTCAGCCACTTCACGGATCGTGTCCTCCGGCTGGGCGAGTTCGAACAGGAACAATTCGGGCTGCCGCACGTTCCAGCGCACCTGATAAGCCAGGTCGATCACGTTCTGGTCGCCGGTAAGGATCAGGTTCTGCCCGGCGCCATCGGGCACGTCGATCCACTTGATGCCCCGGATATTGACCTTTTCGACCCGGTCGATGGGGGCGGGAAAGGTCATGCTGATGCCGGGCTCCAGCTTTCCTGCATATTTGCCGAAGCGCATGATGACGCCTTCCTGCTGCGGCTCGATGCGGTGGAAACTGGTAAAGACGATCCAGAGCACGGCCAGTGCGAACGCGCCATAGCGGATCAGCGACACGCCATTGCCGCCACCCGGCATCTGCCCGCCAAAGCGGCCGCGCAACTGCTGCGCCAGCTGGTCGAGAGCCGATGCGCCGCGCGGTCCGCGCGGCTTGCCGCCGCCGGGAGGCTGGTCCCAGGGATTGCGCGGACCGCCGCCCCCGGAATCGCCGCCGCCGCCCGAACCCTTGCCACGACCGCCCCACGGGCCGCCCTCATTGAAAAGGGCGCCCATGCGCGCCCGCCAACCTGAAACCATGTCCATGAAAGTCATTATAGGTGGCGTAGCTTGCGAAAAACAGTGGCGAGCGAAGAATCTCTGCGTAAAGCACCAGCATGTCCGATGCCGATACACTTGCCGCCCTTCTCGATACGATCGCCGATCCGCATGGGCGCGGCGGCCTGATTGCCAGCGGACGGGTGTCCGCACCGCGCTTCAGCGAGGGCAAGGTCAGCCTTATCCTCGACGTCACCGGGCTTTCGGGCGCCGAACGCGATGCGCTCGACAAGGCCGTGCATGCAGCGCTCGAGTCCGTGCCCGATGTCACCGATATCCGCATTGCCATGACGTCCGAAAAAGTCGGGCGCCGCCTGATTGCAATTGGCAGCGGGAAGGGCGGGGTCGGGAAATCGACGCTTGCCGCCAATCTGGCGGTGGCGCTCGCCCGGATGGGGCGCGAGGTCGGGCTGATCGATGCCGATATCTATGGCCCCTCCCAGCCCCGGCTGATGGACAGCGAAGGCGCCAGGCCCACCGCGAAGGACCAGAAGCTCGAGCCCGTGCAGACGCGGTTCGGTGTGCCGATGCTTTCGATGGGGCATCTCGTGAAGCCGGGGCAGGCCGTTGCCTGGCGTGGGCCGATGGCGGGCAATGCGCTTGGCCAGTTGATCGATGCCGATTGGGGGGCGTGCGACCTGCTGATCGTCGACCTTCCTCCCGGCACTGGCGACGTCCAGCTCTCGATGATCCAGAAGCACAAGCCCGCCGGGGCGATCATCGTTTCGACGCCGCAGGACCTGGCCCTGATCGATGCCGCGCGCGCGATTGACCTGTTCAACCAGTCGACCGTGCCGATCATCGGGCTCGTCGAGAATATGGCGGGCTATCAATGCCCCAAGTGCGGCGAAATCTCCGATCCGTTCGGCCATGGCGGGGCCGAGGCTGCGGCCGTGCAGATGGGCCATGAATTTCTCGGGCGGATTCCGCTCGACATCGCGATCCGCACCGCGTCGGATGCGGGCGATCCGCCTGCGGCCGGCGACGGGCCGGTGGCGGCTGGTTTCAATGCCATTGCCCAGCGCCTGATTGCCTGGCTCGACAAGCAGGGAGGATAGGATGCCGCTCGAATCCGATCACGAAATCAAGGCCCTGCTGCAAAGCGTGAAGACTATCGCGCTGGTCGGCGCCTCGGCCAACCCGACGCGCGACAGCCATGGCGTCATGGCCTTCCTCCAGCATCAGGGGTATCGCGTCATCCCGGTCAATCCGGGCCTGGCGGGGCAGGACTTGCTGGGCGAGAGAGTCGCGGCGAGTCTTGCCGATATCGAAGGCCCGATCGACATGGTCGATATCTTCCGCAACAGCGAAGCCGCTGGTCCGGTCGTCGACGAAGCGATTGCAGCCGGTGCGAAGGCCGTCTGGATGCAGCTTGGCGTGATCAACCCCGAAGCGGCGGCTCGCGCCGAGGCGGCCGGCCTCAAGGCGGTGATGAACCACTGCCCGAAGGTCGAAATACCCCGGCTCGGGCTGCTGAAGCGCTAATCGCGCAGCAGTTCGTTGATAGCCGTCTTGGCCCGCGTCCGGGCATCGACGCGCTTGACGATTACCGCGCAACCCAGGCTTGGCCCCGGCGATCCGTCGGGCAGCGGCTTGCCCGGCATCGCCCCCGGCACGACCACCGAATAGGCGGGCACCCGGCCGATGAACACTTCGCCCGTCGCCCGGTCGACCACCTTGCTGGTCGAGGAAATGAACACGCCCATCCCCAGCACCGCGCCTTCTTCCACCACCACGCCCTCGACCACTTCGGATCGCGCGCCGATGAAGCAATTATCCTCGATGATGACGGGTCCGGCCTGAAGTGGCTCGAGCACGCCGCCGATACCGACACCGCCCGACAGATGGACGTTCTTCCCGATCTGCGCGCAGCTTCCGACCGTCGCCCAGCCATCGACCATCGAGCCGTCTCCCACGCTTGCCCCGATATTCACAAAGCTCGGCATCAGGACGACATTGCGGCCGATATGCGCGCCCGCCCGAACGATCGATCCCGGCACCGCCCGGAACCCGGCTTCGCGGAAGCGGTTTTCTCCCCAGCCTTCGAATTTCGACGGCACCTTGTCGAACCAGTTGGTGCCGCCAGGGCCGGGAATGACGGCGTTGTCGTTCAGCCGGAAGGAGAGGAGAACGGCCTTTTTCAGCCATTGGTTGACGATCCAGGCCCCATCGACCTTCTCCGCCACGCGGCGTTCGCCGCCGTCAAGCAGCGACAATGCGGCATTGACCGCATCGCGGACCGCGCCCGTTGTCGCAGGGCTGATCGTGTCGCGCGCGTCCCAGGCGGCATCGATGGCGGCTTCAAGCTGTGCAGTCATTGTCAGGCGCTCTCCATGATCTCGTTCAGCCAATGGCTCAAATCGTGCGTTTCAAAATCGATAAATTCGGGGCTCGCGTCGGCATTGCCGTGTTCGGAGCCATTGTTCACCCAGACGGTCGCCATGCCAAGGGCCTTGGCCGGCTTCAGGTTGCGCGCCATATCCTCGACGAACAGTGCGCGGCTCGGTGCCACGCACAGCGTGGCGCACATGTCCTCATAGGCGTCCGGATGCGGCTTGGGCCGATACTGCGCGCCGTGAATGTCGAACAGCCCGTCAAAGGCTTCGGCCAACCCGAGCCCCGCCAGCACGCGCCCGGCATAATCGGCATCGCCATTGGTATAGACCAGTTTGCGCCCCGGCAGCCTTGCAAGCGCCGTGTTGAGCGCGGGATCGGGGGCCAGGCGGCTCATGTCTATGTCGTGCACGAAATTGAGGAAATGGTGCGGATCGACCCCTTCATGGGCCATCAGGCCGGAAAGCGTCGTCCCGTGTTCGATGAAATAGTGCTTCTGCACCCGCCGTGCTTCGCTGGCATCCACGTCGAGGAGCCGCTGGATATACAGGCCCATTTTTTCGTCGATCAGCGCGAACAGATCGACACGCGCAGGATAGAGCGTGTTGTCGAGATCGAAGATCCAGCTTTCTATCGAACCAAGCGCAGGAGGCATGGCCGCGCCTCTAGCGACACACGCCCCCGGTAGCAAATCGCCGGCCCGATTAAGCACGCGCGTTAAGGCCGATATGTGCTTGCCCGCCTTGGCGGCGCGCCAACAATCGGTTACATCGCCTTAAGGATACGGGGATCACTATGTACAAGTCCTGGAAGCGAGCAGCGTTCCGCGCAGGATGTGCCCTTTCCGCGCTGGCGGCGCTCAGTGCCTGCGGTGGCGGCGGCGCGAGTGGCGGAGTCAATTCCACCCCTGCGCCTCCCCCTGTTTCACCGCCACCCCCGCCACCTCCTCCAACCCCGCCGCCGCCTTCGGGAAATTTCGATACCGCAGAGTATAGGCGATCGAACGGAGCGGCTCAGGCCAATGCCATCATCGGCTACAATGCCGGCGCGACCGGCGCCGGCGTGACCGCAACGGTGATCGATTCGGGCGTGGCCCAGTTCGATCCCGAATTTGCCGGCCGCATTCACCCCGCTTCTGCCGACCTTGCGGGGTCGCGAGGCATTGGCGACGAAGGGGGCCATGGCACGGCCGTTTCGGATGTCCTTCTTGGCGCAAAGAACGATAATGGCATCCAGGGCGTCGCCTTTGCGGCGACGTTGCTGGTCGCACGCACCGACACGCCCGGAAGCTGCGCCAACACCGCGCCTGACAAGGGATGCACGCACGACGACAATGTGATTGCGCGTGGCGTGGACCTGGCGGTCGCCAACAGCGCGCGGGTCATCAATATTTCGCTGGGTGGATCCCCCCCCAATTCGACATTGCGCGCAGCGATCGGCCGCGCGACGGCGGCAGGAATCGTGATCGTCTTTTCCGCCGGGAATGACAGCAGCAACGACCCCGATCCGTTCGCCCAGATTGCCAATGATCCACTGGCGCGCAACCTGATCGTCATTGCCGGCGCGCTCGATTCGAGCAATGCCGCGCTGGCGAGTTTTTCGAACAAGGCCGGGAACGGTGCCACCCATTATATCGGCGCGCTTGGCGTCGGTGTCCGGGCAATCGATCAGAACGGCACGAGCTTCTTGTGGAGCGGCACATCCTTTTCCGCGCCGATCGTATCGGGTGCCGTCGCCCTGCTGGCTCAGGCATTTCCCAATCTCACCGGCGCCCAGATCGTGGACCTGTTGCTTCGGACCGCGGTCGATCTTGGCGCCCCCGGCATCGATCCGGTCTTCGGCAATGGCGCACTGGACCTTACGAAAGCGTTCGGGCCGCAGGGGCCGTTGATGTTTGCCGGATCGCAGGTTGCGCTGCCCGCGACAACGGGCATGACCTCTGCGCCGATGGGCGATGGCGGCCAGCACGGGCTTTCGGTGGTGGTCCTCGACGGCTATCGCCGCGCCTATTCGGCCGACCTTGCCGCGGGCATTTCGCGTGCGCCGCTCCAACCAAGGCTCGCGCCCGCGCTTGGCATTGGATTGCGCAGCCTGACAATGGCAAAAGGTTCGACCGCGATTGCGCTGTCGGTAACGAACGACGCCGGCGAGCTTTCGGTTGACCGGCTTCTTCTTTCTGCCGGCGACGAACGCCGCGCCCGCGCGCTCGCAGGATCGGTCGTGACCCGGCTTGGCCGTAGCACAATGTTTGCGCTGGGGATCTCGCGCAGCGGCCTTGCTCTGGCCAGCGAGCTCGACCGGCGGGGCGGCGGCGATTTCCTGGTCGGCGGCTCGGCGCTCGACAGTTTCGGCTTCGACACGCGAGCCAAGTCGGGGATGGCTGTGCGCCAGCAGCTTGGCGGCTTCGGCGTGACGGCCAGCGCGGAAACCGGCGTGGCCCGGCTTTGGGAAAATGGCCTGTTTTCCGAATTGCGGCGCGGCTATCGCGAGCATGGCTATAGCGCGTTGAGCCTTGGCACCTCGAGGGCGTTCGGCCCCGTGTTCCTATCGGCACGCGCAACCAACCTGGTCGAGCGCGACACGATTCTCGGCGCGCGCTTTGACGGCCTATTCGGTAGCGGCGGCGCGCGCTCCTGGTTTGCCGATCTCGAAGCACATTGGGTGCCTTCGCAATCCTGGGCACTGACTGCCGCCTGGCGGCAAGGCTGGACGCGGCTTGGCGCCGGCGGGATCCGGCAGAATGCCGATCACCTGCAGACCAGCGCCTGGTCGTTCGACGCCACGCGCAATGCGCTCTTTGATCCGTCGGACCGCTTGTCGCTGCGCATTGCCCAGCCGCTTCGGGTTTCGCGCGGGGGCTTCGACCTGACCCTGCCGACACGCTATGATTACGCGACCGAACAGGCCGGATTTTCCACCACAAGGCTGAACCTGGCCCCGACCGGGCGCGAGCGCGATATCGAAGCCGCCTATTCGCGGCCGCTTTGGGGCGGGCGGCTCTCTGCCAACGGCTATTGGCGGCACCAGCCGGGCAATTTCGCCACTGCACCGGAGGATATCGGCGCAGCGATACGCTTCAGCTTCGGGCTCTAAACCGTAAAACTCTCACCGCAGCCGCAGGCGCCTTTGGCGTTGGGATTGTTGAAGACGAAACCGGCGGTGAAATCATCCTCCTGCCAGTCCATCGTCGAGCCGATCAGATAGAGCACCGAAGCGCCATCGACGAAGAACAGCCCGCCGGGCGTTTCGATCCGTTCATCGAAGGGCTGGGCCTCGCGCACATAATCGACCGAATAGGCGAGCCCCGAACAGCCCCGTTTCGGGGTCGAGAGCTTGACGCCGATCGTCCCTTCGGGCGCGTTGGCCATCAACGCCGCGATCCGCGCTTCGGCCGCGGGAGTGAGAGTGAGCGCGGCAGGGCGCGCCTTCAGCGTCGTCGTCATAGCATACCCAACTCCAGACGGGCTTCGTCGGTCATGTTTTCCGGACTCCAGGGCGGATCCCAGACAAGATTGACCTCGGCATCGCCGATCCCCGGCACCGACCCGACGCGCAGCTCCACCTCTCCCGGCATCGATTCGGCAACCGGGCAATGCGGGGTCGTGAGCGTCATCGTCACCAGCGCATGGCCGTCGGTGATCTCGACATTGTAGATCAGGCCAAGGTCGTAGATGTTCACCGGGATTTCAGGATCGTAGATTTCCTTGAGCGCCGCGATCACAGCCTCATACAAGTCTCCGCCCGCATCCCCCGACGGGACGGACGCCGGCTTTTGCGCAAGAAAGCCTTCGAGATAATCCTTCTTGCGCTCGAGCTTGTCGGGCGCGGTTTCGACGTCCGCCACGCGCGCCCTGGGCGGCGTTGGAACGCTCGTCACTTCCTCGGTCCTGATCCCGTCACTCATGCGCCGAATATCCTCTGTACCCGTTCGATCCCGCGGACCAGCGCCGCGACATCGCTTTCATCGCTATAAATCCCGAAGCTCGCCCGCGCCGTTGCCGGCACGCCGAGCGCGTCCATCAGCGGCTGGGCGCAATGATGCCCGGCGCGGATGGCGACACCTTCCTCATCCAATATGGTGCCGATATCGTGCGGATGAACCCCCTGGATCGCAAAGGAGACGATCCCGGCTGCATCCTCGGGCCCGAACAGCGTCACCGAATTGATCGACCGCAGCGCATCGCGCAGCTCCCGGACCAGCGCCGCCTCGTGCGCCTCGATCGCCGGAATGCCGATGCTCTCGACATAGTCGATCGCGGCGTGAAGCCCGATTGCCTCGACGATCGCGGGTGTTCCGGCCTCGAAGCGCTGCGGCGGCGGGGCATAGCTTGTCTTCTCGAACGTCACGCGGTCGATCATCGCGCCGCCGCCCTGCCACGGTGGCATGGCGTCAAGAATCTCGGCCTTCGCCCAGAGCACGCCTATCCCCGTCGGGCCATAGAGCTTGTGCGCGGAAAAGACGTAGAAATCGCAATCGAGCGCCGTCACATCGACG
>Ga0209023_10005107_pt1 | contig 14519 bp, 12 predicted proteins | sample LakOneMetagenome_FD_187468 | JGI IMG/M metagenome (GOLD analysis project Ga0209023, IMG submission 187468) | Freshwater and sediment microbial communities from Lake Erie, Canada (SPAdes) (version 2) | ecosystem: Environmental > Aquatic > Freshwater > Lentic | place: Lake Erie, Canada...
CATCTGGGATGCCGAGGGCAAATTCCCTTCACCAAAAAGCTTGCGCGAGATCGACAGCGAAGAAGAGGAACGCCGTCTCTGGTACGTCGCCATGACGCGTGCTAAGGACGAGCTTTACCTCACATACCCTCTCCTGATGACCGATTACAACCGCCAAACTGTTCTGCAAAAACCGTCGAGATTTATCACCGAATGCCCCGCGACGCTTTACGAAGTCTGGAACCTCGAAGAAGAACCTGCCGCATTCGACGCACCCCTAATGCTCGACCCGGCCGGGGTGAAAGAATTTATTAACTAACTCCGCCGCAAAAGAGTTAATATATCTCCGTCATCGTTTCATAAAGTCTTTCGGAGGTAAAACAACATGGGTGTGAAGGAACAAATGATCTCGATCCTGCGAAGCGGCGAAACTCACCGCATTTCCTTTAGTTTTACGGGCTCTACCGGTGCCACCGTGTCGGTAAATTCCCAGACATTTGAACGTGTCGCCGACGCACTCAGAAGTGGTGCGATCGCCGTTGTCGAGGGCAGATTCCCGAACGACATCGCCATGTACTCGTCAAAGGCTGAAAATGGCTTCGCCGCAAACACCTTCTACCTCGGCGCCAATCCGCGCTATTCGCGGCTCTTCAACGCCCTGATCTGCCACGAATCGGTCCACGCTTCGTTTGACCTGACGCGCTCGACTCTGCCCTGGATCGACAACGAAGCCGCCGGCTACATCGCCCAGGCATATTACGCTCGCAATTCGGGTCTGCCGCGTGTGGCGTACGAGTTCGGCTCGCACTCGATCATCGCTTATTCCGTCGTCGAGGGCATGCGTGCTAATAGCCCTGGCGACATTTCGTTCTTTCTCGGCGAACTCCGCAATTCCGTCAAAGCCGACCCGATGTACCACAGCTACATCGGCGGCCAATTCACCGGCGACGGTTAAGTTCGCACATTTTTAACTCCCACAAAAGCAACCATTCAAAAACCTCGATGCATCTAGGCAAATAGTAAAAAAACATTTCTCTCTCCGGGAACATAACTACATTTTGGTTGTCTAACAATGACGAATGCCGAAAAGATCGGGCCATTTCGTGAGGGTAAAACTATGTCTAAAAAGAGCTTTATAGATTCGGTCGAGGTCCGAACGCCCTGTGATGCAAATTGGAATGAGATGACGGGAAACGATCAGGTCCGCTTTTGCGGGCATTGTGCCAAGAGCGTGAACAACATCTCCACGCTCCGCCGCAAAGACGCAGCGCGGCTTGTCCGCTCATCTAACGGCGAACTTTGCATCCGCTACATTGCTAATCCCGTCACCAAACGCCCGATGTTTGCGGAACAGCTAATCCAGATCGCACGCCGCACGCCCGGCATCGCGGCGGGTGTGATGTCAGCCTCGATCAGCCTCGCGACGATGGCTTACGGCCAAACTCAGACTCAAAAAGACGAGCCCGAAACTGCCGTAGTAGAAAAACAATACGTTATTGACCAAACCGAAGTCGATAAAATCAAAAACAGCGAAGAAAAGCCCGAAAAAACCGGCGGTGTCATCCGCGGTATCATTCGCGACAATCTCGGAAAACCAGTTCCCGGCGTCTTTGTTTTCCTCGCCAACGAATCGCATTACAACGGCGACGAGACTGTAACCGACGAAGACGGCGAGTATGAATTCAAAAAGCTCGAACCCGAAACATACATGCTCCGTGTCCAAAATTCGGCGGGGCTGATAAGAAAGGTCGCCCCCGGCGTGACGCTCGCTGAAAACGAAACGATCGTTCAGGACCTCAACTTGCGAACGCATGTCCTGCACGTCGACGGATCGGGTGTCGGCAGCGGCAGTTCGGTCGGCTCGGGATTTGGCGGAGCATACGCGGCACTCGAATACGCGATCCCCCTTAACCAGGCGGTCGCCGATGAAGACATAAAACTCGTACAAGAGCTTCTTAATTCCGGCCAGAACCCCAACGGAAAGGACGCAAATTACAGCGGAATAACTCCGCTATTTCTCGCGGTCGAAAACGGAAACACCGCGATCGCCAGGCTCCTTATTCAATACGGAGCAAAAGTAAACGCTCGCGACGAGACCAAGCGGACGCCGCTGATGTTCATCGATGACGACGCAACGCCCGAATTGATAACTCTGCTGCTCCAGGCCGGTGCAAAAGTAAATGCCCGCGACAAATCCGGCGAAACGCCGCTCCTCGCCGCCGCTTCGAGCGCTAAAATCGAGGTCGTCCAGGCCTTGATCGATGCCGGTGCCGATCTCAACGCCGACAACGAAGAAGGCCTCACACCACTGATGAAAGCCGTCGAAGAGGAACGAGCAGAGATCGTTGACGCCCTCATCACCGCCGGTTCTGACATCAATTCCAAAGACAAAAACGGCGATACCGCGTGGGACAAGACCTCAGATCCTGAGATCGAAAAGGCCCTAGTCAATGCCGGTGCTATCGTCAATTACGATGTCGAGGTCGAGGTTGAGCTAATTGACGGCCCCGCGGAAGAGCAGCCAGCCGAGCCCGCACCATCAATTCCTGCAAGGCCGCGTTAGATGTTCGTTCTCTAGACGGGAGATTTAATACTATGTCAAAGAAAAGCTTTATAGATTCGGTCGGAATTGGTTCACCGTGCAGCGAGGATTGGAACAAAATGGTCGGAAGCTCGCAGGTTCGGGCTTGCGAGCATTGCGCAAAAGATGTGAATAATATCTCTGAAATGACTCGCAAGGACGCCAAACGTCTCGTTCGGGCTTCGGACGGCAATATCTGCATCCGCTATATGCAGCATCCCGTCACAAAACGTCCGGTCTTCGCCAACCAGCTTCATCAGATCACCCGTCGCGCTCCAGGCATCGCTGCCGGAGTTATGACGGCATCTATGAGTTTGTCGACAATGGCCTATGCCCAGAGCGATAGCGCGTTTACTAAAAAGGTGGATCAGCGCGTCGAGCTCTCAGCACTTGAGAAACCCCTAAAACCCGCTCCCGAGATCGCCAAAGCGGATGGCGATCTGGCAGGAACCATAACCGATCAACAAGGTGCCGTCATTCCAAACTGCCGCGTCAATCTTATCAATAAAGTAACGAACGAAAGCCTATCGACCTCGACCAACGAGGAAGGTCGCTACAGTTTCGACTCAGCTCCGGATGGACAGTATGAGATCCGCGTAAGTTCTCCCGGATTCAGGGAACTAGTCATTAGTGATGTCGCCGTAGCCGAGGGCCGCGATTCGATCGTCGATGGCAGGCTCGATGTCGCTAATTTTGCGATGATGGGCGACATCGCCGTCTCCCGTGACTACTCCACCGCCCTCGCCCGTGCGGTTGATAATGACGACCCGGAAGAGGTTCGCGACCTGATCGCTAAAGGTGCAAACGTCAATGGCAAGGACGAAAATTACAACAATCTCACACCGCTTTTCATCGCAGTCGAGAATGGCAACCTTGAGATCGTCCAGATGCTGTTAAATGCAGGAGCGAAGGTAAACGTACGCGACAAAAGCAGACAGACCGCCCTTATGCGGCTAGACATCGACGCCACGCCCGAGTTGATCGACCTGCTCGTCCGCCACGGCGTCAAACTCAATCTTTCCGATGACGAAGGCAATACCGCAATAAATCTCGCCTCCGGCGGCGTCTCGACCGAGGTTTTGCGGTCGCTGATCAACGCCGGTGCCGATGTAAATCTTGCCAACCGGGAGGGTAAAACCCCGCTCATGACCGCCGCCGAATCCGGTCATCTCGAAAACGTCCGTCTCCTGCTCGAATCCGGCGCCAACGCCAACGCCCGCGACAAAGAGGGTGAAAACGCTTGGGATTACGCCGAGGGTGACGAGATCGAGCAACTCCTCGTCAGCTACGGTGCCGAAGCCCGCCCCGACGAGCCCGAAGAAACATCGAGTGAAGACCCAAAGATCGTCATCAGCCGCCGCTAGTAGATCAGAGGGCAGTCGAAAAACCATGGTTCTCGACTGCCTTTCTACCGATCCATTTGTTTCGGCCCAACCTCGCCCGTTATCCGTCACGCCACTTTTACAATTCCAACTGTTTGTCTTTCACCAAACGTTTCGTGATAAAATAGTGCGTTTTCTAAATTCGAACGGCACCTTTGCGACCCGCCACAAATTCTATGAAATATTGCCCGACCTGCGACATGCGTTTTGACGAAGATATTATCCGTTTTTGTACAAAAGACGGTACGCCGCTGATCGAGGAGGCCGAGCCCAAGTTCACTGAGCTGCCTAGCGAGAATCTGGAACCCGAAGAAGATGATATAGGCGAGATCACCATGATCCGCCGCAAAGACGTGCCCGCACCGCCGCCAAACCTCGACGAAGGGCTGCCCGAGGTCAAACCAATGGGCCAGCGCATCGTCATCCCGACAGGCGAACCAGCTCGCGAACAAGCCGTTCGCCCGCGGGCTCAGGCCTATTATCCGCCACCGCCGCCGCCATCGAATACAGCAAAGACCGTCGTTTTGACCGTATTCCTGACGCTCATCGTTCTCGGTGCGGGTGCCGGATTGTTTTGGTTTTTACAAAAAGACAACAACGCTAATAAGAACCTAAACGTAAATACTTCGGGCCCGAACATCAATCTCAACGCCAATATCGGCGGCATCGATTCGAATTTCAATTTTAATTCAACAGTACCGCCGACGAATCTCAATCTAAATCTCAACACCAACATTAAGACGCCGACGCCGACCCCGTCGCCGAAACCGAGCCCAAGCGTAACGCCGAGCCCGAGCCCGAGCCCAAGTTCGTCACCATCGCCGACACCAATAAAAACACCGGCCGGCACCCCAAAACCTACGCCAAGCGGCACCCCACGGCAAGGCCCCCGCCCAACCCCAAATCCGATTCCGACGCCCTAAGGAACGCGGACGGCCCGTCCGCTATTATTGACGCCGAGACAGAGATACAGCGACAGCGGATCCAGTTCTTAAAGCTCCCCTCCTTGGAAAAGGAGGGGTGGCAGCCGCCTTGGGCTGACGGGGTGGTTCGTTCGCCCTCTCCTATGTACGCCACCGAACAGAGCGAAACTAAAACGGGTGACATACTCATGGACAAGGAGAATTGTTCTTATGTCACTATTATACTGTCCTGAATGTAACCACGAGGTCTCTACCGGTGCGGACGCCTGTCCGAATTGCGGTCTGAGAATGCGTCCGCCCGTCGTTGAAAAGCGGGTTTTGGTCACCGAAACGCCGCGAGAGAGCAGCTTTCCGCCATGGGCGATTTTGCCGATCGTTTTTCTTGGGATAATTCTGGTCATAGGCGCCATTATATTGTTCCGAAACTCGAACGACCAGGCAAACACGAACGTCAACGTCAATCTTGCACAACGTCGAACTTCGACGACCGAACCGTTACGCGACTCAAAGACGACCACGGTCCCGTCCACCTCGACTGAAGTTCCGGTAACTAGTGCGCCGTCGCAGACGACAACCGTGCCTGGCACCTCAACGTCAGTTCCCAATGTGCCGCCGCCTGACAAGGGAGTTGTCAAGATCAATGCCAAGGTCGCTCCGTCGCGTGGCGAACCTCGTGCGGCCGGCGGGACTAAGTTTTATTTGCTTGATAAGGATGTCGAACAGATCCTCAGCGAAGCCCGCGTTGAGCCGATCGAGGGCAATTCGCTCGCAGCCAGTCTCGGCCTCGCTGCCGTCTTCCCTGAACGCTACGGCGAATTCCAACGTGCCGCAATGCGGGCGATCGGCGGTCATGTTAAATATTCCGGCACCACGAGCGGCGGCGGGACCACCGATCTTAATAATGTTTCACCGTCGTCCTATTACCTTTTCGCCATCTCCCGCATCGGCCGCGGCTTCGCCCTCTGGAATTCCCCGGTCAGCGTCATCGCCGGCGAAAATGTTATGAACCTTTCCCCGCAAAGCGTGACCGAACTTCCCGATCCCAACGGCTAGTTCAACGTGACCTCACCGAGCTGCAAAAACGCCCGCGCAAGCGGGGGCCATATTGGCACAGCAGCGAAACGAAAAGGCATTGACTTCACAGATAGCACCGACAATAAAACCTTGTCCGATGCTATCTGTGTAATCGGTGCCGTCCCGACAGCTCGGGACTCGGGTTGCCTAGCAAACGCACTCTGCAAGGGGACTCGCGGCGGTTGAGGAGAGAGTGGCGGCTTCGCGCGGTCGGATGGAGGGGAGACGGAAGTGGTTTTCGCCGATTTTGGCCTTTTTGCCACGAATTTTCTCGCTTTTCCCCTTTTTGATACAGGTCTGACACGTCTATTTCACAGCTTTTCCAGACAAAACGCGACATATTACCTAAATGACACCGCCCGTTCGACGGCTTTTCGGGCATCGATCACGCCCCAGCCTTGGCGGTCGACCTCGTATTGGGGTAGGCGTTCGGCGGTGGAGATAAGGATGCGTTTTATGGCTCCTGGCGTCAGATCGGGGTTAGCCTCGAGCATTTGGGCGATCACCGATGAGACGATCGGGGCTGAGAATGATGTGCCGTCGACATATTTATAATGGCGTGTTATCACGCTTTCGCGGCGGATCTTAAGCAGAACGAGCTGTCGAATGCTGTGTACCGGACGGTCAAGGGCAGCGTCCAGCTCGGCATCAATGTCCGGATTCTCGCGAATGATATCGTGGATCTCGTCATCGGCGGCAGCGTCTAATTTAGAGAGCAATTCGGCCTGCTGAGCGGTCGGCGTGTTTGGCAATATCGGGGCCGGAACCCATATCGACGAAGCGATCACCTCGGGCTTTTGCAGGCCGTCGATAGTCGGGCCGTACGACGAACGGTACATACCGCGTTTGGCTCTATTTATCGAATTATTATCGTCCAAACCGCCGACCGCGATCGCCGACGGAGCACTCGCGGGCGGCAAGACCGGGTGATTCGGCAGATGGCCGGCGTTGCCGACGGCACAGACGACCACGACTCCTTCGCGCGAGCATTCCTCGACGGCCTGCGACAAAGGGTCGCTCAGATAGCTCGCTTCGTAATCGCCTCCGGCAGATATATTGACAATGCGAATGCCGTATTTTTCTTTGTTTTCGAGTACCCAAGCGAGCCCGTCCTCGATGTTTTGATCGGTGATACGGCCTGTTCTCGCGAGCTTGACGAGCACCACGTCGGCGTCGGGCGCGATGCCGCGGTAAAAGCCGTTCGAGAGCTGTCCGTTTCCCGCTGCGACGACCGAGGTCATCATTCCGTGCCAGCTCGCGACGTCCGGTTGAAACAGAGACGAAAGGTCGCCGTCTTCATCCAAAAGGCTACGATAGGCGACGATGCGGTTTCGCGGCGTCGTCAGGTCGACGTGCGGATAAAACCCGGAATCGAGAAATGCGATCGTCACGCCCTTGCCGGTATAGCGTTCGTCGGCGTCGAGCCTCAGCGGCGTCGAGAGCACGTGCGAACCGTCCTTCTGCATCGCAGCGTCTTTGATTATGTGATCTTTCGCCCGTTCGAAAAGCCGTACGCACCTCGCGCAAACTGCCTGAAACTCGGCGGTATCGGGAGCGTTCGCGCGGATCAATTTCGCGAGATCGTCAGGCAGCGACATCAACGGCACGTATTCGTCACGCGAAGCACGCGAACATACCGGACAGGCCGTTTCGCCCGCAGCGATATCAGCGATCGTGCTTTGACGCGGAAATGTAAGTGATTCCTGTGGAGTCATTTAGGGATTTAAGTTTTCCATAAGCTGCGAGTAAAATCAATTTTGATTATGGAACGAAAAAAGATCGGGCTCGCATTATCGGGCGGCGGGGCACGCGGGTTTGCCCACATCGGCGTTCTCAAGGTGTTTGCCGAGCACAATATCAAGTTCGACATGATCGCCGGAACCTCCGCCGGTTCGATCATCGGCGGGGCCCTTGCCGCCGGTATGTCGCCTGCCGAAATGGAGACGATGGCCCGTAAGGTCGGTTATATCAACATGATGCGGCCGTCGTTCTCGCTTCGCGGTGCACTCTCTAACGCTCCCATGGGCAACTTTCTCCGACGCGAATTGCCCGTCACCCGGTTCGAAAACCTCCCGATTCCCTTCGCCGCCGTCGCATACGATCTCAATGCCGCAAAAGAAACGATCCTCAGCGAAACCGGCGACCTAGTGACCGCGATCCGTGCAAGCTGTGCCGTCCCTGGTGCGTTTGCTCCGGTGAAAGGCGAGAACGGCGAGCTTTTCGTCGATGGCGGTGTGACCAACGTGATGCCCGTCGATGTTGTCCGTAAAATGGGCGCTGACATCGTCATCGCCGTCGATCTGCTGGCCTGCGGCTCAACGGCCAATGGTGTTTCGTCCACCGCCGCCGGCATCATGATCCGCTCCGCGATGACGCTCTTGCGAGTTTCGGCAAGCTATCAGGGCGACAAGGCCGACATCGTCATCATCCCGCCCATCGCCCATCTCCGCCCCGATCAGATTCGAAAACGCGAAGAATTCTTCCCCCTGGGCGAGGCCGCAGCCCGCGAAAAGATCGATGAGATTCTCGCTTTTATTGAGCAATAGCCGAGAAAAGTGGATTTTTCCGCTTGCAACACGCGCTCGAATCTTGCATCATATTTTTTGTTAATCCTGCTCTCGCGCATCAACGGTGATGCGCCCCGTAACTTGGTTTTGTTCGACGGCGTTAGAAGGCGAGAGGGTCGGTTGTTATTTGTTACCTGAAGCAGCTCGCATATTTGCGACGCGTCCGATTGCTTGGATTCTCGCGGGACAGACCGTTTCTCCGTTAGATCAGATCCGATTTCGAGCTTCTATTCAATTTCCGCATTCGCGGGAAAAGGAAAAAATAGTCATGTCAATGAAACTATACGTAGGAAATCTGTCTTTCCAGACCTCGAGTTACGAGCTGGAAGAATTATTCGCAAACGTCGGCACTGTCGAATCAGCAACCGTCGTCGAAGACCGAGAAACAGGCCGTTCACGCGGTTTTGGATTTGTCGAAATGTCGTCACAGGCCGAAGGCGAAGCAGCGATTGCTGAATTCAACGGCAAAGAAGTCAGCGGCCGTGAGATCAAGGTCAATGAAGCCAAACCCCGCGAAGATCGCGGCGGTCGCGGCGGATACGGCGGCGGCGGTGGTGGCGGACATCGCGGTGGCGGTGGCGGCTACGGCGGCCAACGCGAAAGCCGTTGGTAAAATCTCACTTTCATCAAAAGTGTCCAGAAAGTGTCCAGTTTTTTACGAAACTGGACACTTATTTATTTGTAAACACATCACTTACAGCGTTTTGTCCAGTTTTCGCGAATTCGATGTGCAAAACTGGACAACTTAGCGGGCTAAGTGTCTCAAAAAGCGCCTCACTATGGTAGAAATGAGGCACTTAATTATCTGCAAACACATAGCTTATCCGATTTTAGCCCGCTTTTTCGATCTTGATGCACAAAAATGAGGCACTCCCCCGGGGCATGAATTTTCAAAGATCAGCGACTCAATGAAATAATATGTGAACCGACAATTTAATTATAGCATCCGTGCTGTTTACGGTCAATCATTTTATTCATGCAACACTCACACGAACGATTCTATTTGTAGTTGGTAAGAAAATAGCCACGAATGCACGAATTTTTGATTTTTCCAACATTCGTGCATTCGTGGCCAATTTTTTACCGATCTAATTCTTTTTCGGCTTGCGCACGGGAACCGTCTTTGGCTTCGGCTTTGTCGATGGCTCTACAAATGACGAGACCGAGACAGTTTTCGCTGGGCCGTTGATGTCGAATGGTAATTCTTTGACGACGTTTCCGTCGACAAGTATCTCGACGCGATATTTTCCGGCGACCCAAGCGGTTTTAGGCTTGCCGTAAAAACTTACGCGGTCTTCTCCGTTTTTGGTGGTGTAAGCGGTAGTGACGACTCGTGTATCGGGTTTGACGCCGGGGACGCTGACGGCGACAAAATTCATCTTGACAGTCGCGGCGGTGCCCGCTGAAAGCTGGACGATGCAATAAATGCGGGTGTCGGTGGTCTGAAAACTCGTTACCGGTTCACCGGCCTCGCCTTTGCCATCGTCTTTTGCGAGAAATATCTCTTCGACGCCGACCACCGGGGTTTTCGCCGTGACCACCGGATCGGTTTGTGCGGAGGCAAAAACGGTGGGCAAGAGCAAAACTGAAGCGAGGGCCAAGGATCTCGAAATACGAAGTAAAAGTTGAGAGTTCGTCGTCATAAATGCTTAGAGACGAAACGACGCAGGCAAGTTGTATTGACCGGCACAAATTATGCCGCAACCGTTTCTCTGATCGGAGCTTTCGATGCAAGTGCGCCCTCGATCGCCTGCCGCAGAGCGTAGGCATCACCGGCTTCGATCGTCGTGACGCCTGCGACACCGTCCACACCGCAGGTCGACGAAGCGATCACCGGAACACCCGCCGCGGCCGCACGTAAAAGACGCGACGGTTTGTGTTCGACAAATGCGGGAAGGACAACCAGATCCGCCGTTTCGAGCCAATCATCCCCACCACGCGTCACGTCAAATCCCTGCCAGAAGTCCGCGCCTTCGATGTTTGGACCCAACGTGACGAGCGACACATCGAGACCGCGAATCGCCTCGCGAAGCTCATAACAACCCTTTCGTCCGACGGTTGATGCCGGGAAAACGATGCGTGGTTTCTCGTTTTGAGGTTTCTCAAACGCCTTGATCGACGGCATTTTCCACGCGAGCAGTCCGGCTTTTTCCGGAAACAGGGCCGCGATCGCTGAGTGTGTGGTTATGATGCGGCGAGCATTTTTTAATGCCGCAGTTTCGGCCTCGATCAGATCTTGATGAGCGCGAAAATCGCCGAGCGTTTTGCTTTCGCCGTGGATTTGGAAGGCGTGGTCGAGGCGTTTTTGCAATTCCGCCATCGGGAGCGCGGTCATCAGCACGTCGAACGTGCGCCCGCCAAGCTGGCCGGTTTGCCACAGAAAGGGGAGCAGATTTTGCTGGACAACGACGTGCAGGGCGTCGTAGCTCAGTTTTTTAGCGTAGCTCGCGGCAAGCTGTTCGTAGGTTGCGAGCAGATTCTGTTGCCGGGCCGCGCCCTGAGCGGCGAGACGCCGCGATTTGATCGAGCGAATGGCGGTGATATACGCGAACTGTTTGACGCCGCTAAAACCAGCAGTGTTCCACGCATAGTTTGCTCGATTGAACCGCTTGCCGTCGAGCGGAAAAAGGAGCACGTCTTTCTCGGTCCTGATTGACTGAATATAGCTGTCGAATTCCGCCGAAAACTCGTCAACGAGGAACGCAGTCTTGCCAAAATCCTTATTTTTCTCAGGCTTTACCGACCGAAAACAATCATCCATACCGCACGACGCACAACTGTTCACATGGTCGATCTTGGCGGTCTTTTGTATCTGATGAAGTGTCGGAAGCTCCTGTTTTGTGCCACGAAATATCACCAAAAGATGGTCGCTGGTTAACTCTGTTTCGATCCGAAATGCATGTTCCGAGCGAAACCGCAGATCGACGTAATTCCAAAAAACGGTCGCGTCACGGCCTTGTTCGGCGAGTGAACCGGCGATCGTTTGGGTGTGAGCGTGGCGTTCGACGATCTCAAAATTGGCTTTCAGCGCAGCGTCATATAGCGCGTTAGAAAGCTGGCACAAACCGCCGCCGATGTTTGGAATTATGCAGCCCTCGCGAAGCTCGCGGCCCTCGACATAGCCCTTTAATTTGGTAGTTCGACCGACGTGTTTCCAGAACGAGAACACCTCGCCGGCGGGAATTTCGAGGCCTTTGAGCGAAGCGATCGCGACACGCAGATTCTGAATTTTCCCCGCGACGAGATATCGTTCCTCTGGCTCGATCTCGGTCCACAGTGCACTTTTTGATTCGGCAATCGGCGGACGATCGGCGAGTCCGTTTCCTTTTTGAAAACGGCTCACTTCTCGGCCTATTGTATCGTTTAGTATTCGTTTTGATTGCAGTCCAAAGCTTTTCGCGCGAAAGACGGCGGCTTCGCGAATTGTGGGTATTTTGCTGCCGGATTCTGGTGCGTGTAATTGGCTCATATTGCGAATATCTAATGAAACACAAAGAGCGATCTTTTGCAATAGTTTTAAAGCCGGGTTTTGCCGCCGCGATGTTATAATTTTGGCGTTCTTATGCAATTTGTATTCTCACGACGGTTTTTTATTCTGATCGCGCTAGGCATATTGCCGCTGTCGCTGTCGTGGAATTTTCCGTTGTTGCGATACGGCGTTTTCGCATTTGACCTTGCACTCGTGATCGTCGCAATTGTTGATTATTTTGTCAGCAGAAAGTTCCCCGAAGAATTTACCATCACACGCGAATTCGACAAGCGTTTTGCCATCGGTGACGCAAACAATGTGACTTTGCGCGTCGAAAACGGTTCTGGTCGTGATCTGCATTTGAAACTGAAAGACGAAGTTCCACCCGAGATGAGACTCGCCGACAAACGCGAAGCCGAATTTACACTTGATGCTCAAACCGACGCTGAATTCTCGTACACGCTGACACCGCCAAAACGCGGGCGATATGAATTTGGACGGACCGCGATCCGGTTTCGCTCACGGCTCGGCCTTGTCTGGTGCCAGGCCGCGATCGGCCAAACGCAGTCGGTAAAGGTTTACCCAAACATGCGGCGTGCCCGGGAAATGGAGCTAAAAGCTCTCGGAGCACGTTCGTTTCTCGCCATTCAGCGGCGTTCTGTCAGACGCGGCGAAGGGCGTGAATTCGAATCAATGCGCGATTACGTTCGCGGCGACGAACTACGGCATATTTCGTGGACAGCAACCGCTCGCAGAAACAAACTCACCACTCGTCAATACCAGATCGAACGCGACCAGACGATCATCATCGCCCTCGACGCCGGTCGTTTGATGACCGGCCGCATCGGTAACGAAACGAAATTTGACACCGCAATTCACGCATCACTCGCCCTGATGTCGGCGTGCGCGAGAGCGGGCGACAATTGCGGCCTCGTAGTTTTCGGTCGACGGGTGCGCAAATATCTACCGCCAAAACGCGGCGTCGAACACATTGACGCTGTCCTCGAAGCCCTCCACGATCTCGAGCCCGAGCTGATCGAGCCGTCGTATGCCCGCGGATTTCAATTTATCGCCTCGAACTCGAAAAAGCGTGCGTTCGTCGTGATCCTCACCGACCTGATCGACAAGGACAGTTCTAAAGAATTGCTGAGTTCCCTGAGATTGCTTCGCCCTCGACACCTGCCGCTCGTCGTCACCATTGGCGACCGCGACTTAAACGCCGCCGTCAGCCAGCAGCCGAAAGAGATCAAAGACGTCTTCGCCCAGTCCGCCGCCGAAGAGATCATCCTCCAACGCGAAACCGCGTTAAGAATGGTCGAATCCCTCGGCGGCCTCGCGATCGACGTGACAACGCAGACGCTCGCTCCGAAGTTGTTGGAGTCGTATTTGAGGGTTAAGGAGAGAGGATTGCTATAAACAATATAATTTTCCTTGAAGAAATTCAATCGGAAATGTATATTCTTTGTAGAGACAATCATGAAAGTTCAAATCCAAAAATGGGGAAACAGTTTGGCGTTGCGAATCCCGAAGGCATTTGCGGTTGAGTCTAATGTAACGGGCGGTTCGACGGTTGAGGTTTCGATGGAAAATGGCAACATAGTTGTCAAGCCGATCAAGGAGCCGAGGTACACTCTTGAAGAATTGGTTGAGGGTATCACTGACGAAAATCGGCATGGTGAGGTCGACTGGGGACGCCCTGTCGGGAATGAGGTGTGGTAGCGACGAGTATACCCGAACGCGGTGATGTTGTTTGGATCGACTTTGATCCTCAAGCCGGGCACGAGCAGGCAGGCCGTCGTCCCGCAGTAGTTCTTTCGCCCGCGTCGTACAATCGAGCCGCCGGACTTGCCATTATCTGTCCGATCACTAATAAAGCAAAAGGTTACCCTTTTGAGGTCGCCATACCAGCGGGATTGAAAGTCACCGGCGTCATTCTTGCAGATCAAGCCAGAAATCTAAATTGGAGGGCTCGAAACGCCTCGCCGATTACAACGTTGCCGGTTCAGATCACTAATAATATTCTAAGTAAGCTGCGCGCACTTCTCTGATGAAAAAACGCTTTGCATTGGTATTGATCAAGCCGTCGCATTATGACAATGACGGGTATGTGATCCAGTGGTTTCGGTCGGCGATACCTTCCAATTCGCTGGCCGCGTTGTACGGGCTGGCGCTGGAGTGTGCGGGTCAAAACGTTTTGGGTGGTGAAGTTGAGTTCGACATTCACGCGTTCGATGAGACAAATACGGTCATAAAGCAGAAGAAAATTGCGTCGCTGATAAACGCTGCCGACGACGGAATGGTAATGCTCGTCGGGGTGCAGTCTAATCAGTTTCCGCGTGCTCTCGATATAGCAAAACCGCTGCGTGACGCCGGGATCAAGGTCGCGATCGGCGGTTTTCACGTTTCGGGGACGATGGCGATGCTCAAGGACCGCGATCCTTATGTGCAAAAGGCTCTTGATATGGGCGTTTCGCTATTTGCGGGCGAAGCGGAAGGTCGGCTCGGACAAGTTTTGATCGACGCCTACAACGACAAACTCGAGCC
>Ga0209023_10005108_pt1 | contig 14517 bp, 12 predicted proteins | sample LakOneMetagenome_FD_187468 | JGI IMG/M metagenome (GOLD analysis project Ga0209023, IMG submission 187468) | Freshwater and sediment microbial communities from Lake Erie, Canada (SPAdes) (version 2) | ecosystem: Environmental > Aquatic > Freshwater > Lentic | place: Lake Erie, Canada...
GGCGGCGGCGACGACGACAGCGATGCCGCGCCCGGCGCGCGCGACGGCAAGCTCGTCGCCGACAAGCTGCCGCTGACCACCGACAAGAACGGCGCCGCGAACTTCAGCGTGAAGGACCTGCCGGCGATCACGCGCCCGAGCGAGCTCAATGCCGAGGTGACGTTCAACGATCCGAACGGCGAAGTGCAGACGGTGGCGACATCGATTCCACTGTGGCCGAGCGCGGTCGTGCTCGGCATCAAGACGGGCTCTTGGGCGAGCAGCCGCGGCAAGGTCAAGTTCACCGCGCTCGCGCTCGACACCGGCGGCAAGCCGATCAAGGGGCAGAGCATCGAGGTGCGCGGTCGGCTCGCGCAGACGATCAGCACGCGCAAGCGCATGGTCGGCGGCTTCTATGCGTACGACAACCGCACCGAGCTCAAAGACCTCGGACCGCTGTGCAGCGGCAGCACCGACGATCGCGGCCTGCTGCTGTGCGACGCCGAGCTGAACAGCGCAGGGCAGGTCGAACTGGTGGCGAGCGCGAAGGACGCGGCGAACCATCCGATCCAGGCCGCGAGCAGCGTCTGGGTCACGAAGCAGGGCGAACTCTGGTTCGCGCAGGACAACGACGATCGCATCGACGTGCTGCCCGAGAAGAAGCGCTACGAGCCCGGCGAGACCGCGAAGCTCCAGGTGCGCATGCCGTTCCGCGAGGCGACGGCGCTGGTCGCGATCGAGCGCGAAGGCGTGGTCGACACGCGCGTGGTCACGTTGCGCGGCGACGACCCAACGGTCGAGGTGAAGGTCGAGCCGACCTGGGGCCCGAACGTCTACGTCAGCGTGCTCGCACTGCGCGGCCGCATCCGCGACGTGCCGTGGTACTCGTTCTTCACCTGGGGCTGGAAGGAGCCGATCAACTGGGTGCGCAGCTTCTGGTACGAGGGCCGCGAGTACCAGGCGCCGACCGCGATGGTCGATCTGAGCAAGCCGGCGTTCAAGCTCGGCGTCGCGGCGTTGAAGGTCGGCATCAAGGCGCACGAGTTGCAGGTCGGCGTCACGACCGACAAGCCGCAGTATCTGGTGCGAGGCAAAGCGATCGCGAAGGTCAAGGTGTCGTTCGACGGCAAACCGCTCGCCGGCGCGGAGGTCGCGTTCGCCGCGGTCGACGAAGGGCTGCTCGCGCTGCGCAACAACGAGTCGTGGGATCTGCTGAACACGATGATCCAACCGCGCGCCTGGGGCGTCACGACCGCGACCGCGCAGAGCGAGATCATCGGGCGGCGCCACTATGGCCGCAAGGCGGTCGCCGCAGGCGGCGGTGGCGGACGCGGCAGCACGCGCGAACTGTTCGACACGCTGCTGCTGTGGAAGCCGGGGGTCGCGCTCGACGCGAACGGCGAGGCGACGATCGAGGTGCCGCTGAACGATTCGCTGACCAGCTTCAGGCTGGTCGCGATCGCCGATGCCGGCACCCAGCAGTTCGGCACCGGCAGCGCGAGCATCCGCGTGACGCAGGACTTGCAGATGCTGTCGGGCCTGCCGCCGCTGGTCCGGGATGCCGACCACTACAGCGCGATGCTGACGCTGCGCAACACGACCACGCGCGGGATGTTGGTGCGTGCGTCGCTGCAGGGGACCGTGAACTCGGGCGACGAGATCACGCGCACGCCGCTGAACCTGCCGCCGCAGGACGTGACGCTCGCCGCCGGTGCAGCGCAGGAGGTCGCCTGGTCGGTCGACGTGCCGGCCGACGCGTACAGCATCACCTGGGAAGGCAGCGCCGAGGAGCAGGGCGCCGAGAAGGCGAAGGACAAGCTCAAGGTCACGCAGCTGATCTCGCCCGCCGTACCGGTGCGCGTGCTGCAGGCGACACTGCAGCAACTCGATGGCACCGTGACACTGCCGATCGCCGCGCCGGCGGACGCCTTGCCCGAGAGCGGCATCAAGCGCGGCGGGCTCAGCGTCGCGGTGCAGCCGAAGCTGACCGGTGCGCTGCCGGGCATGCGGCGCTATTTCGAGACCTATCCGTTCGCCTGCCTGGAGCAGAAGACCTCGAAGGCGGTCGGTTTGAAGGATCAGAAGCTGTGGACGGTGGTCGCGAACACGCTGCCGACCTATCTCGATGCCGACGGCCTCGCGAACTACTTCCCGCCGCGCGTCGAGGACGGCGCCCGCGGCAGCGACCGGCTCACGGCCTACGTGCTCGCCGCGACGCACGAGGCGGGGTTCGAGCTGCCCTCGGCGGCGAGAGACGCGATGCTGAACGGGCTGACCGCGTTCGTCGAAGGCCGCATCGAGCGCAAGTTCTGGGCGCCGAAGAACGATCTGGACGTGCGCAAGATCGCGGCGCTCGAAGCGCTCTCGCGCTATGGCCGGGCGCAGCCGAAGATGTTCGGCTCGATCAACGTGACGCCGAATCTCTGGCCGACCGCCGCGCTGATCGACTGGCTGAATCTGCTCAAGCGCGTCGAGGGCATCCCGAACGCGGCGAAGCGCCGCGACGAGGTCCAGCAGATCCTGCGCAGTCGGCTGACGTATGCCGGCACGACGCTGAAGTTCAGCAACGAGGAGGGCGACTTCTGGTGGTGGCTGATGGACAGCGCCGACGCCAACGCCGCGCGGCTGATCTTGGCGGTGCTCGACGATCCGGCCTGGCAGGACGAGCTGCCGCGCATGGTCGTCGGCAGCCTGGGCCGGCAGCGTGGCGGTGCGTGGCTGACGACGACCGCGAACCTGTGGGGCTCGCTGGCGCTCGACAAGTTCTCCGCCAAGTTCGAGTCGGTGAAGGTCGCCGGCCGCACGAACGCGATGCTCGGCGACAAGACCGCGAGCATCGACTGGGGCAAGTCGCCCGACGGCGGCGCGGTGAAGCTCGCGTGGCCGGCGCAGGCGTCGCCGCTGAACGTCGCGCAGGACGGCGCGGGCAAGCCGTGGCTGACGGTGCAGAGCCTCGCCGCGATTGCGTTGCGGGCGCCGCTGCGCGCGGGCTACAGCGTGGTGCGCAGCGTGGTCGCGGTCGAGCAGAAGGACCCGGCCGCAAAGGGCGGCAAGTGGTCGCGCGGCGATGTCGTGCGCGTCCGGCTCGAGGTCGACGCGCAGAGCGACATGACCTGGGTCGTCGTCAGCGACCCGGTGCCGGGCGGTGCGACGATCCTCGGCTCGGGGCTGGGGCGCGACTCGTCGATCGCGACCGGCACCGAGAAGCGCTCGGGCAGCGCGTCGCCGGTGTTCGAGGAGCGCGGATTCGAGGCGTTTCGCAGCTACTACGATGTCCTGCCGCGCGGCAAGCACGTGATCGAGTACACCGTCCGGCTGAACAACCCCGGCACGTTCGCCCTGCCGCCGACGCGGGTCGAGGCGATGTACGCGCCGGAGAGTTTCGGCGAGTCGCCGAACGCGCCGATCGAGGTCGTGCCGTGAAGCAGGCGATCGCCGTCGCCGTGCTCGCGATGGCCGCGGCCTCGGCGGCGCGGGCGCTGCCGACGTTCGGCGAGGTGCGCGCGGCGCATCGACCCTCCGATGTCGTGCTCACCGATCGCCACGGCGTGCCGATCCAGACGCTGCGCGTCGACCGGCAGGTCCGGCGCCTCGCCTGGGTGCCGCTCGGCGAGATGTCGCCGGCGCTGTTGCAGGCGATCGTGCTCAGCGAGGATCGGCGCTTCTACGAGCACAGCGGCGTGGACTGGGGCGCCGTCGCCAAGAGCGCGTGGGGCAATCTGTGGAACAACCGCACGCGCGGCGCGTCGACGATCACGATGCAGCTCGCCGGCCTGATCGATGCGGGCCTTGCGCGCCCCGGCGGCGGACGCAGCGTGACGCAGAAGATCAGCCAGGCGATGACCGCCGCCGAGCTCGAAGCGCGCTGGAAGAAGAGCGAGATCCTCGAGGCGTATCTGAACTCGGTCGGCTTTCGCGGCGAGATCGTCGGCATCGATGCGCTCGCGGGCACGCTGTTCGGCAAGCATGCGAGCGGCCTGGATGCCCAGGAGGCGGCGATCGCGGCGGCGCTGGTGCGCGCGCCGAACGCACAGGGCGATGCGGTTGCGCAGCGCGCCTGCGGCGTCTTGCAGCTGCAGGCGCTGCCCTGCGTCGGTGTGACGGCACTGGCGGCGACCGCGCTCGCGCGCAAGGGCGGCATGCCGCTGGGCGAGCAGCTCGCGCCGCACGTCGCGCGCCAGGTCGTTCGGCCCGACGGCGCTCCGGTCCAGCGCAGCACGCTGGACGCGGGCCTGCAGCGCACGGCGATTGCAGCGCTGCGCCGTCAACTCGGCGAGCTTCACGGCCGCAACGTCGAGGATGGCGCGATCGTCGTGCTCGACAACGCGAGCGGCGAGGTGCTTGCGTGGGTCGGCTCGAGCGGCGATCTGTCGGGCGCGGCGCAGGTCGACGGCGTGCTCGCGCGGCGTCAGCCCGGGTCGACGCTCAAGCCCTTCGTGTACGCGCTCGCGTTCGAACGCAGGCTGATCACGCCGGCGAGCCTGATCGACGATTCACCGGCGCAGATCGCGACGCAGAACGGCCTGTACCTTCCGCAGAACTACGATCACGAGTTCAAGGGCTGGGTCAGCGCGCGCACGGCACTCGGCGCGAGCCTGAACGTGCCCGCGGTGCGCGTCGGCGCGATGCTCGGCGCGGACGCGCTGGCCGCACGCCTGAACGCGTTCGGGCTCGGGCTGACGCAGCCGGGCGGCTACTACGGCAATGCGCTCGCGCTGGGCAGTGCCGATGTGACGTTGCTCGGCCTGACCAACGCATACCGCGCGCTGGCGAACGGCGGCGCCTACGCGCCGGTCGTGTTGCGCGCGGATGCAGGTGCGGGTCCGGGCGCCGTGGCGACGACGCGGGTCGCCGATCCCGCGGCGGTCTACCTCGTCACCGATATCCTCGCCGACAACAACGCCCGCGCCCGCACCTTCGGGCTGACGAGTCTGCTCGCGACGCGCGGCTACGCGGCGGTGAAGACCGGCACGAGCAAGGACATGCGCGACAACTGGTGCATCGGCTACACGGATCGCTACACCGTCGGCGTCTGGGTCGGCAACGCGAGCGGCGAAGCGATGCACAGCGTGAGCGGCGTCAGCGGCGCCGCGCCGGTGTGGCAGGCGCTGGTGCGCGCATTGCACGCGGACGCGCCGTCGAAGGCGCCGCGCATGCCGGCGGGTGTCGTCGACGCCGCGGTGCAGTTCGACGCCGCGCTCGAACCGGCGCGGCGCGAGGTGTTCATCGCCGGCACCGAGCAAGCGCGCCTGCGCGCGAGCGCGCAAGTCGCCGCCAGCGAGCACTACGGCATCGAGAGCCCGCGCGACGGCAGCATGTTCGCGATCGATCCGGACATCCCGCCGGCCGTGCAGCGCCTCACGTTCGAAGGTGAACCCGGGGTGTGGATGCTCGACGGCAAACGCATCGGCGCCGGGCGGCGCATCACGTGGGCGCCGTGGCCCGGTCGTCACGAACTGACGCTGGTCGGAGCGCGCGGCGTCGCGTTGCAGACCGTGCGGTTCGAAGTGCGCGGTGCGGGCGTGAAGGCTGCACCGGCGCCGGATCAGCGCGCGAAAATCCGCTCGATCGCGACGTCGATGATCATTCCGCACACGCTGTAGAGCAGCGATCCGATCAACGCGGCGACGAAACCGGCGACGTGAAAGCCGTCGAGCACGGACGCGGCGAAATAGAACATCAGCGCATTGATCACGAACAGGAACAGCCCGAGCGTGATCACGGTGACCGGCAAGGTCAGCAGCACGAGGATCGGTCGCAGCAGCGTGTTGAACAGTCCGAGCACGAAGGCCGCGATCATCGCGGCGCCGAAGCTCGACACCGTGACACCGGGATAGAGGTAGGCGACGAGCAGGAGCGCCGCCGCGAGCAACAACCAACGAACGATGGTCTTCATGGGCGCGAAGAATACCGCGCCGGGATGGCCGATGACGCGCCATCGGGTGACCTCGAATGCAATAGGAATCGTTCTCATTCGTGTTAGAGTTATTGAATCATTGCGACGTGCGTTCTCTCTTGCCCGATGTCCTCCTCTGCCTTGCCCGCTGCGACCTTGCCGCCGCTGCCGCCCCGCGGGGCGCGAGCGGACGGTTTGTCGAGCACGCAGCGCCGCGCGATGGTGGCGGCGATCCTTGCGGTGCACGTCGCGCTGATCTACGGGCTGCTCCAGGTCCGTGAGGTGCGCGACGCGGCGCGCGAGGTCGCGCCGATGTTCGTCGACCTGATCGCGCCGCCGGCGCCACCGGTTCCGCCGGCGCCGCCGCCGCCTCCGACTCCGCAACCGATTCAGAAGAAGCCGCCACCGCAAGCCAAGGTGATCGCCGCTGCGCCCAGCCCGGCGCCGGCGGCGTTCGTCGTGCCGATACCACCGCCGCCCGAACCGGCACCGGCCCCGCCCGCACCCGAGGTGGTCGTGCAGGCGCCGCCGGCACCGCCCGCGCCGCCTCCGGCGTCCAAGCTCATCCCGGCGTCCGCGGTGCAGTACCTCGAGCCGCCGGCGCCGGAGTACCCGCGCCTGTCCAAGCGCAATGGCGAAAGCGGCCGCGTGACGCTGCGCGTGTACATCGACACCGCCGGCCTGCCGCACAACGTGCAGGTCAGCGCGTCGTCGGGGCATGCGCGGCTGGACGATGCGGCGATTGCCGCGGTGCAGAAGGCGCGCTTCAGGCCGTACACCGAGAACGGCCAGCCGACCGCAGGCTGGACCCTCGTGCCGATCAATTTCGAACTGGAGAAGTAGAACCGCCATGAATCCGGAACCGACCTCCTTGGGCCTCGGCCACTTCCTCGCGCAGAGCGACGTCGTCGGCAAGACGCTGCTCGCGATCCTCATCGTGATGTCGGTCGCCTCGTGGGCGATCATTGCGATCAAGGGGTTGTCGCAGATCGCCCGCAGCAACCGCAGCCACGCGTTTCTGAACTACTTCTGGAACGCGACCTCGCTCGATGCAGTCGCGGGTGAGATCGCGACGCACGGCGCGCGCGATCCGTTCTCGCACCTGACCGCCCACGCGATGCAGGCACAGGCGCATCACGCGAAGTACGGCGCGGCCAAGCTCGAGGAGGCGGGCAGCTCGAGCGAGTTCGTCACGCGCACGATCAAGAAGGTGCTGGACGAAGAGACGACCCGGCTCGAGAACGGTCTCGCGGTGCTCGCGACCGTCGGGGCGACGGCGCCCTTCGTCGGCCTGTTCGGCACGGTCTGGGGCGTCTACCACGCGCTGGTGGCGATCGGCATGAGCGGCGCCGGGACGCTCGACAAGGTCGCCGGCCCGGTGGGCGAGGCGCTGATCATGACCGGACTCGGCCTCGCGGTCGCGATTCCGGCGGTGATCGGCTACAACTGGCTCACGCGCTCGAACCGCGTCACCGCGGCCAAGCTCGACGCGTTCGCCTACGAGCTGCACACGTTCGTGTCGATGGGTCAGGCGCTGGGCCACGGCGCCGACGCCACACCGACCAAGGTGCGCGCCGTCAACAGCCGGCCCGTGGCCGCCTGATCGGGACGCGTGGCCATGGCTTTCGCCAGCTTCGACTCCAAGAGTGCGAGCGCGCCGATGTCGGAGATCAACATGGTGCCGTTGATCGACGTGATGCTCGTGCTGCTCGTGATCTTCATCATCACCGCGCCGCTGCTGACCCAGGCGGTCAAGCTCGAACTGCCGAAAGCGAGTTCGCAGGTCAACGATCTGCGGCCCGAGAAGGTCGAGTTCTCGATCGATGCGGCCGGGCTCCTGTACTGGAACGGCGAGGCGATCAGCCGCGCCGAGGCGCGCCAGCGTTTCGAGCTCGAAGGCAGGAAGCAGCCGCAGCCGGAGATTCATCTGCGTGCCGATCAGGCCGTCGCGTACCGCCATGTCGCGCAGACGCTCGCCGATGCGTCGAAGGCCGGGCTGTCCAAGGTCGGCTTCATCAGCGAGCCGGACGCCGCGCCATGAACCGCGAGCCGCCGCGCCCCGCCCCGCCGTCCGCCCCGACACGCAGCGACGGCGCCGCGCCGGTGCGAGCGCCGAAGTGCGTCGACAGCGCACAGCTCTTCGCCGGAGCGACCGAGTTGCTGATCGAGCACCGCGGCGCACGCTATCGCCTCAAGCAAACCTCGCTCGGAAAGCTGATTCTCACGAAATAGCGACCACCCAATCTCGCTCCTTCATCGTCAGACCTCGCACCAGCCCGCCGCCGCCAGCCCGTGCCTCAACTCAGGGACCACCGCTGTGCGCCGAACATCCACCCCCCCTTCGCCTGCTCCACGCAAACCCGCACCCGCTCCGGCCGCTTCCTCGATCCTGCTGCCGCTGGGCGCGCTCGCGGCCGGCTTCGGGTTGTTCCAGGTCGATGCGCTCGCACAGAGCGCACCCGTGGCGCCGGCTGCGCCGGCCTCCGCCGCGTCGGGGGCGGCGACCCGGAACGAAACGACGCTGCAGCCGATCTCGGTGAAAGGCAAGGTCGAGACGGACGCGACCTCGGTGCGCGCGACCACCTCGACGATCGGCAAAGGCAACCAGGACCTGCGCGACATCCCGCAGTCGGTCACGGTCGTGACCGAGAAACTGATCGAGGATCGCCGCATCGACACGCTGAAGGAAGTGCTGCATCAGACCGCGGGCGTCACGTTCATGGCCGCCGAAGGGGGCGAAGAGGACATCCGCCTGCGCGGCTTCTCGCTCGCGGCCAGCGGCGACATCTATGTCGACAGCCTGCGCGATCCGGCGTTCTACGAGCGCGACACGTTCAGCTTCGACCGCGTCGAGCTGCTGCGCGGGTCGGCCTCGATGCTGTTCGGCCGCGGCTCGACCGGCGGCGTCGTGAACCAGGTCAGCAAGATGCCGTTCCTGAACAACGCGAGCGAAGTCAACTTCAGCGGCGGCACCGGCCACTACCTGCGCTTCACCGGCGACTTCAACCTGAAGATGAGCGAGACCTCGGCGCTGCGCATCAACACAATGCTGACGCAGGCCGACAACGACGGCAACAAGCTCGACAAGCAGGGGCTGGCGCCGACGTTCCGTTGGGGCATCGGCACGAACGACGAGTTCTATCTGTCGGGGTACTACTTGCGCAACAACAACGGCATCAACTACGGCCTGCCGTGGTTGCGCAGGGTGTCTGCCGATGCATCGCAGGGCTCGGTGTTGATTCCGGGGCTCGATCCGAAAGGGGTCTACTACCAGGCCGCGAGCGACTACAACGCCGGCGGCGCGGCGCTCGCCACGGTCGGCCACACCCATCGCTTCGCGGACGGCGGTGAGCTGAAGTCGGCGCTGCGCCATGGCCGCTACGACCGCGATCAGCGCGCCGGCACGATCCGCTTCTTCAGCAATGCCAATGCGGCCAATGGACCGCTCGTCGCCCTTCCTGACGTGAACACGATCAGCGATGCGACCCTGCTCACGCGCGGCAGCAACAACAAGGTCCAGGACATGACCACGACCTACGCGCAGAGCGACTACAGCAACAAGTTCAACTGGTTCGGCCTGAAGAACGAGGTACTGACCGGCGTCGATCTCGCGCACGAGGTGTTCCACAACTACGCGCTCATCGTGCCGGCCGGCGTCACGCTCGACAAGAACAATCCGCGCACCACGATCGGCACGCCGAACGACGGGACCGGCTTCGTCGACGAGTCGCTGCGTCTGAAGCGCCAGTCGGGCGCGTTCGATGCGAAGGCGCTCGGCATCTACTTTCAGGATCTCGTGCAGGTCGCGCCGATGTGGAAGCTGCTCGGGGGCCTGCGCTGGGACTACTTCAAGGGCGACTACCAGACCTTCCAGACCGCCAACGGCGCGACCGTCCCGGTCGGCACGCCACTGGCCGACCGCGCACGCTCCGACAAGCTGTGGAGCAAGCGCGCCGGTGTGCTGTTCCAGCCGACCGACACCCAGTCGTACTACGCGTCGTACGGCACGTCGTTCAACACCTCGGGCGACACCTACCAGTACGACGACCAGACGCAGAACACGCCGCCGGAGAGCAGCGAGAACTATGAGATCGGCGGCAAGCTGGACCTGTTCAACGGCAACCTGAGCACGCGCCTCGCCGCCTTCTACAGCATCAAGAAGAACGAGCGCAACCGCGACCCCGACAGCGCGGCGACGCAGGCGCTGCTCTCTGGCAAGCGCCATTCGGCGGGGCTGGAGTTCGATCTCGCCGGGCGCATCACGCCGGCCTGGGAGGTGTACGGCTCGTACGCGTGGACGCCGGTCGCCAAGATCGACATCGGCGCGCCGGGCTCGGTCGACGGGGTGGGCGAAGGGGCGGGCACACGCTCGGCGCTGACACCGCGCCACAGCGGAACGATCTGGACGACGTATCAGGTGACGCAGGCCTTGCGCCTCGGCGGTGGATTGAACGCGCGCAGCTCGCAGACGCCGAACCGCAATCCGGTCGGCATCGTCGCGCCGAAGTTCATCACCGCCGACGCGATGGTCGAGTACCAGTTGAACGAGCAGATCGCCTTCAAGCTCAACGTCACCAACCTGACGAACAAGTACTACGCCGATTCGCTCTACACCGGGCACTACATCCCGGGGGCGCCGCGCTTTGTTCAGTTGACGATGACCGCGAGGTTCTAGAACGAAATGAAGGGATGGCCGGCCGATGCTGCTCCACGTCCGTGAGGTTCTGAACGCCGACGAGTTGGCCGAAGCGCGCGCGATCCTCGCGCGCGCGGCCTGGGGCGACGGCCGGGTCACCGCCGGCGTGCAATCGGCGCAGGCGAAGAACAATCAGCAGCTGCCGCAGGACGCCGCCGAGACGAAGGCGCTGCAGCGCATCGTGCTCGGCGCGCTGAACCGGCACGCGCTGTTCTTCTCGGCGGCGCTGCCCAAGCGGGTGTTCCCGCCGCTGTTCAACCGCTACGGCGGCGACGCCAACGCGTTCGGCGACCATGTCGACAACGCGGTGCGCTACGTGCCGGGCGGGCAGGGTGAACGGGTGCGTACCGACGTGAGCTGCACGCTGTTCCTCGCCGGCCCGCACGAGTACGACGGCGGCGAGCTGTCGATTGCCGACACCTACGGCGAGCAGCGCGTCAAGCTGCCCGCCGGCGACCTGGTGCTGTACCCCGGCACCAGCGTCCACCGCGTCGAGCCGGTGACGCGCGGGCACCGCGTCGCCAGCTTCTTCTGGATCGAGAGCATGGTGCGCAGCGACGAAGCGCGCCGGCTGCTGTTCGACATGGACTCACACCTGATGCGCCTGCGCGCCTCGGTGGGCGAGACTGACCCGGCCGTGATCGGCCTCACCGGCACGTACCACAACCTGCTCAGGATGTGGGCCGACGTTTGAAAGGAAACCCGTGAAGCACCCCTTGATGATCCTCGGCCTGGCGCTTGCCGCCACGACCGCCGCGTACGCGCAGCACGCCGAGAAGTGCGAGCCGATTCCGAAGGAGGAGTGGAAGCCGCAAGCCGAACTCGAACGCAAGCTCACCAACATGGGCTGGAAGATCAGCCGCGTGAAGATCACCAACGGCTGCTACGAGGTCTATGGCAAGAACGAAAAGGGCGGCAACGTGGAGACCTTCTTTCATCCGAAGACCTTCGAGGTCGTGACCGCGCCGAAGTGATCCCGGCCCGATGACGATGTCGCTGCGCAGCCGGCGCGTGCTGCACTGGTCGCTGGTGGTCCTGGTGGCCTTGTCCTCGCTGGCGCTGATCGATGCGCTCGGCATCGCGCGCTGGCACCGGCCGACCGGCTACGCGGCGCTCGCACTCGTGGCCGCGCGGCTCGGGTGGGGTCGCGCGCGCGGCCGCGCGGTGCTCGCCAGCGGCGGCTCGGCGGTGGCTCGATGGGCGTGCGTGATCGCGCTCGCGTTCAGCGGATGGCTCTACACGACCGACATGTTCTGGGGCAGCGAGGCCGTCGAAGCGGTGCATCGCACGCTCGCATGGGGGCTGCTCGCGCTCGTCGTCGGCCACGTGATCGATGTGATCGCCGTGCGCGTGAGGCGGCGCAAACGCGCGATGCGGTGACGCCTCGCAGCGACAAAGCGCGCTTTACCTCTGAAAATTGCGTGTTTTCAGAGTGAAAACTTGTTCTCTTTCCCCTATACAGGCATTACCATTCGGTCCGCACGGTGCTATGGAGAAATGAGAGTCCACGCGGCTCTCGCCCATCCCGGGCACATCAACAACTCTTGATGGAGAGAATCGACATGGCAACTGCGAAGAAGGCTCCCGCGAAGAAGGCGGCAGCAAAGAAGGCCGCTCCGGCCAAGAAGGCTCCGGCCAAGAAGGCGGCGCCGGCGAAGAAGGCCGCTCCGGCCAAGAAGGCGCCCGCGAAGAAGGCGGCCCCGGCCAAGAAGCGCACTCCCAACGCGGCCTTCATGAAGGCCATGACCCCGAGCGCCGCGCTCGCTGCGATCATCGGCGCCAAGCCGGTGCCGCGCACCGAGGTGACGAAGAAGGTCTGGGAGTACATCAAGGCCAACAAGCTGCAAGACGCGGCGAAGAAGACCATGATCAATGCCGATGCCAAGCTGAAGGAAATCTTCAAGAAGGCACAAGTCTCGATGTTCGAGATGACCAAGCTGATCAATGCGCACCTGAGCTGATTCGTTTCTGCTCGGTGAAGAGGCCGGTGCTCGCACCGGCCTTTTTCATGGCCGCATCGATCCGGGCATCGCGGCGCCGTCCTACAAAAGTTCGCGGCAGCGCTCGGCTACAGTCCGCCGATGTTCGGAACCGCCGCTGCCGCCTCCTCTCTGGAAACCCTGACGCCGCTCGTGGGCTGGCCCCTGATGCTGCTCGCCGCCTGGCTCGCCGGCGAGGCGCTCTATAAGCGCTGGCAACTGCCGCGCGTGTGCGCCTACGGCGTGGTCGGCCTGGTGCTCGGCGGCGCCGGCCTGTCGCAAGGCTTCGCGCCGCGCGAAGCGCTCGGCTTCATGGCCAACGTCGCGCTGTCGCTCACGCTGTTCGAGCTCGGCTATCGCGTCAATCCGCGCTGGTTCCGCCACAACCCGTGGGTGTTGATGGCGGGAGTTGCGCAGGGGCTGCTGACGTTCGGCGCGGTGTTCTGGGTCGCGGGCGAATTCGGCGTCAAGCTCGATCACCGCCTCGTGCTGGCCGCGCTTTGCGTGGCGACGTCGCCGGCCGCGGTGATGCGGGTGACGTACGAATTGCACAGCGCCGGCCAGGTCACCGAACGGCTGCTGCATCTGTGCGCGCTGAATTGCCTGATCGCGGTGCTGCTGCTCAAGCTGGTGGTCGGCTACTGGCATCTGGAGACCAGCGGCGATCTCGGCAAGGCCGCGTTCAACAGCATCTACGTGATCGGCCTGTCGCTGATCGCCGGGGCGATCTTCGGCGTCGTCGCGCCGATCCTGAACAAGCTCGCGACCAGCAGTCAGGCGACGACGGTGACGTTCGCGATCTCGGTGCTGCTGCTCAGCGGGGTGGCTCAAGCGCTCGCGCTGTCGCCGCTGCTGGCCGCACTCGCGTTCGGCGCGGTCGCGCGCGAGCGACGCATCCTGCTCAGCCACGCCCAGCGCAACTTCGGGGCCCTCGGCGACGTGCTGGCGGTGTTCCTGTTCGTGTTCGTCGGCAGCCTGCTGTCGTGGTCCGGGCTGCTCGCGAACCTGCTGCTGGGCGCCGCGGTGCTGGTCGCGCGCAGTCTCTCGCACACGGCGGTCAACGTGAGCGTGGCGCGGATCAGCGGCACGACGTTCCGCAAGGGGGCGCTGACCGGCCTGGCGCTGATGCCGATGTCGGCATTCGCCCTGCTGCTGCTCGAGGAAAGCCGCTCCTACGGCTTCGACCTGGCGCGCGAGAGCCTGCCGGTGATCGTCGGGCTGCTGGTGCTGCTGGAGGTGCTGGGGCCGCTGGCGACGCAGCGCTCGCTGATCTGGGCACGCGAAGCCCATCCCGAAGATGGAGGGCGCTGACATGCCGCTGCAACCCTTCGGCAAGTCGCTCCCGCTGACCCTCGGCGTCGAGCTCGAACTGCAGCTCGTCAACACCGTCGACTACAACCTGACGTCCAGCGCGAACGACTTGCTCGAGTTGCTGACGCGCAAGCCCTTCCCCGGCATCGTGACGCCGGAGATGACGCAGAGCATGATCGAGATCGCGACCGGCATCCACGCCGAGCACGCACCGCTGCTGGCGCAACTGCGCGAGATGCGCACCGTGCTGACGACGGCCTGCGACCGCTTGAACATCGACATCGCCGGCGGGGGCACGCACCCGTTCCAGCGCTGGAGCGAGCAGCGCGTGTTCAGCAAGCCGCGCTTCGAGCAGATATCGGCGCTGTACGGCTATTTGGCCAAGCAGTTCACCGTGTTCGGCCAGCATGTGCACATCGGTTGCGCGTCCGGCGACGACGCGCTGTTCCTGCTGCACTCGTTGAGCCGCTACGTGCCGCACTTCATCGCGCTGAGCGCGTCGTCGCCGTACTACCAGGGCGTCGACACGCTGTTCGATTCGGCGCGCCTGAACTCGGTCTTCGCCTTCCCGCTGTCCGGTCGCGCGCCGTTCACGTTGAGCTGGAACGATTTCGCGGACGGCTACTTCATGAAGATGGAAGCGACCGGCGTCGTCA
>Ga0209023_10005109_pt1 | contig 14517 bp, 10 predicted proteins | sample LakOneMetagenome_FD_187468 | JGI IMG/M metagenome (GOLD analysis project Ga0209023, IMG submission 187468) | Freshwater and sediment microbial communities from Lake Erie, Canada (SPAdes) (version 2) | ecosystem: Environmental > Aquatic > Freshwater > Lentic | place: Lake Erie, Canada...
GGCCGGGCGCGGTCCTGGACGTCGAGGGTCTAGGAAGCTGCGAGCTCGGCCATCCGCGCCAGGCCCCGGTCGACGTGCTGCGCCACCCGGGCACCGGCGGCCCGCACGGCGGGGTCGTCGCGACGGGCCGGGTCGATGCGAGCGGGGTTGAGCGCGCAGGCGTTCGCCCAGTCGGCGATGTCGGGCTCCGCGTTGTAGCCGTGCGCCGCGAGCGCGCCCCGCACCTGCATCCGGACCCAGTCGGCCGGGCGGTCGGGGTAGAGGTTCGGTGGGCACAGGCGGTTGCGCTCGCGGTCGTCGTCACGCGTCGCCTCGACGTAGCCGGCGAGCGCCGCACAGAAGCACGGGAAGCCGGCGCGGATGGTCTGGAGCCTGATCGCGTCCGGACCCCACAGCGGGACCAGCGGCGGGTACTGCAACCCGGAGGCGGCGCAGTGCACCACGAGGGTGTCCGGCGGCAGGGGCACCGCGGCGTCGGCGAAGACCATCTCGCGACGGGTGATGTGCTCGACGTGGCCCTGCCGCACGACGTGCTCGATCGTTCGCAGCCGGTCGAGCTCCCACTCGCCGAGCGTGGGTGCCTTGGCCATCGTCGGCAGCACGTCGCGGTCGACGCGCAGCATCACGCCGGCTGCCTCGAGCCGCAGGAAGAGATCGTCGACGGATCGCGCGCCGGCGCCCGCCTCCATCAGGTCCGCCGTGTACCCGAGCGCCACCACGGGATCGGGCTGGATGACCGCACGGTTGAGCATCCACGGGTCGCGAGGACGGACCCACACGATGCGCTCCGGCGGCACCCCGTTCGCCAGCAGCCAGATGATCCCGTCGGTGGCGGTCTTGCCCGCCCCGACGATCACGAAGGTGCGCCACGCCTCGGCGACGGTCGGGAGGTCGTTGATGGCGATGACCGGCACGCCGTCCGCCACGCCGAACGGCGGCAGTGTCGTCGCCGGGATCGCCGGGGAGAGGTAGGTGGCGTCGACGACGCGTCGACGCACGTCGACCTCGATCGTGGGCCCCGACACCCGGGAGGTGACCCGGTGCGAGGTGCCGACGCTCTGGTGGTCGCTCTCCCCGAGGAAGGTGACGCGGCCCGAGCCGACGAAGCGCCGGTGCAGGATGTCGTCGTAGTAGGCCTCGATCTCCGAGCGGTGCGCCCGTTCCTGGAGCCCCACCTCCGGACCGCTCGGCTGCACAGCCCCGGTGCCGAGGACCGTTGACGCGACGCCGTAGAACAGCGACGCCTGGTGCAGTTGCACGAACGGGTACGCGTCCAGCCAGTGACCGCCGGCCGCGGGCCGCCGATCGACGAGCGTCACGTGCACGTCGGCGTGATCGATCAGCGCGTCCGTGAACGCCATGCCCATCGCGCCCGCGCCCACGACGAGGTAGTCGGTCGACATCGACGTCATGGCCATTGCCCCCGACCGCCCACCACTCCCAGCCGCGCCGCCGCTGATCGCAAGGTGTCAGCCTCGCGCACCGGCGGGTTCGCTCCGATCATTGCCAGCACTGGGCATCGCTGGAAGGATGGCGGCGTGCGATGGCGGATCGATGCTCCCTTCGGCGGAGCTCCACCTCCTGGAGACGACCAACGCTCCGGCATGTTCCTCGTCCTGGGCCTCGCGTTCGTCCTCGGACCGCTGATCACCTGCGTGATCTGCTCGCTGCTGTACTGACCGCTCCCCGGAGGAAATCCGTGAACATCGGGCCGACCGAGCTCGTCATCGTCCTGTTGATCTTCGCGATCCCCGCCGCCGCCGTCGTGCTGGTCGTGATCGCAGCCCGCGCGTCGCGACGTGTGTGCCCGGCGTGCCGCCAACCGATCGCGAGGAGCGCGACGGCGTGCCCGCAGTGCGGCGCGATCCTGCGCGCGTAGGGCTCAGCGCGGGCGGTGGCGGCGCAGCTCGCGACGTGCGATGCGCGCCAAGAGCCACCGGACGACCGCGCTGGTGCTGAAGCGCGTGCCCACCGCAACCGTGACGGTCGTCGTCGCGCCGTCGGCCCCGATCACCTGATCGTCCGACGCGGCGCCGACGGCGACCGTGTGGAGGCGCCCCGTGCGGAGCTGGAAGTAGGGCTCGGCTTCGGCCCCCGGCTCGATCTCCCAGGCCTCGTCCACCGGCGCGGCGACGACCGCGGACTGCGTCACCGCGACGGGCAGGGACGCGGCGAGCAGCACGACGCGCATCGTCGGGGTGAGCGTCGCCGAGGGCCAGCCCGGGGCGAAGGCGCGCTGGCGGTGGGCGTCGAGCGCGAGGTGTGCCGCCCGGACGGCGCTGTTGACCGCGACCTCCGAGAGGAGGCCCGGGGCGGCCGCCATGTCGCCGGCGAGGAACCGGCCGTCGCCGCGCGAGATCGCGGGGCGGTCGCGCCACGTGGCGCCCGGGTGGTCGACCGCACCCGTGGCGTCGGTCATCACATGGGCTCGCCGCCACCGTTCATCGGTGCGCCACCCGGGGAAGCCGATGTCGAGGACCCGCTCGATCCGACCGATGCCCTCGGCCTCGGGCACCTCGGGACCGATGCCGAGCTGCGCCTGCAGGAGGTCGATGCCCGGCGGCGCGAGGGTCCCGTCCGTCGCCGTGACGCGGTCCACGAGGCAACACGTCCGGAGGTCCTCGCTGAGGTCGACCACGATCGGGCGGCGCCGGCCGGACGCCGGCGTCGCCAACGCGACATCCAGCAGCGCGGCGCGTGATCCGGTCCACGTGAGGTCCTGACCGAGCAGCGCGGACGCCACTGGCAACCCCGTTGCCAGGATCACCGGTCCCTGCTCCGGCAAGCGGTCGAGCGCGGCACCCGTCTCGATCGTGACACCGCGAGCCCGAGCGCGTGCGGCGAGGGCGTCGATCAGCGACGACCACCCGCCCGTGACCGAGCGGACGTGGTCCGGGCGCGCCAGCACCCGGCGGCAGCGGTCCCAGACGAAGCGAGCCGACAGCGACCCGGGATCGTGGTGGAACGTGAGCAGCCCCGCCCACCGGGCGAGAGCGGCGGCGTCTGCCTCTCCCATGAACCTCGTCGCCCAGGTGTCGAAGCACTCGTCGACCGGCGCCTCGGTGCGCACGTGCCGCAACCCGTTCCAGGCGAAGCCCACGTCCGGCACCGACCGCGCCCGCCCGTCGGTGATCACTGCGGCACCCCGCACCGATGGTCGCCGCATCGCCACCGCGATGCGCTGCGCGTGCAACCACTGCGTCACGACGCCGTCCGCGAACAGCACGTGCGGGCCCGTGTTGGCGCCGAACACCGTGGCCCCGTCGGGACCGGCGCCGCTGCGCGCCCGACCACCGAGGGCCGAACCGGCCTCGTGCACGATCACCGGAGCGCCGCCCTGCGCGACCGTGATCGCAGCAACGAGCCCGGCGACCCCTCCGCCGACGATGTGGATGGGATCGCGGTTCGTGGTCATGCGTCCCACCCGGCCCGGAAGGCGGACCGCGCCCGGTGCAGCCGGGACTTCACGGTCCCCCGCTCCACCCCGAGCACCGCCGCGGTCTCGTCCTCGCTCAGGTCCTCCAGGTCGCGGAGCACGAGGACCGCCCGGTGCATCGGCGCCAGCGCGGCGAGCTGGTCGCGCACGTCCATGGCCCCGTCGAGATCGACGACCGCGATCGCGGACGGGCCTTCGGGCACCTCGTCCACGACCAGGTCGTGCTCCGCGTTGACGATGCGCAGCGCCTCACGCACCGCGATGCGGCGCACCCACCCGCGGAAGGCCGCGGGCTCGCGCAGGGTCACGAGGTTGCGCAGCACGATGATGAACGTCTCCTGCATGGCGTCGGCTCCCCGGTCGAGCGCGATCGAGGTGCAGAGGCGCCCCACCCACGGCGCGAGGTCCGTGAGCAGTGCGTTCATGGCGACGACGTCACCGCGCTGGGCGGCGCGCACCTGATCCTCCACGGCCATGTTGAGTGTCGGGGAACCCCGAAAGGTTCCATTCCCCTCTGTCTTCTCGAGAACGCACACGAAGAGAGAACGAACGAGGGAGCCATCATGACCGATCGCATCACGAACCAGCGCCTCGCGAACCGGCACGTCACGGTCGTCGGCGGCGGCATCGGCGGCCTGACCGCCGCCATCGGCGCCCGCGAGGCCGGGTTCGCGGTCACCCTCCACGAGGCCAAGGCCCACCTCGGCGGCCGCGCGACCACCGCGGCCGGCGCGCACAAGGCCAACTGGGGGCCCCACGTCGTGTACTGCGACGGCGCCCTGTGGGACTTCCTCACGGCCCGCGGCCTGGCGCAGCCCGCCGCGCGCCTTCCGTGGCGCGGCCGGTTCCACCTGCGGGTCGGTGGCGAACTGCGCCGCGTGCCGCCGAGGCGCGTGGTGCGGGGCTTCGTGAAGACGATCCGCGCGGCGTCGGCGCCGGTGGACCAGTCGTTCCGCGACTGGGCCGCGACCCTGCTCGACGACGAAGACGCCGCAGCGATGATCGCCATGGCCATGGGCGTCGCCACCTTCGACCACGACCCGGGGCGGCTCTCCGCGCGGTTCGTGCACGGCATCCTGCGCCGCGCCACCTCGCTGCCGCCGACCGTGCGGTACGTGCCCGGTGGCTGGCAGACCCTGACCGACCGCCTCGAGGGCCACGCGCGGTCCATCGGCGTGCAGCTCGCCCTGAGCAGCAGGGTCGACGCGCGGCCCGACGGTCCGGCGATCGTGGCGCTGCCCCTGGCGCGGGCCGCCGAGGTGCTCGACGACCCCTCACTGACGTGGACCGGCACCCGCACCGCGCTGCTCGACCTCGGGCTGCGGGCCGCCCGCAAAGACCCGTTCATCGTGTCGGACCTCGACAGCAGTGGTTGGGTCGAGACGTTCAGCCTGGCCGATCCCACGCTGGCGCCCGCCGGCGAGCGACTGGTGCAGGCCCAGGTCGGGTTGCGACCAGACGAGAGCTTGGACGAGGGCATCGCCCGCACCGAGGCGCTGCTCGACGTCGGCTACCCCGGATGGCGCGCCCGCGAGACCTGGCGCCGGCGGCTCCGCATCCACGACGAGAGCGGCGCGCTGGACCTGCCGGGTACCACGTGGCGCGACCGGCCGGCGATCGACCGGGGCGACGACGTGCACCTGGTCGGGGACATGGTCGCGGCGCCCGGGCTCCTGAGTGAGGTGGCGGTCAACGCGGCGGCGACCGCCGTGGCGTCCCTGGTCGCGTCCGCGTCCCCGTCCGCGTCTTCGGCTGCGTCCCGGGTCGCGCCCGTTGGCGCGTGACGGTCCCGCGCGGCGGGCAGCGGTCAGCGACCGCCCATGTCCCTGAACAGCGCGTCCGGGTCGAAGTGATCGTCTGCGGCCGGCGCCGGCGGACCGGCACTCGGCGACGGCGGTCCCGCTGAGGGATCGGACGACGGGTTGACGTCGTAGGAGAAGAGGCCGTCCGCATCGAACGACTCCGATGGACCGGACGGTCGCGTCGACGTCGCGGGCGGAGGGAGATCCACCTTCGGCACCTCGAGCGTTCCCTCGCCGGCGTTCTTGCCGAAGCTCGGCGGCGGAAGGGCACCTCCGTTGGCTGCGGCGATGCGGGCGCTGAGACCGCCGCCGGAGCTGAAGCGCTGCTTGGGGGCGACCAGCTGGGACTGGATCACGGACGCATCGAAGTGGTCGTGCAGGGGCGCCTGCGGCGCCGCGGGCGCTGGGGCCGCCGCATCATCCGCCACGTTCAGGTTGATCACGCTCGTGCAGACGCGGCAGCGCCGGCTCATCGAGTCGTTCTTCGCGCCGCACCCCGGGCACTTCACCTTGGCCATGACCGTCTCCTGTCCTGCGTGTTCCTGTGGACCGACCCACACACCCAGTTCCCGATGAAGGTCGGCGCGCCGAGGAGGTGCCTTGAGCCTCGCGGACCCAGTTGAGCCGAACGACCCAGCACCCGCGGCGCCGACCGCGAGTGCGTCAGGAGCCCGCGCGCTCGACCGCCTTGACGTCGTCGCGGTAGTGCGTCGCCACGGCCCGCAGGGCCATCTCGGGATCCACCCCGTGGCGCCGGGCGAGGCTCACGGCGGCGAACAGCAGATCCCCGATGGCCTCGGGCGACGGTGCCGCGTCATCGCTCACGGCCGCGATCGCGGCCGGCAACGTCGGCGCGGCCGGCACCGCGGCGGCCCCGGCGCGGCCCGCGCCCACGGTCGACCCGAGCTCGAGCGCCTCGGCCTTCTTCTGGACCTTCAGCGCGAACAGCAGTGCCGGCAGCGCGTCCGGCACGCCGTCGAAGATCGAGTCGCGGCCCTTCTCGGCCTTCTTCAGGTCCTCCCAGTTCGCCGCGACCTGATCAGCACTCGGGCCCGCACTCGGGTTCGCGAGGCCGGCGGGCGGGAACACGTGCGGGTGGCGGGTGTAGAGCTTGTCGTGGACCGTGCGCGCCACGTCCGCGAGCGTGAACTGGCCCTGCTCGGCCGCCAACGTGGCGTGGAACAGCACCTGGAACAGCAGGTCCCCCAGCTCCTCCTCGAGGTGCTCGTAGCCCTCCCCCGTCTCGACGTCGACGTGGTCGAGGGCGTCGAGCACCTCGTACGTCTCCTCCAACAGGTGGCGCTTGAGCGACTCGTGGGTCTGCTCACGATCCCACGGGCACTCGCGCCGCAACGTGGCGACGAGCTCGACGAAGCGTTGCACCTCGGCGGCGACGGGGGCCACGTACTCGGGGATCCAGAGCGAGGTCAGGTGATCCGGGTCGACCTCGCGGTCGAGGTCGTCCCACGCGACATCGAACACGGCCTCATCGGGCAGGCCGAGCCGCTGCACCACCGTGATCGTCAGGGCATCCGGGAGGACGCCCGGCCCCCGATCGACGTCGTCGGCCGCGGCGCGCCGCGCCAGCCCGGATCCCAGCTCACTGCGCGTCTCCAACGCCTCGGCGATCGCGAGCTTGATGTCGGAGAGGACGTCGACGTGATCGCACTGCGCCACGAGCAGCGGCCCCCGCTCCCCCGCCGCTTCGACCGCGAAGCGGTGCCCGTCGATGACGCGCACCCCCCGGCCGATCGGATCGACCCCGAGGCGCGCCCAGGTGACGTCGAGGAAGGACAGGGCGGGCAGCACGGTCACCGCGACGCGATCGTCGGCGAGCAGCAGCTCGACCGTGCGCTCTGCCACGACCGGCGAACCGGGCACGGCGTAGAGGATCGCGCCGTGCGCGGTGGCCTCGGCGACGAGGCGCTCGACGATCGCGGGGTAGACGTCAGCGAGGGCGACCGCACCGTCGTACACCGCGTCGAACGTCGTCACCGCGCCGAGCACGGTCGCGGCGGGGTGCCGCTGCGTGCGCAGGAAGCGGGCGGAGTCCTCGTGCGCCTCGATGGCTGCGAGCGTGCCCGCCGTGACCAGATCCGCTCCGCCCGGCCCGAGCCCGACCACCGTGATGGCCGGCCGCGCGTCGGTCATCTCGGTGCCGCCGTCGTGCTCGGCGCCGCGCCCACACCGGCCCGGGGCACGTCCGGCGTGGTGGTCGTGGTCGAGGTACCGGCGCTGCCGTCATCGGGGACGAGGGTCAGGTTCGGGTTGACGCCGGCCGCCTTGATGACGCCCGTGGCCTTGTCCCAGGTGCCGAACTGCGGCTCGACCGTGACGGCCGCATCCGTCGTGGCCGTGCGCAACCACTCCTGCAACGCTTCCTGGCCCTGGGCCCGCACCGCGTCGCGCAGGTCGTCCTTCACCTCGTCGAACGTGCGCACGCGCCGATCGGTCACGAGGACGAGGTGGTACCCGAAGCTCGAGCGGATCGGTGCGCCCAGCTGCCCCACCGGCTGGCTCCAGACCGCGTCCTCGAACGCGCCGACGTACCGGCCCTTGGCCCGGCACCCGAGATCGCCCCCCTGGTCCTTCGTCGCCGCGTCCTGCGAGCTCGACCGGGCCACCGCCTCGAACGCCTCACCGGCGACCAGGCGCGCCTTCAGCGCGAGGAGCTGGTCGAGCGCCGCGGCGTACTCCTGCTCGGTGCCCGGGATCGCGTTGCCCGTCTTCGGGTCGAGGCCCCCCGCGCCGGCCTTGACCAGGATGTGCCGCACGCACGCCTGGTTCGCGACCTGGTCCTTGGTCGACTCGTAGAGCTTGCGCAGCTGCTCGTCGGTCGTGATGTCCGTGCCGAGGGCACGTTGGAGCACCTGCAGGTTCGCGACGCCGGTGACGAGCGTGTCGCGGTACGAGCCGAACGCATCCAGCACGGCGAGGCCGGCGGCCGACGCGCCGGACGGGGTGGTCCCCGGTGGCGCCGTTCCCGGCGTCGTGCCCGGGACCGTCCCGCCGGTCGTCCCCGAGGTCGTCCCCGGGCCGTCGGTCGGTGCGAAGCCGTTGGCGATGATGTCGATCGCGCGGTCGCGGTCCTCCTTGGTGACGGTGAGGTTGCGGCGCGCCACCTCGGCCTCGGCGAGTTGGAAGGTCACCCGCTCGTTGAGGAACTCGGCGACGAACTCCGGGGCGTACTCCTCGGTGCTGCCGTCCTTGAAGACCTTGAAGGACTGGCCGTTGCGGCGCCGCGCGTCCTGGTAGCCGGTGTTGTGCGCGATCTGATCGAGCTCGACGAGGAAGTCCTGCCGGCCGAGGTTCCACCCGTTCACCGTGAGGATCGGCTGGCTGTCCTTCGAGCAGCCGGCGAGGCCCAGCCCGAGAACAACGAGAACCAGCGCGACACCGACCATCGCGCGGGGCGACGTCACCGCCCGTCGCCGGACGATCAAGGGGTGGTCGGGGAGCCGACCGCGCCGCTCCCGGCCGCGCCGGACGCGCTCGGCTGCAGGGAGAGCCCGGCGACCGTCGTGCTCGGCATGGTGGGGTCCGCCGCCGCGGGCGGCTTGGTCACCGTGAACTGCGTCGGGTCCCAGGCGCCGAAGCGGGGGTCGATCCGGACGTTCGTGCGGCGGATCACGTCACCCGCCACCTGCGGGAGCAGGGTCTGGCCGATCTGCTGGCTGACCTCGACCTCGATCTGGTCCTTGACACTGTCGAAGGTCGGCAGCGACGCGGCGACGCGCTTGTCGACCCGAACGATGTAGAAGCCCCCGCGCTCGGTGCGCAGCGGTTGGCTGATGACCCCGTCGGGGAGCGCCTCGACCGCGGCCTGCACATCACCGAGGTTCGCGGCGTCGATGCAGCCGGCGTCGCCCCCCTGGGAGCCCTGCGAGGACTGCGCCGGCGTCTCGGCGTCGGCGACCGTCTCGAACTTCTCGGTGTCCAGGCGGGCCCGGACCGCGTTCGCCTTGGTGAGCGCCGCCGCGAAGTCCGCCTCGGTCGGGGCGGTGGTGCCCGTGCCGGCCTGCAGCGCGATCACGTGGAGGCAGACCTGCGCCGGCGTCTCGATGCGGGACTTGTTGGCGTCGTAGAACTCGCGGAGCTTCTGCTCCTTGTCGACCGTGCCCGACTTGAAGGCGTCGTCGGCCAACGTCCGGTAGATCGCGATCAGCTGCGCCTGGGTCTTGAGCTGCTCGGGATCGGGCTGGCTGCTGCTGCTCGACGCCGAGGCCGCCTGCTGGGCGCGGGCGGTGTCGGCCGCGGTCACCTCGATGTTCTTCTCGGCCATGAAGTGCTTGAGGAACTCCTCGTTGACCCTCTTGTTGAGGAACGAGGCGTCCTTCGTGGGGATCGACGCTGCCGTCGTGCTCGTCGAGGCGTTGGCGTTCATCTCCGTGAACATCTGCTCGCGGGTCAGGGTGTAGTAGGGCGCATCGGACGTCGTGGCCGACATCGACAGGGCGGGCGGGTCGACGTACGAGCAGCCGGCGGCGAAGGCGGTGGCCAGGAGCACCACGACGGCGGCGGCAAGGATGGAGGCGCGAAGAGGTCTGCTCACAAGGCGGCTCAGCCTAGGAAAGCGAGGGGCCCGGAGCCAGTCAGGCCCCCGCGGCTGCGTCCTCGGCCGGCACCGGTGGCACCAGGTCCTGCAGTGCCGTGATCACGGTCTGGGCGGAGTCGCCCGCGGCCCGGATCGGGAGCTGCAGCTGGCCGACGTCTGGCTTGTAGATCGCGCCCTTGTACAGCCGGTCCACCCGGATCACCTTGCTGGCCGGCAGCTCGAGCGGCGAGATGCGCGCCATCCACTTCGGGCCGCCGAACCCGCCGGCGCTGCCCTTGGTCACGGTCACCTCGCGGACACCGGTGCGCACGCACTCGGCCCGCATCCGAGCCACCTCCAGCAGCGCCAGCGCCGGGATCGGCACCGGCCCGTAGCGGTCCTCCCACTCGGACTGGATGTCGGCGACCTCCTCGACGGTCTGGACGGCGGCCAGGCGGCGATAGGCCTCGAGCCGGGGCTCCTCCTTCGTGACGTAGTCCTTGGGCAGGTGCGCATCGAGCGGCAGCTCGACCTTGATCTCGGCGGGCTCGCGACGCTCCTCACCCTTCAGCTCGGCCACGGCTTCGGTGACCATCTGGCAGTACAGGTCGTAGCCGACGGCCGCGATGTGCCCCGACTGGCCGGTGCCGAGCAGGTTGCCGGCCCCGCGGATCTCGAGGTCGCGCATCGCGATCTTGAACCCGGACCCGAGATCGGTCTCTTCGCCGATCGTCTTCAGGCGTTCGTAGGCCTCCTCGCTCAGGGATTGCTCGGGTGGGTAGAAGAGGTAGGCGTACGCGCGCTGGCCCGCTCGCCCCACGCGGCCGCGCAGCTGGTGCAGCTGCCCGAGCCCCAGCCGGTCCGCTCGGTCCACGACGAGCGTGTTCACCGTCGGCATGTCGATGCCTGACTCGATGATCGTGGTGCACACGAGCACGTCGTACTCGCCCTCCCAGAAGTCGAGCACCACGCGCTCGAGCGTGCCCTCGTCCATCTGGCCGTGCGCGATCGCGACGCGCGCCTCGGGCACCAGGTTGCGCAGATCCGTGGCGACCTTCTCGATGTCCTGCACGCGGTTGTGCACGAAGAACACCTGACCCTCGCGCAGGAGCTCACGCCGGATGGCCTCGGCCACCGGCCGGTCGTCGTACTCGCCGACGTAGGTGAGGATCGGCTGGCGCTCGGCGGGCGGCGTGTTGAGCAGCGTGAGGTCGCGGATGCCGGTCAACGACATCTCGAGGGTCCGCGGGATCGGCGTGGCCGACAGCGTGAGCACGTCGACGTTCGCCTTCAGCTGCTTCATCTGCTCCTTGGCGTTCACCCCGAAGCGCTGCTCCTCGTCGACGATGAGTAGCCCGAGCTTCGGGAACGTGATGTCCTCCGACAGCAGGCGGTGCGTCCCGATGATGAGGTCGACCTCGCCGTCGCGCAGTGCCGCGGTGACCTTCTTGGCCTGGGTCGTGGTGAGGAAGCGGGAGAGCACCTCGACACGCACCGGGTAGCCGGCGAAGCGGTCGCTGAAGGTCTGGAAGTGCTGCTGGGCCAACAGCGTCGTCGGTACGAGCACGGCGACCTGCTTGCCGTCCTGGATCGCCTTGAACGCCGCGCGCAGCGCCACCTCGGTCTTGCCGAAGCCCACGTCGCCGCAGACCAGCCGGTCCATCGGGCGGTCGGACTCCATGTCGCCCTTGATCTCCTCGACGGCCTTCACCTGATCCGGGGTGGGCTCGAAGGGGAAGGACTGCTCGAGCTCGAGCTGCCATGGCGTGTCCGCCGCGAACGCGTACCCGGTCGCGTGCACGCGGGTCTGGTAGAGCACGACGAGCTCCTGGGCGATCTGGGTGACCTCGGAACGCACCCGCGCCTTGGTCTTCTGCCACTCACCACCCCCGAGACGGGACAGCGACGGCGAGTCACCGCCGGTGTAGTGGCGCACCGCGTCGATCTGGTCCGACGGGACGTACAGCTTGTCGTCGCCGCGGTACTCGAGGAGCAGGTAGTCGCGCTCGACCCCACCGATGGCGCGCTTGACCATGCCGCCGTAGCGGGCGACGCCGTGCTGGTAGTGCACGACGTGATCGCCCGGCTTGAGGTCGTCGAAGAACCCCTGCGCCGCCTGCTTGCGAGGCCGCGCCCGTCGGTGCGCCCGCCGGCGTCCCGTCACGTCGCTCTCGGACAGCATGGCGAGCTTGATGCTCGGCAAGATGAACCCGCGCTCGAGGGGCGCCACCGTGATGACCCCGCCGGGCTTGGTCAGGTCCGCCGTGCCGTCGGTGTCGATCGCGAAGTGCAGGCCCTGCTCGGTGAGGATCTGGTCGAGCCGGCCGGCGGAGCCGGCGCCGTCGGCACCGACGACGATGCGGAAGCCGTCGGCGATCAGCTGCTTCAGCTGGTTGACCAGCCCCGACCCGTCGCCCACGACCGGGTTCCAGCCGGCGGCGGCGACGGTGGCGGTGTCGGGCGATTCGGGGGCGGCCGCCACGGTCCACGCCGGGGCCTCGGTCTTGGCGAGCAGGCGATCGAACTCGACGTGGAGGCACGGGAAGCGCGTCGTGCCCGCCGTGGCGTCCGCCTTCGCCTCGTCCTCGGTGATGGCCCCCCACGTGCGCGCCAACGTGCGCGCCAGGTCGCGCTCCTCGGCGAGCACGTCGGCGGCGCGGTCGCGCATGCGGCGCGGCTCCACCAGCAGGATCTGCGCGTCGGCGTGGAGCAGGTCGAAGAGCACCCGTTCCTCGTCGTCGACCAGCCAGGGCAGCCACGACTCCATGCCGTCGAAGGTCAGCCCCTGGCTCAGGCGCTCCCACTGCTCGCGGCCCCACGGCTCCTCGGCGATGAGCTTCTCGGCGCGCGCCCGCACCTCGTCGGTGGCGAGCACCTCGCGACAGGGGAAGATCTCCGTCTCGGAGACCACCACGGTCGATCGCTGGTCCGCGACCGAGAACTCGCTCAACCGGTCGACCTCGTCGCCCCACAGGTCGATGCGCACGGGGACGTCCGCGGTGGACGGGAAGACGTCGACGATCGAGCCGCGCACCGCCATCTCGCCGCGGTGCTCCACCTGGTACTCGCGGCGGTAGCCCGCGGACACGAGGCGATCGACGAGGTCGTCGAGATCGACCTGGTCCCCCTGGCCGACGATGATCGGCTCGATGTCCTCGACGTGGGGACCGAGCCGCTGCACGAGGGCGCGGGCCGGCGCCACGATGACCCTCGGGGCGCCCCGCCCGCTCGTGTCGTCCACCCCGGGGAGGACATCCGGGATGGCCTCAGGGTCGCGGAGGCGCCACAACGTGCGCAGGCGGCGCCCCATCGTCTCGATCGACGGGCTGACGCGCTCGAAGGGCAGCGTCTCCCAGGCCGGGAAGAGCTCGACCGCGTGCTCGCCCAGCAACGCCTGCAGGTCGCGCACGAGGCGCTCGGCGTCGGTGGACGTCGGGGTCGCCACAACGATCGGGCGGCGCCGCGACACGTTGGCCAGGCCGGCGATCGTGATCGCGCGGGCGGGCTCGGGCACGGCGAGCAGCGCCGAGGTGCGCCCGACGACCTGCCCCAGGGCGGGCTCGTCCACGAGCAGCTTCGGGAGGGCCTGGAGGTTCTGGGCCATGGGCACCGTTCACGGGAGAGGGGCGGGGAAGCGCAGGGGCGTAGGAGAGAAGCGCAGGGGCGTAGGAGCGGGGCGTACGAGAGGGGATTCGAAGAGCGGGACTGACGCGCGCCCGCACCCGGCCGGACCGGCCGGGCGGGGGGGTGCACATCGAGTTGGATCCAGGGTACCGGCCGGCGCCGAGGCTCCGACCGGCGCGCAGCCCGGGTGCCCGGTGGGGTGCCCGGTGGGGTGCCTGGCGGGTGCCCCGGGGGTGCTCGGTGGGTGCTCGGTGGGCGCTCGGCGGACGCTCAGCCCGGCGCCGGCGAGGACGCGGGCGAGGCGGTGGAGAGGGGCGGCGCCGGCGGCAGCGTCGGCAGGGTCGTCGGCGGCGGGTCCTTGCGCAGGACCTCGCGCAGCGCCTCGAAGGCCACCCGGGCGGGGGTGACGACGGCGGTCGGGTCCCGGCTGACATCGGGACCGTCGCCGGGGTCCCGCACCCGCACGTCGGAGGTCGCGATCACCACGATCACCGCCGTGGTGGCCGGGTCGTAGGCGATGAGGGTGCTGTAGCCGTCGATCGTGCCCTCGAACCCGACCCAGGCGAGCGACGGTTGGACGGCCTGCGGGAAGCTCATCAGGCCCATCCCGTACGGCGGTCGATTCGGGTCGTCGGTGGTGAAGTCGCGCTGCGCCTCGAAGGTCCCCGGCGAAAGGAGCTCACCCGAACCGAGGTGCCGGGCCCAGAGCTCGAGGTCGCCGACCGTCGAGGTGGCGGCGCCGGCGGAGGACAGCCACGACGGGTTCCACCCCGTGGCCTCGACCGTCCCGGCGCCCGAGGCGACCCCCGACCCGGCAGGCCCCCCGGCACCCGCTCCTCCTCCGGACCCGGCACCGGCACCAGCACCGGCCACGCTGGTGAACCCCCGGGTGAACGGTCGTGGAATCGACGCGTCCGTGGCCTCGGGGAGCGCGGTCTGGTGCATCCCCAGCGGCCCGAAGAGGCGATCCTGCAGCACGGTCCGCACGGGCGAACCCGTCACCTGCTCGACGATCTGCCCGAGCAGGATCGTGTTCGTGTCCGACCACGCGGCGGTCGCGCCCGGCGCCGCGGGGGCGGCGGCCGCCGTCAGCTCCTCGGGCGTGAACGCGCGGGACCGGT
>Ga0209023_10005110_pt1 | contig 14516 bp, 11 predicted proteins | sample LakOneMetagenome_FD_187468 | JGI IMG/M metagenome (GOLD analysis project Ga0209023, IMG submission 187468) | Freshwater and sediment microbial communities from Lake Erie, Canada (SPAdes) (version 2) | ecosystem: Environmental > Aquatic > Freshwater > Lentic | place: Lake Erie, Canada...
GCAATAATGGGTTCTGCCCTACTAATCTGCGGGCATACATCATTTGCACAAGTTAATTCCATTACGGAAGTTTTTGATGCTTTACCGGATGACTGGACGATTATTAATCACTCTCAACCCCTTGGCTCCACTTCATGGTTCCAGGGAAGTGCTACGGTTTTCAATGCCCATTCCGGCGCTCCAACTTCTTATGCAGGTTCCAATTATAACAACACAACGGGTACCGGTGATATCAGTGACTGGTATATCACACCGGTTGTAAACATTCAGAATGGTTCTACTGTTTCCTTCTGGACACGTGTACCAACTCAGGCTACTACCGAATATCCTGACCGCCTGGAATTAAGGATGAGTACCAATGGCACCAGCACAAATGTTGGCACACTTGCATCTGATGTAGGTGATTTTACAGTACTCCTTTTATCGGTAAATCCTACCCTTACTACAGGTGTTTATCCACAGACCTGGACAAAATTCTCAGCGACTGTTAGCGGTCTCTCAGGGCCTACAACCGGCAGAATTGCTTTCAGGTATTGGGTTTTAAAAGGAGGCCCATCAGGAGATAACTCCAATTTCATAGGAGTAGATGATTTTTCTTATGATTTCGGAACACTCCCGGTAACATTCAAAAGTTTTGACGGCATTATGCAAAATGGCCAGTCACTGTTGAAATGGACAACTACCAACGAGATCAATAACAAAGGCTTTGATGTAGAAAGAAGTGCAGACGGACAAGTATTTTCACCAATCAGTTTCGTAGCAGGTCAAAATAATTCCAATGTAGAAAATAATTATACTTATACAGATGTAAAACCTGTAAACGGTACCAATTATTATCGCCTGAAACAAATTGATAATGATGGTAAGTTTACTTACTCAGGCATCATCCAGTTAAAAAATGTAATTGCTGATTTTGCATGGAGCGTGTATCCAAACCCTGTTGTAGATAATGGCTGGATGCAGGTTCAATTACCAAATGCAGCAAAAGTATCTGTACAAATCGTTTCAAGTACGGGAAATATAATAAGCATGATTGATAAAGGCACTTTACAAACAGGTACATACAGCATTCCGCTGAACCTGGATAAAGCAGCAAAAGGTATGTATATTATAAAACTGATCGTTGATAATAAAACATACAGTAAAACAATTGTGAAGTAATTCGCTAAATATTTTTATTCAAAAACCTGTTCTGAAAAGAGCAGGTTTTTTTATTAATTCAATGAATGCACTAACTTTAAAAAAATAATTATATGCGAATAAACTTTACACCAAAATTTATATATGCAGTAATTTGCCCTGCATTAATAACTTGTAGTCAATTAACTTATGCACAACTAAGTTCAATCACTGAAGGTTTTGATCAATTGCCAGGTAATTGGGTTATTATTAATCATTCAGAACCACTTGGAAACACAATTTGGTACCAAGGTGACCCTGAGGCATTCGATGCTCATTCAGGACTTCCTAATTCATATGTAGCAGCAGATCAATCTTCAACTATTGGACCCGAAGGTGTCATAAGTGACTGGTATATCTCCCCTGAAGTAAATATTCAAAATGGTTCTGTTATATCATTTTGGACACAAACAATTGACGTACCTGTTGAATTTGAACATCCTGACCGCCTTGAATTGAGAATGAGTACAGCAGGGAAAAGTTTGGATGTGGGAACTACTTCATCTGATTTGGGGGATTTTACTACTTTACTTTTATCAGTAAATCCAAATTTAAAATATCTCACTTACCCCTGGCATTGGGCAAAATTTTCTGTGACTATAAGTGGCTTGCAAGAACCTACAACAGGGAGAATAGCATTTAGATATTGGGTAACACATGCTGGGATTGGAGGTGATAACTCCTGGTATATAGGAGTAGATGATTTTTCTTATGATTTCGGAACACTCCCGGTAACATTCAAAAGTTTTGATGGTGTAATGCAAAATGGCCGGTCGTTGCTGAATTGGACAACAACCAACGAAATCAATAACAAAGGTTTTGATGTGGAAAGAAGTGCTGACGGACAAGTATTTTCACCCATTGGTTTCGTAGCAGGACAAAACAATTCCAACGTGGAAAATAGTTATACCTATACAGATGTAAAACCTGTAAACGGTACCAATTATTATCGCCTGAAACAAATTGATAATGATGGTAAGTTTACTTATTCAGGCATCATCCAGTTAAAAAATGTAATTGCTGATTTTGCATGGAGCGTATATCCAAACCCTGTTGTTGATAATGGCTGGATGCAGGTTCAATTACCAAATGCCGCAAAAGTTTCTGTACAAATCGTTTCAAGTACGGGAAATATCATCAGCATGATTGATAAAGGAACATTACAAACCGGCACCTACAGCATTCCTTTGAATTTGAATAATGCTTCAAAAGGTATCTATATTGTAAAACTGATCGTTGATAATAAAACGTACAGCAAAACAATTGTGAAGTAATTTTTCTCATATAAATATTTCAAAAAACCTGTTCTGAAAAGAGCAGGTTTTTTTAATTATTCCATTACTTGTCGACGGGACCTGAGATATGAAGATTTTAAAATTCAAATAGTTTTGGACATGCCATCAAAACCGGCAGTTAAATTACAGTTCGTAGTGTGGCTTAGTATATCTAAGTTGTATTGTGAAGAATATGAAGATTATTTTATTGGAAATAAAATCAATTCCTTTTTTTCGGAATAGTCAATGTTTTCCAATCTTCCCCTTTGATCATTTTGGCAATAAAAATTATCTGCCCTATATGATAGGCATAATGCCCGAGTTGCCGCAGCAACGCATCACACACGCTCAATGGTTCTTCACGTATGTATATGGTTGACGAAAAATCCTGTTCTTCCAAATCTTTGATCGCTTGGAAAACGCAGGCCCAGCCTTCATTCCAATAAGATAAAAGATCCTGCATGCCCGTATCTGAAAGTTCAAATTCAGCATCTCTTTTGCGCCAGCTTTTTTCACCATCTTCTGTCAAAAAATTAGTAAAGCGGCTCAGCATATTTCCATACATATGCTGAATGTTTACAGCAATGGTATTATTCTCTGCTGAAGGCTGGAAAAAGAAATCTTCTTCAGTTAACTGGGCAAAGGTTTTATCTCCCATTTCTTTATACGATTCAAACCTTTTTAAAATGTTTTCTTTGAAAATTTTCTCGAATGACATAAAAATTTATTTAAAGTTTTAAAATCCATTTACACAATCATCTCCTCTTTTATCCGCAGCAGTTTCAAACTTCCCGTTTGGCAAAACTTTGATCAGTTCGGACCTGCCGATTTCGCCAACCTTTTTGATTGTATACCCCATTCTTTCCAGGCTTTTAATTATCTCCGGTGAAAAGCCTTTTTCTATTTCTACAATATCCGGCTGCCATTGATGATGAAATTTTGGTTGATTCACCGCGTCAGTGGCATTCATATCAAAATCAATAATGTCTACGATCATCTGGTATACCGAAGTTGGAATCGTAGTGCCGCCGGGCGTTCCAAGAACTATAAAAGGCTTTCCATCTTTTAAAACCAGCGTTGGCGCCATGGAACTCAGCATTCTTTTGCCGGGAGCAATTGCATTCGCAGCACCTCCAATTGCACCATACATATTTGGCACGCCGGGCTTCATACTAAAATCATCCATTTCATCATTCATTATAAAACCAGCGCCACCTACTACAGTTTTGCTGCCATAACTGTTATTTAATGTTGTAGTAATAGAAACCATATTTCCTTCTGCATCAATAATACTTATATGCGTGGTTTCATCGCTCTCATGAATGATGCCTGCTTTTATATTTTTACTGGCAGATGCTTTTTGCGGATCAAAATCTTTCATCCTGCGGGTAAGATATGTTTTGCTGAGCAATGTTTTCTGAGGCACTTTCCAAAAATCCGGGTCACCCATATATTCTGCCCGATCGGCAAATGCCCTGCGTTCCGCCTCGATCATCAGGTGCATGGATCCGGCAGTACCATAACCATATTTTTTCAACGGGTAAGGTGCTACCATAGTCAGCACCTGGCTCACAATAATACCACCACTGCTGGGCGGCGGAAACCCTATAATCGTGTACCCGCGATAATCTGTGAGGATTGCATCTCTTGATTTTGCTTCATAATTCTTCAGGTCATTCAAAGACATAATTCCATTCCCGCGTTTCATTTCAGCAACGATTAGTTCTGCTGTTTCTCCTTCATAAAATCCTTTCGCGCCATTTTTTTGAATGCGTTTCAATGTAGCCGCTAATTCAGGCTGGTACAGTGTATCTCCTGGTTTCCAATTTGTATTTTTTACAAAAGGGACCTTGGTTGTATTGTATTTTAAAAAATCTTCTTTTGTATCATTAAATTCTTCAGCCTGCCCGGCGGTAATCACAAAACCTTGTTCGGCAAGTTCTATAGCAGGCGCAATTAATTGTTCAAATGAAAGTTTTGCATAAGGAAGTGTTGCAAATAAACCTGCTACCGTGCCTGGTACGCCTGAAGATAGATGCCCGTTTTCAGACAATTCACTTTGTGCATTGCCCGCATTATCCAGGTACATATCTGTAGTTGAAAGGCCGGGTGCTTTTTCACGAAAGTCAATAGCAATATTTTTTTCATCTTTACTTCTTCCCAACAAAAAACCACCGCCTCCAAGATTACCCGCATCCGGGTAAACCACGGCCAGTGCGAGTTGTACAGCAATCGCTGCATCAAATGCATTCCCACCTTCTCTCATCACGGCAGCACCGACTGCACTTGCGAGTGGATGCGCAGTAGCGATCGCAGCGTTGGAATAAGTGGCTGATTTTTTTTGTGTATACTGATAAGGATCTACAGTTTTCCCAGCACCAAGCCAGGATATTTGCGCATTTCCTGCAACACAGGAAAAAAGAAATAGCAAAAGGAATTTACATTTATTGATCATCGTACAAAGTTAAATGCAAAAACAGTGGGACAAAAATCTTCAGGTAAATTTCAATTTTGCAAACCATATTAATTTTTATACTTTCACTATTCTAAAAATATGCTTCATGAGAAAAATAATGATTTGCCTGTTTCTTTTAACGGGATCCCATTTTCTTTTTGCCCAGAATGTACAATCCCCCGCTGAATTTTTAGGATATACGTTAGGTACAAAATTTACCCCGCACTATAAAATTATAGCATACTTTAATGCCGTGGCGCAAGCAGTGCCGGGCATGGTAAAAGTGGAAAAATATGGAGAGACAAATGAAGGAAGGCCGTTGATCGTAGCGTATATCGCATCCACTGAAAACATGCAAAACCTGGATGCCATCCGTACAAACAATTTACGGATGGCAGGAATGGCAAAAGATAAAATGGCTCCTGTAGTCCAGGGTGCGCCTGCAATCACCTGGCTAAGCTATAATGTTCATGGAAATGAACCTACTTCTTCTGAAGCAGCTATGCAGACATTATTTGCATTGGTTGACCCATCGAATACACAAACAAAAACATGGTTGAAAAATACCGTAGTGATTATTGACCCCTGTCTTAATCCTGATGGCAGGGACCGGTATGTAAACTGGTATAATGATGTGGTTGGAAAAAATTTTAATGCAGACCCGCAGGCACGCGAACACAGTGAACCCTGGCCTCGGGGCAGGACAAATCATTACAACTTTGACCTGAACCGCGACTGGTCCTGGCAAACACAAAAAGAAAGTAAGGCCCGGATGAAATTGTATAATTCCTGGCTGCCACAGGTACATATAGACTTTCACGAACAAAGTTATAATGACCCTTATTTTTTTCCTCCTGCTGCTGAACCATTTCATGAAGTAATCACACCCGCTCAACGCGAATTTCAAAACTTGTTTGGCCAAAATAATGCAGCCCATTTTGATTCCAACAACTGGTTGTATTTTACCCGCCAGGAATTTGATATGTTTTATCCATCTTATGGTGATACCTATCCAACATATAGTGGTGCAATTGGAATGACATATGAACAGGGTGGCATCAGTGCGGGCCTTGGCGTAAAAACTTCCGGCGGCGATACACTTACGCTTGTGCAAAGAGTTGCACATCATTATACAGCAAGCCTGTCAACCATTGAAACTGCTTCCAAATATGCAGAACGTTTAGTCAATGAATTTAAAAAATTCTTTGATGATGATATCAATGGCGCTGGTTTTTTATATAAAACATATGTGCTCACCAGTGATGATGCGAATACAATTCAATCTGTTGCTGAATTACTTTCGAATAATGGAATCGATTATGGAGTAACCCAACAAACTAATTTCCGAGGGTATAATTATTTTACAGGGAAAGAAGAAAATTATGCAGCAAAAAAATACCAGTTAGCCGTATCTTCTTACCAGCCCAAAAGCAGGTATGCAAAAGTTTTATTTGAACCAAAAAGCCTCTTAAGTGATTCCGCAACATATGATATTACGGCATGGTCAATTCCCTATACTTATGGTGTAGATGCATATGCAGTAAAGGACAAACTGGACCTAGTAACATATAACGGGCCGGTGGCTGTACAAAATATTCAAAGCAATTATGGTTTACTGATTCCCTATAAATCTTTTGACGCGGCCAAATTGCTGAGTTATCTTTTAGTGCATAAAGTGCAGGTACGTTTTGCAGAATATTCATTTACAAGTAACAATAAAGTATATGATCCCGGGACATTAATTGTATTAAAAGGAAATAATGTTTCCAACTGGGATGATATAACCAATACTGCTTGCCGGTTATTTTCCATACAGGCAGATGAAGTAAGCAGTGGCTTTATGCAAAAAGGCTATGATTTTGGATCCGATAAAACGCCTGTTATACATGCACCCAAAGTGGCCATGCTTACGGGAAGTGACGTGTCATCTGAATCCGCAGGTGAAGTATGGGATTTCTTTGATGAATCATTGCAGTACCCTATTTCACTTATTAATGTGAGCGAATGGGATTATTTAAAACTCACAGATTATGATGTACTCATCATGCCTGATGGAGATTACCCTTTTGCAGATGATAAAAATGCAATGGATAAAATCAAAAGTTTTATACGGCAGGGAGGAAAAGTGATCAGTATGGAAAGCGCCGTTGAGCAACTGGCTTCGGGTAATTTTGGGTTTAGCCTCAAAGAAGCAAAAGATACAGATTCAGCCGATTCCACAACTGATTATTCATTGCTTAAAAAATATGGCCAGCGGGAAAGGGATTATTTAAAAACCAGTATCCCTGGTGCTATTTATAAATTAGAATTAGATAATTCGCATCCTCTTGCATTTGGCTACCCTGATTTTTATTTTACCCTGAAACAAAATACTGATCTATATAATTACATGAAAGATGGCTGGAATGTGGGTGCATTAAAAAAATCAAATTATACAAGTGGTTTTGTAGGGAGCAATTTAAAACCTGAATTAATAGATGGCACACTAATCGGTGCGACGGAATATGGCCGCGGCAATATTATCTTTTTTGCGGATGATCCATTGTTCAGGCTATTTTGGCAAAATGGTAAACTGATGTTTTCTAATGCCATTTTTTTTGTGGGAGAATAAATCAGGGTGGCAACTACAAATAATTCTTAAATGCCCTTGGAAAGTCTTTTCTTTTTAAGGGTATTTTCTTTTTTGCCCCAACCCCATTTTAAGAAATCAGGAAATGCAGCAGCCCAGGTTGGCACGTCATGTTTGCCATTGGGCAATTCAAGGTATTTTATATTATTCCTGGAATAACCGATTCTTTTTAATTCTGAAATCAGGTCCCTGGTATCATCAATTACATCAATGATCCCATTTTTATTCCTATCAGCGCTTTCATCACCGGCACCACATTCAAAGAAAAAATGAAGCCAGGGAAAAAAAGTGCCCTTTTTTACCTGTTCGTGCATGATGCGATGTTTGTTGTCATCATATTCATCTTTATAGGAAGCACTACGCCACCAAAGTGAGCCACTGAAAACACCGCATTTTGTAAATTCTTCCGGGTGGTTCCATACAATATCCAATGCACTTAGTCCTCCTAATGAAAAACCCGCAAAGGATTTTTCACGGAAGTTGGGTAAAAAATATTTTGTTCGCAGGTAAGGCAACAGTTCTTTAAATATAAAATCATTATAGGCCCCTGCTTTCGCACCCCTTCCCATATAATCCGGCGTTGCGGCCACACCATATTCCATTTTCCGGTCAGGCCCGCAATGAATGCCGATACAAATCAATGAACTGATCTCATTATTTGAAATGAGTGTATCCAGGATATTGCTAAATGGCATACGCCGCAGATCCTGTCCATCATTCACAAGCAACAAACTAATGTTAGCAGGGTCATTCACTGCTGTTGGCAGGTATGCATCTACAATAACATCTCTGCCGAGGAAAGTGGAATGAACGATGTTTTCTTCGACCAGCACATGGGTTGCGGTTAATTTCTCCGATGGCATATTTTTCAAAAATAAGGAAGCATTTTTTCTCCCGAAAATTATTTTTTTTAAACAGTTGAAAGAATTTTCAAAATCATTTCCTACATTGTAAGCGTATAAAAAAACCAGTGTTTATTTGTTCAAAATTTTTTAATAATGTTTTTCATAATACCTGTTTAAACATTTTTTAAAAAATAAAGCAGCTAAGTTTGCCCGGGTTTTTCACTTAAATCAAAATTATTTTTATGAAAAAAATTGGAATTTTATTTGGACAGGAACGATCTTTTCCGGATGCATTTATTGAAAGGGTGAATAGTAAAAAAGTGGATGGAATTACTGCAGAAGCTGTGCGTATCGATAAAGTGATGCAGGGTATACCTACTGATTATGCAGTAATTTTTGACCGCATCAGCCAGGATATTCCTTTTTACCGTGCTTACCTTAAAAACGCCGCGATCTGTGGAACTGCAGTAATTAATAACCCGTTTTGGTGGAGTGCTGATGAAAAATTTTTTAATAATTGTCTTGCCACAAAAATAGACGTACCGGTTCCTAAAACAGTATTATTACCATCCCGTGATTTACCCCCCGATACTACAGATAAATCATTTAGTAACCTTGCCTACCCTTTGGATTGGGAAAATATTTTTAAATATATCGGGTTCCCGGCTTACATGAAACCGTATGCGGGCGGAGGATGGAAGAGCGTATACAAATTGCACGATATGGCCGATTTTTTTGAGAAACACAAAGAAACAGAACAACTGGTAATGATGCTGCAGGAAGAAATAGTTTTTGATGAATATTACCGTTGTTATTGTATTGGTGGAAAATATGTACGCATCATGCCATATGAACCCCGTAACCCGCACCACCTGCGTTATGTAGCTGATTTTAAACCATCACCTGAGCGGTTGAAATTAATGGAAGAACTGGTATTAAGATTGAATAAATACCTTGGCTATGATTTCAACACCGTTGAACTTGCGATACGCGACGGCGTTCCATATGCCATTGATTTTTGCAACCCTGCACCGGATGCAGAAAAAACAAGTGTGGGTGAAGAAAATTTTGCCTGGGTTGTAGAAATGGCAGCTACTTTCGCCATTGAGAAAGCACTTGCACATCAACCGGGCAAAGACAATCTTACCTGGGGAGAATACATCAAACGAAGCAGTAATAAAAAAGAACTGTATTAAATATTTATTCAAAAATAAGTATGTCAAATATTAATTATAACCACTTCACGTTAGGCATCGAGGAAGAATACATGGTGATCGACCCGGACACCAGGGAATTAAAAAGCCATGAGCAGAAAATTGTTACCGAAGGTCAAAAAGTGATCAAGGATAAAGTGAAGGCAGAAATGCACCAGGCTGTTGTAGAAGTTGGAACAGATATTTGCAATGATATAGATGATGCATTCAGAGATGTATCCGTACTAAGGCAAACAATTTCACAAATAGCAGGCGACCTTGGACTTTGGGTTGGGGCTTCCGGAACCCATCCATTCAGTCACTGGGAAAAACAACTCATCACAGATCATATACGGTATAGCCAGATCGTAAATGAATTGCAGGAAGCCGCACGAAGTAACCTGATCTTTGGCCTGCACGTTCATGTGGGAATGGAAGACAGGAAGCTGGCTATTCATATCGCCAATTCGGCCAGGTATTTTTTACCGCATGTATATGCATTAAGTACCAATTCTCCTTTTTGGGAAGGGAGAACTACTGGTTATAAATCATTCCGGACAAAAGTTTTTGATAAATTTCCACGTACAGGTATCCCGGATTATTTTGAAAGTATTGAAGCGTATGATAATTATGTGAACATGCTGATCAAAACAAATTGTATTGACAATGCGAAAAAAATCTGGTGGGACCTCCGCGTACACCCTTTCTTTAATACGGTAGAATTCCGGATATGCGATGTGCCGATGACGATCTCTGAAACCATTGCTATTGCTGCTTTATTCCAGGCAATTTGTGTGAAGTTGTATAAACTTCGTATGCAAAATATGAATTTCATTTTTTATCAACGAGCGCTGCTAAATGAAAATAAATGGCGCGCAAGCCGCTACGGTATTGATGGAAGCCTGATCGATTTTGGAAAAGAAAGTGAAGTAAATACACGCGCGTTGATTTATGAATTGCTGGATTTTGTGGATGATGTAGTGGATGCATTGGGTAGCCGGATTCATATTAATTATATTATCAAAATGATGGAGCTGGGTACGGGCGCTGACCGCCAGCTTGCAGTGTATGAAAAAAATAAAAGCCTTATTGATGTCGTGGATTATATCCATGAACAGTTCCTTGAATAACCCCCGAAACCCAACAAACTCAAAAGGTTTCTTTCATATGAAAGAAATCTTTTTTATTTAATTACAATCCTGTTTAAATAATGCAGCAAGCAGACTATTTAATTATCGGCCAGGGTATTGCCGGAAGTTTTCTAAGTTATTTCTTACTCGAAAGCGGTGCTACTATTTTAGTACTCGACAATGACCGGAATGATACCCCCAGTAAAGTGGCGAGTGGCATGATCAACCCGGTAACAGGCCGGATCGTAGCCACCACATGGATGATCAGTGAGCTTATGCGTTTTGCAGAAAAAACATATATTAATGCCGGCAGCATGTTACATGAAAATTTTTTTGTTGAAAAAAATATTTTGACAATTCCTCCCACGCTGCAAATGCAGGAAGCATTGGAGAAAAGGGTTTCAGAAAAAAATACATTTATTACAGGCCTTACTACTGCAGAATCAAGATTACTCAGCAAGCATTTTAATTTTTATTATGAACCAAAAAAAATACAACCTGCTTACCTGGTGAATGTCCAGGCATTTTTGCAAAGCTGGAAAAATTACCTCGCAGAACATAATTGTCTTGAAAAATCTTTTTTTGATGTGGATGCACTGACTTTAAAAAAAGAAGGAATCGTTTATAAAAATATCCAGGCGAAAAAAATAATTTTTTGCAATGGCATTGGAACATTTACTTACCAGCCCTGGAAAAATTTACCGTTTACTATCACGAAAGGAGAGGCACTGATTGCTGAAATTGAAGGGCTGGATAAAAGTTATATGTATAAATCAGGCAACCTTACAATTGCACCCTGGCAAAATGATGCCTGGTGGATAGGCAGCAGTTTTGAACACCAGTTCAATGACGCTTTACCATCTGAAAATTTTCGCTCAAAAAAAGAAATGGAATTAAAAGCATTATTAAAAATACCATTTAAAATTACAGGCCATCTTGCATCACTCAGGCCCGGCTGTATTGAACGGAAACCATTTGTAGGTATACATCCGATTATTCCGTCATTGGCTATCCTAAATGGGATGGGAACAAAAGGATGTTCACTTGCTCCCTATTTTGCAAAACAATTGTCTGATAATTTAATTTTTGGAAAACCTATAGAACCCATGGCGAATGTAGAACGTTTTATAAAAGTTTTAAGCCGGGAGTAAGCTTCATTCATTTTTTTACCATCCACCGCTGGCCCCGCCGCCTCCACTGCTTCCACCACCGAAACCTCCAAATCCACCTCCACCTCCACCACCGCCGAAACCTCCAAAGCCACCGCTGTTTCCACCACCTCCCCCGCTAAACAATAACGGGATCCACCAGCCACTAAACCCTCTCCGGCTCATCATACCACCACCTTTTCCACCGCCCCCTTTACCACTATTTCCAACAATCATTAGAATGACAAATAAAATAATAATAAAAACAAGTAATGAACCTCCGTCTGAAGAATCGCTTGCCTCCCTTGGATCATGATATTCACCTGCAGCAGCTTTGCTTAGCGCATCAACTGCATTATCCAAACCCCGGTAATAATTACCTTCTTTGAATGAAGGTGTAATTTCATTATCAATAATACTGCTCGCAGTAATATCAGGTATGGCGCCTTCAAGCCCATATCCAACTTCAATGCGTACACGCCTTTCTTCTACAGCGACGAGTAAGAGGATGCCATTATTATTTTTTTTGCCGCCAATTCCCCAGTTGCGAAATAATTTATTGGCATAATCTGCTATATCATAGCCATTAAGTGTAGGAATAGCTACAATCGTAATTTGGTTGGATGTACTGTCATCCAATGCCACTAATTTATCCTCCAGGATTTGCCTTTGTTCAGGAGAGAGGATATTTGCTTCATCATTTACAAGGCGCGGTGGATTTGGCGGTTTTAAAATATCCTGCGCGGTTGCAGCAAAAACCACCAATACAAAAAAAAGTAAGCAATGTAATTTTTTCATTATTGATATAAAATAAACCCGGGATCAGGCCGGGCTTATTTTCATTTATTTTCCGAATACAATTTCATCCGGCAATTCATTTTTATCTGTACCAGGCTCATAAGGAAAATGCATTTCAAGCGCATTCCTGATCTTTTCGATCACTTCACAAATTCCCGTAACGTAATTTTCTTTGTGAAAATGCTGAAGCATATCTTTTACATTATCCTGCCAGAATGCAGTGCCGGTTTTTTTTAAAATTCCTTCATCCCCAAATACTGCTACCTGCTTATGTTTCATAGCCACATATACCAGTGTTGCATTTTTATGAATGGTCTCATTCATTTTTAAACCATAAAACACCTCTGCCGCACGGTCTATTGCATCTACGAAGCGGCATTTCCCTTCTACAAATACACGTATTTCCCCACTGGTTTTCAATTCTGCTGATTGGATTGCCTGCACAATTTTTTCCTGCTCTTCTTTCGAAAAGTAGCCTGGTTTTTCTTTCCGTGAAAATGGAAACATGGTCCTGTTTATTTTATATTAAACTGGATGTCAGGCGCCTTTTCACTACCCGGATCGGCCTGGTAGTATGCTTTTTCATGGAAGCCGAACATACCGGCAAATAAACTGCCCGGGAAAGTTTTCACTTTTAAATTATACGCATTTACACCGGCATTGTAATCCTTACGGGCAATATTGATGCGGTTTTCAGTGCCTTCAATTTGAGTTTGAAAATCCTGGAAAGCTTTCGTGGTTTTCAGATCCGGGTAAGCTTCGGCGACTGCCATTAACCTGCTGAAAGCGCCTTGCAACTGGGCTTGGGCAGCCTGGTATTTTGCCAGTGTTTCGGGATCATTAATATCAACCTGTATGCTGGTTGCTTTTGAACGCGCATCAATTACAGCCTGCAGAGTTGATTTTTCAAAATTTGCAGAGCCTTCGATTGTTTTGATCACACTGTTGTACAAATCTGTGCGCCGCTGATAATTGGTTTCCACGTTGCTCCATAATTGTTTCACCTGCTGATCGCTTGTCACCAGTCCATTATACTGGCTGCAGCCGCAACCTCCTAAAACCAATACAATTGCTACAATTACTATTATTCCCAGGTTTTTTGTTTTCATTTTTAATTCATTTTATTAGATAAATATACAAGGTATTCAATAAACATATTTGTTTGACAACTATTATTTTTTTGCTTCATACAAAATTATTTATTGATCGCCTCAATGCCTGGTAATATTTTACCTTCAAAATATTCCAGTAAAGCACCACCACCCGTACTGATATAACTCACTTTATTTTCGAAGCCGAATTTATTTACAGCAGCTACACTATCGCCACCACCTATCAATGAAAATGCACCTTCTCCCGTTGCTTCTGCAACTGCTTTCGCAATTGCTTTCGTTCCATGCTGAAAAGGTTCCATTTCAAAAACGCCCATTGGCCCGTTCCATAAAATCGTTTTCCCATTCATAATGATTTTGGAAAAACTTTCGCAGGCCATGGCGCCAATATCAAGCCCCATCCAGCCCTCCGGAATGTCATTGCTGAGCGCGCCGGAGATATTGGCATCGGCAGCAAATTTATCTGCGATAATAGAATCAGCGGGTAAATGCAGGCAAACATTTTTTTCAATTGCTTTTTGCATAATTTCTTTGGCAGTATCCAGCCGGTCATCTTCACAAAGTGAATTGCCTATATTTCCTCCCTGCGCTTTCATAAATGTGTAGGCCATTCCGCCACCAATGATGATGTCTGTTGCTTTTTCCAATAAATTTTCAATAATGAGAATTTTGTCTGAAACCTTTGCCCCACCTATAATAGCTACAAAAGGCAACTCAGAATGATGCAACACTTTCTCAGCGCTTGCCACTTCA
>Ga0209023_10005111_pt1 | contig 14515 bp, 14 predicted proteins | sample LakOneMetagenome_FD_187468 | JGI IMG/M metagenome (GOLD analysis project Ga0209023, IMG submission 187468) | Freshwater and sediment microbial communities from Lake Erie, Canada (SPAdes) (version 2) | ecosystem: Environmental > Aquatic > Freshwater > Lentic | place: Lake Erie, Canada...
GGAGCCGATCGGCGGGCACGGTCTGGGAGTCCCGCCAGGCGATGTAGCGGTCGCGCAGCGGCCCGGACCCGGGGAGCACGAGGTCGAGCCGGCGGTGGGCGTCGGCCAGGTCGTCCTCGGGCACCGTCCGGGGGCGGACGCCGTAACAGGCCTCGACCTCGTCCTCGTACGGGATCACGGCACCGTCGAGCTTGCGGGCCACGGTGTGCAGCCCGACCGCCTGAGCCCGGATCCACCCGCGCCGCGCCGCCGCCAGGGTCGCGTCGATGTCGAGGTCGGCGACGAGCTGGCGGGCATCGTCGGCCAGCGCCGGCAGAGGTCGGGGAGGGCCGGCATCGGCCGCGGACTGGAGCTCGGGGGGCCCGTAGTACGCGTCGACCAGGCCGTCGAGGTGGCGGCCCAGTCCCAGGCCCAGCTCGAGGTAGCGGGTGACCAGCTCGGACACGGGGACGACGCTCAGCCGAGCTGGGCGTGGAGGAAGCTGATCGTGCGCTCCCAGGCCAGCGCCGAGGCCTCGGCGTCGTACACCTCGGGCCTCGTGTCGTTGAAGAACGCGTGCTCGGTCCCGGGGTAGACGTGGAACTCCACGTCCTTGCCGATGTCTCGCAGCTTCGCCTCGAGCTCGCCCGCCGGGCCGGGCCCGAAGAAGTCGTCGTGCTCGGCGATGTGGGCCAGCAGCTTGGCCTGCAGCGCCGTCCAGTCGGGCTGGGCGTGCTCCCAGGGGATGACGCCGTACCACGGCACGCATGCGGTGATCGCCTCGGGGAGCTGTGTGGCCAGGACCATGGCCAGGCCGCCGCCCATGCAGAAGCCGGTCACCCCGACGCCTGAGCCGGTGACCTCGTCGAGGCCCTGGAGGTAGGCGACCGCCCCGGCCATGTCCCGCCCCGCCTGATCGAGGTTCAGGGCCATCATGAGCTTGCCGGCCTCGTCCGGCTCGCGGGTGCTGGCCCCGTGGAACAGGTCGGGGGCGAGCGCGACGAAGCCTTCGGCGGCGAACCGCTCACAGACGTCGACGATGTGCGGCACGAGGCCCCACCACTCCTGGATGACCACCAGCGCCGGCCCCGATCCGCCGGGGGGCAGCGCCAGGTGACCGCTCGCGCGGTGGCCGTTGCTCGGGAACTCGACGGTGTGACCCATGTCGGCACCATACCGAAGGACTCGCCTGTCGGTCGGGCCGTCGAGGTGGCAGCATTGACGGCTCATGCAACGTGCCCGCCCGACCCTCGGCCTCCCGCGCCGGCGCAAGCACCGGATCCGGCTCGCCGGTGCCGTGCTCGTGTCGTGCCTGGTCGCGGCGTGTGCGGGGGTGGCCGCCGGTCGGACCCTGGTCGTACGCAAACCCCCCATCACCGTGCACATCGTCGCGAACGGCCAGGCCCGGGTGATCCAGGCCTTCGGCGACCAGACCGTCACGTCGGTGCTGATCATGGCCGGGGTCGTCCCCCGAACCGGGCGGCTCCTCGCGGTCCACAGCCACAAGGTGCTCGATCCGAAGCGCCACACGTTCCTGCTGAAGGTCGACGGTCGCCCGGCGACGGGAGCCTCGCGGGTCGTCAACGGCACCACGGTCTCCGTCGTCAACGGCGCCGACGAGATCGAGGGCACCGTGCGGACCGCGGTGATCATCCCGCCGGCCCCGCTTCCCGCGGTCATGACCCACGTGCACCACCGGGGCGTGCCCGGCATCGCCGAGGAGGTCAAGGGGGTCCACAGCGGTGAGGTCATCAGCCTGTCGGTGCTCCGGGCGCCGGTGGCGCCGCGGGTCGACACCGACCGGGTCGTCGCCCTGACCTTCGACGACGGCCCGACCCCCATCTGGACGCCCGCGATGCTGAGCATGCTCGCGTCCAAGGGCGTCAAGGCGACGTTCTGCGAGATCGGCCAGCAGGTCCGCGCCCGACCCGCGCTGTCCCGCGCGGTCATCGCGGGCGGTCACCAGCTCTGCAACCACACGCTCGACCATCAGGAGCACCTCGACCGCGCGCCCCACGCCCAGGTGGTGCAGGAGATCAAGGGCGGAGCGGAGGCCCAGCTCTCGGTCGGCCTGCCTCGCACGCCGTACTACCGGCCGCCGGGCGGCAGCCTGGGCCCTGACGTCACGGCCACCGCCAAGGCGGTCGGGGAGCAGACCCTGTTCTGGAAGGTCGACACCGAGGACTGGAAGAAGGGGGCCACCGCGGCGTCGATCCTCGCCAAGGTGCAGGCCGAGGTGAACCCGGGCGCCATCATCTTGATGCACGACGGCGGCGGCAACCGCGGGGCGACGGTGATCGCCCTCGGCCTGGCCATCGACTGGCTGCGCTCGCAGGGCTACGGCTTCACCTTCCCGCTGATCGACTGATGCCCGGCGCGCCGGTCCTGCGCCCGCGGGCGGACCGCTTCAGGCCAGCGGGAACGGGGCGGCGAGGAGGAGCTCGGTGTTGCGGTCCTCCCGCCGCCCGAGCAGCTCGAACGGGTCGACCCAGCGGGCGTCGTTGGCGCTGAGCTCGCGGCTCATCGACGCCAGGTCGGTCGTCGTCCAGCACCGGTCATCGGGCACGCCGATGGAGGGCGGTGCCGCGTGGTCGAGCACGGTCGTGAGCACCGACAGCGTGCCGTCGCGGTTGTCGAGCAGCTCGATCGTGCGGGCCTGCTGACCGAAGTCGATGCAGCTCGCGGTGTTGACCTCCCAGAACCCCTGGCCGGGCTCGGCCGGCCGGGCATGGGCGATGATCCGGTGCTCGTGGGAGTGCCCGTTCACCCACAGCACCACGTTCGGGAAGCGGTGGAGCAGCGCGACGAGCTCGGGCCCGAGGTGGCGGGGCCCGCCGAAGTGGTCGTCGGCCATCGAGTTGGTCATGGTCCACGAGTTGTGGTGGCTGAAGAGGATGCAGAGGCGGTCGACGTGCTCGCCGTCCTCGGCCCACGACCCGTCGGCGCGACGCCAACGGGTGTGGTGGCGGGCCAGCTCGCCCTCCAGCCAGCGGAACTGCGCGTCGCACAGCACGCCCTCGGACCCGCCGGTGTGGTTGCACGTGTCGAGCCCGATCAGCTGGATCGACGGGCCCTCGGGTCGCGACCACCACGCGGTGCCTTCGTCGCGGTTGGCCGCCGTGAAGCCGTGCCCCTCGTCGTCGGTTCCCGCCTCGCCCACGAGGGCTGCGAGGTAGTCGGCCAGCGGGACCGGGGCCCGGGACTCGGGGTCGGGCGTCACCCGGTGGGTGCCGAGGGCGAACCGCGACGCGTCCCACGGTGCCGGATCGGTGCCCCGGACGGTCGCGTGCACGAGGGCCGAGAGCATGCCGAGCACGCCCAGCGGCTTGCGGGCCGCACCGACCAACAGGGTCCCGTACAGGTCGAAGCGCAGCAGCGGCAGTGGTCCGAACGTGCCCAGCAGGACCGCATCGTGGTTGCCCATCACCGCCAGCCAGGGCACGGCCAACCCTTCGGCCGGAAAGGCCCGCACCGCGGCGTCGAGGAACCCGGGCAGGGCCGGGTAGCCCATGCGGCCGTACACGTCGCGCGACGGGTCGTCGGCCTGGTACGACCAGCGCGCCCCGGAGCGCTGGATCCCCTCGTAGCGGTCGGGCGCACCGGTGTTGGGGACCACCTCCCCACCGTCGAGCAGGGCGGTGAACCAGGCCAGCTCGGCCCGGGTGCGGTTGTCGGTGTTGTCCCCCGTCTGCACGCACCACGCCATCGCGGCGCCACTGGCCGGGCTCGTCAGCACCGCGTTCGTCGCTCGCACCATCTGGTCGAGCACCTGGGCGGTGCACGCCTCCTGAGGCCGGTGCCCGCCGTCGGCCCCCGCGTTGAACCAGGCGAACCGCTCGCCGGGTTCGAGGCGCGACGGCGACTGGGCGTCGCACACGTGGGCGTCGGTGTGGTGGGCGAAGTACAGCAGCGACCGGCGCCGGACGGACCGGTCGGGTCCCGCCTCACCGCCGAGGTCGGTCCGCAGCAGGTGACCTTCGCCCGGAGCCCAGACCAGGCGGGTGTAGCCCGCATCGGTCTCGGGCCGGATCGTGGCGTCGAGCGTCGTGCGTGGCGCGTCGTCGGCCCCGGCCGGAACGTCCGGAGCAGCAGGGCCGGGCGACCGGTGGCGGGGCGTCCGCTCCTCGAGTTGGGCCCGGGCGCGCCGGGCCAGCCGCTGGACCTTCGCGAACGGGCCGTTGCTGTCGTGGTGAGGCATCCGCCCGCCATGCTCCCACCTCGCAGTGACCGGCCTCCCACCACAGGGTGAACGCCGCCCAGCAGGCGACTCCCGCGACCCCGCCGAAGGCACCGATCGCCATGGATCGCCGAAGCGCGGGTCAGTACGTGCCGCCCAGCTTGCGGTGGTCCCAGGACACGACCCGGGTGGGCGTGAAGCGCACAGCGGCCCGCTTCTGCACCATCATCTCGGCCACGGCGTCGACGTCGGCCGGCCCGACGTCGGGCTGGTGGCGACCGATCACCGAGCGGGCGATGTCCATCAGCAGCTCGTGGTCGTCGTCGATCACCTCCGCGGTGCCGACCAGCTCGACGCCGCGGAGCTGGTCGTAGGTCGCGCCGTCCTCCACCAGCGCCGTCATGCGGGGATCGCGGCGGAGGTTGAGCACCTTCTGCGACTTGGCGAAGGTCTCGAACCCGATGGCCCCGCCGGGCAGCGGGGCGTACCACATGGCCACGAGGTGCACGGTGCCGTCGTGGTTGGTCGTGGCGATGTTCATCGAATGCGGCTCGGCCAGGAAGGCGGTCACCTCGTCGTCGGTCATGCGGATCAGGTCTCGGCGGGACATCGGGGCTCCAGGTGGGTGGGCGGGACGGCGCGGAAGGCCGGCAGGGGGTTCGCGGGCGGTCAGCGATGCTCGGCGTCGGGCGGCAGCCGGAACAGCTCGGGGGCGATCGGGCAGTCGGTGCGGCGCAGGGCGTCGGCCACGGGCTCGGGCCCGTCGGGGCCGGCCACGAGGTCGGTGAGGTCGAGCGGGACGAGGTCGTCGTCGGTGTCCCACGGATCGGCCAGATCGTCGAGCCGTCCGGCGAGGCAGTCCCAGACCCGCCGGGGAACCAGCCGTCCGGCCCCGCCGACCACCCACACCGGCACCCCGGCATGGCGGGCCACCGCCGCGGCGGCGCGGGAGCCGGCGACGGCCAGGGCGGTGTCGGGCCCGATGGCGGTGGCCTCGACCAGCACGAGGTCGGCCGACGCGGCCGCCGCCCCGATCCCGCTGACCGGCACATCGGTGGCCGGCACGTCGGCCCGCTGGAGCCGGCGCACCAGCCCCGAACCCTCGCCGAGGCAGTCGGCCACCAGCACGTCGAGGTCGCCGCGCATCGGCAGTGCCTCGCTGATCAGCTCGGGCCAGCCGAGCACGCACACCGTGGCGTCCTCGGGTATGGCCGAGGCGAGGGCCGCCGTCGTCGTGTCGCGCTCGATCTCGTCGGCGGCCCGCCACGCCTCGCGCACCGGGTCGGGGGCGGTCAGCACCCGGGAGCACAGCCACCACAGCGGCGCTGACGCGGGATGGCGGGCGACGATGCGCCGGCACGCCGTGACCAGCCCGGCCGGTTCGTGGCCGAACGCCGCGAGGGCGCTGGCCGTCTCCCGCACGAGCAGCGCCTGGTCGGCCCCCGACGCCCGGGCGACGTACCGGAGCCGCTCGATCGGGTGCACGGAGGCGAGGCTACCGACGCGTGCTACAGGCCCGGCTTCCAGATCATGACGATCAGCATGAGCAGGAACAACAGGTGCATGATGCCGCCGAACATCGCGACCTTCTTCTCCGCATCGGCCTCACCGGCCGCCTGCTTCTTCTCGGCCGGCCCGAGCAGCCCGAACACGATCCCGAGCATCACGAACCAGAGGCCGAAGGCGATCGACACCCAGGACTGGCTGAACTTCCAGACCTTGTCGCTCATGCCGATCATGCCGAACCCGAACACCCCGGCCAGCACGAGGGCCGGCCCGTGGATCTTGTAGGTGTCGTCGGCCAGGATCTTCGTGAGGGTGGACGGCATCGGCTCGCCGGCCTTGCGGTAGCGAGCCGACAGCACCGGGTTCACGAACGCAGGAGCGAACGCGACGACGATCGCCGCGATGTGCAGGAGGAACATCACCCGGTACCCGAACGAGTCGACGAGGGCGAGCAGCATTGGGGGGTTCCTCCTGGTTGGCGGGCAAAGGGGAATCTACCCATCGGGGCCGCAGCGATCGATCGGCCCGCTCGGCGACCCGGCTTCCGCTCCGTTCGGTCCGATCCACCGCGTCCGGGTTCGAGCGGTGCAGACCCCCTGCGCTAGCTTCTCCCGCCGTGACCGCGGCCGCCTCTGCCCCCGCCGACCTGCTGATCGGCGCCATCGGCGGGGAGCCCATTCCCCTGAGCGAGTGGGTCACCACGTTCCACCTCGTCGTGGTCGTGATCGACCCCTACACCGACGAGAGCTCGTGGATCCTGCGGACCGCCGGCCGCATCCTGGGCACGTTCCGCGGCGCCGACTGCCGGGTCGCCTGGCTGGTCACCGCCGACGAAGACGACGCCCGCACCTTCCTCGGCCCGTACGCCACCGAGCTCCTCACGCTGCTCGACCCCGAGCGCAAGCTGGTCAACGCGCTGGGCCTCGAGCGGCTCCCGGCGCTCGTGCACCTGCGCCAGGACCTGTCGGTGGCCGGGGTGGCCGAGGGCTGGCGCCCGACCGAGTGGCAGGCGGTCACCGACCAGCTGGGCGAGGTCATGAGCTGGAGCAAGCCCCGGCTCCCTGCGACGGGCGACCCCTCGCCCTTCGTCGGCTCCCCCGCCGCCTGAGCCCGTCCGAGCCCGCTGGCCGGACGGTCCCCCTCACACCCGGGCCAGCTCGCCCAGGAGGGCCACCAGATCGGCGTGCCGTTCCCGGCTGAGCGGGGAGCGCTCGAGCACCGACGCCATCACTTCGTCGATGACCTCCGACGCCGTGGCCACCAGCTGGCGACCGGCGCCGGTGAGGCTGGCCAGCGCCAAACGGGCGTCACGCTCGTTCTTCACGGTGGCGACGTAGCCGACCCCCTCCAGGGGCCGGAGGGCGCGGGTGACCCCCGACGGCGTCAGCCCCACCCGACGGGCCAGGTCGACCCGGCTGGCCCGCTCGTCCGGCGCGTCGGCCAACGCCCGCAGCAGCCGGTACTCGGCCAGGCTGATGCCGCGGACGCTGCCCAGCTGGGCGTCGAGGCGCCGCTCGACGGCGGTGCTCGCCGCGGCGAGGACGAGGGCGAGCTGCTGGCCGGGATCGGTGGGTGGTTCCATGGCCAGAACCCTACCTGATCCGTGATCGCTCAGGTACTACGCAATGTACCCAGACAGCGGTCATCGACTATTGACTACTCAGTACTGAGTACTCGATACTGAGCGAGTGACCGTTCCGGACGGGATGCTGGTGCTGCTGCGGGACGGGCCGAAGCACGGATACCAGCTGCGGGCCGACTTCGTCGAGCGGACCAACGGGCTGTGGACCCTCAACACCGGCCAGGTGTACACCACCCTCGATCGGTTGGCCCGTGACGGCCTGGTCGTCGCGGCGCCCGACGCGGACGACGGCGGTGACGACCGCCGCCGCGCCTACCAGCTCACCGAGGCGGGGCGACGGCGGGCCGAAGGGTGGCTGGCCGAGAGCGACCGGGACGCACCCGATCGCGACGAGCTGGTGCTCCGGGTGCTGCTGGTGATCGGCCATGCCCCCGACGAGGCGCAGGCGGTGATCGCCAGCCAGCGCGACGGGCTGATGCGCCGCCTCCAGGCCGTGCGGCGATCGCAGCGCGACACCGCCGACGACCTGGTGTCCCGGCTCACCGCCGACGCCGCCGCCATCCGGCTCGAGTCCGAGCTGCGGTGGCTCGACCTCTGCGACGAGCGGCTGCGCGCCGCGACGACCCGACCCCACCCGGCCGACCGGCCCGAACCTCCGACCCGGAAGAGAACCCGATGACCGCTGCGATGCTCCTGCTGCACGACGTCACCTGCGACCTGGTCGGAGCCCGAGGCCACGTTCGAGCCCTCGATCGGGTCAGCCTCGCGGTCGAGCCGGGCGAGCTGGTGGCGGTGATGGGACCCTCCGGTTCGGGCAAGTCCACCATGGTCCATGTCGCGACGGGCGCGATCCGCCCGACGTGGGGGTCGGTGCGCATCGAGGGTGAAGAACCCCCGAGCGGCCGCCCCGCCCGTGACTGGTGGGCCGCCCACCGGCGCCGGACGCTCGGCGTCGTGGACCAACGCCTCAACCTCGTCCCCGGCCTGCCGGTGCTGGACAACGTCGCCCTCCCGCTGCTGCTCGACGGCGAACGGCGGGGCACGGCCCACGACCTCGCGGGCCTCGCGTTGGACACCACCGGTGTCGGCCATCTCGCCCGGGCCCTGCCCGAGGAGCTCTCGTTCGGCGAGCAACAGCGAGTGGCCATCGCCCGGGCCGTCGTCGGCCCTCGCCGGTTGGTGCTGGCCGACGAACCGACCGCGTCGCTCGACACCGTCAACGCCGAAGCCATCACCGAACTGCTCGCCCGGTTGGCCGGCGCCGGAAAGGCCGTGCTCTTCACCACCCACGACAGTCGCCTCGCGTCGTGGGCCGACCGGGTGGTGATGCTCCGGGACGGACGGGTGGGACCGCCCGCTCGACCGGTCGCGCTGGAGGCCTCGCCATGAGCGGAGCCACCCTGGCGCTGGTGGCCGCCGATGTCCGCCGGTCTCCCGTCCGGCTCCTCGGAGGAACCGCCGCGATCGTGGTGGCGGGTGCCCTGGCCCAGGCGGGCACGATCCCCCTCGGTGCCGGCGGCGCGCTATCCGCCGCCATCACCTGGGCGATCTGCACCGCCGCGTCCGAGTCCCGCCAGCGCATGCTGGTCCTGCTCGGCGGCAGCGGGGCGCGTCGCCGATCGGTCCTGGCGTTCGGGCTCGCCGCGGGTTTGCTCCCCGGCGCCCTTGCGTTCCCGATCCTGCTGGCGGTCTTCGCGTTCGGCGGCGCCGGGTCGATCCTTCGGCCCGCCGCCCTCCTGGGACTCGCCATCCCCGCGCTGACCGGCCTGCTGGCGACGGCCGCCGCGCCCGAGGTCGGTACGCCGGCCGGGCCGGCCCGACGCCGTTGGGGGACGGCGGTGGTCCTGGCCGCCGCCGTGGCGTCCGCCGCGCTCGTGCAACCGCTCGCCCTCCTCGCCCTGCCCGCCATCCTCGCGGCCGCCGTCTCGCGGAGCCACCGGGTGCTGCGGACCGCGTTGGCCCTCTCCCTGATCGTCGGTGCGACCGTCCTGATCGGCAGCAGCGACTCGTGGATCGCGCTCCTGGTGACGCTCGTGGTGGGAGGCCCGGCCGCCGCGATGGGCATCGCTCTGCTGTCGACGCTCGCGCTCGACGGGGCGGTGGCCACCAGCCGGCGGGCATCGCTAGGTGCCCACCTGGCGGTGTCCGGGCTCGCCCGGAACCGTCGGGTCGTGGCCCCGCTGGTCGCCACCCTCGCCGTGGCGGCCGCCGCGCTCACCATCAACGGAGTGGTGGCAGCGAGCTTCGGCGAACGGGAAGCCCGACGGTTGCACCCCCTCTCGGGGTTCGCCGTGGAGGCCGGCACCGGCCCCGGGCAGTCGGTCGCCCAGGCGTTCCTGCCCGATCCGGCAGACGCGGCAACGGCCCGCCGCGAGGCCGGGCACGACCGGGACGTCGTGATCGTGGGCATCGACGAGGTGCTGGACGCCGTCCCGCCGACGGGCCAGCGTTCGGACGAGGTCGACCAGCGGGTGCTGCTCGCACTCGTCGGTCACCGGAGCCTGCTGAGCTCGAACGACGGCAACGCGACGGTCGAGGTGCCGGGCGGAGTCGGACCGGTGTGGGTGGGCGTGGCCACTCCCGCAGACCTCACCCGACTCGGCCTGCCCGAGGCGGCCGTCCAACTGGCTGCCGGACGAGCCGTCATCTTCAACGGGCTCGTCCCCGACGGGCCGGTCGACCTCCTCGGCGCCACCGGACCGGTCCGTCTCGAAGGACGCCGGGCCCAGACCGGCCACGTCGCGACGAGCTTCCCGGCGGTCGTCGTGACCCCGGCGGTAGGCCGGCGCCTCGGCCCGGCGACGCGGCTGCGCACCGTCGTCGCCGTGGCCGCACCCAGGCACCACCCGACGCAGGCCCAACTCGACCGGGCGGCCGGCACCGTGGCCGACGCCGGCTTCGACTCTGCGTCGGCCGTGGAGCTGACCGGGCGGAGCAGCCCGCTGGCCGACCTCACCGAGCAACGGCGCACGCCGTCCCCGGGGGACGAGCGGATCTCCCTGGCCGATGACGGAGCCCTGAACGCGGTGCCCGTCTTCGGCCACACCCGCCGGGACGCGACCCGGTCACTGCTGCCGATGGCGCTGCTGACGATGCTCCTCACGGCCGTCGTGGTCGCGTTCCTCCTCGGGTCGTCCCGGGGGGAGGCGGAGGTGCTCGAGCTCCAAGGCGCCTCGGGCTGGCTGCGGTCCCGGGTCGCGGCCATGCAGGCGGTGCTGCTCGTCGGCAGCGCAAGCGTGCTCGGCCTCGTACTCGGATCGGGCATGGTGCTGGGAGCCATCGCCCGCTACAACGGGGCCAACCGGAGCCTCACCACGATCGACATCCCGGTGGTGGTGCCGTGGATCGTGCCCGCCACGTTGCTGGTCCTGCCCCTCGCCTCGGCGCTCCTGTCGTCGCTCGTGGTGACCCTCCGGCCGCCGTCGACCCCCAGCGACCTCGCCGATCGCCTCGACGGCCTGGCCGGGTAGCGGGTCGACTCAGGTCAGGCCACCGCGGGTGAGGGCCAGCACGTCGAGGGCGCGGTCGAGCTCGGCGTCGGTCATGAGCCCCTCCTCCTTCACCAGCTCACGGATCGAACGACCGGTCTTCACGCTGGCCTTGATGATCTCGGCGGCCTTCTCGTAGCCGATGGAGGGGTTGAGCGACGTGCCGATCGACGGGCTCGACTCGGCGTAGGCCCGGCAGCGGGCGACGTCGGCCTCGAGGCCGTCGACGCATCGGTCGGCGAACAGCCGGGCCACGTTGGCCAGCAGGCGGATCGACTCCAGCAGGTTGCGGGCCATCATGGGCATGAAGACGTTGAGCTCGAAGTTGCCCTGGGTCGCGCCGAAGGCCACGGCCGCGTCGTTGCCGAACACCTGGGCCGCAACCTGGGTCATGGCCTCGGCCATCACCGGGTTGACCTTGCCCGGCATGATCGACGACCCCGGCTGGAGGTCGGGCAGGTGGATCTCGGCCAGGCCGGTGCGGGGGCCCGAGCCCATCCAGCGCACGTCGTTGGCCAGCTTCACGAACGAGACGGCCACCGCCCGCAGCTGTCCCGATGCCTCGGCCAGCGCATCGCGCGCGCCCTGGGCCGCGAAGTGGTCCGGTGCCTCGGTCAGCGGCAGGCCCGTGCGCGCCGCCAGGTCCTTGATGACGCCGGGGGCGAACGCCTTCGGCGCGTTGATGCCGGTCCCCACCGCCGTCCCCCCGAGCGGCAGGCGGCCGACCCGGGGCAGGGTGTCGCGCAGGCGCTCGATTCCCTCGTCGACCTGCGCGGCGTAGCCCCCGAACTCCTGGCCGAGCGTGACCGGGGTGGCATCCATGAGGTGGGTGCGGCCCGACTTCACGACCGTCCGCCACTGCCGGGCCTTGCGCCGCAGCGCCATGGACAGGTGCTCGAGGGCGGGGATCAGGTCGTGGGTGATGCCGTCGGCGGTGGCGATGTGGATGGCCGACGGGAACACGTCGTTCGACGACTGCGATGCGTTGACGTGGTCGTTCGGGTGGACCGCGTGGGCCTCGCCCAGGCGCTCCGAGGCCAGCGACGCCAGCACCTCGTTCACGTTCATGTTCGACGACGTGCCCGAACCCGTCTGGAACACGTCGATCGGGAACTGGTCGGCGAACCGGCCCTCGGCCACCTCGTCGGCCACCGCTCGGATGGCGCCACCGATCCGTCGATCCACCATCGGCACGGCCTTGAGCCGGGCGTTGACCGTGGCGGCCGAACCCTTGATCAGGGCCAGCGCCCGCACGAGGCCCGGGTCGATCGTGCCGCCCGAGATCGGGAAGTTCTCGACCGCCCGCTGGGTCTGCGCCCCCCACCGGGCGTCTGCGGGGACCCGCACCTCGCCCATCGAGTCGTGTTCGATCCGGAACCCATCGTCGTCAGCAGCCATGCGGGCAGGTCTACCCCGCCCTCCGCGGAACATGTCGTCGTTGGGCGCGCCCGGCGGGGGCGGATGTGCGACGAGTTCCGCCGGAGAGGGCGGTCGTCGTACCGTTCGGGGTGATGAGCGACTTCACGTACCAGGATCTGCTGCCCCTCGGGCCCGACGACACCGAGTACCGGCTGGTGACCGACGAGGGGGTGTCGACCGTCGAGGCGGCCGGTCGCACGTTCCTCCAGGTGGCCCCCGAGGCGCTGACCACCCTGGCCCGGGAGGCGATGTGGGACATCGCCCACCTGCTGCGCCCCGGCCACCTGCAGCAACTGTCGAACATCCTCGACGACCCCGAGGCCTCGGCCAACGACCGCTTCGTCGCTCTCGACCTGCTCAAGAACGCCAACATCAGCGCCGGCGGCATCCTGCCGATGTGCCAGGACACCGGCACCGCGATCGTCATGGGCAAGCGGGGCCAGCAGGTCCTGACCCAGGGGAACGACGAAGCGGCGCTGAGCCTCGGGATCCAGCAGACCTACGAGGCCGCCAACCTGCGCTACTCGCAGATGGCGCCGCTCACGATGTGGGACGAGAAGAACACGGGCACGAACCTGCCGGCCCAGATCGAGCTGTACGCCACCGACGGCGACGCCTACAAGTTCCTCTTCATGGCCAAGGGCGGCGGCTCGGCCAACAAGAGCTACCTGTTCCAGGAGACCAAGGCCATCCTCAACCCCGCGTCGCTCATGCGGTTCCTCGACGAGAAGACCCGCATGCTCGGGACGGCGGCCTGCCCGCCGTACCACCTGGCCATCGTGATCGGAGGCACCTCGGCGGAGTACGCGCTGAAGACGGCGAAGTACGCATCGGCCCGGTACCTCGACTCGCTGCCGATCACCGGCAACGAGCTGGGCCGCGGGTTCCGCGATCCCCAGCTCGAGCAGGAGGTGCTGGAGATGACCCGCACCACCGGCATCGGGGCGCAGTTCGGCGGGAAGTACTTCTGCCACGACGTCCGCGTGATCCGCCTCCCCCGGCACGGCGCGTCGTGCCCGGTGGCGATCGCGGTGAGCTGCTCGGCCGACCGCCAGGCGCTGGCCAAGATCAACGCCCAGGGCGTCTGGCTCGAGCAGCTCGAGCGCAACCCGGCCCGCTTCCTGCCCGACGTGACCCACGAGGAGCTGATCGAGCACAGCGGCGACGTCGTGCAGATCGACCTCAACCGGCCGATGGACGAGATCCGCGCCGAGCTCGCGAAGTACCCGGTGAAGACCCGGTTGTCGCTCACCGGACCCATGGTCGTGGCGCGCGACATCGCCCACGCGAAGATCAAGGACCGCCTCGATGCCGGCGAGCCGATGCCTCAGTACCTGCGCGACCACGCCGTGTACTACGCCGGCCCCGCCAAGACCCCGGAGGGCTACGCGTCCGGCTCGTTCGGTCCCACCACCGCCGGCCGGATGGACGCCTACGTCGACCAGTTCCAGGCGGCCGGCGGCAGCATGGTCATGCTGGCCAAGGGCAACCGCAGCCAGCAGGTCACCGACGCCTGCCACCGTCACGGCGGCTTCTACCTCGGCTCGATCGGTGGCCCGGCGGCCCGGTTGGCCAAGGACTGCATCCGCCACGTCGAGGTGCTCGAGTACCCCGAGCTGGGCATGGAGGCGGTGTGGAAGGTCGACGTCGAGGACTTCCCGGCGTTCATCGTCGTGGACGACAAGGGCCACGACTTCTTCGCCGAGGTCACCCGCCCGGTCGACATCGGCGCGACGCGTTGACGCCGTGACCGCCGTGGTCCTGGTCGTCGCCCTGACCGTCGCCCTGGTCGGCGGGGTCGTCGGCGTGCTCATGGTCACCACCGGCGGGGCCGACCAGGCCGACGTACAGGTCGACGGCGCCGAGCTCGTCGTCACGCCGGTCGGGATGATGAAGGTGTGGGCACTGTCGTCCGGGGTGCGGGTGCCGCTGGCCGATGTCGCCGCCGCACGGGCGGTCGACCGGGCGACCCTGCCGCTCGGCTTCCGCGCCCCCGGGTCGTACTTCCCGGGCGTCGTCTGCGCCGGCACCTACCGCAAGGTCGGGTCCAAGGGCCTCTGGATGGTCGGCCGCTCCCGCCTCGTGCTCGACCTCGAGCTGCGGGGCGAGCGGTACCAGCGGGTCGTGGTCCAGGTGGCCGATCCCGTGGCCTCGGCGGCGACCGTCGAGCGGGCCTGCGGCCGCTGACCGGGCGGTCCCGGCCGAGGCTCAGGCCGGGAGCGGGTGCTGCTCGAAGAACGACCAGATGAGGTCGTTGGCGCTGATCTCCATGGTCGTCTCGCCGACCACGGACTCGACCTGCGCCGACCCCTTGCTCCCCGGCCACGCGTGGCCGCCTCCCGCGATGACGTACAGGTGCACGGC
>Ga0209023_10005112_pt1 | contig 14515 bp, 16 predicted proteins | sample LakOneMetagenome_FD_187468 | JGI IMG/M metagenome (GOLD analysis project Ga0209023, IMG submission 187468) | Freshwater and sediment microbial communities from Lake Erie, Canada (SPAdes) (version 2) | ecosystem: Environmental > Aquatic > Freshwater > Lentic | place: Lake Erie, Canada...
TATCCACTCCCTTTCTAACAGTTACATCGCGCAGGCCTTTTATTTTGAAACCTGGAGCATCCTGGTGTATAATAATCGGAGATGAATTAACAACCTGCTCCTTCTTCTTTGTGCAACCAACGACCATCGCAAATAAGATGATAGCGGTGCAATAAAGTTTCTTCTTTTTCATAAATGGAAGGCTATCAGATAATTCTATCAATAACCTTGCCAAATATTAAAAGCTATGAAGGAATAACTGCGGAAAGATACCAATAAGCAGTACTACGATGCAGGTGATAACAAGCAGCAGCTTATCGCCGGATGTTACCTCGGAGGTAAGCTCCGGAGTACCCTGCTTGAAGTACATAGCAATGATGACACGGAAATAGTAATACACGCTTATTGCTGCCATCAGCAGAGCGAATATCACCAGCCACATCAATTGGCCCTGTTGCACTACAGCAAGGAGTACATAGTACTTCGCCATAAAGCCGCCCGTAAGCGGAATACCAGCCAACGAGAACAGGAATATAGTGGTAACAAATGCCAGTAATGGTTCTTTCTGTGCCAAGCCGTTGAAGCCATCGTAAGTATAATCTTTCAGCTTTACCAACACAGAGAATACACCGATAGAAGCAACCGAGTAAGCAACCGCATAGATAATGATACCTTGCCATGCAATAGCATTAGCTGCGAGTATAGCAAAGAGCATAAAGCCTGCCTGCGCGATGGAGGAGTAAGCCAACATACGTTTTACGCTTTGCTGGAATACGGCGGTAACGTTACCTACGAGCAATGTAGCGGCAGTGATAACAGCCAATATCAATGTCCAGTGACTGCTGAGATTATTGAATGACACCTGGAACAAACGAAGGAATGCGAAGAATGCACCTGCCTTAACGATCGTAGCCATGAATGCCGTGAACGGCGTTGGTGAACCGTCGTACACGTCAGGTGTCCACATATGCATGGGCGCTGCGGATACCTTGAAGGACAACGCTATCATAATGAACATGATACCTGCGAGAGCAAGCGGGTTCAGGGCATCGCTATGCAATACTGCAGCCAGGTCCATAATATTGAATGACCTTGCGGCACCATAAAGCAAGGTAATACCCATAAGCAAGATACCGGTAGAGAATGCCCCCATCAGGAAGTACTTTAATGATGCTTCACTACTCTTCAGGTTACGCTTGTCGCTGCCTGCAAGTATGTACTGCGGTATAGATAATATCTCGATGCCGATGAACAGCATGAGCAGGTTATTGTAAGTAGAAAGGATGTAAAGGCCGCAAAGGATAAAAAAGATCAGGGAAAAATACTCCGCAACATGCATGCCTACTTTTTGTATCTCCTTGCCCATGAGCAATATATAGAGTACTGAGCAGCCGGTCATGAGGGTATTGAACCATAAAGAATAATGTTCTATGCGCAGCATATTGCTGAATAACAACTGCGGTGCACTTGCACTGCTGGTTGCCAGGTCATAGATGTTTACTCCTAATAGTATGACGAAAAGAGCGGCCGCAATTGCTGCAACACTTTTCTTATTGCTCACCATAAGGCCGGCGAACATCATAATAATACCAAAAACGGTTGTAGCAATAATTGCCTTCATATACCCCAAACCCCTAAAGGGGCTTTACCCTAAATTCCTGAAAGGCTATCCTTTCAGTACTTAGTATTGTTAAATAATAATTTCTTTATTGCCTCATTCCCTTTCGGGAGTTGAGGGTTTTACCTCACTATCATACCAGCAATACCTGATGTCAGATCCAGAAGAGGTTTCGGATAAACCCCCAGGAAAATGATCAGGCTGATGATGATAGCAAGTCCTATAAATTCATTAATGCTCAGGTCTTTTGCTATTACCATAGTGGTAGCATTGCCATAAGCAGTTTTTTGTATCATATTCAGCGTGTACACAGCGCCAAGAATGATACCTAGGCCCGCAATGATCATCACCACCATACCGGAACTAAATAATCCGTTGAACAGCATGAACTCGCCCACGAAACCGTTGGTAAGCGGCAGTGCGATATTTGCCAGGGAGATAATTACCAGAGCGATCGCCATCTTTGGCGCTACACTTGCCATGCCACCCAGCTTAGTCATATCGCGGGTACCCCAGCGGTTCTCTACCATGCTTACGATGATCCACATACCGGTAATGTTGATACCGTGATTGAACATCTGCACCATGATACCATGCATACCAACCTGAGAATGTGTAAATGCTACGGCACTCATCAACCCCATATGCGCAATAGATGAATAAGCGATCAGGCGCTTCAGGTCTGTCTGCACAATGGCGATGCATGACGCATATACTATACCTATTACAGACATGATCACCACAGTGTCAGACCAGTAAGCAACACCTGCAGGTAATACAGGCAATAACCAACGCAGCACAGCAAACAGGCCCATCTTCACCATCAGAGCACTCAGTATGATCGTAACGGGAGTAGGTGACTGTTCGTAAGTATCAGGCTGCCATGTATGGAACGGAAATATTGGCATCTTGATAGCGAAAGCAATAAATATGAGCCAGAACAACCATTGCTGTGTAGCTGGAGGTAAAGAAGAACCCGCACGTACTATATCACTCCAGGCATAGCTGCTCATACCCTGCGTCTGCATAGATAAGAATATAAGGCCGGCCAGCATCATGAGGCTACCTACGAAAGTGTAAATGAAGAATTTAAACGTAACTGCGATCCTCTTTTCACCGCCCCAGCGAGAGCAGAGGAAGTAAACAGGTATCAGTGCGAGCTCCCAGAATACGTAGAATACTAATGCATCGGCAGCAAGGAATACCCCCATCAAACCAGCTTGCGATAATAACAGGAAACCATAAAATGCTCCTGGCTTTTCTACATCTTTATTCAGGCTCACGATCATTACCACCATCGTTACTATACCTGTGAGGAGGCAGAGCATACTGCTCATACCATCGGCGGCCAGGCTGAACTGAGTACCCAGTATTGGTATCCATGGTTGTACAAAAGTGATGGGTGCAGAAAAATTAGCCCCGCTTACATAGGCGGATACAGCCAGAGTAAGTGCAGTGCTGATAATTGCAAGCGTTTTAGCCCCGTCGCCTTTTACAGCGAAGGACAGAATGCCTGTCAATAACGGAATGAGTATAAGTAGTACTAAAATCATAATCCTAATGCGCTATTATTATTTTACCCAAAAAAAGCTCAGTGCAAACAGCACCACAATTCCCATCACCATAATGAATATATAGAAACCCACCTGGCCGCTCTGCAGCAAACGCATACGATCACCACCCCATTTCACAGTTTTGCCTACGCCATTCACTATACCATCAATACCTTTTCTTTCTGCAAACTTATCCAGCACATTAGAAAGCGCTTCGATAGGCCTGACTATTATCGCATCGTACAGCTCGTCCAGGTACCATTTGTTTTCCAGCACTTTACCAAGGCCTGTATTTTCTGCAAAGCTCGGTTTACGGTTCATGGTCCATGCAACTATGATCATTATTACTGCAGCTACTACAGATATGCCCATCAGCATCCACTCAGTACCTGCAGCCAGGTGCCCCTCTCCGAAATTAGTAACAACAGGACGAAGGAAGGCTTCCAACGCATGATGTTCGCTCATTACTTCCGGCAGGCCCACATAGCCGCCAACGATAGATAATACTGCAAGTACGATCAACGGTATTGTCATTGCAGCAGGGCTTTCATGCAGGTGGTGTTCCTGGTCGTGTGTGCCGCGGAAAGTTCCATTGAATGTCAGGAAGTACAAACGGAACATATAGAATGCGGTCATCATAGCTGCTGCTATTCCTAATGCATATAATATAGGATCGTGTTCGAATGCCTTAGACAGTATCTCATCTTTAGAGAAGAAGCCTGCGAAACCAGGGATACCGGAGATAGCCAGGCAACCAATAAGGAAGGTGATTTGCGTGATACGCATCTTCTTACCCAGGCCACCCATCTTGCGGATGTCCTGTTCGCCGCCCATAGCATGAATAACGCTACCTGAACCAAGGAACAACAGCGCCTTGAAGAATGCGTGCGTCATAACATGGAACACTGCAGTAGTGTATGCACCTACGCCTAGAGCGAGGAACATAAACCCAAGCTGGCTCACAGTAGAGTAAGCCAGTACTTTCTTAATATCGTTTTGTTTGATAGCTATTGATGCTGCAACAATCGCAGTAGCAAGACCCACGATAGCTACCACATGCAGTACGATAGGAGTAAGACTATATAATGCACCTGAACGGGCGATCATATAGATACCTGCAGTTACCATGGTTGCGGCATGGATAAGTGCCGATACAGGAGTAGGACCAGCCATCGCATCGGGAAGCCATGTATATAATGGTAACTGTGCACTTTTGCCGGTAGCGCCTATAAAGAGACAAACAGCTATCCAGTTATAAGTGGCAGCGCTTACAGGTGTACCAGTATGTATCTGTCCGAAAAACTCCTGGAATCCAAGCGTGCCGAATGTGTACAATATGATCAGCATACCTACCAGGAAGCCCAGATCACCTATACGGTTCATCACAAATGCTTTCTTTGCCGCATTGGTATAATCCCTGTTCTTGAACCAGAAGCCGATAAGCAGGTAAGAGCAGAGACCCACGCCTTCCCAACCGATGAACATGATGAGGTAGTTAGCGCCCAATACCAACAGTAACATAGAGAACACGAACAGGTTCAGGTAAGCGAAGTACTTCACCATTCCCTCATCCTCGTGCATATAAGATGTAGAATAAACATGTATCAGGAAACCTACCCCTGTGATGATCAATAGAAACAAAGAAGACAATGCATCCACCTGGAAGGCGAACGGGATCACCATTTTGCCGGACTGGATGAAATCAAATAAACGAACGATCACAGGACCCTGGAAGGTTGCGCTCTTTACTTCAAAGAATATACCGAGGGAAACGCAAAAAGAAGCAAGAATAGCTACTGTACCTATTATACCACCAAGGGTCTTTGGCATTCTTTTCCACAGCAGGCCGTTGATCAGGAAACCGATCAGCGGAAACAATGGCACCAGGTAGACGAGTTGAGAAAAATTCCCCATTTTAATGTTTAAATTATTTAGTGTTTCAACCTGTTTAAAATATTAATATCCACGGAGTGCACCTTACGATACATCATAACTATTATCGCAAGTCCTACCGCCACTTCCGCCGCCGCTACCACCATTATAAAGAATACGAACAGCTGGGCGTCCGCATCGCCATATATTTTTGAAAAAGCTACCAGCAATAAATTCACTGCATTGAGCATCAGCTCTATGCACATGAATATGATTATTGCATTACGGCGCATCAGCGCACCCATTATCCCTATGGAGAATAAAAGGAGGCTTAAGAACAGGTAATGTGTTGAATTGACCGGCATAATGATTTTTATAAATTAATTGTTACTCGCTTTTTGCTAACCCACTTGTGTCTTCCTTCTTACCGATCACTACCGCACCTATCATAGCGCTAAGGAAGAGCACACTGCTTATCTCAAATGGTAATACATATTTGGTGAACAATACCTTACCAAGGTTAGTGATCAATCCAATATCAGTCGTTGTTTTTTCTATGATCTGCGGCTGCGCACTTTTGATAGCTGCAAGCACAACAAGGAACAACACACCACCGGATATGACACCGGCCAGCTGCACCAATTGACCTTTTTGCGGTTCCACGTCAGCATTCAGGTTCATGAGCATGATCACAAAGAGGAACAATACCATGATGGCACCGGCATACACTATGATATTAACGATAGCTAGGAACTGTGCGTTCATTAATATGTAGTGACCCGATATGGAAAAGAAAGTAAGTATCAGGAACATGACGCTGTTCACCGGGTTGCGGCTCAGGATAACCCCGAGGGCACAACCGACAGCAATAGCAGACAATACCCAGAATAATATATCGTAGATGTCCATACTATTTGCTATCCGTGTTTTTAGGGTGAGGAATCAGCAGGTCTTCTTTCTTGTATATAAAGCTTTGACGATTATAGTTAGCCGGCATTACTGTTTCTGTAAGATAAACAGCGTCCTTAGGGCAAGCCTCTTCACAATAACCGCAGAATATGCAGCGAAGCATATTTATTTCATATTTAGCCGCATACTTCTCTTCACGATACAAATGTTCTTCTCCCGGTTTGCGTTCTGCAGCTTCCATTGTAATAGCTTCTGCAGGGCAAGCCAACGCGCACAGACCGCAAGCTGTGCAGCGTTCAGCACCTTCTTCATCCCTGTTGAGTATGTGCAGCCCGCGAAATACTGGGCTGAACGGACGTTTTTCTTCAGGGTAACGAGTGGTAGCCGTCTTTTTAAATATATGGCCAAGTGTGATGCTCAGGCCTTTAGCCAAAGCAGGCAAATAAACGCGCTCGCCCAATGTCATCGGGCTGCGGTTTATTTGTATCGACCTGTTAGTTAATTTTTCCATTGTTTTCTTTCCTTATTTTTTGACCACCCACAATATCACAATACCGGTTACCAACATATTCACCAAAGCGAGAGGTATCAATGAACGCCATCCTAATTTCATCAACTGATCATAACGGAAACGAGGGAGCGTCCACCTGATGAACATGAAGAACAGTATCATACCTACTACCTTAGTCAGCAACACCATCACACAAATTGCCGCAAATAACATTGGGTGAACTGTATGAGCTACCTGGTCCATGAACGGGAAGTTATACCCGCCAAAGAACAAAGTGATCATTATTGCGGAGCTCACAAACATATTGATATATTCTGCAAACAGGTAAAAGCCAAGCTTCATTGATGAATACTCCTGGTGATAACCCATGTTCAACTCACTATCGCACTCAGGCAGATCAAAAGGAGCACGGCACAATTCTGCACAGGAACAAGTAAAGAAAATGATGAACCCTAATGGCTGTTTGAAGAAATTCCAGCTGAAATAGCCATCGCTCCAGAAACCATGCTGTTGGTTGACAATTTCGCGCAAACTTAAAGAGCCGGTCATCATCAGTAATGCGATCAGGCTGATACCCATTGCCAACTCATAAGAGATAGCCTGTGATGCAGCACGAATACTACTTAATAATGAAAACTTATTATTAGAGGCCCATCCACCCAGCATTACGCCATATACACCAAGGCTCACTACACCAAATACAAACAGGATACCAATATTGATATCCGCAACCTGTAATGCAACTACGTGACCGCTTGCAGTAACATAATCAGGACCCCAGGGAACTACGGCGCTGGTCATAGTAGCAGTAAGCATAGCGAGGCACGGGCCGAGTATGAATATGGCTCTTGTAGAGCGGTCAGGGACGATCTCTTCTTTGAAAAACAGTTTAAGACCATCTGCTAAAGGAAGGAACAAGCCGAACGGGCCTGCACGGTTCGGGCCTACGCGGTCCTGCATAATTGCAGAGACCTTACGCTCACCCCATGTGGCGTACATAGCTATACCTAATGAGCCCATCAGTATTACCGTGATCAGGATCAGTTTTTCCAGTATAAGCGCTGTATCAATTTGCAGTAACAGCATAATGGCGCAAAAGTAGTTTTAGTTAGTTAAAATTTTTATTGTTTATTCAATATTTATTGCACTATATCAGGATTTCGACCCTGGCTTAAAATCATCAGAATGTGCAGGCCCTTCTATCTTCGACAATTCGATCTCCGGCTTATTCACATCACTCACATTATGTATTTCCATCAGGAACTTAGGTTCCTTACCAATTACCTTATCTATTAATACCGGTGGCTTCATCGTGCCTACATAGTGACCCTGCGCTATCACACTGCTGCGTTTTACTACAGAGGGTCCTTCTATCACCCAGTCTTTGGTTTCCTTTTTATGGAAACGGCAGTCATTACATATGAATTCCTCTACTTCACCCCACTGATCCTTACGGGCAGTAACACGGAAGACTTCTTCACCACGCATCCAGAGGCGGACCTTACCGCTGCAGGTAGGACAATCGCGGTGTGCATCTACCGGCTTGGTAAACCATACACGGTTCTTAAAGCGGAAAGTTTTGTCGGTAAGCGCTCCTACAGGGCATACGTCAATAACATTTCCTATAAAGTCATTTTCCAGCGATTTGCCCAACAATGTGCTTATCTGTGCATGATCGCCACGCTCCAGTATGCCATGCTCGCGCCTTTCGGTAAGCTGATCGGCAGTAAATACGCAACGGAAACACATGATACAGCGTGTCATGTGTAGGGATATGTAAGGCCCTATATCTTCTTTTTCGAATGTACGGCGTTTGAATTCATAGCGTGTACCCTCAGTACCATGCTCATAGCTTAGGTTCTGCAGGTCGCACTCGCCGGCCTGGTCACATACCGGGCAGTCCAGCGGATGATTCAGCAGCAGGAATTCCACTATGCCTTTACGGGCATCTATCACTTTCTCAGAAGTAATATTCTTTACTTCCATACCATCCATCACTGTAGTACGGCAACTTGCCATTAGCTTTGGCATAGGGCGCGGGTCTTTTTCAGAACCCTTGCTCACCTCTACCAGGCAGGTACGGCACTTACCACCACTATCTTTCAGTTTGCTGTAATAGCACATTGCAGGCGGAGTAACGTCACCACCTATCATACGCGCAGCATTCAGTATAGTTGTTCCCGCAGGCACATCTATAGTGATATTATCAATGGTTACTTTAAATTTAGGTTGTTCTGACATAAGTCAAAATTCAAAAAGTTATTTTATGCTACAGGTACATGAATAGGGTCGGCATAATGAGCCAGGCCATAGTTACGCTTCTGTGATTCATCAGGATTTAATACATGCCATTCAAATTCATCGCGGAAGTGGCGGATAGCCGCGGCTACAGGCCATGCTGCGGCATCACCCAGCGGACAAATGGTGTTACCCTCTATCTTGCGCTGTATGTCCCAAAGCAGGTCTATATCGCTCAACTTTCCTTTTCCGTATTCCAGGTTCTTCAGTATCTTATACATCCAGCCGGTACCCTCACGGCATGGGCTGCATTGTCCGCAGCTTTCGTGGGTATAGAAACGGGCCAGCGTCATGGTATGACGTACGACACATTGTGCATCATCCAATACGATGAAACCACCCGAACCCATCATGGTACCGGTTGCAAAGCCACCGTCTGACAGGCTCTCATAGTTCATATAACGAGTTTCACCTTTTGCAGTTTTCAGCAGCAGGTTAGCTGGCACTATAGGAACTGACGAACCTCCGGGTATACAAGCCTTTAGTTTTCTGCCTTTAGGTATACCACCGCAATATTCATCGCTATAGATAAACTCCTCAACAGAGCAGGTCATATCTATTTCGTAAACACCTGGCTTGTTGATATTACCACAAACAGAAAGCAACTTTGTACCGGTAGATTTGCCGACGCCTATTTTAGCGTATTCGTCGCCACCTATGTTTATGATAGGCACTACTGCCGCGAGCGTTTCTACGTTATTTACTACTGTCGGGCGCATCCACACACCCTGTATCGCAGGGAATGGAGGTTTCATACGTGGATTACCACGCTTGCCTTCCAGTGATTCTATCAATGCTGTTTCTTCGCCGCAAATATATGCTCCCGCACCACGGTGTACATATATCTCACAATCAAAGCCTGAACCAAGTATGTTCTTACCAAGCCAGCCATTTGCTTTCGCCTCATTTATTGCCTGCTCCAGTATCTCCGGTATCCATGCATATTCACCACGTATATAAACGTAGGTGTGATTACTGCCCAGCGCAAAGCTGCTGATCAACAACCCTTCAATGAACAGGTGCGGATGAAACTCCATCAGGTAACGGTCCTTAAAAGTACCGGGTTCTGATTCGTCTGCATTACACACCAGGTGACGTGGCACACCTTCCGGCTTAGCCAGGAAGCTCCACTTCATACCCGTAGGGAAGCCAGCGCCGCCACGACCACGGAGGCCGCTTTTCTTCACCTCTTCCACTATTTCAGCAGGCCCCATCTTAAACGCCTTTTCCGCAGCACGGTAGCCACCGTTCTTGCGGTAGGTATCGTAGTAACGGATACCTTCTATGTGATCGTTCTCTAATAATAATTTTACACTCATAAACCCCAATCCGCCAGCGCGGAATTTATTTAGTTGGTTATGCCTATTATATTTTTACGCTCTGCCTTGCGAATAACTCCCAATGCTTATTCTTCCACAGCCACACCTGCAGCACTTTCAACTTAAATGAAAGTGGTTTTCCGTCCATCACACAATCTATCTCTGCATATGACCTTACTGCGACTGTATTACCTTCCGTAATTAGATGCTCTCTTTTCGGGCTTATCGTTTTATAAATAAGCTTCCCGTTATAAAGGTCTGCTATCAGTTCTTTTTTGTTTTCTATCCAACCATTGGAATGGCCATACAGCAGATCGTCGCTCAACAAGTGCTTCAACGATACTGAATCTCTTGCTATCAGCGCCTTGTCGAAATCGTTTATTGCTTTGTCAAGCTCGGCTTTAGCTATTGCTTTATTATCCACCTTCTGGGCGAATACGCTGATTCCTGCAAACAAACACAATATGGTTATAAAATATCTCATTAGCTTTTATCGATCATTAGTATAAAATCTTCCATCGGGTCGAAGAAAAAATCTGTCCACCCTGTTTTGTGACTGTTCATCTCGTCTGCATTCGGGAAGCCGGTATGGTGTATTATCACCTTTGTACCCTGCTCATCCGGTTTCAGTAAATAATGAACTTCCGATGCTTTTGTTCCTTCTGCCCAATCCGCAGCTGTCCATGTGTAAGCCAACTCATTTTCACCTGTCTTTATCACCGTTCCCTTCACCCAACCGTCAAACATTTCAAACTGGCCGCCAACCTTATTTTCCAGTATCGCTTCGCCTCCGCTCCACTTCCTGATCAGCAAAGGATCTGTAAGCAGCTCCATTACGCGCTTAGGCTTTCCTGATAATGTAAATTCAAGAGCAAGGTCGAATGCCATAGTTTTAGTTATTAGACTGCCCTCTCAATTCCAGTATCAAGCTGTCTATCTTTTCTTTTGTCAGGTGCTCCCTGAATGTTTTACCCAGCTGCATCATAGGTGCATAGCCACATGCGCCCAGGCACTCAGCTGGTTTCAATGTAAACAGACCATCAGGAGTTGTTTCACCTTCATTGATACCCAGCTTCTCTTTTATATAATCTATGATCTCATCACTGCCATTCAGCATACAAGGGCCGGTGCGGCATACTTCCAGTAAATACTTGCCTACAGGTTTCAGATTGAACATGCTGTAAAAGCTCGCCACTTCGTACACCTCAATCGGGAGTATATGCAGTAACTCTGCTACATAGTCCATAGCAGGCACATCCAGCCATCCGCCAAATTCATCCTGTGCCATGTGCAGCAATGGTATCAGCGCACTTTTCTGCTTTCCTTCCGGATAGCGCGAAATGAGCTCCTTTACATGTTTTAACTGTTCTTCTGAAAACTGAAATTTCATTTGTTGTATTCTTTTAAGAAAAAATCCCGTTAAGGATATCCTGTTCTTGTTTTGTTACGCTGCATGCTTACGCATCCAATTCTCCTGCTATCACATTCAGGCTGCTCAGTGTTATTACCGCATCGCTCAGCAATCCGCCTTCAACCATTTCAGGATATCCCTGGTAGTAGATAAAGCATGGCCTGCGGAAATGCAAACGATAAGGTGTCCTGCCTCCATCACTGATGAGGTAGTAACCTACTTCGCCATTACCGCCTTCTACGGAATGATATACCTCACCTGCCGGAGCATCTATCTCACCCATGATCATCTTGAAGTGATAGATCAACGCTTCCATCTTAGTGTACACATCTTCCTTAGCAGGTATATGGAACTTATCTGCTTCAGGAGCATAGAATACATTCTTCTGATCCGGGAATTCAAGTTCTATCTTAGCTATCTTTTCTATTGCTTGCTGTATGATGCTGTAGCTCTCCCACATTTCACCATTACGCACCATGAAGCGATCGTAAACATCACCCTTGGTACCAACCGGTATCTTGAAATCAAAATCTTCGTAGGAAGAATATGGCATTGCAACACGCACATCATAGTCTACGCCTGCAGCACGAAGGTTAGGGCCGGTAAAGCCGTAGTTCAATGCGCGCTCAGCGCTTATAGGACCTGCGCCTATACAGCGATCCATAAATACTCTGTTCCTGTTCAGCAATGCTTCAAACTCTTTCAGCATCTTAGGGAACGTCTCCATAAAGCCGTGCAGCTTTGTAAAGGAAACAGGTGTAAAGTTGCGCTCAAAACCACCTACACGGCCTATATTGGTCGTCAGGCGTGAGCCACATATTTCTTCAAATATTTCGTAAATTTTTTCCCTGTGCTGGAACACATATGTGAACGGGCTCAATGCACCGGTGTCCACTGCGATTACCGAATTACAAACCAGGTGATCTGCAATACGCGCCAGCTCCATAATGATCACACGCAGGTATTCCACACGCTTTGGCAACTTAAGGCCAAGCAGTTTTTCTATTGTCATATGCCAGCCCATATTGTTTATGGGTGACGAGCAATAGTTCAATCGGTCTGTAAGTGGTGTGATTTGGTAATATGGGCGGCGTTCCGCTATTTTCTCAAATGCACGGTGTATATAACCAATGGTGGGTACTGTTTCCAGCACGCGCTCACCATCTATTTCCATTATGTTCTGAAACACACCATGCGTAGCAGGGTGCGTAGGGCCCAGGTTGAGCGTGGTTGTCTGCTTCTGAAGGGATTCTTCAGAGAGCTTAATATGGTGCTGCTGATGTGGTTGTATTTCCATAAACTATAACCCTAGATCCCTAAAGGGACTTCCATTTATTTTTTTGTTTATCCCCTGCCAAACATTTCATCATCCTTATCCCTTCTTGTCGGATCTTCCATTTCATACTCTTTACGCATAGGGAAGTAGTCCATTTCGTCTACGTTCAGTATGCGTATCAGGTTAGGATGTCCTACGAAGTTGACACCGAAAAAGTCATAAGTTTCACGCTCCATCCAGTTAGCTCCGGAGAACAACTGTGTTGCAGTATAAACGTCAGGCTTTTCTATTGGAACGTAAACCTTCAGGCGAAAACGAACATTGTTCGTAAGACTGTGCAGGTGGTACACTACGCTTAACTCTTCACCCTTCCTATCAGGAAAGTGAACAGCAGTAAGGTCTGTAAGAAACTGGAAACGCAGGTGTTCGTCATCAAACAGGAACTGCATTACTTTCAGATTCATTGAGGCCGGTGCTTTTACTGTAAGCAAGCCATACGGCTCTTCCCAGTCAGTCAGCTGCTCGCCAAACTTATCAGTTAATTTTTGCTTTATTATTTCGTTGGTCAGTGCCATAAATTCCTACGGAACTTTTCTTCATTTAAAATATTACCCCCATTCAGGGCGAGACTTACTGTATCCCGTAACTCTCCATCAATGCCTTGTACTGGTCGCTGCTTCTCCTGCGTACGCTCTCATTCTGCACTATATCCTGTAGCTTGAGAATCCCATCTATTATGCCTTCCGGCCTTGGCGGGCAACCCGGAACATATACGTCTACCGGTATCACCTGGTCTATACCCTGCAACACAGGATACGAATCGAATATACCACCTGTGCAAGCACAAGCACCTATCGCTATTACCCAGCGCGGCTCTGCCATCTGCAAATATACCTGGCGCAATATCGGACCCATTTTTTTAGCTATAGTACCCGCCACTAGCAGCATATCGCACTGGCGCGGCGTAAAACCCATACGCTCTGCACCAAAGCGGCCCAGATCGTAGTTGGAACCCATGGTCGCCATAAATTCGATACCGCAGCATGATGTTGCGAAAGGCAACGGCCACAAAGAGTTTTTGCGGGCAAGCCCTATAACCTTATCAAAAGAAGTAGAATAAAATCCTTCACCGGAGTAGCCCTCTGGCAGCTCCACCGTTTTCACTTTAGTATTATACTGAACCGGACGTGGCATAAATAAATTTTAAAATTTAAAACTAAAAAATCAATGTTCACTGTATCTCTTCACAACTCTGTAATTGAATTTTCACCTGGCTTAATCTTCCCAGTCTAATGCTCCCTTTTTTACAATGTAGATAAACCCGCACAAAAAGAAAGCGACAAACAATACCACTTCCAGGAACCCGTCCTTACCAAGAAAGCGGAAATTGACCGCATACGGATAGAAGAAGATCACTTCTACATCAAAAAGTACGAAAAGGATAGCCACAAGAAAATACTTGATCCCCATTGGCTGACGGGCATTTCCTACAGATGGGATACCGCTCTCGAAGTTGATCAGTTTGTCGGAGGTTCTTCTTTTCGGACCCAACAGGTGGGTGGCTCCCATCATCACTACTACAAAACCAATGGCAACTACTAACTGTAAGGCTATCGGAAAATAATTATACGGGGTATTCTGTACTACTGCCTGTAATAGAAGACTCATATTGTTTCCCTACTTAAAAAAGGTTGTTAACGGAATATGCAAAGTTACAGTTATGCACCGAAACTGCAAGGGTTTTTAATACTTAAATAAGATAGTTGCAT
>Ga0209023_10005113_pt1 | contig 14514 bp, 12 predicted proteins | sample LakOneMetagenome_FD_187468 | JGI IMG/M metagenome (GOLD analysis project Ga0209023, IMG submission 187468) | Freshwater and sediment microbial communities from Lake Erie, Canada (SPAdes) (version 2) | ecosystem: Environmental > Aquatic > Freshwater > Lentic | place: Lake Erie, Canada...
GGCGCGTAGGTGCCGATCCGTCCGAACGCATCCATGCCTCCGCCCAGCATACCCGCCGAGCCCGCTTCTGGATCAAGCGGGACCCGCGGCTGTCTGGCAAATCCACCCCGATCAACGAGCAACTGCTGACCGTGACCGAAAGCGCCTGAAAAAAGAACCCTGCCACCGCGTGGGACGGGGCAGGGCAAGGAAGTGGCTGAAGCGCGTCCTGCACTCTCCTCCTCATAAGGCTGCAGGACGCGCTCGCACGCCAACCAGGCGGATCCAACCTCGCACAGGTCAGGAGGCCGCCCAGCGGGTCCGTTCAGGCGACTTTCTCAAGTACTGCTTGTGGGGCCAATCCCAACGCATGGCACACGTCTCGGGTCATCTGTGGACGATTGAGCGTGTAGAAATGCAGGTCCTCGACACCCTCGCCAATCAGGCGATCACACAGCACGGTGCATTGCGTCAGCGCCAGAAGCTCCTCGCAACCATCGCGCCGGGCATGAGCAAAGGCTTCGACCAACTTCGGCGGCACATGCGCGCCACATCGCTCGGCGAACCGCTTCGCGCCTTCCCACGAGATGATCGGCAATATCCCCGGGACTATAGGAGCATTTATTCCGGCTTTCGCGCAAGCATCGCGGAAGCGCAGGAAGGTTTCAGCCTCGAAGAAGAATTGCGTGATCGCGGTCGAAGCACCAGCATCGACCTTGCGCTTCAGCCACTGCACATCGACCTGCCCATTTGCGGCATCGGGATGCGGCTCCGGATATGCCCCGGTATGGATCTTGAACTTGCCGGTTTTGGCCAGCGCCTCGATCAGTTCGATCGAATTAGCAAACCCGTCCGGATGTGGCACGAAGCGCTCTGCGCCCTTTGGCGCATCACCACGCAGCGCCACGATCTCTGTCACTCCGGCTTCGGCATAGGCCTCGGCAATTGCCAGCGTTTCGGCCCGGGTCGCGTCTACGCATGTCAGGTGCGCTGCAACATTCAGACCGTAGTTCTTGCCGATCGTCGAAACCGCATCATGCGTCAGTTGTCGGGTCGTGCCTCCGGCGCCATAAGTGACCGAAACAAAATTCGGGTTCAGCGGTGCCAGCACCTGAACGGTGTCCCAAAGCCGGAAGGAAGCCTCCAGTGAATTCGGCGGGAAGAATTCGAACGAAATGCGCGGCGAGGTCGTCATAGTGTGTTCCTTGTTCTATTGACCTCTTGTTTCATGCAGGCTGCCGTGAGACAAATTCATAATCTTCAACATCAACATGAACGGAATTTGAAGAGTCATGCATCTTGAGTTGCGGCATCTGCGGACAATCAAGGCCATTTACGACACCGGCGGCATGGCGCGCGCGGCCGATCTGCTGAACATTACCCAGTCCGCACTCAGCCACCAGATGAAGGGGCTGGAGGATCAGGCCGGAGTGGAACTCTTCGTGCGCCGTGCCAAGCCGCTCAAGCTTTCACCTGCCGGAATGCGCCTCCTGCGCGCCGCCGACCGCATCATTCCCGAGATTGAAGCCTTGTCAGAGGAGTTCCGAAGCCTGCGATCTGGGCGTATAGGTCGACTGCACATTGCCATCGAATGTCACGCCTGTTTCGACTGGCTCTTTCCTGTCCTGGAGCAATTCCGCCACTCTTGGCCCGAAGTCGACGTGGATATCCGCCCCGGCCTCGCCTTTGACGCGCTTCCGGCACTTCTGCGCGAGGAGGTCGATCTGGTTATCTCGTCGGACCCGGAAGACCTTCGCGACGTGATTTTCAACCCGCTCTTCGACTATTCGCCCACTCTTGTGGCCTCCAGCCACAATGCCCTCGCCGCCAAGGACTTTGTCGTGGCCGAAGATTTCCGCGACCAGACGCTCATCACCTATCCGGTGGACCGCTCTCGTCTCGATATCTTCTCGACACTCCTGACGCCCGCCAAAGTCGAGCCGCGCGCCGTCCGGCAGGTGGAACTCACTGCGGTGATCCTGATGCTCGTCGCGTCGGACCGAGGTGTGGCCGTCCTACCCGACTGGGTGATGCGCGAGGTAAAATACCAGCCCGACTATGTTACCCGTCGTGTGACCGAAAAGGGCATAGTCAAGCGCATGTACGCCGCTACCCGCACCGAAGACGCAACCCAGCCCTTCATGGCGCATTTCCTGAAACTGGCGCGGTCAGAGCCTGTGAAGTTGCAACGCGCGTGAACTCTGCGCCTCAATCGGCGTGAACTACGACCGGAGCGCCGCCTGCGGCAGGCCCGTCGGGCTTGCGCAGCATGAACACCAAGGGCAGTGCCATCAGCGTGATGATCATCATAAGTTTGAAATCATCCAGATAGGAAATCATCAGCGCCTGAATGTTCACCAACCCATCGACCTGACTGAGGGCGACCGAATTGCCCGCAATCGCCGTCGGAACCGTTTGAACGGCAACGGGATTATAGGGCGTTATGAACGCCGATAGCTCCGTATGATTGACCTGAAGATTGCGCGTCAACAATGCCGAGACGACGGAAATCCCGATAGATGACCCAATATTTCGCACTAGGCTGAAAAGGCTCGTTGCGTCGGCGCGGAACTCTGGTGCAATCGTCGAAAAGGCCACGGTCGATAGCGGGACGAAGACCAAGCCAAGACCCAGCCCTTGAACCACACCGCTCCAGATGATAGGGCTCATGGTCATTTGGGGAGTGAAGCCGGTCATCATCCACAAGGATGCGGATGTCAGCAGCAACCCGATGGACACCAAAATCCGCGAATCGATGGTTCTGACCAGTCGCCCGACCAGCAACATCGAAATCATTGTCCCGACCCCTCGTGGGGCCATTACGACACCAGTGGTGATAGTTGGATAGCCGAAGATCTTGGCGAGCATCGGCGGCAACAGCGCCAGACTCGCCAACAGAATGATCCCAATGACAAAGATGAATACCAGGCCCGTCGCGAAGTTCTGATCGCGGAACATGCGTGGCTCAAGAAACGGCTTGTCGGTCGAAATGATGTGGAAGCAGAACATCCAGAAGCCGGAGACCATCAGGAACAGATAGATCCAGCTTTCCGTCGCTGAAAACCAGTCAACTTCGCCACCCCGGTCCAGCAGCATCTGCAAAGCACCTATACCCAGCGACAATAGCCCGAAACCCATGAAGTCGAATCGACGCGGGCGCGGTAGCGACTTGGGCAGATAGGCCGCGGACCCCAAAAGCGCGATGATACCCACCGGCAGGTTGATCAGAAACACCCAGCGCCAGTTGTAGCTTTCAGTCAGCCAGCCACCGAGTGTTGGTCCAATGATCGGCCCGACCATTATGCCTGCACCCCACATGGCCATCGCCTGACCGGCCTTTTCGCGCGGATTGATGTCCAGCAAAAAGGTTTGAGACAACGGCACGATTGCAGCACCGAACAACCCCTGCAACAACCGGAACAGCACCATGGAACTCAGACTCCATGCCAGTCCGCAGGCCATCGACGTGATGACGAATCCTAGAATCGAAACAAGGAACAGTTCGCGCTTGCCAAACCGGTCCGAAAGCCACCCCGTCGCGGGTGTCATGATTGCTGCCGCGACGATGTAAGAGGTCAGCACCCACGTGATCGTATCTTGCGACGCGCCAAGATCGCCTGTCATCGAGGGTAAAGCGACGTTGGCAATCGTGGTGTCGAGTACCTGCATGATCGTCGCAAGCATGATTGACAGGGTAATGAGGCCCTTGTGCGGGACTTCCTGATGTGTCGCCGGGGCGTTCATGGCGGTCGGGCCTTATTTGCCGCCAATGGCGGCGGGCAGCAAATCCATCAAGCTGTGTGATCGCCCGGTATCCACCGAAACCGAGGCGCTGACGCCCGATGAAAGGCCCGCTGAGGCTTCAGCGTCAGCCAACCGCAACCGGACCGGCACGCGCTGCGTGACTTTTACCCAGTTGCCTGTCGCGTTCTGCGCAGGCAGCAACGAGAACTCGGCACCTGTTCCGGCACCAATCGCCTCGACGGTCGCCCGAACCTTGCGGCCCGGATCGGCGTCGAACGACACTTCGGCGGATTGACCGACCTGAATGCCTTGCAACTGGGTTTCCTTGAAGTTCGCCTCGACCCAGACATCACCCGTCTCGACCAGCGCAAACACGGCCTGACCCGCTGCAACCATCTGGCCGGGCTTGAACGAAGACGCCTGATAGATGACCCCGTCCGCCGGCGCCGTGACTGTTGCGTTGTTCAGATTGTAAAGCGCTTGATCACGCGCCACGAGCGCCGACTTCACCGAAGGATGGTCGTCGGTTTTTATGTCGGCCTTGCCGCCCAGTGCTGCCAAAGCATTGGCAACCGCCTGTTCCGCCAGTAATTTCTGGTCTATGGCTCGACGTTCGGCATAGCGCGCGTCATCAAGAGTGGATCCGGTGGCAACACCCTTGGATCCAAGCGACTCCTGCCGTTCGCGTTCATTCGTCTGATAGGCCGCATCGTCCTCGGCCAGTTTCTCTTGCGCCTGCGCCTGGCCATAGGCGACCTTCAACTGTTCCACGCCCAACCGCGCCCGTGCCACTGCAGCATCCGCCTCGGCCAGCGCCAGTTGATAGGGTACTGTATCGACCTTAAAGAGCGCCGCACCCGCCTTGACCTTCTGGTTGTCCGACACCAGCACGTCAGTAACACGGCCGCCCACCGAGGGTGCTACGCTGATACGCGCCTGATGCAAATAGGCGTTCTCGGTCGATTCATAGCGACCGCCCATGATCCACCAGCCAGCTCCGGCCAACACAAGCACCAGCGGCCCGGCGTACATCAACGCGCGTCGGCGCGAGCGCGTCTTCATAGCCTGATTGGTGCTCAACTTGGCACCTTCTTCGAAATCGACTGTCGTTGCACTGGTCATTTGCGGGTTCCATTGGCTGCAAGAGGTGCCGAACACAGCACGTCATCAGTAGAGAGATTGGTCACGAGCCGTTGCAGGCATTCCATCAAGAGGACCTGATGCTCGGTCGAAATTCCGTTGAGCGCCTCGGAGATGACGCCGCGGGCTTCATTGCGGATCGTCTCATACGAGGCTTGCGCCTTTTCGGTCGGCACGATGATCTTGGCGCGGCGGTCTGCCGGGTCCGCCTCGCGGGCCACCCATCCGGCCTGCTCCATCCGGTCGATCAGCCGGGAAACGCTGATTGGCTCAATTTCCAGCTTCTCCGCCAGCCGTGCCTGCGTGGTGCCGCCCGATCGCAGCGTTCCCACCAGCAGTCGCCATTGCGCTGTCGACAGCCCAAGATGCGAAATCCGGCGATCAAGCCGCTTGCGCACCAGCCGCGTGGCGTCGTGCAGGAGAATCCCTAGATTGTCAGTCGTGCTTATCATAAGCCGCAGATAATATAAGCATGCTTACTAATCAAGTGGATTTTGTGAACAAGCCAGATCGGCGGGTCACCAGGCACAAACTATAACGCCATCGTGACAAACGCCGGACTGGTTGCTAGACTTGTGGCGAGACAACCTTGCAGGACGCACGTGAAAACTTTCTTCACCCGCGAACGTCGCCCCGGCCCTGTTCATGCCCTGCTGACACAGCAGGGCTGACCAAAGGCACATTCCCTTCCGGTCCGCCTGTCGTGGCGCATGATTTGTGCGCCGAATTTCTCGACCATACCGGACACCTGAAACATGAGCCTTCTTGCCGTCAAATCCCTGTCGCTGACCCTTGGCCAGCCGCTTTTCTCCGAACTTACCTTCAACCTGATGCCCGGCGAGCGGTTGGGCCTTGTGGCGGCAAACGGGCGCGGCAAATCCTCGCTTCTGCATTGCCTTGCCGGGACGCTTGACACGACCGCTGGCGAAATCACCCGCGCCCGGGGTCTCACGGTTGGGCACGTGACCCAAGATGTCCCAGAGAAACTGCTGCCTTCGACGCTTCGTGAGGCGGTTGCCTTGGCGCTTGGCCGCGACGCGGCGGAGACCGAAGGGTGGCGCGTCGATGTGACGCTTGACGGGCTACAGGTGCCGGAGGCGTTCCGCGATCAGCGTCTTGCCGATCTGTCCGGTGGCTGGCAGCGCACAGCGCTGCTTGCCCGCGCGGCCGTCACTGATCCCGACCTCTTCTTGCTCGACGAACCGACCAACCACCTCGACCTTGGCCGGATCGGCAAGTTGACCGACTGGCTCGCGACGCTGCCCCGGCAGGTCGGCGTTATCGCCGCCAGCCACGATCGTGCTTTCCTTGACGATGTAACCGGCCGCACGCTTTTCCTGCGGGCCGAGAAAAGCCGTCTCTTCAGCTTGCCCTACAGTGCCGCCCGTGCCGCCCTGACCGAGACCGATGAAGCTGATGCCCGCACTTTCGACAATCGGATGAAAGAGGCCGAGCAACTTCGCAAGCAGGCAGCGAAGCTGAAGAATATTGGCATCAACTCGGGCAGCGACCTGCTGACCATCAAGACCAAGCAACTGAAAGAACGCGCCGACAAGATCGAACAGGCGGCGCGTCCGGCCCATCAGGAACGTTCTGCCGGGGCAATCCGCCTTGCCAACAGCGGTACCCACGCAAAGGCGCTCCTGACCCTTAACGACGCGCCGATTTCCACGCCCGATGGCAGGCCGCTGTTCTCGACCGGCCAGAAATGGATCGAGCGCGGTGACCGGGTCGTGCTTTTGGGTGCGAATGGTGCGGGTAAGACGCAGATGGTCGAGGCTGTGCGCCGAGCCTGCATGGGGAGCGAGGGTGCCATCCGCGCGGTTCCTACGCTGGTCCTTGGCCATTCCGATCAGGGGCTGGCGCAACTTCCGGACAAGGCCCTTCCGTTCGACCTCGTATCGCGCCTTGCCTCGGGCGATCATGCCACTCGCAGTCTGCTGGCCGGTGCGGGCATCCGCGCCGACCGTCAGGACCAGCCGGTTTCGACGCTGTCAGGTGGACAGAAAGCCCGACTGGCCATGCTTCTTCTTCGGCTTGCGCATCCCAACTTCTACCTGCTTGACGAACCGACGAACCACCTCGACATCGAAGGGCAAGAGGCTCTGGAGTCTGAGCTTCTGGCCCACGGTGCAACCTGCCTGCTTGTCAGTCACGACCGAAGTTTCATCCGGGCAGTGGGCAACCGCTTCTGGCTCATCGAGCGCAAAAAACTGGTCGAGGTCGAAGACCCCGAGGCTTTCTTCCAATCAGCTCTGGCTGCGCCGTAGGGGCTGGGTCTTCGGGCAACACCAATAGAAGCGGCAGGGGATTATCAGTTTGTCCAAGCGTGGACAAATATGAAAGTATAATTAAAACAAGGTATTATAAATTTTCGTTAACCTAATTTTTACCTGTTCGCGGCCAGTGCCCGAGCCGCGTGCAAAGGGCCTGCGGAGCATCTGGCGGGGTGGCGCGCACCAGCCGTCGCAATGACTTTCCGCTCGCGGGTCGGCATCCGACCTGCGATTGCAGGGTGGCGGGCCGATGAAAACCGGCTGGGCGATCTGCCGGGCCTTCACATCCCGGCTTTGCTCGCCTATAGGGGCGGTTTGATCCCTCCGGAGTCCTCCTGATGCAAGGCAGCGCCAACCTGAACCTGATGATCAAGGCCGCCCGAAAGGCTGGCCGCAGTCTCGTCAAGGATTTCCGCGAGGTCGAGAATCTGCAGGTCTCGCTCAAGGGGGCAGGGGACTTCGTTAGTCGCGCCGACATTGGTGCCGAAAAGATCATCAAGGAAGAGTTGATGGGTGCCCGCCCGACCTATGGCTGGCTTGGCGAAGAGACCGGCGAGACGGCAGGTCAGGACCCGACGCGCCGCTGGATTGTTGATCCTCTCGACGGCACGACCAACTTCCTGCATGGCCTGCCGCATTGGGCCGTGTCCATCGGACTGGAACACAAGGGCGAAATCGTTGCGGCTGTTGTCTTCGATCCGGCCAAGGATGAGCTTTACTGGGCTGAAAAAGGTGCGGGCGCGTGGATGAACGAAAGTCGCATCCGGGTATCCGCCCGCAAGTCGATGTCCGAGGCGGTTTTTGCCACTGGCATTCCGTTCGGCACCAAGAAAACCCTGCCCGCTACCATGCGCGATCTGGCCCGTTTGATGCCCGCCACGGCTGGCGTCCGCCGCTGGGGCGCGGCCTCGCTCGACCTCGCCTATGTCGCGGCGGGCCGCTATGACGGCTACTGGGAACGTGAGCTTGGTGCCTGGGACATGGCCGCCGGGTTGCTGCTGGTCCGCGAAGCCGGTGGCCTGATCGGTGCAGTCCGCGAGGGACGAGATATTCTGGAATCTGGCACCGTCATCGCCGCCAACGCCGATCTTTTCGAGCCGCTCGCCAGTATTCTTCGCGAACCGGCTTGATCCTAGCGGTCTTCCGTGGAGACCAGCGACTTGTAAAGGTCATGGTTCGGGCAAAATTCTGATTGATCGGCAGCCATGTCACTTTCCAGGTAGTGACGGCATTGCTTGATCGAGCCGCAATCCTCGCAGGCTGCCACTGCCCAAGCATAATCATGTCGGTTACGCGAGAAGTCGTCCGCAGTGAGCCCAAACTTCGCGGCCATCGCCAACTGGCGTTCAGTGACCTTTTCCGGCGCTTGCACCAGCAGCTTTAACTCTTCCTTGCTCAGTCCCAGATCGTCCAGTTCCTCCGGACGGAGTTGGTCGATTTCCTGTAGCTCACGATAGTGCTTCACCAATTGTCTGAATTTTTCCAGTATGTTGAGCGCGCCTCCTTGGCCGCAATTGATTTGCGGCGAACCTAGCAGGCGCTTTTCGCGATCGTTTGATGTGGATCAAGAGTCAGCGATTTAACAGCCGACGTGCTGAGACGATCACTTCAGTTGGGCGACAGAGCCCTCATTCCCGTCATTCGGCGGCGACGGCAGACGGTTCGACCAGCACCACGATGTCTTGCATGATCCGGTTCAGCTCGAAATCCTTGGGAGTATAGACCCGCGCCACGCCAAGTTTTTTAAGTGCTACTGCGTCGTCATCGGGGATGATTCCGCCGACAACCACGGGAATATGCGCCAGCCCAGCATCGCGCATCCGGCTCATCACTTCCGCGATCAACGGCAAATGGCTTCCCGACAGGATCGACAGCCCCACGACATGCGCATCTTCCTCGGACGCGCGGGCGACGATCTGCTCGGGCGTCAACCGGATACCCTCATAGGTGATATCCATGCCGCAATCGCGGGCGCGCGCGGCAATCTGTTCTGCGCCGTTCGAGTGGCCATCGAGGCCTGGCTTGCCTACAAGAAACTTGAGCCGCCGCCCCAGTTTGGATGATACCAGATCGACCGCCTCGCGGATCGTCTCGAGACCCTCTGTCCGGTTTGACGGGTGCTTCGAGACGCCGGTCGGTCCACGATACTCGCCATGCACCTGACGCATCACCCCGGCCCATTCGCCGGTTGTGACACCCGCTTTTGCCGCAGCAACGGAAGCGGGCATGATATTGCCGCCCGATGTCGCGGCTGACTTCAACTCTGCCAGAGCCGTCGCAACGGTTGCCGCGTTGCGTGCTGCGCGCCAGCCGTTCAGACGCCCGATCTGGTCGTGCTCGACCGTAGGGTCCACGGTCAGAATAGAGCCGTCCCCCGCCGTAAGCGGCGAGGCTTCACCGGCCTGCCAGCGGTTGACACCCACGACCACAGTTTCGTTCGTCTCGATCCTGTTGATGCGCGCTGCGTTGCTCTCGACCAGCCGAGCCTTCATGTAGTCGATCGAGGCGATGGCGCCGCCCATGCCGTCCAGCGTCGCCAGTTCGGCCCGTGCCCCGTCTTTCAAGGTCTCGACTTTCGCGGCGATAACCGGATTGCCGTCGAACAGATCGCCATATTCCAGGAGATCGGTCTCGTAGGCGAGGATCTGTTGCATCCGGAGCGACCATTGCTGGTCCCACGGACGCGGCAGCCCGAGCGCCTCGTTCCAGGCGGGCAGTTGCACGGCGCGGGCGCGGGCGTTCTTTGAGAGCGTTACGGCCAGCGTCTCAAGCAAGATGCGATAGACGTTGTTTTCCGGCTGCTGCTCGGTCAGGCCGAGCGAGTTGACTTGAACGCCGTAACGGAAGCGGCGATACTTTTCTTCGGTGATGCCATAGCGGTCGCGGCAGATTTCGTCCCACAGCTCCGCGAAGGCGCGCATCTTGCACAGTTCTGTAACGAACCGGATCCCGGCGTTCACGAAAAACGAAATTCGCCCGACCATTGCGGGGAAATCCTTGGCCCTGACCTTGCCTTTCAGGTCGTCAAGCACCGCGATGCCGGTTGCCAGGGCGAAGGCAAGTTCCTGTTCGGGTGTCGCCCCTGCCTCCTGCAGGTGGTAGGAGCAGACGTTCATCGGGTTCCACTTCGGCAGATGTTCCGCTGTGTAGGCGGCCACGTCGGTGATCATCCGCAGGCTTGGTTTGGGCGGACAGATATAGGTTCCGCGGCTCAGGTATTCCTTGATGATGTCGTTCTGGACGGTGCCTTGCAGTTCCGCAACATTCGCGCCCTGTTCTTCTGCAACGGCTATGTAGAGCGCAAGCAGCCACGGCGCGGTCGCGTTGATCGTCATTGACGTGTTCATCTGTTCAAGCGGGATGTCCGCGAAAAGCGCTCGCATGTCGCCGAGGTGACAGACTGGCACGCCAACCTTGCCGACCTCGCCGCGCGCCAGTTCGTGATCGCTGTCATAACCGGTCTGGGTCGGCAGATCGAAGGCAACTGAAAGGCCCGTCTGACCCTTTGCAAGATTGGCGCGATAGAGTTGGTTGGACTTCGAAGCCGTCGAATGGCCCGCATAAGTGCGGAACAGCCAGGGCTTGTCCTTTGCCGTTTCGGTCATCTGAGCCTCCGAGTCGGGTGTGAAACTTTCTTGCGCACGGGATTGGATAGGGGAAAGATCGTGACCTTGTCAATTCGCTGCATCGCGGCATCAAGGTTTGCGCTGATCCAATGGAGCGGTCCAGACGATATTTGTTTCCACCATCTCGAGGGGAGTTTACCGGAGCGCGCGAGCTATGTCAGGGTGCCTGCATGACGCAGACGATCGCAGTTCCGCTTTGGCTATTGTGCCTGATCATCGCCTTTGCGGTCGTTGCGTTCTTTTCGCACTTTCTGTTTCCCTCGGTTCGCTGGTTCTTCCGCCGCAGGATGGAACGACTGGTAACGCGCCTCAATCAGCGTTTGGACAGGCCGATTCAGCCCTTCAAGCTGATGGAGCGCCACGACATGATCTTGCGGCTGGCTCATGACCCCAAGGTTGCTGCGGCGGTCTTTGAGGAAGCCGCCGCAACGGGAGAGCCTGAGACCGTCGTATCAGAGCGCGTGAGACGCTACGCCCGAGAAATAGTTCCGTCCTTCTCTGCCACGGTCTACTTCACGGTCGGCATCAGGCTGGCCAAATGGATCGCGCGGATGCTCTATCGCGTGCGCTTGATCGACCATCGCCTTGGGTCAATCGACCCGAATGCCACGGTCATTTTCGTAATCAACCATCGTTCGAACATGGACTACGTGCTTGTGACCTATCTGGCAGCGCAGCGATCGGCGCTTTCCTACGCTGTCGGCGAGTGGGCGCGCGTCTGGCCGCTGTCGGGTCTCATAAGGATGATGGGCGCCTATTTCATCCGTCGCCGCTCTGACCGACCTCTCTACCGTCGGGTGTTGTCACGCTATGTTCAAATGGCGACGGCAGAGGGCGTGACGCAGGCCATTTTCCCGGAGGGCGGCTTGAGCCTTGATGGTCGCACCGGGGCACCGAAACTGGGAATTCTCAACTACATCGTTTCGGGCGACCGGCCACCGGGCCGAGACGTGGTGTTTGTGCCTGTATCCCTGAACTATGATCGTGTCGTCGAGGACCGGGTCTTGATTGGTGCCCGGCAGGCAGGTGTCAGAAGATTTCGAGCGCCTGTTCTGTCGATCCTGGCGTTTGTTGGTCGCCATATCTGGCGAGCGCTGCTTGGGCGATTTCGACGATTTGGCGACGCCGTGGTCTGTTTCGGCGCCCCGGTATCGCTGGGCGATTTCTCTGTTGGTCAAACCGGCGATATTACCCCAGCCTTGGCAACGCACCTCATGAAGCAGATCGCGCGAAATGTGCCTGTTTTGTCGGTGCCGCTTATCGCTGCGGCTTGGGGTGATGCCGATGAATTGGATCGTACCGAGCTTTCGATGCGGGCAGAAAGGCTTCTGGCAAGGCAGGAGACCGCTGGCGCTGAAATTGCCTTGCCGGAAAGCGGCGTCAAAGGGGCCGTTGAAACTGCTTTGGCAATCTTCCAGTTGCGGCGCATCGTTACCATTTCGGGCGAGAGGTTGACCCTGAATGAGGGCCAGCGGCCTCTTCTGGATTTCTACGCCGCGTCAGTGTTGCAACATTTGGATGCAGTTGCAGAATAACCCGGAGCGAACAACCCGCCCGAAATGGGCGTTTTGGAATCCATGTGGACATAATATTACAAAAGATGGCCGTCAAGTATTGCATTATTGCGTCTTGAATCGTATTTCCTCCGTGGAGGCCGCATTGATTCTGCGATGCGGCAAACGCGCAGGAGATCGACATGGCTCTGGACCTTCAAACCGAGATAGCGCCTTACGACGCACCGCAAAAAGACCTCTATGAGGTCGGAGAAATGCCTCCCCTCGGATATGTTCCGAAAAACATGTATGCTTGGGCAATCCGCAAGGAGCGTCACGGTGAGCCGGACACCGCCATGCAGGTGGAAGTTGTCGAGACGCCCGAGATTGACTCAAACGAAGTTCTCATTCTCGTTATGGCGGCGGGCGTGAACTATAATGGGGTTTGGGCGGCACTTGGCATCCCGATCAGCCCGTTTGACGGACATAAAGCACCCTATCACATCGCAGGATCCGACGCCTCTGGCATTGTCTGGAAAGTCGGTGACAAGGTTAAGCGTTGGAAAGTCGGCGACGAAATCGTCGTTCACTGCAATCAGGATGATGGCGACGACGAGGAATGCAACGGGGGTGACCCGATGTTTTCGCCAAGCCAGCGCATCTGGGGTTATGAGACGCCCGACGGGTCTTTCGCTCAGTTTGCGCGTGTTCAGGCGCAGCAGCTCATGCCGCGGCCGAAGCATCTCAGCTGGGAAGAGAGCGCTTGCTACACCCTGACGCTCGCGACGGCTTATCGGATGCTGTTTGGCCATCGTCCTCACATCCTGAAGCCGGGCGACAATGTGCTGGTGTGGGGTGCCTCGGGTGGTCTTGGCTCCTATGCCATTCAGTTGATCAACACGGCTGGTGCCAATGCCATTGGTGTCATCTCTGAAGAGGATAAACGCGATTTTGTGATGGGGCTGGGAGCCAAGGGCGTCATAAACCGCAAGGAATTCAACTGCTGGGGGCAGATGCCCACGGTCAACACGCCCGAATATGCCACCTGGTTCAAAGAAGCGCGCAAGTTCGGCGCGGCGATCTGGGGGATCACGGGCAAGGGCAACAACGTCGATATGGTGTTCGAGCACCCTGGAGAAGCGACGTTCCCCGTTTCGGTGTTCGTGGTCAAACGCGGCGGTATGGTTGTGATTTGCGCGGGAACCACCGGATATAACCTGACGCTCGATGCCCGTTATCTGTGGATGCACCAGAAACGTGTGCAAGGCAGCCACTTCGCCAACCTCAAGCAGGCTTCGGCTGCCAACAAGCTGATGCTGGAGCGCCGCCTTGACCCCTGTATGTCAGAGGTCTTTCCTTGGGCAGAGATTCCGGCCGCGCACATGAAAATGCGCCGCAATCAACATAAGCCGGGGAACATGGCCGTGCTGGTTCAGGCACCCCGTACTGGTTTGCGGACGTTCGAAGACGCTCTGGAAGCAGGGCGGAGGTAATAACTTCCCCTCGCCTATCGATGGATGGATAGGCGAGGGGGCACCCCAATTGAACTGTGGATAATTGTCTCATTCCTGTTGACAGATGACGTGAAGTGATGCTCATTCTTTCACGTAAAGGTTGAGTTGTTGTGTGTCACGAAGGAGATCACGGAACATGTCTCACCATTGGGTTGTCGACGTTCTCAATGACTTGCTTACCTATGCGCAACTGAACGACATGCCAAAATTGGCGGATCATCTGTCGTATGCGCTGGAGGTGGCAGTCGATTCCATGGCGCCAGCGCCGGGGTTTTCTACTGTCGCTGAATCCGCCAGCGATTTGAGCGGCTGCGTCTGATCCTGTTGGACCTGTCAGGCATATCGACCCTTTCGCTTCGGTTTGCCAATCGGTAGGTTCCCGCGCATGTCGGTTCCTGCGATCCAGTTTTCCGAAGATCAGGCTGAAGCCTGGGATCGCGTTGCAGACCTCTTGCGCGGGGCGGGGATCGATTTGCCAAATGGCACCTTGACCCCAGACGCGCCCGAAAGATCCGCCGTGCTTGCGCTTGTTGGCAAGGCGGGTTCAGGAAAGACCATGTTGCTGGCGGGCCTGACCAAAGCGCTGACCGAGCTTGGTGTTGACCTGATTTCCGGCGACTACGAAGGAAAGAAGCGCAAGGACCGGCGGACCCTTGCGGTGTTGGCGCCTACCAACAAGGCGGCCAGCGTTCTGAGATCTCGTGGTGTGCCGGCGACGACGATTCACCGCATTCTTTACACG
>Ga0209023_10005114_pt1 | contig 14511 bp, 14 predicted proteins | sample LakOneMetagenome_FD_187468 | JGI IMG/M metagenome (GOLD analysis project Ga0209023, IMG submission 187468) | Freshwater and sediment microbial communities from Lake Erie, Canada (SPAdes) (version 2) | ecosystem: Environmental > Aquatic > Freshwater > Lentic | place: Lake Erie, Canada...
AGCCGTCGGCGTCGCATTTACGAAGGCAAGGGCAAGACCCTTTACGAAGGGCCTGAGCCTGGAACCCTGATTCAGCACTTCAAGGACGACGCCACCGCGTTCAATGCCAAGAAACACCAGATCATTGAGGGCAAGGGTGTCCTCAACAACCGGATCTCGGAATACGTTTTCCAGCATCTGAACGACATCGGCGTGCCAACGCATTTCATCAAGCGACTCAACATGCGCGAGCAGTTGATTCGCGAGGTCGAGATCGTGCCGCTGGAAGTCGTAGTGCGGAACGTCGCTGCGGGCTCGCTGTCGCAGCGCCTCGGCATCGAGGAGGGCACGCAGCTCCCCCGTTCGATCATCGAATTCTATTACAAGAACGATCAGCTCGGCGACCCGATGGTTTCCGAAGAGCACATCACCGCGTTCGGCTGGGCCACTCCGCAGGAGATCGACGACATGATGGCGCTGGCCATCCGCGTCAACGACTTCCTGACTGGACTGTTTTTGGGCGTCGGCATCCGTCTTGTGGACTTTAAGATGGAATGCGGCCGCCTGTTCGAAAACGACATGATGCGCATCATCGTCGCCGACGAAATCTCGCCTGACTCGTGCCGGCTGTGGGACATCAAGTCGAACGAGAAGATGGACAAGGACCGCTTCCGCCGCGATCTCGGAGGACTGCTGGAGGCTTATACCGAAGTCGCCAAGCGCCTTGGCATCCTGATCGAGAACGACCGCCCCGCAGGCTCCGGCCCGGTGCTGGTGAAGAGCTGATTTCGATGAAAGCGCGCGTCACCGTCACGTTGAAAAACGGCATTCTCGATCCGCAGGGCAAGGCCATCGAAGGAGCGTTGAAGTCTCTCGGCGTCGATGGCATCGCCAGCGTGCGTCAGGGCAAAGTCTTCGACATCGAACTGGCAGGCGCTGATAAGGCGAAGGCCGAGGCTGCGCTGAAGGAAGCCGCCGACAAGCTGCTCGCCAATACGGTGATCGAGAACTATCGGGTCGAAGTCACCGGCTGACCCGTCTTAGAGCCAGCCGGAGCGCCTGAATTTCGCGTAGAGCAGCGTGCAGGACACGGCCATTACGACCAGCAGGGCGTGGAGTCCGTAGTCCCAGTTCAGGCCGGGCATGGTCTTGAAGTTCATGCCGTAAAATCCTGCCAGTCCGGTGGGAATGGCGATGATCGCAAGCCACGATGCCAGCTTCTTGGACACCGCCGTTTCTTGCGCCTGGCTGACCAACAAGCTGGCTTCAAATGCAAACGCCAGAACTTCGCGCATCGAATCGATGCGCTCCTGAATCGTGCGGACGTGATCGGTCACGTCGCGGAACAGCGGCTGCATGGTGGTGCGCACCATCGCCAGACTATCGTGTTCCAGACGGCGGCAGACTTCCACCAGCGGTCCGATGGCGTTGCGCAGCCGCAGCAGGTCACGGCGCAACATGTAAAGCCGCTCGATTTGCTTGCGCGTGATGGTGCTGGCCAGCAATTGCTCTTCGATCCCCTCGACCTCCTCATGGACGGTTTCCAGAACGGGCGAGTAATTGTCGACGATGAAATCCAGGATCGCGTAGAGGATGTAGTCTTCGCCGCGAGCCAGCGCACGGGGGCAGCTTTCGGAACGCTCGCGCACCGAGGCATAGGACGTAGATGCGCCGTGGCGGACGGAGACGATATAGCCTTCGCCGACAAACAGATGCGTTTCGCCGAACACAATGCTGCCGTCGATCAGTTGCGCCGTGCGGGCCACGATGAAGAGCGCATCGCCGTACTGCTCGATCTTGGGCCGCTGATGCGGATGAGCCGCGTCTTCAATGGCAAGATCGTGCAGATGAAACTGGCGCTGCACGCTGCTGAGAACTTCCTTGCTGGGTTCATGCAGCCCGATCCAGACGAAATGGCCGGGCTTGTTGCACCAGCTTGACGCTTCCTCTATCGCGATGTTCGCGATCCGGCGACCGTCCGCATAAACGATTGCGGCGACGACACCGTCCGACGACACGGCCTCTGTGGCGGCCAGCGCCGCCGACGTCATATTCATCGTTTCGTCCCCGAATATACTGTTGAGCCGTGCACAAAGGCCGACCTTTTCCCCAAGGCTAGCACTGGAAAAACCAGCGTCAAATGGGTATGTCAGGCTGTCCCGGCGCTGAATCGCCGCATTACTTCCACCTTCGGAATCGCCATGAAATCGGCCGTCCTCGTCTTCCCCGGCATCAACCGCGAACGCGATATGGCTCGCGCGCTCAAGCTAGCGTCCGGCAATGACACTGCGATGGTGTGGCACGCCGAAACGTCGCTGCCAAAGGGTACCGATCTGGTGGTGGTGCCGGGCGGCTTCTCCTACGGCGACTATCTGCGCTGCGGAGCGATTGCCGCGCGTGCGCCGGTGATGGACGCGGTGCGGGCGCACGCAGCTGCGGGCGGCCTCGTACTCGGCGTCTGTAACGGCTTTCAGATTTTGTGCGAGTCGGGACTGTTGCCCGGCGTGCTGATGCGCAATGCGCAACTCAAGTTCATCTGCCGCGATGTGCATCTGCGCGTCGAGCGGTCCGACACGGCCTTCACGCGCGGCTACAACGCGGGGCAGGTCATCCGCGTGCCGGTGGCACACGGCGAGGGCAATTACGCCGCCGACGAAGAAACGATCCGGCGGCTCGAAGGCGAGGGACGTGTGCTTTATCGCTATTGTTCGTCTGACGGTCAGGTCAGCGACACGCACAACATCAATGGTGCTGCGGCGTCCATCGCGGGCATTGTCAGTGACAAGGGCAACGTGCTCGGCATGATGCCGCACCCCGAAAACCATGTCGAAGACATCATGGGCTGCACAGACGGCCGCGGGTTGTTCGCGGGTCTTGTCGAGCATCTGAAAACAGCCGCCTGACGAATCCGTTTGAACGCGGCGCGAAAGCCGCGTTATGCTTTCCGGAACTAAGAAAAATATTTTCCGGGGGATTCATGTCAGGATTTTTCAGGCTCAGTGCGCTTGTTCCTAGCGCCGCGCTTGCGGCGGTGCTTACAGCAGGATCGGCTGTCGCCGGTCCAGCGCCAAAACAACTCTACAACAAGTCGGTGCTTGTGAATTGGGTCGAGTCAGTGGTTCAAAAAGGGCCTGACGGCAGCACGCGTACGCCGCAAATCAACTCTCAGCGCACGGCCTATATCAGCGGTGCAGGACGATTGTTTGTCAAAGGCACGCGCAACATCAGCAATGGTTATTTCAGAGGCGGCAACGAAACGTCGCGAGGTCCGGACGGGGGAAGCGGCGGTGGCAGTGGTGGGTTCAGTTTCGAAGGCAATCAGCTCGTCGGCACCGCCGTGTTTGATGGAGGCGCGCGACGTCTGACGATTTCGTTCGATCCGAGTTTTTCGAGCTGCACGGCGAATGTTGTTTATGGAAAATCAAGCAGCTCCAACCAAAAATGGAAGGGCTTTGACGGCGTCACATACGAATTGGTTAGCGTCAATGTCGGAGCGGTAGGTTGTTCGGTCCGAGACGGGAACGCGCTGGCGCAGTAGTTCACGCTTTCTTCTTCACACGCTTGATCGTGCCCGAGAATGTGAACAGCGGCCGCTCGCCGCTGTGCAACGTGCCGCGCAGGAAGATCAGCGAGCCGCCCGCGCGGGTGACATTGCCGGTTGCGATGATGAGTTCGCCTTCCTTGGCCGCATCGAGAAATTCGCAGGCAAACGAGACCGTGACGGCGGGTGCTTTCAACTCGTGGACGGCGAAGCAGAACAGGCAGTAATCCGCGAACGTCATGTAGCAGCCGCCATGGACGTTGCGCATGCCGTTCAAATGCTTGGCCTCGACCCGGAACGCGCAGCGCACGCTGCCGTCGTCCTCGATCCGGTGCCAGAATGGCCCGTTGATCGACTCGAAGCTGTCGCGCTTGAAGGTTCGCCAGCCTGCGAATTCGCCCTCCGTTTCGATGTAGAGGTCGGGGCGTACGCGGCCGACGGGCGTGGGCGTGACGTTCACGGGCGATGTCCTGCAGGCTGGAACACGGGTGATATCTCCGGCTGTCTTAAAGAGGCCGGAGCCGGGCCGCAACCGGGGCTTTTTTAGGCGGGATTTCCGCCTATCTGATGCTTGCCGGGGCGGGCACCGGCGTGCACAAAGAGGCTCGGAATCATGCTTATTCCTCATTGATCGACCCTCCGGCCCATTCGGGGGATAGTGCCGCATTTGACCCGGAGCGACGTCGCCTTGACGATCAGGAACGAACCCCAGATCACCCCCGATCTCGTCGCCAGCCACGGCCTTAAACCCGACGAATACGAGCGCATCCTCACGCTGATCGGACGCGTCCCCAGCTTCACGGAGCTTGGGATCTTCTCGGCGATGTGGAACGAGCACTGTTCCTACAAGTCCTCGCGGCTGCATCTGCGCGGCCTGCCGACCAAGGCGCCGTGGGTCATTCAGGGGCCGGGCGAGAATGCGGGCGTGATCGACATCGGCGATGGCCTTGCGGTGGTCTTCAAAATGGAGAGCCACAACCATCCAAGCTACATCGAGCCGTATCAGGGCGCGACCACGGGCGTCGGCGGTATCTTGCGCGACGTATTTACCATGGGCGCGCGGCCCATCGCCTGCCTCAATGCGCTGAGCTTCGGCGATCCGTCGCATCCGAAAACACGCCATCTCGTTTCGGGCGTGGTGGCGGGCGTCGGTGGTTATGGCAATTCATTCGGCGTGCCGACGGTGGGCGGACAGACTCGCTTCCACACGCGCTATGACGGCAACATTCTCGTCAACGCGATGGCGGTGGGCCTCGCGGAAGCCGACAAGATTTTCTATGCGGCTGCGAGCGGCGTGAACATGCCGATCGTCTATCTCGGCTCCAAGACAGGCCGCGACGGCATTCACGGCGCGACCATGGCGTCCGCCGAATTCGACGACGACTCAGCCGAGAAGCGCCCGACCGTGCAGGTCGGCGATCCGTTCGCGGAAAAGCTGCTGCTGGAAGCCTGCCTCGAAATCATGGAAGCGGACTGCGTCATCGCGATTCAGGACATGGGCGCTGCGGGCCTCACATGTTCGGCAGTCGAAATGGGCGCGAAGGGCGATCTCGGCGTCGAACTCAATCTCGATACCGTGCCGACGCGCGAACCCGGCATGAGCGCCTACGAGATGATGCTCTCGGAAAGCCAGGAGCGCATGCTCATGGTGCTCAAGCCCGAGAAGGAAAAACAGGCCGAAGCGATCTTCAAGAAGTGGGGTCTGGATTTCGCTATTGTCGGCTACACCACGCCGACGCAGCGCTTCGTCGTCAAGCACGGCGGCGACGTCATGGTGGACCTTCCAATCAAGGAGCTGGAATCCGAAGCGCCGCTCTACGACAGGCCGCATGTGCCGTCGCCGCAGCTTCCGGTGATTCACGCGCGCGATGTGAAGCCGCCTATCGGCATCATCGCTGCGCTAGAAAAGCTGATCGCGACTCCTGAACTATCGTCGAAGCGCTGGGTGTGGGAGCAGTACGATCACGTCATCGGTGGCAACACCCTGCAGCGGCCCGGCGGCGATGCGGCGGTGGTTCGTGTGCTGGAAGGGCCGAAGGGCCTTGCGATGACCTGCGATGTGACCCCGCGCTATTGCGAGGCCGATCCTTTCGAGGGCGGCAAGCAGGCGGTGGCCGAAGCCTGGCGCAACATCACCGCTGTCGGCGGGCGGCCGCTTGCCATCACAGACAATCTGAATTTCGGCAATCCCGAGCGGCCCGAGATCATGGGCCAGTTCGTCGGTTGCCTGAAGGGCATTGCGGCGGCGTGCACGGCGCTGGATTTCCCGGTCGTGTCAGGCAACGTGTCGCTCTACAACGAGACCAACGGACGCGGCATCTTGCCGACGCCATCCATCGGTGGTGTCGGTCTGCTCGACGACTTCACCAAATCCGCGACGCTGGCCTTCAAGGCTGCCGATGAAGCGATTCTGCTGATCGGCGACACGCAGGGCTGGCTCGGCCAGTCGGTCTATCTGCGCGACATCTGCGGCAAGGAAGAGGGCGCTCCCCCGCCGGTCGATCTCGAAATCGAGAAGCGCAACGGTAATGTCGTGCGCGGGATGATCACCGGCGGCACCGCGAGTGCGGTGCATGACGTGTCCGACGGCGGATTGCTTGTAGCGCTGACCGAGATGGCGATGGCCAGCGGCATCGGTGCCATTCTGGATGTGCCGCCGGACGAGATCGTCCCGCATGCCTACTGGTTCGGCGAGGATCAGGCGCGTTACGTGGTGACGGTTCCGGAAGCGCACCTGCTGACCGTGCTGAGCAAGCTCAAGGCTGTCGGCGTGCCGTGTCATGTGATCGGCAAGACCGGCGGAGAGAACGTCGCTGTCGAGAGCGAAGGTTCGGTGTCGATCTCATCGCTGAAATCGGCCCATGAGGGTTGGCTCCCGGCCTATATGGCGGGGAAGGGCTGACGGGCCTTAGACCTCCTCGATCTTGACCTTGTTGGGATAGAACGCGAGATACCCTGCGATGTCCTTTACGGACTCATAGGGCGTCTCGTAGGTCCAGATTGCGTTGGTGAGTGTCTGGCCGCCGGACGCGATGCTGAAATAGCTCGCGTCGCCCTTGTAAGGACAATAAGTCGAATGGTCCGTGCGCTGCAGCCTAGCTGCCACGGCATCCTCGCGCGGGATGTATTGCACGGCGGGATAGCTGGCCTCCTTCAAGGTTAGCGCTCGTGTGGTTTCGGCAATGATGTCGCCTCCGACGCTGACACGGACGCGCTTAGGGTTTGGCGCGATCGTGATCGGATGGTCCGGGCCGGGTATTCGCATGCGCACGTTCATGTAAGCGTCTCCTGTTCCATCATGATATGGGGAGCCTGCCCGCGAATGCTCGCGTGACGCCGCGGGTTGTCCGCGCTAGAATCAGGCATAATTTTTGGCACCGTCTGGCCGGGCGGCAAAAGATCAGGAGATTCAACGTATGCCAATGGACGCGCGGGACATCGAAACGATGATCAAGGCAGCCTTGCCTGACGCGCAGGTCGTCATCCGCGATCTCGCGGGCGATGGCGATCACTACGCGGCCACCGTCATCTCGGAATCCTTTCGCGGCAAGTCGCGCGTTCAGCAGCACCAGATTGTCTACCAGTCGTTGAAAGGCCAGATGGGCGGCGTGCTGCATGCGCTGGCGCTGCAGACCGGCGTCCCAGAAGCCTGACGGCGGAGCGGGCGGTGTCGAACAACGGAAATCTGCTGCGCGACCGCAAGCCGCATCAGCATCATCGCGTCACTTACGTCGAACTGTTCTTCGATCTCGTTTTCGTTTTCGCGATCACGCAGATTTCGCACACGATGTTGGCGCATTTCACGCCCCTCGGTGTGCTGCAAACCACAATCCTGTTTCTCGCGGTGTGGTGGGTGTGGATTTTCACATCCTGGATCACCAACTGGCTCGATCCGGAGCAGACACCTGTTCGCGTGATGCTGTTCGCGCTGATGATTGCGGGTCTGCTGCTCTCGACATCGATCCCGAAAGCGTTCGAGGAGCGCGGCCTCGTTTTCGCGCTCGCCTTCGTCACGATGCAAGTCGGGCGTTCGGCTTTCACCTATCTGTCGATACCGAAGTCGCAGCAGGGCTGGCGTATGAATCTGCTGCGCATCACTTGCTGGCTAACATGCAGCGGCGCGTTCTGGATCGGCGGGGCATTTGCGGAAGGGCAGACGCGTCTCGCGCTGTGGATCATTGCGGTGGCCATCGAATATAGCGGCCCCGTGATGCGGTTTTGGTTTCCCGGCCTTGGCGCAACGCCGCTCGGCGACTGGGAGGTCGAAGGTGGCCACATGGCTGAGCGCTGCGCGCTGTTCATCATCATCGCGCTCGGTGAGTCCATCGTTGTCACCGGCGCGACCTTCGCCGCCGCGTCATGGACGACGCCGACCATTTTCGGATTTGTGGTCGCGCTGATCGGCAGTATCGCGATGTGGTGGGTGTATTTTCACATCGGCGCGGAGGCGGGGGCCGAACACATCACGCATTCAGAAGAAACCGGACGGTTCGCGCGGCTGGCCTATACCTATCTGCATCTGCCGATTGTCGCAGGCATCGTGGTCACGGCTGTCGGCGATGAACTGTTGCTGGCGCATCCGGACGGACATTCCGACATCAAGGCCACGCTCAGCATGATCGGCGGGCCGCTGCTGTTTTTGATCGGCACGATCCTGTTCAAGCGCAGCATCCGTGGCATCTTTCAACTGTCGCACCTCATCGGGATTGGACTGCTGCTCTTGCTGATCCCGTTCGCGCACAGCCTGTCGCCGTTGGCGCTCTCGACAGCAACAACGATCATCATGCTCATCGTCGCGGCGTGGGAAGCGATCTCACTCGGCTCCGGCGCGAAAGGCGCGGAAGAGATTTAGTCTTCCGCCACCAGCGCATGGACGGAAAACATTGCGTCAGGGTCGGTCCATGATGCGCGGGGCATCCATCCTGACTCGCGCGCCAGCGCCGTGAAACGCTCGATGCTGTATTTGTAGCTGCTCTCGGTATGAATGGTTTCGCCCGAGCGGAACGTCGCCTTGTGGCCGAGAATGCGCACGGTTTGTGCCTTCCGGCTGATGAGATGCATCTCGATGCGGTGGCGCGTGTGGTTGTAGATCGCGCTGTGTTCGAATCCGGACAGATCGAAGTTGCCGCCAAGGTCGCGGTTGATCCGCGCCAGCACATTGAGATTGAATTTGCCCGTGACACCGGCGGCATCGTTGTACGCGTCGTGCAACACCCGTGCGTCCTTTTCGAGATCGACACCAACGATCAGCGTCGCACCATCGCCAAGAATGGCGCGCGCGCTGCGCAAAAAAGCGCGGGCCTCATCCGGATCGAAATTGCCGATGGTCGATCCAGGGAAGAAGCCGACCTTCGGCATGTCTCTTACTTCCGGTGTTAAATCGAACGGCGTGGTGAAATCGGCTGTCACCGGATAGACCGCAAGATCGGGAAAATCCTCGCGCAACGCGCTGGCTTGTCCGTTGAGGAAGTCGCCTGAAATATCCACCGGCACATACGCGCCGAACGAACAGTTCTGCAGCAGCAGACGCACCTTGGTCGTGGCACCCGCGCCAAATTCCACCAGCGCGGCATTCTTTGGGATCGCAGCTGCGATTTCCGCGCCACGATCGCGCAGGATACGTAACTCGGTGCGGGTTGGATAATATTCCGGCAGCAGCGTGATCTGCTCGAATAGTTTCGAGCCTTTTTCATCGTAGAAGTATTTCGGCGACAGTCGTTTCGGCTGTTGCGTGAGACCAGCGACAACGTCCTTCGCGAACGATCCATCCTTCGGATCGAGATGCTCATGAGAAACAGGGACATGCACGTTCATGATGAACTCTTGCTGTTCGGAGGTCAGACGGCGTAGTCGGCGAGGCGCAGCCCGGTGAACTGCCAGCGGTGGTGCGGATAAAAGAAGTTGCGATAGGTGACGCGCGTGTGACCGTCCGGTGTCGCCAATGACGAGCCGCGCAACACGTATTGATTGACCATGAACTTGCCGTTGTATTCGCCGAGCGCCCCTTCGATGGCGCGGTAGCCGGGATAGGGCGCATACGAACTGCGGGTCCATTGCCACACAAGACCGAAGGCATCGTTGAGATGCCCGGCGCGCGCGGCGACTTCCCATTCCATTTCGGTGGGTAGATGCTTGCCGCTCCAGCGCGCGAACGCATCGGCTTCATAGTAGCTGACATGCGAGACAGGCGCTGACGGATCGACCGGCTGCACGCCGCCGAGCGTCATCACATTCCATTTGCCATCGATGTTGCGCCAATGACCGGGAGCCTTCCAATCTTCGCCTTCGACTGCAGCGAAGCCATCCATCAGCCAGAGCGCCGGTGTGGTGTAACCGCCGTCATTCATGAAGGCGAGCCACTCGGCATTAGTCACGAGATTGCGCGCCAGCTTCACCGGACCGACCAGCGCGCGATGCGCAGGCTTCTCGTTGTCGAAATGAAACGAATTGTCCGAGTGGCCGATGGTGTGGATGCCTTCTATCAGCGTGACCCACTCGTCGCCAGCGCGCGTGGCGCCGGGGAATGTCCAGTTAGGCTCGTAAGCCGGTGGAATTGGGTTCTGCGCGAAGGCATGCAGGATGTCGGTGAACATCAATTCCTGATGCTGCTGCTCGTGATTGAGACCGACCTCGATCAGCGGCTCGACCTTTGCAAGCGTCGCTTCGTCCGCGCTATCGAAGAACGCCGCGACTGCAGCATCGACATGTTTTCGGTATGCCGTCACCTCATCTGCGCCGGGGCGAGTGAGATGGCCGCGCTGGGCGCGGGCGTGACGCGGACCGGCGCTGACATAATAGGAATTGAACAGGTAAGCGTAGTCCGGGTGATAGGGCGTGTAGCCCGGCGCATGCTCGCCGAGCAGGAATTGCTCCCAGAACCATGTGACATGCGCGCGGTGCCATTTGGCAGGGCTGGCGTCCGGCATGGACTGGACCAATTGGTCCTCGGGCGACAAAGGCGCTGCCCGCCGCTCTGTCTCCTCGCGCACTGTCCAGTAGGCAGCCAATAGCCGGGCAGCTCGTGAATCGCGAGAATCCTGATGTGGTTTCGGCCCGGAGGACGTAGCGGCAGCCGATGGCTGGAAGGACGGTTTTGTCACGCAAATCTCCGGTTCGGGAGAGAACGGTGCTTCTCGGGATCGGTTCCGGAGAATGGATGTTCCTACATAGGGTGCGCAAGCCGGGCTTAAAAGGCGCTGGCAGCCATGACAGTAGTACGCGCCAACCCCTGCGGCGTTACGCGACGGGGGCCAAAACGGCCGTACGGAAGGAGCAAGTCATGGCTCCCCCTCGTCAATTTGATTGGGCTGCAAAGGGGTTTCGGGCTACATATATGACCGGAAAGACAAGGCTGGCAGCGAATCCCGGCCTTTCAGCAGGCATTGGCACCAAGGACGCGATTATGAGCATCGAGCAATTCATCCAGAACGAAGTAAAGACCAACGACGTCGTGCTGTTCATGAAGGGCACGCCGCAGTTCCCGCAATGCGGATTTTCGGGCCAGGTGGTCCAGATTCTCGATCACGTCGGCGTCGCCTACAAAGGCCTGAACGTGCTTGAGTCCGGCGAATTGCGCGACGGCATCAAGATCTATTCGAACTGGCCGACAATTCCGCAGCTTTACGTGAAGGGTGAGTTCGTCGGTGGATGTGACATCGTGCGCGAGATGTTCCAGGCCGGTGAACTTCAACAGTTGCTGACCGAAAAAGGCGTGGCTGTTTCGCAGCCTGCGAGCTGAGCTTTCACTTATTCAGATCTGCGCGATTGAGAGGGCGGCCCTGCGGGCCGCCTTTCTTGTGAATCGGCGCAGCTGACCGATACACTCCTTCCAAGCCCGGACGCTGATGATCCGGGATGGGAGGAATTTTTATGTTCGCAACTCGCCCACTCAAGGCGTCGCTGTTTGCCGCGCTGACGTTGTTTGCTGCCAGTGCAGCTTTCGCCGAAAGCGCCGGTCCTTCACGTCCCGCAGACGCGGGACTGGCGCCCGCGGCTCTCGAGCGGATCAGCACCTACCTCAAGAAAGAAATTGCCGACAAGACCATTCCCGGCGCGGTGATGATGATCCAGCGGCGCGGCAAGGTCGCCTATTACGAGACCTTCGGCGTGCGTGATCCTGCCACCAAGGCACCGATGACGGCGAACACCATCTTCCGAATCTATTCCATGTCGAAGCCGATCACGAACGTGGCGGCGATGATGCTGGTGGAGGAAGGCAAGCTACAGCTTGAGGATCCGGTCGCGAAATACATCCCAGCGTTCAAGGATGTGAAAGTCGGCGTCGAGAAAAAGGGCGACGATGGCAACATGACTCTCGATCTTGTTCCGGCGCGACGGCCGATGACGGTGCAGGACCTGATGCGCCACACGTCCGGCATCACCTACGGCTTCTTCGGTGAAGGGCTCGTCAAAAAGGCCTATGTCGATTCGAAGATATTTTCGGAAGACTCAGACAATGCCGGCTTTGCCGACCGCATCGCCAAACTGCCGTTGGCTTATCAGCCTGGCTCGACATGGGATTACAGCCACTCTACCGACATTCTTGGCCGCGTCATCGAGGTGGTGTCGGGCAAATCGCTTTACGAGTTCGAAAAGGAACGCATCTTCGACCCGCTCGGCATGAAGGACACCACTTACTACGTCACCGATAAGGCCAAGCAGCCGCTGATTGCGGAGCCATATCCGAACGATCGGACCATCGGCAAAGATGCCGAGATGTTCGATCCGCGCATTTCGATGAAGTGGGAATCCGGCGGCGGCGGTCTGGTATCGACCATCGGTGACTATTCGCGCTTTATCAGGATGTTGCTCAATGGCGGCTCGCTCGACGGCAAGCGCTATTTGAGCCCGAAAACCATCGCCTATATGGGATCGAACCACATTGGCCCGGCATCGGGCGTTGTGAACGGCCCGCTGTACTTGCCGGGGCCGGGCTTCGGGTTTGGTCTCGGATTTGCGGTGCGGACCGAGCCGGGCGTTAGCTTCGCGCAAGGAAGCGTAGGCGAGATGAACTGGTCAGGTGCCGGAGGAACCACGTTCTGGATCGATCCGAAGGAAGACATGTTCGTGGTCTTTATGTCGCAGACCGTACAGCATCGCGGACGACACCGCGTCGCGCTCAAGAATATGGTCTATGGCGCTTTTGAGAAATAGCGGTCGTCTGCGCAACATGATGTGCGAGCCGTCCGGCGAAACCTCACCGGGCGGCTTTCGTATCTGATAAAGAGCTCTGGAGCGATGAAAGTGTGAGTGCATGATCAGGCGATATATCGGCTGCGCAGCTTTGATGGCGCTGATAGCGGTCATCGCAGGTCAGGCTTTTGCGGACGGCGATATGCGGATCTATCCGCCGAATGCGGTGCTGTCGCCGCAGCGGCTCGAACGCATTACCGATTATTTCAACACCGAGGTTTCGAACGGGAAAATTTCCGGCGCGGTCGTCATGGTGCAACGTCACGGGAAGACGGCGTATTTCAGATCTTTCGGTGCGACCGACGTAAAGACCAATGAGCCGATGACGCCGGCGACGATCTTCCGCATACACTCGATGTCAAAGTCGGTGACCGCATTCGCGACCATGCTTTTGGTCAATGACGGCAAGATCAAGCTCGACGATCCGCTGGCGAAATACATTCCGTCCTTCGCGAATGTGAAAGTCGGTGTGGAGACCAAGACCGACGGGGGCGAGGCGAGGCTCAAGCTCGTGCCGCCGGATCGGCCCGTCACTATCGAAGACCTACTGCGGCATTCGTCCGGGATCACTTATGGCTTTTACGGTCAGGGCCTCGTACGGAAGGCCTATGCCGATGCCGACCTGTTCGCGGATGGCGAGGACAATGCGTCGGTAGCTGAAAAAATTGCCAAGCTGCCACTCGCCGAGCAGCCTGGAACGCTCTGGGACTATGGCCACTCAATGGACATTCTCGGTCGCGTCATCGAGGTCGCGTCCGGCAAATCGCTTTATGAATTCGAGAAGGAGCGGCTGTTCGGACCGCTGGGTATGACCGACACGGGATATTACGTGCTCGACCCGAAACAGCATTATCGCATTGCCGAGCCGCTTCCGAGCGACAACGACTTCCGCACCGGAAGCGCGCGCAATCCGCGCGTCTATACGAAATGGGAAGCGGGCGGCAGCGGACTAGTCACGACGGTTGGCGATTTCAGCCGCTTCGCGCAAATGCTGCTCAACGGTGGCGAGCTTGATGGTAGGCGCTATCTGTCGACCGATGTGTTCGCCAACATGACTGCTAATCACATTTCACCGGCAACAGATGTGAAGCGCGGATCGTATTATTTCCCCGGCGACGGATTCGGATACGGTCTCGGCTTCGGCATCCGAACTGAGCCCGGCAATGCCACGCCGCCGCCGCCAGGTTCGCTCGGCGAGATCAAGTGGGACGGCGCGGGCGGGACTTATTTCTGGGTCGATCGCGCGCAAGACATGTACGCCATCCTGATGATTCAATCGCCGTCCGAACGCGGACGAATTCAACCGGCGCTCAAGGCGATGGTCTACGACGCCTTCGAGCCTGACGCGCGGGTTGCGCAATAGCGCGCTCTTGGAATAACGGATCACAGTCGCAACGAAAAAAGCCGCCCCGAAGGGCGGCTTTTTGTATCCGACGCGCGGAAGAAATCAGCGCGAATAGAATTCGATGATGAGATGCGGTTCCATCTGAACCGGGAACGGCACTTCCGACAGGCCCGGAACGCGGACGACCTTGGCAACCTGCTTGCCGTGATCGACTTCGAGATAGTCCGGCGTGTCACGCTCTGGAAGCTGGTTGGCTTCGAGCACGAAAGTGAGCTGCTTCGAGGATTCCTTGATCTCGATAACGTCGCCGACCTTCACCTTGTAGCTGGCGATGTTGACGCGCTTGCCGTTCACCTTGATGTGGCCGTGGTTGATGAACTGGCGGGCGGCGAACATGGTCGCCACGAACTTCGCGCGGTAGACCACGGTGTCGAGGCGGCGCTCGAGCAGGCCG
>Ga0209023_10005115_pt1 | contig 14510 bp, 19 predicted proteins | sample LakOneMetagenome_FD_187468 | JGI IMG/M metagenome (GOLD analysis project Ga0209023, IMG submission 187468) | Freshwater and sediment microbial communities from Lake Erie, Canada (SPAdes) (version 2) | ecosystem: Environmental > Aquatic > Freshwater > Lentic | place: Lake Erie, Canada...
CGATCTCGACCCGCTCCGGGTCGAACACGACGACCTCGCCGAAGGTGCGCGGATCGACGAAGCGCAGTTCCTCGGCGACATGCGAGCCCTCACCGACACCGTGGCCGGCCCCCTCCCCCTCGCCCGACAACCGGGCCGCCACGTGGGTGTGGGCCGGCCGGGGCGAGTCGACCGGATCGACCAGGAGCTGGCCGCTCATGCGCAGGTGGACCATCACCGAGTCGCCCGAATCGAGCTCGCCGACGAGGTACTTGCCCCGGCGGCGGGCGGCCAGGAGCGTGGTCCCGGTCAACCCGTCGATCACCGCACGCGCCGACGTACGGCGCACCGTGCGCTCCCGTCCGACCTCGACGTGCTCGAAACGACGACCGACGACGCGTGCCTCGAGCCCGCGGCGGACGGTCTCGACCTCAGGGAGCTCCGGCACCGTCGGGTACTGGGGCGCGGGCCGCGAGCCGGCCGCACGCTTCGCGCGCTGCAGCCTGCTCGGCCTGCTTCTTCGAACGGCCTTCGCCGTCGCCTTCCGGACGGCCGGCGAGCAGCACGGTCGCGTAGAACTTCTTGGCGTGATCGGGGCCCTCTTCACGGATGACGTAGACCGGCGCCGAGTCGTACAGGCGCGCCGCCAGCTCCTGCAGCGCGGTCTTGTGGTCGGCGTGCTCGAGCCGCACCACCGCGCTCTCGATGCGCTCGCCCATCATCCTGGTGATCACCTGGTAGGCGGCGTCGGCGCCGCCGTCGAGGTACACCGCGCCGAGCACCGCTTCGAGGGCGTCGGACAGGATCGACGGCTTCGAGCGACCGCCGGCGGCGGCTTCGCCCTTGCCGAGCAACAGGTGCTCGCCGAGTCCGAAATCGAGGGCCACGTCGGCCAGGGCCGCGGCATTCACCGCGCCCTTGCGGAGGTCGGTGAGCCGACCCTCGGCGAGGTCGGCGTGCGACCGGTAGGCGAGATCGGCGACGACCCAGCCGAGCACGGCGTCGCCGAGGAACTCGAGCCGTTCGTTGCTCTGCGGAGCCCCCGCCGATTCTGCGCACCACGACCGGTGCGACACCGCAGTCGTGAGCAGGGCGCGGTCGGTGAAGTGGTAGCCGAGGCGCTCCTCGAGCGTCGTCAGGTCCGACTCCGACCGAACGCTCACTGCCCCTTCACGCGCTCCCACACGTAGTCGACCGCGTCGCGCACCGTCTTGAGGTCCTCGAGGTCTTCGTCCTCGATCCGGAACCCGACCGTACGCTCACCCAGCTCCTCCTCGATGCCCTCGACCAGTTCGATCAGGGCGAGGGAGTCGGCGTCGAGGTCGTCGGCGAACGACTGGCCCTCGGAGATACCACCCGGCTCGATTTCGAGGATGTCGGCCAGGCGGTCTCGGACGATGCCGAAGATCGTGTCGCGATCGAGTGGGCCTTGCTCGACATGGGTTTCGGCGGGCACGGAGAGCCTCCAGAGAATTCGTGCTGAAATGATGGTAGTTCGTGGCCGCTACGCGCTGATCACAGCACGGAGCGCGCCGACGAGATCGGCCTCGACCATGTCGCGGGCGACCTTGATGGCGTTGGTCATCGCCCGGGCACTCGAGGAGCCGTGGCTGATGATGCACACGCCCTCGACCCCGAGGAGCATGGCCCCGCCGTAGGTCTCCGGATCGAGCGACTCGTAGAGCGGGAGCAGCGCCGGCATCAGGACGTCGGCCGGTTCCCGGTACTCGGGCTTGGCGGTGAACGCCTCGAGGAGTGCCTTGACGACGGTCTTCAGCCCGCCCTCGAGGGTCTTGAGGACGACGTTGCCGGTGAAGCCGTCGGTGACGACGACGTCGACCGCGGTCGACATGATGTCGCGGCCCTCGACGTTGCCGACGAAATCGATGCCCGACGCCGCGCTCAGCAACGGGAACGCCTCCTTGCGGAGGGTGTCGCCCTTGCCCGGCTCCTCGCCGATGGAGAGCAGCCCGACCTTCGGACGGGCGATGCCGAACCGGGTCGCGGCGTACACCGAGCCCATCTGGGCGAACTGCACCAGCCACTCGGCCGACACCTCGGAGTTGGCGCCGGCGTCGAGCAGGACGGTGGGCCGATGCCCCGGAACGGGGATCGGGGTGGCGATCGCCGGCCGGTTCACCCCCTTGATGCGGCCCATGCGCAGCAGTGCCGATGCCATGGTGGCCCCGGTGTTGCCGGCCGACACCATGGCCGACGCCTTGCCGTCGCGAACCGCTTCGGCGGCGCGCACGAGCGTGGAGTCCTTCTTGCGGCGGACGCCGTTGGCCGGATCCTCGTGCATCTCGATGACCTCGGTCGCCGGGATCAGCGCGAGGTCACCACAGCCTTCGAGATCGGGCGGGCCGACGAGCACGACGGGGATGCCCAGGGACGCGGCCGCTTTCGCACCGGCGAGGATCTCGCCCGGTGCCCGGTCGCCGCCCATCGCATCGACGGCGACGGGGAGCATCAGCGGTTCACGATGGGCTGATCAGGCCGGCTTCCTGATGGGGAGCACGGGTTCCACAGCATCGATCAGCCCTCCACGATGGGCTGATCGCGCCGGTTTCCTGCCCGAAAGCACGGGTTCCACAGCATCGATCAGCCGACGTCGACGACGACGCGGTTCTTGTACCAGCCGCAGTGGGGGCAGACCGTGTGCGGCAGCTTGGCGTTGCCACACCGCGGGCACAGGCTGCGAGCCGGGCTGCCGAGCTTCCAAGCGCCGGAGCGACGGCTCCGGGACTTCGACTTGGACTTCTTCTTCTTGGGAACGGCCACGGTGGTCTCCGGTGTCGATCAGGGCGGCTCGGGAACGAGCCGTGCAAGGTTACCGGGCGGACGCCGGATCAGTTCAACTGCTCCCGAAGGGCGTCGAGCGCCGACCAGCGATCGTCGACCTTCGGGGTGGCGCACGAACACGGCTGCTCGTTGCGGTTCGCTCCGCAGGTGGGGCAGATGCCGGCGCAGTCGTCGCGGCACAGCGGCGCCATCGGGAGCTCCAGCATCACCAGCTCGCGGGCCATCGGCGCCAGATCGATCTGGTCGGCGACGATGGGGAACGCCTCGTCGCTCGTGATGTGCTGCTGGTACAGCTCGTCGACCGGCGCGACGGCCACGCCCTCGAGCGGCACGAGGCACCGCCGGCAGGTGTCGTGCCAGGGCGCCTCCACCCGGCCGGTGACCACCACGCCGTCGCTCAGGCTCTCGAGCCGCGCCACGACGACGACCGGAGCATCGGCGGCGACCCGGGCGTCGTCGAGGCCGAGCTCCTCGGCCGTGAGGTCGACCCGCACGTCGCGGTCGGTCGCCGGGCGGCGGAGCAGCTCGGCGACGTTGAAGAGGAGAGGCTTCACCGGCCGAACGCTACCGCTCGCGGCCGCCCTCGTGACCGTCTAGAAACCGGTCTGGTCCTGGTCGAAGAAGGGGTTGTCACTCTCGTCGCCGCGGCCGGCGATGGCGGCGGTCTCCTGGGTACGGCTGACGCCGATCTGGAGGCGGGACCGGCCGGCGCCGACCGTCTTGGTCACCTTGTCGAGGAGGATCTCGAAGCTGGCCAACCGCTGGTCGATGAAGTCCTCGGTCTCGTGGCGGAGGCGACGCGAATCGCTGTCGGCCGCCTCCTTCACCTGTCGGGCCCGCTGTTCGGCGGCCCGGACGACCTCGGTGCGCTGCACCATGCGCTCGGCCTGCACCCGGGCGGCGTCGAGGATCTCGTCGGCCTCCCGGCGGGTCTTGGCGACGAACTCGGCCCGTTCCTTGAGCATCCAGCGGGCCTGACGCAGCTCGTCGGGCAGGCGGTTCACGGCCTCCTCGAGCAACTCGATGATCTCGTCGCGGTTGATCATCGGCGAGGCCGACAGCGGGATCGTGCGGGCCGTGGCGATGATGTCGATGGCCCGGCGGAGCAGGGTCTCGGAGTCGTGGATGGCGCGGTCGTTCGCCCCCGGGCGCTCGTAGCCCCGCGTTCCGCCGCCGCCGAAGGTGGCGTCGTCCTCGAACTCGTCGTCGTAACCGTCGTCGTACGTCATGATCCGTTGCTCCCGGAAGCGACCTTGGTAGCGAGACGCTGGGCAACGGGTGCCGGGACCAAGTGCGCGACCGCCCCACCGTACAACGCGATCTCCCGGATGAAACGGGAGGACACGAACGAGAACGGTGCCGAGGTCGGCAGGAAGACCGTCCGCACGCCGGTCACCGATTGGTTGGTGAGCGCCATCTGCAGCTCGAACTCGAAATCACCCGCCGTGCGCAGGCCCTTGACGATGAAGTCGGCTCCCACGGTCTGCACGGCGTCGATGACGAGCCCGGTGCACGCCTCCACCCGGACGCCGCCGAGGTGCGACGTGCACGCTCGGAGCAGCTCGCACCGCTCCTCGACCGTGAACATCCCGCCCGGCTTGCCGGGGTTGTACATGGCGGCGACCACGACGTCGCCGAAGAGCTCGGCGGCCTGGGTGATGACGTCGAGATGTCCCAGGTGAACGGGGTCGAAGCTGCCGGGGAGGAACGCGGTACCCATCGGACTGCTCACGGTAGTTCGCCGGCGCGCTCGAGGAACGCAACGAAGGTGCGGCCGTACCGCTTCTCGCGCACGGTCGCCCATCCGTCGGGCACGGTCAACGAGCGGCCGGACTCGGCCACGACGAAGTCGCACGGCAGCCGGGTCAGCAGATCGGCCCAGCCCTCGAAGTCGTAGGGCGGGTCGGCGAGCACGAGATCGACGGGGGGCATCGAGGCCGAGTCGACCGCGGCGTCGGCCATCACGACCGTCGACCGGGCGGCGAGCCCCAGCGCCGCGAGGTTGTCGCGCAGCACCTGGAGCGCGCGGCGGTCCCGCTCGACGAACCGGCAGTGGACGGCACCCCGCGACAGCGCTTCGATGCCCATGGCGCCCGTGCCGGCGAACAGGTCGGCGATGCGGGCGCCGTCGAGCCGGTCCTGGCTGGCGAGGGCGTTGAACGTGGCCTCACGGACCCGATCGGTGGTGGGCCGGGTGTCCAGGCCCTCGGGAGACTGGATGCGGCGGCCCCGAAGCTCGCCCGCGACGACACGCATCCGGGCAGACTACGGGCGTGCTCACGCCGGAACCCACCATCGTCTGCGTCGATTGTGGGGGGACCTGCCATCTCCTCACCCCAGCCAGGGAGGACGGAGCGTGGCTCCCGGGCGACATCGTCGCCTACCGCTGCAAGGAGTGCCTCGACCGCTGGGATCTCGTCCTGCCCGACGATCCCGACGACGCCTCCAGCGAGGATCGGCCCGACTGACGCCCCGCAGCGTCGCCTGGCGCGTTCGGCGCGGTCGTTCAGGTCGGCCGGTCGACCAGGTCGGCGTCGTCGGGATGGCGCTCGATGAAGGAACGGACGTACGAACACTGCGGGTCGACCCGCCGTCCGGCAGCGCGGATGTCGTCGAGCGCGAACCGCACGAGGGCGGCGGCGATGCCCTGACCCTGGACCGACGGATCCACCTCGGTGTGCGGGATGGCGACGGTGGAGCCGACGACGACGTAGTCGGCGAGTCCGACCAGCCGGCCGTCGACGGTCACCTCGTACCGGCTCAGCTCGGGAACGTTGCGGATGTCGGTCGTCATGCTCGGCTCCTCGGGCGATCGCCCGGCCGGTGCCGGACGCCGGTCGTCAGTCTGCCCCCTGGGCGGCGGCGAGCACCGTCTGCATCGCCGCGACCGATCGGGCGACGTGGTCCGTCCCGGCGGCGCCGACGGCTCGGGCGTCGCACACCTCGAGCGACCACGGAGCGGTCGACCCGAGCCGGATCGCGGTGGCGACGAAGCCGGCGGCGTCCATCTCGCCCTGACCCGGCGGGACGCGGTTGGTCAGGCAGTCGGTGTAGTAGTCGTCGAGTGCGGGGACGAGCGGTCCGTCGCACATCTGGACGGCCTTGATGTCGCCCGGGCGGAGGTCTTCAAGTGCGACCCGGCCCTCACCGCCCCTCGTGTGGTGCCACAGGTCGAGGCACACGCCACCGTTCGATCGGGCGGCGAGCCGGACGATGTGGAGGACATCGGCGAGGTGACCGACATTCGTGAACGGCAACGGTTCGAGACCGACGATCAGCCCGTGTTCGTCCGCCCGATCGCAGAGCCCGGCGAATCGCTCGGCGGCGTCGTCGGCGGTGCCGTCGAACGGGCCGACCGCCTGCAGGTACCGACACCCGAACCGGTCGGCGAGCTCCCAGGCGAGCCGTTCGAAGCGCGCCGCCTGCTCGGCCCCGGGTCCGCTCGACTGCAGGGCCTTGACCACCTCGATGTCGACGAGCGCGAGGTCGTTGGCGTCGAGCAACTGCTCGAGCCGGTCGAGGGTCAGCCCCAGTCCCATCAGCCGTTCGATCTCGCCGAGGTACAGACCGACCCCGTGCGCGCCGGCGGCGGCGACGGCGGCGAGACGATCCTCCAACGGATGGTCACGGCTCAAGGTGAAGTGGTCGACCACCAGATCTCCGGGCCCGAACGATCGACCGGCACGTTTCTCACTCACCAGTCAATAATGGCAGACATCCCACTCGCGGGCGACCACCGATTCCGGTTCTGCCCGAGAATCTAGACTCCAGCTACAGTAACCCGAGGGGGACGCCGTAGCCGGCGAGCGCCCGTTGCGAAGCCGCCAGCCATCCCAGGAGGACTCCCGTGCCCATCCCTTCAATGCGTTCTTCGCCAACAGGCGAAGCCACTGACGGAGATCGTTCGACGGCGGCGATGAGATGAGTCGGATCGCTACACTCCCGTCGTTCGACGGTCGTCGTGCCTCGGGCGCGATTGCCGAGGCTGCAGTCACACTGCAGGAACCCACCCGACTCGTCGAGCCCGGACCTCGCTCGCTCCCGATCACCGCCGATGCGGGGACTGCTGGCTGATGGCACACACGAAAGCGGTCGTCTTCGACTTCGGGGGCGTCATCATCACCTCCGTCGCCGAGAAGCTCGTGCGCCTCTCGGCTCGCGCCGGAGTTCCCCCGAAGGTGTTCTTCGAGGCGATGATCGGACCTGATCACGTCTCGACGTCCGACCATCCCTGGCACCGGATCGAGCGGGGCGAGATCGCCCAGCGCGACATGCAACGGCTCGTCGAGCCGTTCGCCACGGCTGCCGGTTTCGAGTTGCACGGCGACGAGATGGACGTCATCTTCGAACCGATCTACCGGTTCAACGAGCCCGTGCTCGAGCGCATCCGCACCCTACGAACCGACGGCTATCTGACCGCGCTGCTGACCAACAGCGTCAAGGAGTTCCGGCCGAGGCTGGAGGCGGATCTCGACATCGGGTTGTTCGACGTCTTCGTCGACTCCTCCGAGGTCGGCGTGCGCAAGCCCGAGCCCGAGATCTATGCGCTCACCACCAGCCGCCTCGGCGTCGCGGCCGACGAGATCGTGTACCTCGACGACTTCGAGGGCAACGTGATCGGCGCCCGTGCGGCCGGATGGACGGCGATCCACGTCACCGATCCCGTTCTGGCGCTGGCCGAGCTGGACCTGCTCCTGTCACCCGTCACTGGTATCACCCCGGAGGAATCATGAGCGAGACCACCGCGCCGCGCGTCGTGCCGTCGAACTACCAGGAGCTGCTCGACACCGACACTCGCCCCGTCCCGCCGACGCTCCGGGTCGTGCATCCCGCGATGGACCTGGGTGACGGCGACGTGTCCATCGATCGCTACATCTCACGCGAATGGCACGAGCGGGAGAAGGAACTGCTCTGGAGGAAGGTGTGGCAGTTCGCCTGCCGCGAGGAGGAACTCCCCGCTCCCGGCGACCACGTCGTGTACGACATCGTCGGACTCTCCTTCCTCGTGGTGCGCCAGGACGACGGCTCGATCAAGGCGTTCCCCAACGCCTGTCTCCACCGCGGCCGCATGCTGAAGGATCACGAGGGCTCGTGTTCAGAGCTGCGCTGCCCGTACCACGGCTACACCTGGGCGCTCGACGGCTCGCTGAAGTTCGTCCCGGCCCGGTACGAGTTCCCCCAGGTCGTCGACGACGACTTCCACCTCACCGAACTGCCCGTCGGTCGCTGGAACGGGTTCGTGTTCATCAACCCCGACCCGCACGCGGCGCCGTTCGACGAGTTCATCGCCGATCTCGCCGAGCAGTTCGAGCCGTGGGATCTGTCCACGTCGTTCATCGAGGTGCACATCTCGAAGGTGATCCTCGCCAACTGGAAGGTCACCCAGGAGGCGTTCTGCGAGGCGTACCACGTCGGCGCGACCCACCCGCAGATCATGGCCTACCTCAGCGACACCGCGACTCAGGTCGACGTGTGGCGCAACGCCTCGCGGGCGATCAGCCCGGCCGGCCTGGCGAGCGCGCTGCTTCCCTGGGAGCCGACCGAGGCCGACATGATGCGGTCGATGCTCGACGTCCGCGAGGGCGAGCCCCTGCCGGTCCAGATCCCGGACGGTGGCTCGATGCGGGCCATCGCCGCCGATCTGATCCGTGACCGGTGGCGCCCGATCGTCGGCGAGCGGGTCGAGACGATGTCCGACGCCGAGTTGATGGACAGCCTCGACTACACGCTGTTCCCGAACTTCCATCCGTGGGGTGCGTTCAACCGGATCGTGTACCGCTTCCGGCCGAACGGCGACGACCATCGGACGTCGATCATGGAGGTGTACTACCTCTCGCCGTTCGACGGTGAGCGGCCGCCGCCGGCGACCGTCCACGAGCTCGACGCCGTCACGCCGTGGACCGAGGCCACCGAACTCGGCATGCTCGCCAAGGTCTTCGAACAGGACACGTTCAACATGGCCAAGGTGCAGCGCGGGCTCGAGGCAACCTACAAACCGGGCGTCACCCTCGCCGCATACCAGGAGTCGAAGGTCCGCTGGTTGCACCACCGGCTCGACGAGTACGTGAACGGAGCGTCGTCATGAGACCCGGTGGGCTCTACCACCCGTACTCGCGGGCGTACTACGTCAACGACGGCCACGGCCGGGTCGAGGTCACCACGGTCGACGGTCGACACGGCCTGTTCACCGGCGACGGGCGCTGGCTCGAGGGTGAGCTGCGCGACGCCGACCCCCAGCTGTGCGGTTGGATCGGTGGCATCCGGATCGAGAACCAGCGCCTCCGCAAGGGCGCCCACGAAGTGTGAGGGAACGCGACGATGGCCGCCCGACGGGGCGGCCATCGTCCGTGCTCGGCGGGAAGATCGCCGGACCGAGCCACCGGCGTCTCACACCAGGGACACCACCGTCACCGAGCCGGTCGTGCCGTCGACCGAGATCGTGGCGCCGTCGGGGATCCGCAGGGTCGCGTCGACCACCGAGACCGCGCACGGTACGCCCAGCTCGCGGCAGACGATCGCGGCGTGGCTCGCCACCGCGCCGACGTTGCACACCACGCCGCCGACCGACAAGAACAGTGGCGTCCACGACGGATCGGTCGTGTGCACGACCATGATGTCGGTCGGGTCGAGGTCGCCGGGATCGGCCGGATCGAGCACGACGCGCGCCCGACCCGTGACGATGCCCGGCGCACCGGCGCCGCCCTGCAGCACCTCGCCGACGGCGGCGGAGATCGCGTTCTTGTCGTTGGCCCCGCGCCGCGGCCACTCCGAGATCGGCGGGATCGGCTCGCCGGCGAAGACGATGTACGGCGGGACGAGGTCGTGCAGTTCGAGGAACGTCGCTTCCCGCTCGTCGATGGTCGCCGTGAACGACAAGGGGTTCTCCAAGAACGCGTCGATCTCGGAGTCGAGGAGCATGAAGATGCGCTGCGGGTCGGCGATGACACCCCGCTCGGTCATTCGCCGGCCGAGCTCCATGAAGGCCAACTTGGCCTCGTGGATCTCACGGATGCAGGTGTTCTTGCCCCGCTCACGCAGCGGGAACCACACACCCGCAGCTCGGATCGCGCCGAGCAGCTGGGCCTGGACGTCGGGGTCGCCGGCCGTCGCCTCGGTGAGCTCGGCGGTGAGACGGACGCGCTCGGTCGCGGCCTTCTCGGCGGCGGCGTGGGGCGAGCGCTGGTCGTCCTGGTGACGCAGGCGGTCGATCATCCCGAGCGGGTACGACGGCATCGTCTCCCACGAGTGCGGACGCATGTCCCACTCGTTCGGCCCCCGGTGACCGCACTCGCGGATCAGCTCGTCGAACCCGGCGACCCAGGCCGTCGCGTCGGCCGAACCCGACGCGCGCAGCCGATCGAGGACGTCGTCGACACCGGCGTCGAACGCGGCCGTCAGCTCCGGCGAACCGGCGATCGACCGGGACAGGTCCCACATGCGGAACGAGGCGTCGGCCGACTCGACGTTGCCCACCGCGGCCAGGAGGGCGAGGGCGGCGTCACCGCGCCCGATCGCCTCGCACAACGCGGTGAGCGTGCCCGACACGATGCCGCTCGCGAAGCAGCACAGGCAGTACGGGAACCAGGCGTCAGCGATCATCGGCGCCGCGTCGCGACCACGCTGGACCAGTTCGGCGTCGGAGTACGACGACAGGTCGGGACGGCCGTTGTGGAACTCGCGGGCCCGCTCGGACTCCTCGTCCATCTCGGGATAGCCGTCGGTGGTGAGCACCCACGTGATCTTCTTGAGGATCCGCTCACCGAGATCGGGAGCGTCGTCGTCGGGGTGCGGGACGTACGGCGGAACGCCCGGGTGATCACCGAAGTACGCCCGGTCGGTCATCTCGGCCGAGCCGCCGGGGGTCCGTGCGCCCGAGACGCGCGGCAGCGAGAGCTGGTTGTAGAAGTACCCGCCCCAGTTGCCGAACACCTCGGGACTGTCCTCGCGCAGCTCGCTCCAGCGGCAGGCACCCCAGTCGACGAAGCCCTTGGCGACCCCCGGGATGCAGCCCTGCTTCCATCCGAGCGACCATCCGAGCGGGCTGAACGGGTCGGGTCCGACCTCGTCGGCGTTCGCCCTCGTGTAGTACGGAAAGCGCTGGCTCGGGATGTCGTCGGTGATCCAACGATCGGTCACGGATCTCGTCTCCTTGTCCCCATCGGCGGGTAACTCGATGCAGGGTGCAGTTCTGTATGGGTCAGATGGCGAGGCCCAGGCTGCGAGCCCGAGCCCCCTTGTCGTGGAAATCGGCCTCGAACACCAGGAGGTCGTCGTCGAACCGGAGCGAGCTCATGACCTCGACCTCCCACCGCCGGCCCACCACGTCGGGGCCGTACCACGACGCATCGAGGACCGTCGCGCTCATCACATAGTGCACGACGAGCGAGGTGTCGTTGAACCAGTACTCATCGGGAGCGAGCTGGAGATCGCTCCACTTGTCGAGGGCCCGCCCGAAGAATCCCCGGATCGCCGGCCATCCCTCGAACCGACCCGACGCGACGTCCCAGAGGACGGCGTCGGGGTGCAGGAGATCCTTCGGCGCGTCGGGGTCGCCGCTCGACCACGCGGCGAAGACCGCGTCGGCCAAGTCCTGCCACCGTTGCGCCATTCCAGACCCCATTCCCCGGACCACCGGACACGGAGCCCGGCAGCGACCGAGATCCTATACTGTTCACTCTCTCAAGTAACGGTGCGACGGACCCGGCTCGGGCGGTCGGACCGGGTTCACGCCCGGAAGCCGGGAGGCGGGGTGCACGGGCCCGACAGGTCGGCCGGCCCCCGATAGAGCGACACCATGCGACGGCTGGTGAAGCACCACGCGCCGTCGACGACGGCGTAGGTGTCGTCGTAGTACGCGAGGAGGATGTTCGTCCCCTCGGGACGCCACACGTGCTCCTGCAGGTACCAGCGGCCGGAGGCGGTCTCACCGTCGAACGTCGCCGTGCCGTTGAGGACCGTCTGCACCGCCAGATCGAGGGCGCCGGTCGCCGTCCTCCACAGCTCGACGATCGCGTCGCGGCCTTCGGCGGAGCGCCCGCGTGGGAGCTCCCAGACCGCCTCGGGCGCCCAGGTGGCCGCCCACTTCTGCTCGTTCTGGTGGACGACCGCGTCGGCGTAGCGGTGGACGAGATCACGAATGGCGTCGATCGACATCGGGGTTCCTCAGGTGGTGGTGGTGGTGGACGAAGCGGCGGCCGCGTCGGCCGGCGTCGGGTGGGCGGTGATCGCGACGAGGCGGCGGAGGAAGCTGTGGTGCAACGCGGTGCCGATGATCGCCATGTTGGGCGCCCGATTGACGCCCCGCCGGAACAGGTCGAGGCAGGTGACGTTGGCGCAGGCGCCCTTGAACAGGTTGAAGGCTTCCCAGTACGCCCAGGCCTCGGGCGGGGCGACGACACCGGCGCTCCGCTCGAAGATCGCGTACCACTCGGTCCGCGGCATCGTTCGCGAACCCCGCATGGCGGAGCAGAACGACCAGTCCTCCATCGGGTCACCCAGATGCGAGAACTCGAAGTCGGTGATGGCGGCGATCCGGCCGTCGAGCACGAGCACGTTGCCCGGCCCGGCGTCGCCGTGGACGATGCCGATCCGCCCGGCCGGCGGCGCATGGAGGTCGAGCCATGACGCGCCCTCCTCGAGCAGCGGGTTGGCCGACTCGGCCGCACCTCGGGCGATCTCGAGCCAGTGACGGAGCCGCCGGCGGGTCGCGGCGTGGGGATCGTCGGCCGGAGGCTCGACGAACGGGAGGCCATCGGGCCCACCGGTGGACCAGGCCGAGCGGTGCATGGCGTCGAGCGCGGCGACGAACCGCTCGGCCGTGGGAGCATCCATCGACCGTTCGTCGGTCTGCGGCGTCGACGCCACGTGGTCCATCACGAAGAACGGCTGGCCGAGGACGTCGCCGGTCGGCTCCAGCCAGCGGGGCCGGGCGACCGGCACGCCGGCATCGTGCAACGCCTGCATCACCGCGTACTCGGATGCGCCCGACGTTCCGAACACGCCGCCCTGCTCGACCCGGACGACGAAGCGACCGTGATCGGTCGGGAGCAGGTACATGGCGCGTGAATGGCCGACGCTGATCCGTTGCGGGGCGCCGGCGGCCACCGCCTCTCCGAGCCGCTCCGACAGGTACCGCTCGAGCGCGGCGCGGAGGTCACTCACCGGGCACCCGCCCCCGGAACGCCTCGATGAGCCCGGCCTCGGCCGCGAGATCCTCGTCGAGCGCGTCGACGAGGAGCCGGCGAACGACGTCCCGGCGGGCCAGCAGTGCGGCATCGGCCGAGCCGACCGATCGGGTGAGGACGTCGGTGGCCGCCGCCATCACGGCGGCCTCGTCGGCCCCGGCGGGATCGAGTCCCATCGCCGCGGCGAGAGACGCCCGGCGGGCATCGCTCGGGTCGGCGCCCCGATCGAGCACGTACCGGGCCAGGCCGATCAGTTGGACGACCGTCGCCCGGGCATGGGCGTCGTCGACACACGGGAGAACGGTCGTCGTCAACGACTCGGCGACGCTGGCCCAGATGCTCCGGTCGTCGAGGGTCACGTTCGGCCCCGAAGCGACGCGACGAGCGCGTCCTCGGCGTCGAAGTCCCACGTCGCCCGCCACGTCGGGTCGACGAGCGGCTCGGTCAGCCGGTCCCAGCCCTGGGCGAGGAACCACTCGAACGTGGATCGGTGACCGTCGACGAAACCCTCGCTCGGGGCGACACCGAGTGCGGCGACGGCCGAGATGTCGAGCACGGCGTGGTGCCGGGCGGAGAACAGGTGGCCGAACACCTTCCCGGCGAGCGCCAGGTCGGCGGGCGGCACGAGCACCACGTCGGCCGGCCGGCCGACGATGGCGGCGAGGTCGGTGACATAGCGGAGGCTCGTGACGGCGTCGCCGCTGATGTTGAACACCCGGCCCCTCGCCGCGGGCAACCCGGCGAGCTCCAGCATCGCCGCGCACAGGTCGTCGACGTGACCATACGACGTGGCGACGAGACCTTCGTGCGGCACGAGGATCGGCCGGCCCCGGAGCAGCCGCAGGAACATCGGCGTCTCCATGTCGTAGATGTTGTTCTCCGGCCCGTAGATGGCTGCCGGTCGCACGATCGTGACGGGGAAGCCCGTGGCGGCGTGGCGCTCGAGCATCTGGGCCTCGGCGAGCGCCTTGAACCCGCCGTAGGTCGACGGTCCCTCGGGGTTCGTGGGCAGTCCCTCGTGCCAGGGGAAGACGCCGGCGAGCGACTGGTCGTAGGCCATCACCGAGCTGACGAAGACGTACGAACCCACGCGCCCGTCGAGCAGGTCGAGGAGGCCCGCGATGTCGGAGCCGCCGGCCGCCATCACGAAGCCGGAGACGTCGAACACGACGTCCCACTGGGTGCCGGCCAGCGCGGCGGCCATCGATTCGGGATCGGTGCGATCGGCCACCAGGTGCGCCACCCCGGCCGGGAGCGCGGCAGGGGTCCGGCCACGGTTCAACACGGTGACGTCGTCGCCGCCGGCGGCGAGCATCGCCACGAGCCGGCGGCCCACGAACACCGAGCCGCCGAGTACGAGCGCCTTCATCGCGCGGCGTCCGCTCGGACGGCACTCTCGAAGCCGGGGTACGGGCCGAACACGACGCACTCGAGGTGCCCGGTACCGACATCGGCGGGGTCGTCGAGGTTGGTGCACCGCGCCCACTGCTCGGCGTACGAATCGGGATGCAGGTTCATGATGCCTTTCGGTTCGCCGACCTCGGT
>Ga0209023_10005117_pt1 | contig 14509 bp, 14 predicted proteins | sample LakOneMetagenome_FD_187468 | JGI IMG/M metagenome (GOLD analysis project Ga0209023, IMG submission 187468) | Freshwater and sediment microbial communities from Lake Erie, Canada (SPAdes) (version 2) | ecosystem: Environmental > Aquatic > Freshwater > Lentic | place: Lake Erie, Canada...
GCCTCCGCTTCCACGAGGGCCTGACCCAGCGCGAGATCGGCGCCCGGATCGGGATCTCGCAGATGCAGGTGTCGAGGCTGCTCCAGGCTTCGCTGGAGAAGCTCCTCGCCGCCGTCAGGGGCGGCGAGGAAATCGACGAAACGGGTCTACGAGCTGCGTGAGCCCTGCTTGGGGCGGCGCTTGCGCTTGGGGCCGGTCGAGCCGCCCCCGCCCTGCTTGGCCTTACGGGCTCGAGGCTGCTGATTGCGGTTGCGACCGCCGCCGTGATTGCGGTTGCCGCCGCCGCGATTGTCGCCGCCCCGGTTGCCTCCGCCGCGGTTGCCCCCGTTGCCGCCGGACGGGCTGCCGAGCTCAGCTCCCTTGCGGGTGTCGAACTCCTGGACGAGGCGCAGGTCGGCGGCCATCCGGCGCAGGTCGTGGACCTGATCGCCGAGGATGAACGTCACGGCCTCGCCCGTCGCCCCCGCGCGGCCCGTGCGGCCGGTGCGGTGGGTGTAGGTGTCGGCGTCCTCAGGGGCGTCGAAGTTGATCACGTGGGTGATCTCGGAGACGTCGATGCCGCGGGCGGCGACGTCGGTCGCGATCAGCACCGTGACCTGACCGCGTTCGAAGCGGGCCAGCGCCTTCTGACGCTGGGACTGGGACTTGTCGCCGTGCATGGCGACGGACACGACGTCGCGCTGCGCCAGCTTCTTCACGAGCCGGTCGCAGCCGCGCTTCGTCCGCACGAAGACGAGGGTCCGGCCCCGCTCGTGGGAGTCGAGCTCGTCGATCAGCTCGTCGACCTTCGCGGCCTGACTCGGCGTCTGTACGAAACGGTGGGTGATCGCGGCGCGCTCGACAACGGGAGCGTTGACGTGGCGGCGGGCGTCGCGGGTGTAGGTCGCGGCCAGATCGCCGGCTTCGCCTTCCAGGGTGGCGGAGAAGAAGAGGGTCTGACGATCCCTCGGCACCTGCGCGACGATCCGGTCGACCGCGGGCTTGAAGCCCATGTCGAGCATCCTGTCGGCCTCGTCGAGGACGAGCGTCTGGATGTTCTTCAGGGTCAGGGCGCGGCGCTGGATGAGGTCCTCGAGGCGGCCGGGGGTTGCGACGAGGATGTGAGCCTTGGGAGCCTTGCGGATCTGCGGCTCCATGCCGACGCCGCCGTAGACGACCTCGACCTTGAGCGCGCGGGCACGGGCGATCATCTCGAGCTCGTCGACGATCTGGCGGGCCAGCTCGCGGGTCGGGGCGAGGACGAGGGCGGCCGGACGACGCGCGTCGGCGGCGATCAGGTCGACCAGGGGCACGCCGAAGGCGAGCGTCTTGCCCGAGCCGGTCGGCGACTGGACGAGCACGTCGTTGCCGTCGAGGACGTCCTGGATGACGAGTTGCTGGACGGGGAAGGGACTCTTGATGCCGCGCTTGGCGAGGGCCGTGGCGACGGTATTCGATACGCCGAGATCGGCGAAGGTGGTACTCATTTGCTGCTCCTTGCGAGCGTTGTGATTCGGGGAGATTCGTCGGCCCCGAAAACACCCAGCCGTTTGCTGGAGCAGCGAGAAACTTGAACCTCTCGGGCGCCTGCCAATGAACGTAGGGGCGGCCCGACGGCGGGAACCGTACAGGAAAACCCCTGGAAAGCGAAACGGCCGGCGCGAGTGACCCGCGCCGGCCGTACTCACCTCAGGTGCTTTACGGCGTGAACCCGTTGCTGAAGCAGGGCCCGCCCGCGCAGGTGTCGGTGATGTTGCTCAGGTTGTTCGGCTGCAGGAAGTCGGAGACCATCTGCTGCTCGGCCGGAGTGTTGCGCGGGTAGCTGTGCGGGTCGCTGCCGGAGCGGTTCGGGATGTTCGGGATCGGATCGGTGTCCGTGCCGTTCGGACTCGAGAGCGGTCCACCGTCCCAGTAGACCAGCGCCGAGCCGGTGTACGGGTAGCTGGAGATCGGATCGAGACCGAACCCGTAGTCGACGCCGGGCCAGCGACCGTCGTAGACGACCGGCGAGTGGATCTGGGCGGTGCCCATCGTCCGCGCCATGGTCTCGGCGGTGTAGTTGCTGACCTGATGGTCGCCCACGGCGATGTTCATCAGCAGCTCGTGCGGCGGTGTGTCGGGCAACGGGTTGTCGGTCAGCCGGTGCGCGTAGCCGTTCGTCTCGCCGCGATCCCAGAGCATCTGGACCATCGAGAGGACCAGCTGCTGGGTGAGCTCGTCCGGGTAGGCCGGATCGAGGAACGAGGCGTAGGTGTCGAAGTCGACCGAGCGGTTGAGCAGGACCGAGTAGTTCATCCCGCCGACGCCGAGCGACGAGCGCGTGACGTCCGGGGACAGGGCCGTCCAGGCACCGCCGAAGATGGCCCCCTGGCTGTTGCCGTTGTAGTAGAGGCGCGACGTGTCGATCACCGGATCGTTGTCGGTGTTGACGCCGTCATCTCCGTCAACCGTGAAGGCCTCGTCGGTGACGAAGCCGTCGTTGTTGTTGAGCAGACGCCCGAGGTAGAGGCCGTTGATGAGCCCCTGCTGAAGGCGATCCGCCAGCTGCGGGAACTTGCCCATGTCCAGAAGGATCCCGATCGTGTTCGGCACGTCGGTTTCGGCCATACCGATCTCGTCGGTGGCGCAATCCATGATGTTGTGACCCTGGCCGAGCGCCTTCTGCGGACCCGAGGTCGCCTCGCCGGCATCGCCGAGCAGGCCGTGTCCGTAGACGGTCGGGCGCGCGGGCGAGGAAAGCGCCGCGTACGGGATCATGCAGGTGAAGTTGGCCGTCCAGGTGCCGTTCTGCTGCGGGACCCCGTTCGAGTCCAGGTTGAGGCGGGCGCCGGGTGCGCATGGACCCAGATCAGGCGTGTCGTCCGGATCGGTCATGTAGCAGGGCACCTGGAACGTGCCCTCGACCTTGCGGGCCATGTTCGTGTCCTGCGGAAGCGGTCCACCGCTCGTCTGCTGGTAGTTGGTCACTCCCGTCACGGTGAAGTTCGGCGCGTCGCCCTGGACGACGCCGTCGCCGAGGTTGGTGTCGCCGAGGTCGGAGAACGCCTGATTCCTCATCGACAGCGTGTACTGGGAGAGGTTGGCGTCCGAGTTGACCGTGAAGTCCCAGGCGAGGTACAGGTCGGAGCGCTTGATGTCAGCGTCCTTGAGCGTGTTGAAGATGCTGTCGAAGCGATCGCGCTGGTCGTTGATCTCCGGATCGCTGGACGGCAGGTCGTCGCGGTAGTAGCGGAAGCCGGCCGGAGCCGACAGCGTGTTGCCGTCCGCGTCCTTGAGGTTGCGCATCGCGACGATGTAGCGGTGGCCGGAGGCGAAGTTGACCGCCGGGTGGATCAGCGCGGCTGCTTCGGCCGCGGTATCCGTGTTGGAGTCGATCTCGACCCAGATCGGCCAACGCTCGCCGGTCGTCGTGTCGATCACGACCACGGGTGCGTCCGCGTCCGTGTACTTACCGAGATCGCTGAGCGGGACGGCTCCGGTGTTCGCCGCCGCCTCCTGGGTGTCGAACCCGGGAGCCTTGACCACGATCGACTGCCCCGGGCTGAAGCCCTCTGCCTCGTTGTACGGAGCGGCGTCCATGTGCTGGTCGAGGTTGTTGGCCGGCGTCGCGGACGTCTGCAGGTTGACCCTGCGACCCGTGCTCGAGGTGGGGTCGTTGACCGTGTAGAAGTCGTCGGGGAACGGCAGCAGGCACTGGCCCTCGCTCTGGTCGCCGATGAAGTCGCACTGATCGGCCTCTTGGAGATTGACGTCGCCCGGCTTGCAGTCCGCCGTGTCGCGCGTCAGAGCGAACTTGGCGGTCGTGCCGCCGATCACGACCTTGATCGTCCGGGCCTGGCAGGTCGCGACCTCGGACTTGCCTCCCCCGGAGAGCTTCAGCGAGACGTTCGCCTTGCCCTTCTTGTTGAGCTTGATCTTCTTCGGCTTGGCGAGCGAGTCGTAGGCGGGATCGTCGAAGGTGCTGGACTGGATCTCGACGGTCAGCTTCTTGGCCTTCTTGCCCTTCTTGGCCTTCTTGCCCTTGATCTGAACGGGGATGCCGCTCTTGAGGATGTCCTTCTGGCTCTTGCTCTTGACCTTGATCGACACCTTCTTCGCGGAGGCGGAGCGTCCGTCGTTCGCGAGTGCCGATGAGGCAAAGGTGGCGCACAGCGCTACGGCAAGCAGGGCTGCGATCAGCCGGGACATCGTCTTCAACGTGGTCTCTCCTCCAGTTGGGTGCGGTCGCAGCAGGCCCCGATCCCGTGCGCGGCGGCCACGATACCACCGGCGACATGAGTGCGTGTCGGTTCTCTCGACCCTTCGCGCATAGGCTTGGCCGACCCGATGCCCGCCTCCTGGACCAACTTCGCCGGGGATCAGAGCTGCGAACCGGCGGTCTTCGCTCGGCCCGCCGACCGGCGGTCGGTGGCGGGAGCGATCGCCCGTGCCCGCGAGGCCAGGCAGGTCGTCAGGGTCGCCGGTTCCGGGCACTCGTTCACCGACGCTGTGCTGACCGACGGCACGCTCCTGTCACTCGACCGTATGAATCGGATCCTCGACATCGACCGCGAGACCGGGCTCGTCCGGGTCGAGGCCGGGATCAGCCTGGGAGCGCTCAGCGACGCCCTCTGGGACGAGGGGCTGGCGTTCGCCAACCTCGGGGACATCGACGTCCAGTCGCTCGCCGGCGCCGCGGCGACCGGCACGCACGGGACCGGAATCGAGCTCGGAAACATCTCGACCGGATTGCATTCGATCGAGCTGACCCTCGCCGACGGGAGCGCCCTCGAGGTCAGCGCGGCGAGCGACCCGGACGCCTGGCGGGCGGCGAGGGTGGCGATCGGCTCGCTCGGCGTCATCACCGAGGCGACCCTTCAGGCCGTGCCGGCGTTCACGCTCGAGTCCGTCGAGGAGACGGCGCCGATCGAGCGCACCCTCGACGACCTGGACGATCTCGTCGCCGGCAACGACCACTTCGGCTTCTTCACGTTCCCGCACAGCGACCTGGCGATGACGAAGGCCTGCAACCGGATCGACACGGTGCCTCGCCCGCGGCCCCGGCCGCTCGAATGGTTCGACGACGTCGTCATGACCAACTACGCGTACTGGGGGATCTGCATTCTCGGCCGGGCGCGGCCGAAGCTCATCCCGCGCCTCAACCGCCTCTGCTCGGAGCTCTCCGGATCGCGCCGGGTCCGCGACCGCTCATACAGGGTCTTCCGCACCCCACGCCGGGTCCCGATCACCGAGATGGAGTACGCAATCCCGCGGGAGCGTGCCGCGGAAGCGGTCCGCGCGGTTCGCGAGATCGCCGCCTCGGACCGTTACGACGTGCCGGTGCCGATCGAGGTCCGCTTCGTCGCCGCCGACGACGCCTATCTGAGCCCCGCGAACGGGCGGGAGAGCTGTTACATCGCCGTTCACCAGTTCAGCGGGCTCGACTGGGGCGCCTACTTCGGCGAGGTCGAAGCGCTGCTCACAGCCATGGGCGGCCGACCTCACTGGGGGAAGCGCCACTCGCAGACGGCCGCCACACTCCGGCCCATGTATCCGGAGTGGGAATCGTTCGCGACCGTCCGTCGACGGCTCGACCCGGACGGGACCTTCGCCAACGCCTACGTCGATCGCGCCCTCGGAGCCGCCGCGTGAGCGACGGTGACGAAACGCCGCTGCTCCACCGACGCGAGCCGGAGCTCAAGGGAACCCTCCCCCACCTGCCGCTGTCGGATCGCCCGACGCCGGTCCGGGAGATGACCGCTCTCGCCGAGGCGAGCGGATGCCGCGCCCAGGTGTGGGTCAAGGACGACGGCGCCTACGGAAACGGCGGCTGGGGCGGCAACAAGGTGCGCAAGCTCGAGTGGATCCTGCCCGAGGCGAAGCGCCGCGGGGCGAAGAAGCTGATGACGGTCGGCGGGCTGGGTACGAACTGGGGCCTGGCGGCGTCCCTGTACGGGCGCGATCAGGGCCTGGAGACGGTGCTCGCCCTGATCGACCAACCCGTCGACGAGCACGTCGTAGCCCAACAGGAGCGGCTGCGGGCCTCGGGCGCCGTCATCCACCGGACGCACACGAAGGCCAGGACGATCGCCCTCGCGCCGGCCCTCTACCTCCGCCACTTCAGCGGTCTCACGGCGCCCTACTTCCTACCGGCAGGCGGCTCCTCGCCGATCGGCGCCCTCGGCTACGTCGAGGGAGCGCTCGAGATCGCCGACCAGGTCGCCGCCGGTGACCTACCCGAGCCCTCGCACGTGGTGGTCGCCGTCGGCTCCGGGGGCACGGCGGCGGGGCTCGCCGTCGGCCTGCGGATCGCCGGTCTGCGCACGAAGGTGCTCGGCATCGTCGTCAACGACTCCCTCCCGCTCGACGCAAAGGCGCTGACCCGGCTCGCCGGCCGGACCGAGGATCTCCTGCGCGAGCGCGGGGCGCGTCTCCCGGCGGCCGGGGCCGGCGGCGGCGCCGGTCCGGCGATCGAGACCTCCGAGGAGTGGCTCGGCCACGGTTACGGGCATCCGACCGCAGCCTCAGAGGAGGCCCGCCGGCGCTGCGAGGAGTCCGAGGGCATGGCGCTCGACCCCGTCTACACGGCGAAGGCGATGTCGGGCCTGCTCGCCATCGACGCCGCGGGCGGCTTCGGCGACGGTCCGGTCCTGTTCGTCCAGACGGACGGCCCGAGGGACCCGGCGGTCAGCTGAGCCCGCTACGCGCCAGGAAGTCGAGTTGGTCGGCGGCGATCCGATCGACGGCTTCGGGGGCGAAGGGCTCGAAGTGGTCGTAGGGGTAGCGGCGCAGCTCCCCTCCCGCCCGCTCCGCCAGCTTCTCGACCGCGGCTGCGTCGACGGTTATGTCGCGCTCCCCCAGCGCGACGAAGGTCGGACAGCCGATGCGCTTGGCCCAGCGGACCGGCCTGAACGTCCCGACGACGGTGAAGACCCCGGGCGAGATCTCGTTTCGCCAGGGCGAGCCCTCCTCCACGCAACTCGCGAAGCCGTCGGCCTCCCCTTCGAAGGTCATCGCGGCGTGCTCGCCGGGCTGGGCGGTCACCGGGATCAGGTTGTGCCTGCCGGCGACATCCGCCACGGCCCTCGGCAGCACCCACGCAGAGAGCGGCGGAGGCGTCTTCAGGACCCGCTTGAGCCCGTCGGCGAACGGGCAGAGCAGGAGCAGCGCGGCGACGTCGTCCCGCTCCGACGCGATCCGGGTGGCGTGGGCGCCGGCGAAGGAATAGCCCCACGCGATCACCCCGTTCTCGGCACCTTTCCGTTCCCGGGCGAAGGCGAAGGCGTTGCGCCAGTCCTCCTGCTGTTTGGCGATCCGGAACTGCTGGCGAGGCTCGCCGCCTGAGTCGCCGAGGAAGCGATGGTCGAATAGCAGCACGCAGTATCCGGCCTCGGCGAACCGCTCCGCGTACCGCTCCAGGCCGTCGTGGCGGGTGAGGCTGAAGCCGTGCGCCATGACGACGGTACGGCCGTTGCCCTCCGCCTCGGGCGAATACCACCAGGCCGCACAGCGATCGCCGCCGGAGGTGAACCAGACATCCTCCCTAGGCATCCGGGCGCAAACGACCTTCCGGCGTCAGCGCCGCCACGGCGCGCGGATCGGCGGACTCCGTCTCCTCCAGCTCCGTGTATTCGGGGTAGGTGGGCCGACGGCCGAGCGCTCGCCCGAGGGCCGCCATCGGCGGGATCATCAACTTCTGGACGAGCGGCGGCGGAGTGGTGAACCTGACCACCTCGCCGTACTCGTGTCCGATCACAGCAAGCTGCAGCGGGTCCGGGAGCCCCTCGTCGTCGACCTTGCCGTCCCTCGCGAGGCCGAAGATGGTCGACACCATCTCGAGGAACCTGTCGCCCGGATCCACTTCGACGAGAACCTGCGCCTCCTCATCCCCGACCTGCCACCAGTCGTGGACCGTCTCCGGTGCCACCGTGGCGCTCTCGCCGGCGGACAGGACCATCTCCTTCCCGTCGATCAGAAAACCGACCTGGCCCTCCAGCACGAGGAAGCGTTCCGTCAGCGTCGGGTGGGAATGGGGCGCGGCCACCCTGCCGCCCGGACTGACGAAGAGGTGGGTGACCAGCACCCGCTCGGGATGCTCCCGCGGGTCGGTCAGAAGGACGGCGCGCTCACCCGTGGCGGGGTTGGACGAGACCAGACACTCCCTCGACATGCGCGCATCCTAAGCAAGGAATCGCCTCAGGTGAGAATCATGCAGGTGGACGTGCCGGTGGCGTAGATCTTCTCGCCCGCCGGGTCGGTGATCCTCGCCTCGACCGTCGCCTGCCGGCGGCCACGGTGGACGACGTCGCCGTGCGCATGGACGACCGGGAGGTCGCGGGTGATCGGCCGGAGGAACTTCACCTCGAGGCCGAGCGACGTGTAAGCCTCGCCGGCCGCGAGGGTCGAGTGGACCGCGCAGCCCATCGCCGAGTCGAGCAGCGTCGATGCGTAGCCGCCGTGGACGACGCCGATCGGGTTGTAGTGCTCCTCGCCCGGCCGGCCCTCGAACACGACCTGGCCGGGGTTGACCTCGATTGGCTGCATGCGCATGACGACCGCGATCGGAGGCGGCGGCATCTCGCCGGCCGACAGGGCCCGCATGTAGTCGAGGCCGGCCATCGCGGCTCCGGCCGCGGCGACCGGCACCGGGTCCTGCCAGGTCAGCGTCCGGGTCCGGGTCGAGTCAGGCGAGAGCTCCGCGTGCGCGGCCGCCGCATCGATCGAGGAGGAGTTGCTCAACGCCCAGCCCTCCGCTCCCCACCGCCGATTTGGGAGCCGCGGCCGTACATGAGGTCGGCCATGATCTCCCGGTTCGTGATCGAGAAGAGCTGCTCGGACCTCGCCGTACCGCCGGGGCGACGCGTTCTGCGGACCTTGTTGCCGTTGTCGGTGGGCCTCATATCGGCCTCCTCCCCCGCCGCTCGGGCGGAAATGAGTTGCTTGACGAAACCGATGGTAGCCGAAATCGCGCCACCGAGTTGCTTGATGCAACCAAGTGTGCCAACATCACGTTCGATGCTCAATCGCGAGTACGACCAGGTCTGTTCCCTCGCCCGCTCCCTCGAGATCCTCGGCGAGCGCTGGACGCTGCTGGTGATCCGGGACGTCTTCTACGGCAAGCGCCGTTTCGACGCCATCCAGGAGGACCTCGGGGTCGCCCGGAACGTCCTCTCCAGCAGGCTGGCCCGCCTCGTCGACGAGGGGATCCTCGAGAAGCGCGCCTACCAGGAGCGCCCGGTCCGCTACGAGTACTTCCTGACCGAGAAGGGCATCGATCTCTGGCCCACGATGATCACGCTGATGCACTGGGGCGACCGGTACGTGGCCGATCACGGACCTCCCGTCGTCATCCACCACAAGGAGTGCGACGGCGAGGTGGACGATCGCGGCTATTGCGGCAGATGCGGCGAGCGTCTCACTGCTCGCGACGCCTATGCGCAGTACGGGCCCGGAGCCGCAGGTCGCGGCCCGGTCGGCCGGGCCGTCACGGCAGCGGGCTGACCGCAGCGAGCGGCCGGCGCGCTACTTGCCGCCGCCGTTGCCCTGGATGCCCGGCGCGTACTGGTTGTCGGGATAGCCGTCGCCGTTGGCGTCGGTCCCGGCCGGCGGGGCGGTCGTCGACGCGCCGGCGTCGGGCGTCGTCGGGGTGGTGGAAGTCGAGTAGTCGGAGGACGACGCGGCCGTGCTGCTCGAGTAGCTCGAGAGGTTCGCGGGATCCTTCGGCTGGGGGTAGTCGCGGCAACCCTTCGTAGCAGCGACCTCCATATAGCTCTGCCAGACGGGCGCCGACAGCGTTGCGCCGTAACCGGGCAGCGGCGTCCGGGCGTCGGGATTGCCCGTCCAGACGGCGGTCGAGACGTCGGGCGTGTACCCGACGAACCACGCGTCCGACTGCTCCTCGGTGGTTCCCGTCTTGCCGGAGGCGATACAACCGGGCAGGTCGTAGCCCGCGGCGGTACCGAAGTCGAGCGTCCCTTCCATGACCTTGGCGACGGTGTAGGCGACGCCGTCGCTGATCACGCGGGTGCCCTCCGGATCCGGCGGCTGGTCGACGTCGCCATTCGGGAAGACGACCTTGCGAATCGCGGTCGGATCGTGATGGACGCCGCCGTTGGCGAGGGTCGCGTAGGCGTTCGACATCTCGAGCACCGTGCAGCAGGTCTCGGTACCACCGAGCGCCTCGGCGTAGTAGCCGTTCAGGTGAGAGGTGATCCCCAGCTTGTGCGCCATGTCGTCGAAGTTCTCGGGACCGACGTCGATGCCGAGCTGAGCGAAGACCGAGTTGATCGAGTTGGCCGTGGCCTGAGCTAGGGTCATCGAGCCGCCGCCGCCCTCACCGCTGACCTGCCACGGGGTGGTCGTGCCCGGGGGCGACAGGGTGATCGACGCCGGCGCCGGATAGGTGGTCGTGTTCGGGTCCATCCCCTGGTCGACCGCCGTCGTCAGGACGAACGGCTTGAAGGAGGAGCCGGGCTGACGCTCGCCGTCGGCGGCGAGGTTGAACTGGCTCGTGTCATACGACTGCGACGACGCCATCGCGAGTATGGCCCCGGTGTTGGTGTCGGTCGAGACGAGTGCTCGAGCCGCCCCGGCGACGTAGGGAGCGTTGTCGATCGCCTGCTCAGCCGCGGCCTGATCGGTCGGGTTGAGCGTCGTGTAGACCTTGAGCCCGCCCTGGCGCACGGTCTTCAGCCCGTACTTCTCGATCAGCTCGTTCTGGACGAAGTCGAAGAAGAACTGCTGGGTGCGGGTCTCGTACTTGGTGCCGCGCTCGAGGCCGAGTCCCTCCTTCTTGACCGATTCGGCCTTCGCCGGCGTGATGTAGCCCTGGTCGGCCATCGCGTCGAGGACCTCGTTGCGGCGGTTGATCGCGTCGTTGGGATTCGTGAAGGGGTTGTACTCGGAGGGGGCCTGCGGGAGTCCGGAGAGGAGCGCCGCTTCCCGCAGTCCGAGGTCCTGGACGTCCTTGTCGAAGAACACCTCTGCTGCGGCCTGGACGCCCACGGCGGACCGGCCGTCGGTCGTGCCGTAGGTGGCGGTGTTGAGGTACTCGTCGAGGATCTGGTCCTTCGAGTGCTCGTCCTCGTACTGCTGCGCCATCTTGGCTTCCTGGATCTTGCGCTGGATGTCGTCCTTGGGGTTGTCGATGTAGAGGTTGCGGACGAGCTGCTGGGTGATCGTGGAAGCGCCCTGGCGGACCTCGCCGGCCTCGGCGTTGGCGAAGGCGGCGCGGATGATCGCGCTGTAGTCGACCCCGCCGTGCTCGTAGAAGTTCGCGTCCTCGATCGCGATCGTTCCCTCCTGGAGATCCTTGGGGATCTTCTTGAGCTTGACCGGCTCGCGGAGGATGTCGGACTGGACGTAGCCGAGGCTGTTGCCGTCGGCGTCGAAGATCTGCGAGTTGGCGCCGTCGCTGGCGGGCTTCAGGGTGTCGATGTCGGGCGCGTCGGCGGCGACGTTCAGGACCCAGAGCCCCAGGCCGCCGATCGCGAGCGCGACGACGCTGAGCACGCCGACGAGGACGGCGAACACCTTCTTGCCGGCCGACCCCTTCTTGGCCTGCCTTCTATGTCTTGAGCGCTGCGACATCCTGGAAACCCAAAAGGTTAACGACCGCCCCCCACGGCCAGATCACTTCGCCACCGTGTTTAGGCGCCGGCTTGCAACGAGGAGGGATCGAGCAGCCCAGAGGGCTGCGAGTCGCGCAGTTACCTAACCGCAGACGGGCCAGTGGCCCGCGCCGTCGCGGTGCTTCAGCTTGACGGCCACGACAGCCTGCGTGGTGTACGGGTAGTCGATCGGATCGCCGCCCGGCGATTTCGGAGAGGTGCGCCAAGTCGCCTTCATGAACTGGAAGGCGCCGCGGTAGCGACCGCCGCCGCCGATGGCCTTGGGGTCGCCCCCGGACTCGCACCTGGCGGTCTTCTTGGCCCAGCGCTTGTCGCGGGTGGAAGTCCGGTCCCAGAGTCGGTCGTACTTGGCTTGGCTGCTGCGGCTGCCGGAGGAATCGCTTCCACCGCCACCGCCGCCCGTGCCGATGCCTCCCGACGCCTGCGCCGAGCCGGCGCCGAGGACGAAGGAGATCGCGGCAATGGCGATTCCGAGTGCGATCAACAGCCCGGGTTTCGGGCGCATGGAAATACGTGAGGTGTTCATGCTCATCAGCTCTTTCTGTTGCTTGCGGGGTTAGCTGACGGGCTCGCGCCAAAGAGCAGGCGCTACGTGACAAGTAGCCATGATTCGCCCCAACTTGTGGGTCCCCCGCTTTCCCGGCCGGTTATGTGGACCGGGATCTTCAGCGGACGGCCGGTACGTTAGCAAACCGTTAGCGAAGAGTTATGGACACCCCGAGGAACCCCTGTCCCGATCGCCGCGAACTTGGTACCCTGAACTCAGCCGCCGCGGTCTCCACGGCCGGAGAGCGGTCCTCAAAAGCAAGCAGCTTTAGGTCACGCCGGGATCCAGGGGCGAAGAGCCACTCCCCCAAACGACCTGCAGAGATGCGTCAAGCCCATCGGAGGCTCGATGCGTCAAGACCAAGATTCCCACGACCCCGCCGCCCGCGGACGCTCAGACGTGCTGCGCGACCGGCGGGACCGCATCCTCATCGAAGAGTTCGCACGGACGCGCGATCCGGCGAAGCGCGCCGAGGTGATCGAGCGGTTCGTTCCCCTCGCCAAATCCCTCGCCGGCCGCTACCGCTCGGCACGGGAGCCGTTCGACGACCTGCTCCAGGTCGCCTACGAGGGGCTGATCAAGGCCGTGGACCGATTCGAGCCGGATCGCGGCGTCAGCTTCTCGAGCTACGCGACCCCGGTGATCCTCGGCACCCTCAAGCACCACTTCCGCGACAACACCCGGTCGATCCGGATCCCGCGCAGCCTTCAGGAGGAGATCGCGAAGGTCAACTCGATCGTCTCCGACTTCCGCGGGGAACACGGTCGCGAGCCCACTGTCGAGGACGTAGCCCGGCTGTCCGGGCACGACCAGCTCCGGGTCCTCGAGGCGATGGAGGCCGACTCGACCCGCACGCCCATGTCCCTCGACCGCCCGGCCGCCACGGCCGCGGACGAGGAAGGACAGACGATCGCCGAGACGATCCCGAGCATCGACCTCGGCTACGAGGCCGCCGAGGCCCAGCTGGCCGGCGAGCGTGTCGAGCTCGACGATCGCGAACGCCAGGCCCTCCTCCTCCGATTCGAGGAGGGACTGACCCAGAGGCAGATCGGAGAGCGGATCGGCGTCTCCCAGATGCAGGTGTCGAGGCTGCTGCGACGTTCACTCGCCAAGCTGCTCGACGCGGTGCGCGGCGAGGTCGACGAAAGCGGTGCAGAGAAGGCGGCCTGACCCGTAGGATCACCGGTGGAATGGCAGAGTCGCCGCCGGAGAGCGAACATCGCAAGCGTCGTGAGATATCCCGCGGGATGGTCGGCCTGTTCAAGGAATACGTGGGTCGAGGACCGACCCATGCCTGGACTCACATCAACGACGGCGTCGTCGTCGTGCTCCTCCGCGACACCCTGACCGTCGCCGAGAAGACGCTCGCCGAGGACGACCGGGCCGCGCTCGTCCGCGAGGTTCGCAGGGGCTTCCAGGGGGCGATGCGCGAAGCGGCCTGCACGCTGATCCAGGAACAGACCGGCTGCAAGGTCTCCGCGTTCCTCAGCGACAATTCGGTCTTCCCCGACTACGCCGTCGAGGTGTTCGTGCTCGACCGCCCGCTCAACGACGACGAGGACGCAAACGACGTCTACCCGCTGCCCGACGGCCTCGCATCGGGTTAGGCTGGCGCCTTGCCGACGACTCGCGCCAAGCGCCTCAGCCCCGATGCCCGGCGCGATCAGCTGATCGACGCGACCATCGAGGTCGTCGCGGAACGCGGCTACAGCGGTCTCACCCTCGAGGAGGTCGCCGACCGCTCCGGGGTCACGCGGACGCTCATCTACCACTACTTCCCGCGCGGCCTCCAGGACCTGTTCATCGCCGCGGTCGGCCGAGCGGGTGCCGAGCTGACCGAGGGCTGGATGATCGATCCCGGCACGCCGATCGAGGAACGGTTGGCGGCGAACTTCTCCCGGTTCTTCGAGCACGCGCTGACGCCGAGCTCGATCTGGCTCGTGCACCGGCAGGCGAGCGTCGCCGGTGATCCGGAGATCGACGCCCTCTCCGCGCACTACCGCGCTTTCGTCATCGCGGCCGTCTCCCTGAACCACTTCGGCACCGAGGATCCTTCGCCGGCGGTGCGGGCCGGCCTCGGCGCCTACATCGACTTCGCCGAGAGCGCCCTCGACGGCTGGCGCGAGAACGATCTCGATCCCGAGAAGCTCTACCCGATGCTCGCGGGATCGCTCCTCACCGTCGTCGACTCGCTCCGGTCAATCAACGGGGCCTGACCGCCGGCACGAGCCGCTCGCTGATCAGGGGGGCTCCCGGTCGCATCGCGTCGACGACGTCGAAGACGGCCGGCAGCTCTTCGATCTCGACTTCGATCAGATCCAGAGCTTCTTCGGCGGTATCGCGGTCAACCGCCGCCACCGCGGCAACGGGGTCG
>Ga0209023_10005118_pt1 | contig 14508 bp, 12 predicted proteins | sample LakOneMetagenome_FD_187468 | JGI IMG/M metagenome (GOLD analysis project Ga0209023, IMG submission 187468) | Freshwater and sediment microbial communities from Lake Erie, Canada (SPAdes) (version 2) | ecosystem: Environmental > Aquatic > Freshwater > Lentic | place: Lake Erie, Canada...
GATTTCTCGGTGAATGCAGAAAATTGTTTGCGTGACAGTACTTCTTTCATCAGCAATGCTACCGGCAGCGGAAGTGTGATAACAGAATGGCATTGGGATTTTGGTGACGGGAATTTTTCAACGCTGCAGAACCCAAAACATGTGTATGCCGCTGTTGGTATAAAAACGGTCAAACACTGGGTTGTAACAAACAAAGGTTGTTACAGCGATACCACCACACATACGGTTCTTATTAACCCGTTGCCAACTGCTGCGTTTAATTTCAGTGCACCTTCCTGCGAAACAAAACTGATCAGTTTTACAGATGGATCAACAGCAAATGCCGGCGTTCTCACAAACTGGTATTGGGATTTTGACGATCCATCCAGCGGCACTGCCAATAATACGTCCACTTTACAAAACCCAACCCATACTTTTGCAAATGCAGGAACTTATAATGTTAAGCTGGCCGCTACTTCCAGTAAGGGATGTATCAGCGATACGGCTGTAAAGCAGGTGGTCATTAATCCGCAACCCATACCCGGGTTTATTTCTCCCGAAGTTTGTTTGAGCGATGCGTATGCACAATTCATAGATACTTCTCATATCGCCACCGGGTCAATAACAAGCTGGCTCTGGAATTTCGGCGACCCTGCTTCGGGGCCTTTAAATACATCTACGTTACAGAATCCCCAGCATCGGTACAATGCAATTGGTTTTTATACCGCAACACTTACTGTTACAAGCGACAGTGTTTGTACAGCAACCGTATCACAAACCTTTACAGTGAACGGGGATATACCGGTCGCTAATTTCAATCCGCTCAATCCTGCAAACTTATGTGCCAATGATTCGGTAGCCATACAGGATGCATCAACGGTAAACTTTGGTAACATCACAAAGGTGGAGATATACTGGGATAATGTGGGCGCTCCGCTGGTATTCCAAACGGAGAACAATCCGTATCCCGGCGAAATAATCCGCCACCTGTATCCTAATTTCCAGACACCGCCAACAAAATTATTTGATATCCGGTACCGGGCATATTCCGGTGCTACCTGTGTGAATGATAAAATAAAAACGATCGTGGTGAATGCGGCACCCAAAGTTCAGTTCAATGCAATTCCGTCAATATGCCTGGATGCACTGCCTTATCAAATTACGCAGGCAAGCGAGGTGGGTGGTGTGCCGGGAACATTTGTATTTACCGGACCGGGGGTTAGCCCCGGCGGAATTTTTAATCCTGCCCTTGCTGGTCCGGGTACACATACCATTCTCTATACATTCACATCAGCAACCGGCGGCTGTGTTGATACGGCATCCCAAACCATCACTGTTTGGCAACCTCCCATAGCCAATTTTGGATTCACTGCTCCCGATTGCGAAAGAGTAGCGATCACATTCTCCGATTCATCGCAGAATGCCGTAGGTACATTAACCACCTGGACCTGGGATTTTGGCGACGGCACACCGGTACAGGTTCGAAATAACAATTTGCCTTTTACGCATACGTTCAGCAACTATGGAATATTTAATGTAACACTTAAAGTAACTACCAGCAATGGTTGTATAAGTACCGTCAAACTAAAACCGGTTAACGTAAAACCACAGCCGCAGCCAAACTTTACCATACCGGCTGGTGTATGCCTGCCCGATGCAGTGGTTATTTTCAATAATACATCAACCATTGCTGATGGTACAGAAAATGCATTCACCTACTTATGGGATCTTGGGGATCCGGCAAGCGGGCCTCTCAACAACAGCTCGGTCGCAAAAAATCCAACACATACATACATAACTACCGGGCCTTTCAATGTGAAGCTGCAGGTAACCAGCGGTGCAGGCTGTGTGCACGATACTACGATCTTATTGAATACGGTTCATCCGCAACCCAGGGCCGACTTCACAACCAATAAGCCCGGTATTTGTATTGGCGATGTGGTTACATTCACAGACCAAAGCAATGGAATGGACGGAACCGTTGATCAATGGAACTGGAACTTCGGCGACGGAATAACCGCAACAGGATCATCCGTTGTTACGCATACTTATACGGATACCATCACGTATGCTGTAAGTCTTTATATCATCAATACCAATGGATGCAGCAGCGATACGATGATAAAACCATTCACGGTATTTCCATATCCATTGGCTAATGCCGGGCCCGACCGCTATGTGCTGGAACTGGGTTCTATTACCATACTGGCAACGGCATCCGGAAATGACCTGCAGTGTCTGTGGACACCAAATATCTATCTCAACAACAACACGATCCTTACACCAAAAGCAAGCAACCTACGGGATGATGTTACCTATACACTTGCCGTAACAGCCCGGGGAGGTTGTGTAACCAAAGATGATGTGTTTGTGAAATTATTAAGGGCACCGAAAATACCCAACACGTTTACACCGAATAATGATGGCATCAACGATGTATGGACGATCGAGTATCTTGACACCTATCCCAATAACAGGGTGCAGGTATTTACCCGTGCAGGGCAATTGGTTTTTGAAAGCAGGGGATATACTAAACCATGGGACGGAACCATGAACGGAAAGCCGCTGCCATTTGATACATACTATTACATCATTGAACCTAATAACGGACGCAGCCCCATCACGGGTTATGTCACCATCATAAAATAATTGAAGTTTGTTTTTCATGGCTATACTTTAAGTCCCGCCGGTTCTCCGGGGGGGCTGTTTTTTTAGTAGTTTTGGGAATGCAAAAGATCATCTTTACAGAAGAATACTGCAAACCGGAGAACCTGCATCCCTTTACATACACCCGGCATATCCAGGACATACGCATCGGCATTTTAACGATACGGGAAAAATGGGAGCGCCATTTAAAGATACCCTCAGCAAATAAATGGGAAGACAATTACCTCGATAACGAACAATCCATCAAAATAGAAAAAGGCATCGGAAAAGACAATTACCTGTTGGTACATGCAAATGTTTTACCAACCCCTGCTGTGATAAATAAAATAAAGAAACTGAAGAACGGGGAGTTTCTTTCTTCCGTAAAAGAAGGAGGGGTAGCATATAAATTCTCGAACAGGGAAGTTTTAGGTCTGCATAAAATAAAAGTGAATCACTCGGTGGAATACCGGGGCGACCTGCGGGCCATTCATTATCCCTGGCAGATATTTCAACTGAATGACTGGGCGCTGCGGGAAGATTTTATGCTGGTCACCGGTAAAAGAAAAAGCAAGCCCATATCAAAAACAAACAAAACAGTTAAGCCCTCACAGATCTTCCTGGAAGCGGGCGTAAAAATGGAGCATTGCATTTTAAATGCAGAAGACGGCCCCATCTACATTGGTAAAAATGCAGCCATCATGGAAGGAACCTGTATCAAAGGCCCGGTGGCCATTTGCGAAGGGGCAGTGGTTAAGATGGGCACTAAAATTTATGGGGCTACTACCGTAGGCCCTTATTGCACAGTAGGAGGTGAGATAAAGAATACCGTTTTATTTGGTTTCAGCAATAAAGCACACGACGGATATTTAGGCGATAGTGTTTTAGGCGAATGGTGCAACCTGGGAGCCGGTACAACTAATAGTAACGTAAAGAACAATGCCGGTGAAGTAAAATACTGGGTAGATGCAGATAAAAAAGAAATGGCCGCAGGAAATAAAGGCGGCCTGCTGATGGGAGACTATTCCAAAGCGGCGATCAATACTTCCTTTAATACCGGAACTGTAGTGGGTGTTTGTTGCAATGTGGTTTCACAAGGCCTCACGCCCAAACTCATTTCTAATTTCTCATGGGGCGTGGATGGGATCACAAAATACAAACTGAACAAGGCGCTGCTGGATATTGATAACTGGAAAAAAATGAAGGGGATGAATATTACTGAACAGGAGAAAAAGATTTTGACAGATATTTACAAACTATACTAAAAAACTAACTGACCATGCGTAAACAAATTGCTGCAGCCAACTGGAAAATGAACCTAACCCTGCAACAGGCCGAAAAATTAATGGATGAACTTATGGCAACACCTCATAGCCTGGGTGAATACCAGGAAGCGGTATTTGGCGTTCCCTTTCCTTATCTCATCAATGTAAAAAACAAACTGGCTGGCACAAAGAATGCTTTTGTGGCTGCTCAAAACTGTTACGATAAAAAAAGCGGTGCCTATACCGGGGAAACAAGTGCTGAAATGCTCAAAAGCATTTCTGTTGATTACGTGATACTCGGCCACAGCGAACGCAGGGAATATTTTAATGAAAGCCATGCCATGCTTGCGGCTAAAGTGAATATTTGTTTGGAGAATGGATTAAAACCTATCTTTTGTTGCGGCGAACCTTTGGCAGTGAGAGAAGCAGGAACTGAGAACAGTTTTGTGGAAACACAATTAAAGGAAAGCCTTTTTCATTTAACCGCTGAACAAATGACCGGTTTTGTAATTGCTTACGAACCCATCTGGGCAATAGGTACGGGCAAAACAGCCAGCAATGAACAGGCGCAGCAAATGCATGCATACATACGCAGCGTGCTGGCAAAACAATACGGATCAACTGTTGCTGACAGCATTTCCATTCTTTATGGCGGAAGTGTGAAAGCCAATAACGCAAAAGATATATTTGGCCAACCGGATGTGGATGGAGGACTGGTAGGTGGTGCCAGCCTGGTAGCAGCTGATTTCGCAGCCATCATTAACAGCTTAAAATAAAACTAAGAGGAAGCAGCTTTGTTGTTTGCAAATGCGAAACTGATATCGGCTTCTGTGAACAGGTTTAGTTTTTCAAGATCAAGCACAGTTTTCTTGCCGGTGGAATTGCGGTGATACATGGGAACAAATTTTGCGCCCACCACCACTTCCTTGAGTGTATAGGAACTCCGGTCAACCACTGTGTTACTGAACATGTCGTCGAATGCTTTTATGAACACAAGGATCTCTCCGTTTATGTTGGCATAATCATCCGGGGTAAAATCATAGAAAGGGCTGTTCTCGGTAATGGGATGAACAATGGTCCAGTTCAGCGTAAGTGCATTGGCTCTGTCAAACTCCAGTTCCAGCGGAAAAAATTTATTCACCATTTTTCCGTTCTCTTCTATCGTCATGCCAAATGTAAGCCTGGCTTCTGCATCGGTCAGGGTGGTGTTTTTATAAGGAGATATCCGCAGCATTAATGCGGTAATATCTTTGTAAGGTGCAATGATGGCATTTTGTGAGAACTTGAGATAGGCAGTAGGCTTGCTGAATCGTCCGTAGAACAAGCCGGTTGCAATGGCAAAACTGAGCAGGCCAACCAACGCTTCACCCGCAGCAATGGAGCTGGCCAAAAATCCATTCGGGCTTATGTGTCCGTATCCAACGGTGGTGAATGTCTGTGCACTGAAAAAATAAGCCGAGCCGAATTTTCCTATTTCGGTCTGGCTGGTTACGCCGTTCAGGAATTCCACCCCGATAAGATAATAGATGCAGGCAAAAATAAAATTGATGAGGATGTAGAATGAAAAAATGGTCACCAGGAACTTCCATCTTGGCATGGCCAGCATGGTATGGTACCAGCTGATCTGGTCTAAAAGTTTTACGCCGGTGATCGCAATATTGGGCCGGCCGTCTTTATTTACAAATCGTCCGCCATAATCGGAAGCATTGGTACCAAAACCCGTATTGATCTGTGTTTTAGCCTTCGTATTCAGTTTTCTCAATAACGACATGTGCGCTGCTGAATTGTTTTTTATCTTTTTACTGCAGTATTCTGCTAAATTTGAACTATCCAAATATAAGATATTGGTCACACTATTTAAACAGGCTTATCAATAACCGCTATGCAGGCAGGCAGAACCTTATTTCAAAGCATATTGTGGCGTGGGTTATATTATGGCGTTGCCTTCATAATAAATATTTTAATTGCCCGCCATTTCCAGGCTTCTGTAAGCGGGGCTGTTTATTATGTCAGCAGCATCTATGCCCTGGTTCTGCTTTTTGCCAGCCTCAGCCTCGAGTCGGGGATCATTTACTTTACTGCAAGAAATGAGATACCGGCTAACAGACTGTTTGGTTTTTCGCTGATATGGTCAATACTGGTAGGGTTGGTTACTTATTTTACAGCCTACTTATTTTTTGAGGATATTTATCATCATTTGTCCAGGTCTCTTTTACTTTTTTCTTCTGCGAGTTTTATTTTTGGGAATATGCTCAGCACTTATTGCTCCGGTTTTTTTTATGCACATAATAATTTTGCAGTTCCCAATGCCATCAATATAATTTGCACGGCAATACTCATCATTTTATTGCCTTATAACGGTGTCTCAGTCATTCCTTCAATAAACAACGATAATTACTTCTATATTTACTTCGGCTCATTTCTGCTACAGGGGTTCTGTATCACTGTGGCCGCTAAAATAATATATATAAAGAACAGGCTCCTCCACTTCCTGACATTGGCAGAATTTCGGCTGCTCTTCAGTTATTGCGCATTGGCCTTTGCAGGAAACATAATCCATTTTCTTTTATACCGGGTTGATTATTGGTTTGTATCCCGATATTGTACACCCGGTCAGTTAGGAAATTATATACAGGTCTCAAAACTGGGACAAATGTTCTTTATACTTCCGACCATCCTTGCAAGTGCAGTGTTCCCAATGACGGCCGGCGGGCAAAAGATGGCCATTAGTAAAATATTAACCATGTTGTCCCGGTTCGTCTTTTTACTTTATCTTATTCTTTGCGTTTGTTTGGCGCTTGCCGGTAAATGGCTTTTTCCCATTGTATTCGGCGAAAGTTTTTCTGAAATGTATGAGCCTTTTTTATTCCTTGTACCTGGTATCCTGGCACTATCAGGGATATTTACACTGACGGCTTATTTTGCTGGTAGAAACCTGATAAGAGTAAATATTACCGGCTCGGTAATGGCAATGATCGTGATCCTGACAGGGGATATTATTTTTATACCCCGGTATGGTATCAACGCAGCAGCTCTGGTCAGCAGTATTGGTTATATTGTTTACCAGGTTTATGTGATTGTGATCTTTAACAGAGAATATAAAACAACGTTGGCTGATTTTTTTCTTTTCAGGATAGAGGATCTACAAAACCTAAAGGTTAACATTTCAAAACTGATGAAAAATCAATCATAAATGCAGGAATCATTGATCAGATTATTAAGATGCCCTGTCACCAACACCGCTTTATCGGGAAAATTTTTAAAATGGTCTGATAAAATACTTGATGGGGAAAAAATCAGTTGCATAGAGGAAGGGATCCTATATGCAACTCAAGATTGGTATTATCCCATTATTAAAGGGATACCAAGATTAAATGTGGAAGCATTTATCGATCATGAGGATTTTTTTAAGGACAGAGCAATAGATCACGAAAATCTGAAGGCAAATCTTTTTAAAAAATACGGGGCCCTTATAAAAGAGGTGGTTCGTAAAAATAAACGGACCAAAGAGAGTTTTGCAAAAGAGTGGTCTGTTTATAATTATGACAAGGACCGGACATGGGATGCGGATAATGAAGGTATGATCGGGCGGTTTCTGAAAGAGACTGATGAGACAGACGAATCGCTTAAAGATAAGCTGATTTTTGACGCCGGTTGTGGTAATGGTAAACTGGACATTTTGATAGCAGAAAAAGATGCAACAGTAATAGCAATGGATCTTACAGATGGTTTTGAAGAAGCATATAAAAGGAATCACTCTTCGCATGTACATTTTATCCAGGGGGATGTGCAATTTCCTCCGGTAGCATTCAATTCTTTCGATATTGTACATTGCAGCGGGGTATTAATTCACACCAATAATGCGGAATTTTCCTTTTTACGAATTGAGCCTTGTGTTAAGATGAACGGGAAATTAAGTGTGTGGCTTTATCATCCCCGGAAAAACATGATACATAATTTATTTAACAGAATTAGAAAGCTGACTTCAAAACTGCCGCTTAATTTCCAGTATTACTTATATTCGGTAACCATCTTACCGGTGAGCTATTGTATAAAAAGATTGAAAGGGAATAAGCAGAACCCGAGAGAAATGATGGTGGATATCTTGGATTGGTTCACCCCTGAATTCAGGAGTGAACATGAACATGCTGAAGTTGAAGGTTGGTTTACAAAAAGAAATTATAAAAACGTAAGGATCACAACTACCAACGTTTTTGGGTTTAACATGACAGGGGAAAAATATCCATAAAATTATTTGTCAATGAAGATTCTATGGCTTGCAAGCTGGTATCCCACTGAAGTATCTCCGTATAACGGCGATTTTATTCAGCGTCATGCAAAAGCGGCGGCATTGATCAATGAAGTAGAATTGTTGTATGTTGAAAAGGATGATGAAGGCAGAATAACAAAGGACGTAACAGAAATAACAAGAACACATGGTCAGTTAACTGAAAGGATCATTTATTATAAACCGTTCAAGACTTCCATAAAGCTGATAGACAGATTCCTCTCGGGCCTGAAATACAAAAGGATTTACAGAGCTGCCGTGAAAAATTATATCAACGTAAACGGGAAGCCTGCTTTTATTCATGTGCATATTGCAATGAAAGCCGGTTTGACCGCTATGTGGCTGAAAAAGAAATTTAATATCCCGTATATCATTTCAGAACAATGGGGCGGATATATGGATACTGCTAAACCCAACATCAAAGACTATAATGCTGTGTACCGACATTACTGGAAGGAGATATTTAAAGAAGCGCTGACTTGTACATTTGTATCGGTTGAATTGGGAAAGATCATAAAGCAGAAATTCAATATAAACAGCGGCCGTGTGATTCCGAATGTGGTGGATACGGATATATTTTTTCCTGTGCAAAAGAAGAATAGCAGCCAGGTCAGGTTTATCCATATTTCCACCATGACCTACCAGAAGAATACAGAAGCTATTCTGGAAGCCTTGCACTTATTGAAAGACGAATTATCATTCCGGATTGACCTGTTTGGGACTATGAATCCCGTATTACAACAACTGATTAGTAAATTGCAGCTGGGGGATAAGGTTTTTGTAATGGGAGAAGTTCCGCAAACTGAACTAGCAAGATATGTTCAGTGGTCTGATGCATTGATATTATACTCCCGGTATGAGACCTTTGGTTGTGTACTCATAGAAGCCAATGCCTGCGGGATCCCGGTCATCGTCAGCGACCTTCCCGTATTTCATGAATTGATAAAAGAAGGGGAAAACGGGATTTTTGCAGAAGGGAACAATGCAAATGCATTAGCCGAAAAGATCAGAATGTTCATCATGCAAAAAGACAGTTTTAATAAGCAGTTAATAGCGGAAACAACTATGGCTAAGTATAATTTCCAAAAAGCTGCAAAACAATTTGATGACCTGTACAAGGAATTATCGGCGGGCATTCAGCATATACAATAATCCCAATGCAGGCCCGGCAGCAAGGAATAGAAAAATGAACCGCATATCGATATAACCCGCTAGGTAATTCAGTAACTCAATACTGATAATTGTAATGGAGAAACCGATGCAGGTAACCGATGTAAGTGCTGTTCCTTTGATATGTGCCGGTACATTTTGTGCAACCAATGTGGAGAATAACGGGGAATCTGCAATAACGGCCAAGCCCCAGGCTATAAGAAAAGCAATGAAAAGAACAGGCGGAAGCTGAAAGGCAAACGGAGATACAAGGCAACAGCAGCCGGATATGAGGAGAGCAGCAAAGGCGGTTTTGCTGGCGCCAAATGTTTGCGAAAGATACCCACTCAATACGCAGGCAAGTCCGCCAAATGCAATTATCCAAAAAGCCCAGAATGAAATGGGTAACTCATTAGCAGTATGCAGGGCTTTATATGTGCCAAGCATCACCGGAACAAAGGCCCAGAAGGCATATAATTCCCACATGTGTCCAAAGTAGCCAAATGCAGCAGAGCGGAATGCAGTGTTTCTGAAAATATTGAATACCCCTTTGAAATTTAGGGTGGAAACATTTTTATGAACCGGTACATCCATAACCGTTAATTTCATCAATACGCCGCCGAAGAGTGATAATGTTGCGGTAAGGATCAGGACGATCTTCCAGGATAAAGAACTGGTAAGGCTTTTAAGCAAATGCGGAAATGCAGTGCCAACCACCAGGGCACCAACTAAAAAGCCAAGGGCCTTGCCCAATCCTTTTTCAAAATGATCGGCGGCTATTTTCATGCCTACCGGGTAAATACCGGCTAAGAAGAATCCGGTGAGGAAGCGGAATATGAGCAGGCTGTTTATCGACTGTTGACCGGTTAAAATACCAAGGTTTGAAGCCGATCCCAAAACAGCGCTCAGCAAAAAAACGGAAGTAGCCGGAAAGCGGTCAGCGATCATAAAGAATGCATAGCTCAGGGTGCCGGCAATAAAACCAAACTGCACGGCCGAAGTAATATGGCCCAACGAGGATCCGTCAAGCCCGAAATCCTTGATAAGGTCGGGTAAAATGGCATTCCCCGCAAACCAGAGTGATGTACACAGAAACTGGGCGATCACAATTATTGGTAAGATCCCTTTTGCCTGCTTATTCATGCGATGAGTATCTGTTTTTATTTGGGGCGAAGCGGATTTAAAATTAACCTTTCCGGCAAACAATTGCCGTCATTATAATCGTTTCTAAATCCTATTTTCGCAAAAAAAATACAAATGAGTGAAGTAAAATTAACCACGGGTGAAATTCATACCAACAAAGGCATCATGAAATTTGAATTGTACGATGACGACGCCCCGATCGCAACTGCTAATTTCAAAAAATTAATCAACGAGGGTTTTTATAATGGACTTAGCTTTCACCGGGTGATCCCCGATTTCATGATACAGGGAGGATGCCCCGTTGGCAATGGAACGGGTGGCCCGGGTTATACCATTAAATGTGAAACGAATGGCACAAAACAGGTCCACGACAGGGGTGTGCTGTCCATGGCACACAGGGGCAGGGATACCGGGGGATCCCAGTTCTTTATATGCCATAACCGGTCAAATACCAAACACCTCGACGGCGTTCATACCTGTTTTGGAAAGGTCATTGAAGGACTGGATGTGGTTGACGATATCCGGGGAGGAGACCTGATCGAAAAGATCATCATCAATTGATGGCCCAGCGTAACCGTTTATCTTCAGCTTTAAATGCCAGCATCCAGCATCCAGCATCCAGCATCCAGTATCCAGCATCCAGTATCCTGTATCCAGCATCCTGTATCCAGTATCCAGTATCCTGCATCCTTAAGTCAGGGTAATAAAATTCCTCATGCAGGCCATCCGACCCGAATGAGGAATCAATTTTTCTTTCTGGATGGTTTGTTTTACCAGGCGATGTAAGCGATCAATGCCATGATCGCATAGTAGCCGGCAATGATTCCAACAGCAGTAAGTGCATCTGTGAGTACAGGTGAATAGAACTTTTTCATAACCTACGATTAAAAGATTAAAAAATTTAATTGAAGGTTTTCGTAAAATACAGGATTGCGTAGTAAAAAGTTAAATCCTGGGGGAGAGTTGTCAGAGGTGTAGGATCGGGCGCAAGATAACAACAAAATCCTCCCTGTGCAAGCTTTTTCTGAAAAAAAAATGCCTGTTTAACCTGCATGTTTAAAGCCCGGGGTTGCTTAAAAATCAGTTCCCCGGGGCGTGCCTTCCCTCATTTTGCATCGGCATTTTTATTTTCCAAAGCCGGCATTTGTTTGTCACATTTTTTTCACAATGAATCAATTACATTATCAGCCGAGGCGTTTTTTAGTAATTTTAAAAAAATATTACTAACCAGTCATGAACAATACCTTCAGGTGCATTTCCCTTACTGCATCGTTGATACTTTTTAGCTTCTTTTTTGCCCCTGCTCAGAATACCTATATTGCCAGGTATGAAAGTTCCACTGTTTTTGCCGGGATCGAAGTAGGCTCAAAAGGAGTGAAAATGAGCCTGCTTGAAATTGATAAAAACGCCCGGCAAAGCGGCACATTTCATATTCTTAAAGACACCACGATCAATACCGATTTTATCTCGTTCACCCAGGCCTCTTACCTGGCTACGGTAGGAGCGCTGAATAGTTTGTACGACCTCGCAGTAAAGAATTACCGTATTCCTACCGGTAATGTTTTTACTGCCATCAGCAGCGGGGTGAACATACAGGCAGAAAAAGAAAATAAGCTGAACTGGGTTGACCAGTTGATAAATGCCTTCAAATTTAATTTTAATGAACCCGAACGTAAGGTAACGGTGATCGATGTAAGGGAAGAAGCACGCCTGTCGCACCTGGGCATCGTACCCGATTCAAGGCGATACAATACTTTTCTCATTGACATCGGAAGCGGGAATACAAAAGGCGGTTATTTCCCCAACGGAAATACAAACGACTTTAAACTGTTCCAGTTGAGCTGGGGTACCAAAAGTGTGGCCAATGCAACGGAAAAAAAACTCGAATCCGATAACAGCCTCGATAATTACAACAAGCAGATGATCCGGGTATTGACAAGTGCAGAGAATTCGGAGATCATTTATGCGATCAATGAAAGTGGCTCATTTCCCATGAGTGATAATGTTGCTTTCAGCGGCGGTATTGCCTGGTCGCTGGCAACGCTTATGTATCCGGAACTGATCGACAATTCTGTTGTTCCGGTTACTTACGAAGAGGTTCTTGATTTCAGCGAAAAACTGCTCAGGAATTACAATACGCTGCCGGATTACTACCTGATCAAAGCCATGGGCGACAAAACCCTGAATATGGATGCGATCAATAAGGAAGTGAAGCGGGTCAACCAGGTTTTCGACCAGCGTTCGCTGATGGCGGGCACCGGGCTGTTGCTTAAGATCATGCGCCAGTTCCAGAGCATCAACGAACGAAAGAATTTTTACCTGGTAAAGAACGGGTCTGTGGGCTGGATATCGGCTTTCGTAAACCAAAATACATCCAAATAGTTTGCTCGTCATTCACCCTTAAAAACGAGATGAATTTTATTTTTTGAGCCGATGAAAGATGCAAAATCACTGTTGTTGTTGCTGGTGTCGTTGTTATTGGTTCTGGTATCTTTTGTACTTATCTGGACCTGGGGTTACCGGTATTATACCAACAACGATGAATACAAGGTGAATGCAAAGATCGTTCTCACCGATTCTGCGGCCATTGCAAACCGCATACGTGATTCCCTGCAGAATGTGTACAACGAAACGATCAGCCAGTTGGATTCCCGGCTTGATTCTTCCCTTATTACTTCGGATTCGCTTAAGACGCAGTTGGACATAAAACTCAGCGAGTTCTTCCGGTTGAGCAATGAGATAAAAGCTCTTTTAAGCAGTCGTAATACCGGAAGGGATTTTACCGTGGCAAAGCAGAAACTGGGCGAACTGCAGAATAAGGCAGAAGACCTGAAGGATAAAAATAAACTGGTGGAGAATGAGAATAATTCGCTGGGAACCGTAATAGAGCAACTCAGTAAGTCTGAAAAAAATCCCAAACAACCGGTAACCTCCGGCGCAGATCCCGATGCCGGGCACGAAAAAGGCAATCCTGTTTTTGCAGTGTTCAATACATCCGACCTGAAACTTTCGGCCATGGCAGTGAATAATGATGCTGAAACAGAAACCACCCTTGCCGACCAGGCCAATAAACTGGTGGGTACATTTACCGTAACCAATAATATCAGCCAGTTGAGCAATGTAGAGATGATGGTAGTGGTGCTGCAACCGGATGGCCGTGTTTTAAAGAACTCCGAATGGGATTCCGGTTCATTCAATACCCCCGATGGTAAAAAGATATATTCCTATAAGGTCAGTTTCAACTACACAAAAGGTGAACAGAAGCGCCTTCTCTTTTCTTTAAAGGCCGATAAATACCAGAAAGGCAACTATACCATGCAGGTTTACTACAACGGCATCATGATCGGTAAGGTTTTTAAAACACTTTCCTGACCACGGTTTTAGCGTATCGGTTTATGTAGAATATGCTCTACATAAAAATTTATAGTATGGCTACAAACAGTTTTTCCTCTTTATTGCAATTTTGTATCATAAGGATTTGCCCCGTTTATTATCCTGATACCTATGAAAACAAAGCTTGTTCAAGCAAGAGAATGCACTATGAGAAACCTTCAGTACTGAAGGTTTTTTTCTTTTCAGCATATCCCGCCTTCCGGTTCTTATACTTGAGTTACCCCTTCCTGTTTCAATTCTGCCTAATTTTGCCTGATGAAAACAGCAACCATTGCCGAATTGAAATCAGAACTGAATAACATACCTGCCACGGAGCTGGCAGAGTTATGTGTTCGCCTTGCAAAATTTAAAAAAGAGAATAAAGAACTGCTTACTTACCTGTTGTTTGAAGCATTTGATGAAGAGGCTTATATAAAAAGTGCAGAGCAGGAAATAACCCGGCAGTTTGAAGAGATGAATACCGGCAGCCTGTATTTTGTGAAGAAAAGCCTGCGTAAGATTCTCCGGTACACGGGCAAGACAAGCCGGTTCAGTGGCCATGCAGAAACAGAAGTGCGGCTGCTGCTTTTCTTCTGTAAGGCCTTAAAAACCTCGGGCATTCCTTTTGAAATAAACCCGGTGATAAATAATATCTATCTCAACCAG
>Ga0209023_10005119_pt1 | contig 14506 bp, 10 predicted proteins | sample LakOneMetagenome_FD_187468 | JGI IMG/M metagenome (GOLD analysis project Ga0209023, IMG submission 187468) | Freshwater and sediment microbial communities from Lake Erie, Canada (SPAdes) (version 2) | ecosystem: Environmental > Aquatic > Freshwater > Lentic | place: Lake Erie, Canada...
TGCGCACGGCCTTCGGCTGCGCGCGCTACCGCCGCATTTTGCGCAACGTCTGCTGGGTGTTCTTCTCGACCATCGCCTTTGCCAGCCTGCTGCCGGTGTTCGTGCGCGAGGTGCTGCGCATGCAGTCGCACACCTACGGCACCCTGATGGGCTGCCTGGGCGGCGGCGCGGTGCTGGCCGCCTGCTTCCTGCCGCAGCTGCGCGCGCGGGTCGACAAGACCGGCCTGCTGGCGCTGGCGCTGACGGTGTACGGTGCGATGCTGGTGACGATGGCCTTGTCGCGCTCGCTCGCCGTGCTGCTGCCGCTGGTCGTGTGCGGCGGCATGGCCTGGTCGGCCACGGTGTCGACCCTGAACGCGGCGGCCCAGCTGTCCTTCCCGGCCGAGGTGCGCGCGCGCACGCTCTCGATCTACCTGTTCGTCATGGCGGGCGGCTACGCGGCGGGCAGCGTGTTCTGGGGCCAGGTGGCCGAGCGCTGGGGCGTGCGCGCGGCGTTGGGTGCGGCCGAGGCCTGCGTGCTGGCCAACGCGCTCGTGCTGGCCACTGGTGGCCGCAAAAACCCCATCTGATCGCGGCATCGGGCACCGTTGTTCAGGTGTACAGTATCAGGATTGCCACGCACCCGCCCCTTCATGCCGACCGCCACCGATCCTCTTGCCGATTTCCAGTTCGCGCCGCGCTACGACGTGGCCGTCGCCAGCCTGCGCGGCACGGGCCCCCTCCAGCGCCCTGAAAACCAGGACAACTTCCTCGTCATCGACGGGGCCGGGACGGCCAGCTGGCTGGAAGGCCAGGAACTGCGGCGCACGAGCCTCCCCGGCTGGCCGGCCGGGCATGGCCGGGTCGCCGTGCTGGACGGGATGGGCGGGCACGGGCACGGGCGCGAGGCGGCCGAGGCGGTGGCAAGCGGGCTGCTCGCGATTGCCCCCTGCCGGACGCCCGGGGAACTGGCGCAGCGGCTCGACATCCTGCATGCGCAATTGCAGTCCCGCTTCGCAATGGAGGCCGGCGCCCGGCCCGGCACCACGCTGACCATGCTGGAGCTGCCGGCCGCCGGCGCGCCCATCCTCTACCACGTGGGCGACTCCCGCCTGTACGAAATCGACGCCACCCATGCCAGGCCGCTGACGGTCGACCACGTCCCGGCCACCGTCGCCGCGCTGAGCGGGCGGATCGATGAGGGCGACTGGTGGCGCCAGGTGCATGGCGGGCATACGCCCCAGATCGCCCAGGCCTTCATCCTCGGCAATGCCTTCAGCAAGCCGGCCCAGCTGTCCGACCCGCTGGTCGAACTGGCGCCGTCCAACCTGCCGTCCTGGCTGGGCGCCCTGGCCGACCGGCGCGTGATCGCATTGCGCCCGGACGCCGTCTACCTGCTCGCCACCGACGGATTCTGGTCCTGCGCGGCGCCAGGCGCGGTCGTCGCCCGCTGGCCCGCGCTGCTGGCCGGGGCGCCGGATGCCGCGTCCATGCTGGGGCGCCTGTTCGGCGCCATGGCCGACGCCCCACCCGCAGGGCTGCAGCCCGACAACCTGACGGCGCTGGTGCTGCGTCCCCTCTTCGGTCATCCGGACGAGACGGCCTTGCCCAGTGATGCACTAAGTTAATATATTCCCAACAGAAAATAATGTTGCTAATCAATGCACCCGGTGCGCCGCCCGGCCATAAAACAGGCTAAGCTTGCAAGGTCCTCGTCAACCGCCTGCACATGAGCCGCTGCCGCAATCCCGATCATCCGCACTGCACCGTCTGGGTCATGCCCGGCGAGGCCGCGTGCGCGCACGGGCATCCGCAGCCGGCCGGCCAGGACGGGCCCGTTCAGGCGCCGCTTGCGCCTGCCGCGCCGGCTTCCACCCTGCCCTCCAGCTTCGACGTGATCGGCGCCCTGCGCGCCGGCCGCGCCACGGCCGCGCCCCCGCACCCGCAGGCCGCGAACGCCGCACCGGCCCTGCAGCGCCCGCAGCTGCACATCAGCGGCTTCGACCCGCGCGCCGCCGGCGGACGCCAGGCGATCAAGCTCGAACTGCGCGGCATGCCGATGGACTGCGCGGCCGAAGTGCGCATGCTGGTGCGCTCCAGCCTGCGCCTGCGCGACGGCGAGCACCTCGTTTTCCACCGCACCTCGCGCGGCGACTGGCGCCCGGTCTTCCTCGAATTTTCCTCGCGCGGACTGGAGCACGGCCAGTACCGCATCGAGATCGAACTGCACAGCCGCCATGAGCAGTGGCCCGGCGCCTCGCGCACCTGGACCTGTTCGCCGGTGATCCTGGTGCCGCGCCTGGACGCCAGCCTGGGCGAGATCCACCAGACCTTCCTGGCCACCCACAAGAACGTGCGCGTGGTGGCCGACGACGCCGGCATCGCGCGCGTGCAGGCGCCGGGCGGCGGCCGGGTCGACATCGACGTTACCGCCCGCAATGCCTCGATCGCCAACGTCGACCTGCGCGACGCGTCCGAGACCGCCGGCAGGATCGACCTTGCGATGTCGACCATCGCCTGGGACGAAGACCTGATCGAGATCGACGTGCCGCAGACCGCGGCCCGCCATCCCTGCCCGGCGGACAGCGCCTGCCTGGTGCAGGCCGAACCGGATTCGAGCAGCCAGCGCCACCTGCGCGTCTTTGCGCTCGACGAGTGCGTGCTCGGCCGCTTCGAGGTGATCGAGCCGGAAGCCGACCTGCTGCTCATGCACCACGGCGAGCACGGTGAAGACCGCGGCGGCCTGACGCGCCGCCTGTCCGGGCGCCACGCCGTGATCCGCCAGGGCCGCCACGGCTTCGAGATCGAAGACGTGTCGCGCTACGGCCTGCTGCTGGACGGCGCCTGGCCGGGCAAGCACACGCCGGTACTGCTGCGCCTGGGCATGCGCATCGCGCTCACGGCGAGCATCCACGGCGTGGCCGAGCTGGAAGTCACGGCCCTCTTGCCGCACGGCGTTGTCCTGCACCGCATCGACGCGGGCGCGCGCGCCGAGGCCTTCATGGTGCTGGCGCCGGAATGCGACCCGGCGCACGAGATCGGCAGGCAGGCAGCCTGCGAGCAGCGCGCGGCCGGCCTGCCGCTGCTGTTCCACCGCGACGGCGGCTTCTGGCACCGCGACCCGGCAAGCGGCCAGGACACGGCGCTGGCCCCGGGCGTCGCCCTGGATCGCCTGCGCGGCTTCGGCCAGCAGTTGCGCTTCGCGGCCCAGCCGTATCCGGAAACGCGCGTGCAGCTGGCCCGCACCGGCGAGCGCCGGCGCCTCCATCCTGCCCGGCTCGACGCCTGAGTGCTAGAGCCCGCCTGGGCGCAGGATCAGGAAGACCAGCGATGCACCGGCCAGCAGCGCCGCCTGCAGGGCGAACACGATGAACGGGATCCGGAGATGCTCTGGAATCTTCATGGCGCATCCTTTCGTGTGCGTGACACAAAAACTGCTTCGGGCTTCTTACGCTACGCCTCCTCGTGCGCGCGGCGCGCCACGTAGCCGCGCGCCAACCCTGCCTGCCGCGCAGCAGCGCAGCGACTTTACCCGCATGACATTTCACACCAGAATGAATTGACAATAGAATCACATCCTGGACTCTCCCCGGGGCATGCCCCGCTCACGCTCGAGAAGGAAACACAGGATGTCGCATTGGTCGTTGTCGCTGTTCTTGCTGGTGCTGGCATTGCCGCCATTCGCCGTGCTGTGGAAAATCCGCAAGTCCGACCACTTCGGCTGGCTGTATTTTCTCGCCTCGCTCTCGCTGATGTTCCTGACGGCGGCCATGCTGGTCTGGGCGCCGGATGCCTACCAGGCCCTGGGCGGGGTGACCTTTATCCCGAAGCCCGACGGCGAAGGCGTGTTCGACACCCAGTCCTACAGCGGCTTCCTGCAGGTGCTGTTCGGGGTGCCGGTCGCCGTCGCCGGCTCCCTCTACGCAATCCTGCTGGCACGCCAGAGCGAACGCCAGTCGAAACAGTTCAACGAATACGAAATCAAGAAGAATTTCCATCACCGGCTGGAAGAGCGCAGCCTCGACGTCGGCCGCTTCGCGCGCTCGCTGCGCGACATCAACAACACGGCCTACATCGTGCTGGCCCAGGTCGAGCGCCTCATCGCGGCCTTGCCCGACGCGACCGGCGCGAGCGGCGCGAACGACAAGACGGCCGAGCGGGTCCGCAAGGCGGCCGCGCGCATCGAGGAAGAAGGCATCCCGATGGTGCGCAAGGCGCTGGAAGACTACCGCGACGCCGCGATCGCGGTTCAGGAAGGCGGCATCGTGCTGGACCGGACCAGCCGGGCGCCGCTGGACACGATCAAGGCCCACTTCTACGGGAACGAGGAGCGCAACAGCGAAGAATTCATCGGCGCCCTGCTGGCGCGCGACTATCAGGCCGTCGCTGACCGCTTTGTCGTGCGGGCGTACCGGCTGGGCGTGGAAGACCTGGTGCGCGCGCGCCTCGAGCGCCTGGCACAGTCCCTGGTGCGCTGGTCGGACGACCCGGAGATGCGCACGCACTGGCCGGATCCGCGCGCCGTCCTGGCCCTCGACTACGACCTGACGGGCGCCAACGTGAGCGGCGAATCGGACTTCCTGGGATTCCGCTTCATCGGCCCGGCCCTGATCCGCGCGGATGCCTGCCGCGATGCCTTCGAACCCTGGAAGCTCAGCTGCCGCATCGACCTCGGCACGGCGATCCTCATCGATTCCTACCTGGCGCTGCCGACCAGGGCGCAGTCCGAGCAGGAAATCGCGGGCTGGGAGGAATGGGACTTCCTCGCCAGGGTGCTCGGTAAGGAGGAACGCAAGGCGCTGCTGGCCGCGATTCCGGACCGTGAAGACCACTTCCCGCGCATGTTCTCCAGGGAGGTGGACGCCATGCGCGCGCTGTATTCCTATGCCAACGAGGCCGAGACCATTGGTCAGGGCGCGCAGCGCGAGGCTGCACTGAAGGCGCGCGGCGAATACCGCGCCCTGTTCTACCTGATGCCGCCGGCATGGATGGACGTCGCCTACGACGAGCTGGCGCAGCGCATCACGAGCGAGGCGCCGCCGCCGAAGCATGAGCTGGCCGACCGCCTCGCCTGCCTTGCCGTCGGCATCCAGCTGGGACGCACCAGCACTGCGAGGAGCAGCGGCATGCAGGCAGTCGACCGCATCGTCGGACCGCTGGACGGCGCCGTGGAAAGGCAGTTGGCCGCCCTGGGCGCCGCCGGCCACGCCGATTTCCGGCGCTGCCTGTTGGTGCGCTGGGCGCTGCACGAGGACAGCGGCGTGCGCGGCGCAGTACTGGCCTGGCTCGACACGCTGGCCGCAGAAGCGACCGACACCGTGTTGCGCGTCGAGCTCCAGCTCGACCTGTGCGATTGCCATGCCGCCCTCGGCAACCCGGAACGGGCCGGCGCCCACTTCGCGCAGGCCCGCGCCATCCTCGACGCAATGGACGAAGCCGAGCTCGCCGCTACCCGCTGGTTCGGCCGCTACCCGTATCCGCAGCAGCATGCGCGGCTGGAAGCGCAGACCGTGCTGCTGTCGCTGTGGCTGCGCGGCTTTATCACGAAGCAGGCGGGCGACTACACATTCGGCGCCAGCGTGGTCGACGAGACCGAGATCGCCATGCCGAACGGCTTCCTGCCCGCGATCTGGACAGTGCTGGTCACGGCCGGACACATCCGGCTGCCGGGCGAGGCCGCGCCGCAACTGATCCCCTGCCCCGAGGACTGCTACTTCGACCGTCTCATCGCGCCCGGCCAGGGGGAATGGATCTGGAGTCCGGTTCAGCTGGCGCAGGAGATCGAGGACAGGCTGGAGCGCGCCCGCGCCCGCGGCCCGCAGGCGCAATTCCTCGACGAGATCTACGAGCAGTTCTCGCGCAGCTAGTCGCGCGGCGCCTCGTGCTTCCACGCCGCCGGCCAGGCCGGCAGCGGGATGCGTTCACCGTCGCCGGGAACGGGAGCGAAGGCGTCCGCTTCCCAGTCGCGCGCGGCCTGCTCGATGCGCTCGCGGCTGCTCGAGACGAAGTTCCAGAAGATGAAGCGGCGGCCGTCGAGCGGCGCGCCGCCGATCAGCACGAAGCGCGCGCCCGCGCTCGAGGACACCCGCACCGCGGCGCCCGGCTCCAGCATCGCCATGGTGTTGCCGGGAATCGCCTCGCCATCCACGGCGATCGCGCCCATCGGCGCGTAGACCGCGCTCTCTTCGGGCAGGCCGCCGAGGTCGATCGAGCCGCCCGGCGCCAGCTGCACGTCCAGGTACAGGGTCTGGCTGAAGGTCGGCACCGGCGAGGTCTTCCCGAAGGCCGTGCCGACCAGCACGCGCGCGGTCGCGCCCTCGAAGGCGATCTCGGGGATCTGGTCGGCCGGCGTATGCGAGAAGGCGGCCGGCGCCTCCTCGTGCTCGCGCGGCAGCGCCGCCCACAGCTGCAGGCCGTGGGTGCGGCGCGTCCGGTCGAGCAGGTCGTCGGGCGTGCGCTCGGAATGGACGATGCCGCTGCCGGCCGTCATCCAGTTGATCGCGCCGGGCTCGATGCGCTGCTCGGTGCCGAGGCTGTCGCGGTGCATGATCGCGCCTTCGAACAGGTAAGTCACCGTGGCCAGGCCGATGTGCGGGTGCGGACGGACGTCGTGGCGCGCGTCCGGCTGGGCTTCCACCGGGCCCATGTGGTCGAAGAAGAGGAAGGGACCGACCGACTGGCGGCTTGCGGCCGGCAGGATGCGCCGCACGGTGAAGCCGCCGCCGAGGTCCTTGTCGTGCGATTTGAACAGGTGGGCGATGGCCATGGCGATTCCTCCGGGTGTGATCGATCCTGCAACTGTACACCATCCGCCCCGCGCCGCCTGCCGGAAGTCAGGGCGGCACTACATCAGCTCGCGCACCACGCGAAAGCCCACGATATCGTTCGACAGCACGCTGGAAAAACCGTTGCGCAGCGCCGAGCGCAGGTAGCGCGGGTTGTACAGCCAGCAGCCGCCGCGCAGGATGCGGCGCGCGGGGTCGCCGCCGGTTTCCCAGGCGCTGCCGTCCAGCGGAGCGCCCTCGTAGCTGTCGTGCACCACGTCCTGCACCCATTCCCACACATTGCCGTGCATGTCGAACAGGCCCCAGGGATTGGCGGGGAACATGCCGGCCGGCGTGGTGCCGGCCCGGTAGGCGCCGCGCGGCCCGCCGTTGTAGGTGAAGGTGCCGTCGTAGTTGGCCTGCTCGGGACTGATGGTGTCGCCGAAGCTGAAGGCGGTCCTGGTGCCGGCGCGGCAGGCATACTCCCACTCGCTTTCCGTCGGCAGGCGGTAGCGCTTGCCGGTGGCGGCCGACAGCCAGGCCAGGTAGTGCTGGGCGTCGTGCCAGGTCACCCCCACCACCGGGTGGGCGTCGGTCTGCGCGAAGCCGGGCGCGGCCCAGTTCACCTCCCCGGTCGGTTCCCAGCCCGTCGCCTGCACGAAGACGCGCCACTCGCCCACCGTCACCGGATAGCGGCCCATGGCGAAGGGGCGCTCGATGCCGACCCAGCGCTGCGGGGTCTCGCGTTCCAGCCATTTTTTCTGCGACCCCGCCGCCATCGCGATGCTGCGCTCATGATCGTGGGAGCCCATCTGGAAGCGCCCGGTCGGGATCAGGACCAGCGACGGGCCGCTGCCGGCGCCGTCAAGAAAAGGATCGCACAGCACGCCGTCGCCGTCGGCCACCGGACTGCCGGGCGTCGGCATCAGCTTGGCCAGGTCGTCGGCGGTGCGCGCCGCCTGCAATTCGCGCGCGCGCTTCTGCTGGGCGAGGTAGGCCGCGGCCGCCTTGGCCTTGGCCGCCTTGCGCTGCGCCTCTTCCTCGGCCAGGCGCGCCTTGGCCGCTTCCTCTTCGCGCTTGGCGAGCAGCTGCTGGCGCAGCAACTCCTTGCGCGCCTCGCGCGCCGCCTCGGCAGCAAGCCGTTCGGCACGCTGCTGTTCGCGGCGCTCGCGCTCGACGAGCAGCCGGGCGGCCGCCTTGGCCTGCTCTTCGGCCTGGCGCCGCGCGGCCAGCTCGCGTTCGCGCTGCTGCTCGCGCTTTTCCTGCTCGGCGCGCTCGCGCGCTTCCTCGCGGGCCAGTTCCTCCGGCGTGGGGCCGACGCCTTGGCGGATGTGCTCCAGCAGCGCGCGCACGCTGGCCGGCCGCGCGCCGGGGTCGCGCGCGCGGCCGGCGCGCAGCGCCTCCCACTGGCGCGCCGTCAATCCGGGCGGCGCCTCCCCGTCCGCCGCCGGCTGCGCGCCCAGCATCCGGCAGATCATCATCGAGACCGCATACACGTCCAGGCTGGGCGCCGGCACGCAGTCCGGCCTGCCCGCCTCGGGCGCGCGGTAGCCGGCGGTGCCGGAACTGGCTGGCGCGTCCAGCGGCGACGGGGCCCGCGCACGCGCCGCGATGCCGAAGTCGAGCAGCTTGACCTCGCCCCGTTTCGTGAGGAAGACATTGGCCGGCTTGATGTCGCGGTGCACCAGGCCGTGCTTGTCCCAGGCGTAGTCGAGGGCCGCGGCGACCGGGTCGAGCAGGGCCAGCACCCGGTCCAGCGGCAGGTGGCCTTCGCGTCCCAGGAGGCTGTCCAGGTCTTCGCCCTCCAGGCACTCCATGATGATGAAGTAGCTCGACGTGGCCGGGTCCTGCGCCCATTCGTAGACCCGCACGATGTGCTCGTGCGCCAGGCGGCGCGCGCGGGTGGCTTCCTGGATCAGCAGCTTGGCGTGGCTGGCCGACTGGGTCAGCTGGGGCGGCAGGATCTTCAGCGCCACCTGGGCGCTATGGCCCAGCTCGGCGTGGGTGGCGAGGTCGGTCGCCTGCCACACCTGGCCCATGCCGCCGTGGGCGATCAGGCGCTCGAGGCGGTAGCGGCGGTTCCGGGGGCCGACTTCCTGGGTCGCCATCAGGCCGATCTCGGTGCCGGCGCGCACCGGCGGGGCCGCGTCCGGCGCCTCCGGCGCGGGCGCGTATTCGGCATCGAGGATGGCGTTCTTGCGCAGGTCGAATTCCTGGCGGCTCAGCAGGCCATCCTCGTGCAGGGCACGCAGTTCGCGGATCTTGTCGATGGCCGTTTGCATTGCTTCCTTCAGGACTGCAGGGGCGCGCCGCAGGCGCCGCAGAAGCGCTCGCCCTCGCGCACGGCGTGGCCGTGCGCGCACTGGCGCAGGCCTGCGGCGACGCCGGCGACTGCGCCGGCCTGGGCGGCCAGCAGCGCCACCTGGTGGCGCCGGTCCTTGTCGACTTCGCCGTCGCGGCGCGCCTGCTCGCGCGCGACCAGCTCGAGCGCCTCGTCAGGCGTGAGCTTGCCGGCGCCGACCACGGTGGCCAGTGCCGAGAGCTGGTCCGCATCCATGCCTGCATGCACGCGGGTCTTCATGAAGTCGTTCAGCAGCGCGGCGTTGGGCGCGGCGGCCAGGGCCAGTTTCGCGGTGTCGTCCATGCCGGCAAAGGCTGCCTGCTCGGCCAGGCGCAGGGCGTGGCGGCGCTCCTCGGCCTCGAGCACGACGCTTTGCTGCTCGCGCGCCTGCATGGCCTCGAGCGCGATGGTGCGCCCCAGCTTGTCCTGCTGGGCAGCGCTGCGCGCCGTCTCGATGGCCAGGCGCGCCTGCTCGTCTTCCCATTCCTGCAGGCGCTCGGCCTCGCGCCGGCGCGCGGCATTGGACAGCAGCAGCAGCTGTTGGCGCGCCACGTGTTCTTCCTCGTCGATCTCGCGCGAGCGCCGGGCGACGTCGTCCTCGGCCTGGCGCAGGCGCACGAGTTCGGCCTGCCTGCGGGCGGCGTCCTCGATCAGGGCGGCCTGCTCGACCTTGTAGCGGATCTGCTGCTGGAGCAGGGTCTGCGAGAAGCGCTGGCGTGCGATTGCCTGGTCCTGGCGGGCTTCCTGCTGGGCCACCTCGAGCTCGCTGCGCATGCGCAGCTGGGCCAGCGCGCGCAGGTGCTGCCACTCCAAGACTTCGTCGCGCCGCTGCGCGCCCTTCTTTGCGAGCTCATGCTCGAGTTCGGCCAGCACCTCGCCGGCGCCGCGCTCGAGCGCCTGCTTGCGCGACTGGGCGTCGAGGATGCGCGCATACAGCTCGATCTGGCGCGCCCGCACCGCGTGCGCTCGGTCGGCGCCCTGCAGCGACAGTTCGGCGCGCGCGATGGCGTCATCCTGGCGCAGCTCGGCCTCGCGCTGGCGGACCCTGGCCTGCTGTTCGGCGCGGCGCAGGCGCTGCCACTCTTCGGCGTCGTAGAGTTCGTCGAGGTGCTTGCGGTGTTCGACCTGCACGAGGCGCTCGTCGACGGCCAGCCACAGGCTGCCGACCCGGGCGCGGTTGGCGTCGTACTTATCGTGGCGCAGCTCGACCGTGTCGACCTTGACCACGGCGAGGCCGTACTCGGCCAGCAGGAGCTTCAGGCCGCCCTGCAGGCGCTCGTCGAGCTGCTCGCGCAGGTCCCGGTTCCCGGCCATGTCGCGGATCGAGCGCGCGCCGACGAATTCGCCCAGCAGCTGGCGCACCGGCGCCGACAGGAGCTCGCCCAACTCATTGGCGCCGATGGTGCCCGGCTGGGTCATGAAGTGGCGCGCGAAGGCGGGCACGTTCTCGATGCGCAGGCTGACGGTCAAGCGCGCCGTCACGGCCAGCTGCTCGCTGGTTGCCACGTCGTCGAAGCGGAATTCGACCGGCAGCGCGCCGCTGCGGGTGACGAGGATCTCGGCGTGCTGGTCGCGCAGCAGGTGGTTCAGGCGCGTGAAGAAACCTTCGATCTCGTATTCGCCTTGCGGCACCTCGGTCGCCTGGTCGCCCTGCAGGATGTAGGCGCGGCTCGCCGCCGGCACCCGCAGCGTCTTGACGAAGATGCCGGACAGCGCGCGCACGCCGAAGAAGACGGCCAGTTCATCGGGGCCGGCCACCCAGCGGTTCTCGACCAGCACGGGCGGCCTGCGCGGCGCGCCGAGCGTCAGGCCGCAGCCGCCGCAGTAGCGCCCGTCGTCCCCGCCGTTCTTGCGCCCGCAGCGCGGGCAGCCGGCGCCGCCCCATCCGAACATCTGCACCATATGCGACTCCGTTTCATTCCGTACAACAAACCGCTGCATCGATTCTAGCCTGGCAAGGCCGCAGCGCGATCATATGATCCCGATCCGGTCCACGCAGGCGACGCTGGCGCCCAGGGCCTTGAGCTGCGCGCGCCAGCCCGGTGCGAGCTCGGGCTCCCAGGTGCGCGGCAGCAGGATGCGGTCGCCCGCCCCGGCCTCGCGCAGCAGCAGCGCGCACTTGGCGTCGACGCCGTCCACGTTCTCGACCTGCCCGGCATGCCAGCTGGAGGACTGGCCGGTGGCCAGCAGGCGCCCGCGCGGGAGAAAATCGCGGCCGCGCGCCATGCGGTCGGCCATTACCAGCGCCAGCTCGAAGGAGCCGCCCTGGAAGCGTTCATCGGCGAAGCGCACGGTGGTGCGCCACTGGCCATGGCCGCGGCCGTCGTAATGGCGCGCCGCCACCAGCACCGCCCGTACCCGTGCCTGCAAGGCCGCGTCGGCGCCGGGAACCACGATCCTGGCCTCCTCATGCTCGCCATCGGCCTGGCTCGGCCGCACATGGACCTCGACCCAGGACAGGCTGTCGCCTCCTGCGCCGCTGACCAGGGGGAACCAGGCGCGCGCACCGGAAACACCGACGGCCGGATCCGGATGGCCGTTCAGGGCGCCCAGGTGCGGCAGGCCGTCCGCGCCGCCGGCCAGCACCCCCAGCGGCACCGTGCCCAGCGCGTGGCCGTCCACCCGGCCCAGGTGCCAGGCGTCGGACCAGCCGTTCGCCACCACCGGCGCCGACGGCTGGTAGAGTCCCCGCACCATGCGGTCGGCCAGCACGGCGGCCAGCTCCCAGTCGCGCTCGCCGGGCGCGGGGACGCGGTCCAGGCCCAGCACCACCTGGGCGCGGCTGTCGAAGCGCGCCTCCGTGTGGCGCGCCAGGCGCACCACGGCCTGCATGCGCCGGGCGACGTCTGGCGCCTCCGGCACGCTGCATTTCACCTCGGCGCGGCCGTCGCGCGGGCGCACCGTGGCGGTGACGGTGATGTAGGCGCCGTCGCCGGCGATGCTGCGGCAGCTGATCGGGGCGTCGTTCATTCGGGCTCCCCGGTGGCGCGGCGCGCGGCGCAATCGCATTCGAGGTTGGCGACGATGCGGTCGGCGTCGTCCAGCAGCGCGATGGCCTGCGGCAGCGCGGTGACCGCGTGCTTCATGCGCGCCAGCAGCGCCCAGGCTTCGTCCAGCGCCGCCAGCGCGCGGCGGCTGTGGCGCGCGCGGCGCAGCTGCTCGGCCGCGCCAAGGGCTTCGTTCGGTGCGGCCAGCGCCAGGGCCGGCATGGTCGCCACCGACAGGCTGACCAGGTCGAGCCGGCGCAACAGGTCCTGGTGGCGGCGGAAGGTGGCGCAGTCGGGCGGCAGCACCGCCAGGCGCAGGCCGCACAGCACGCGCGGCAGCTCCAGGAACAGGCGGCGCAGCGCCTTGCGGTCTTCCAGTGCCGCGTCGAAGGCCTCCTGCGGCGGCGCCAGGGCCGGCGTGGACGCCGGCTGCAGCGCCAGGCGCGCGGCCAGCAGGGCCGCCAGGTCGCGCGCGGCGCCCAGGTCGACCGGCACGCAGTCGTCCACCATCACGCCGAAGCGGGTGTACAGCAGCTGGTTGAAGCCGGCGCGGAACAGGTTCCACTCCTCGAAGCTCGTGCAGGGCGGCAGCTCCAGGTTGCCCTGCGCGAGCTCGCGCTGCAGCGCGTCCTGCATCTGCGCCACGAAGGCGTCCAGGGCCACCTGCTGCCCGCCTTCGCTGGCCAGGAACAGGTCGAAGCGCTGCTGGGCTTCGCGCGGGTCGGCGCCGTCGATGGCGAAAGCGACCTTCAGGCCGATCTCGGGCGCGGCCGCGAAGGGCGTCAGCTCGCAGGCATAGGGGCCGGGATGGACGCACCACGCCGTTTCACCCTCTACGGCATTGACGCGCGCGCCTTCGCTCAGGCGCCGCGTGCGGCCTTCGCCGTTGTCCAGCACGGCGAAGCGTCCGGCCGGGATCGTGCAGCCGCGTGCGATCGGCAGCGCGATATGGATCGCGCCCAGGCCGGCGAGGTCCGGGGGCGGCTGGCGGAAGGGCCTTGTGAACAGGTTCAGCATACTAGCGACCGGTGGGCTCCACGGCAAACGCGCCGCCGTGGCGCCGGAAATGCAGGGCGGGACCCTCGGCGAAGGGCCAGGGCCCCTCGCACTCGCCGTCCGGGTCGAGCCGGCCCTCCAGCACGGTGTTGCCGGCGCCGTCCAGCACCCGCACGGCCTGCGCCGCACGCAGCAGTGCCGGCGCCAGGCTGGACTCCGGGTCGAGCTGGAGGATGGCGCGGCCCGCCACCACGTGCAGGCGCCAGGCGCCGTCGTCGGTGACCAGGGCCTCGAAGGGCGCCCCGCTGTCGGCAGCGCGCAGCATGCCGCTGCTGCCGCGCCAGGAAGGCCTGGCGCGGCGCGCCTCGGACAGGGTGCGCAGGCGGCGCGCGGTCAGGGGCGAGGCCTGCAGCGCCGCCCGCTCGCCGCCCGTCAAGGGGCGGCTGCCGTCCAGTGCGGCCAGCAGCACCGCGTCGGCCAGCACCAGGCGGTCGCCCTCGACCCGGCGCCCCGCCACGAGCTGCGCCTGCATCTTGCGGTCCAGTTCCGTCATGCCCATCATGTCTCCTCCCTCATGCCTGACTCCAGCTTCGCGATCGCGGCGTCGCGCCGCTTGCGCAGCGTCGGCAGCGACACCCCGTCCAGCAGCGCCAGCTGTCCCATGGTCGGCAGCTCGCCGGTGGCCGGGTCCAGCCATTCGGCCGGATAGCTGTCGTCGAAAGGACCGAGCAGCTTCAGGTAGACCGCCAGCCGCACCGGCAGCGAATCGCCGGCCATCGTGCGCAGCGCCCAGCTGCCCGCTTCCTGCGCGGCGGCCGCCATCTCCAGGTAGCGGGGGGACAGTGAAACCTGCCGGGCCAGCACCACGTCCAGCATCGGCGCGCGCATGTCCGCCGGCGCCTCGTCTTCTTCGTCCAGCCCGGCGAGGTCGAGCGCATCCTGGCGCGCTTCCAGGATCTGGTCGGGTCCCGGGCTTGCGGCTTCGGCCGGCTCGCCCAGCACGCGCCAGTAGTCTTCCAGCCAGGCGCCATGCTCGTTCGCATCCTGCAGCCAGTCGCGTTCGCCGTTGGCGGACAGCGCCTCGTACTCGCCGATCTCGCGCAGCATGGCGTCGATCTTCGCGGGGCTCGTCTTCAGGCTGGCGAAGCGCTTGGAGCGGGTATGCAGGGGGCCGGGCGCGCCGCCGAAGCGTTCCAGGCTCTCGCTCCAGCGCAGGATCCATTCGGCGCGGCAGTCGGCCACGCCGCGCAGGCGGCGCGCCTCGATCGGTTCGGCCTCGATGGTCCGGCCCAGGATGGCGCCGACCTGCTCGCGGTGTTCGCGCCAGCCGAACAGCAGGCGCGCCACCTCGCCATAGGCGGTGTCGAGCATGCGGTAGGCGTAGATCCGGTTCGGGCTGCAGGGACGGCCGCAGGCCGCCTGGTAGTTGTCGCTGTCGA
>Ga0209023_10005120_pt1 | contig 14504 bp, 11 predicted proteins | sample LakOneMetagenome_FD_187468 | JGI IMG/M metagenome (GOLD analysis project Ga0209023, IMG submission 187468) | Freshwater and sediment microbial communities from Lake Erie, Canada (SPAdes) (version 2) | ecosystem: Environmental > Aquatic > Freshwater > Lentic | place: Lake Erie, Canada...
ATCACCGGTGCTGCAAAGACCGGCCAGATTGGCGACGGCAAAATCTTCGTCATCAACCTCGACCATGCGGTTCGTATCCGCACGGGTGAGGCCGATGCCGCGGCGCTCTGATTTCGCGCACAACCTCATCTTTATCAGGAGTATAACCAAATGACGTTCAAGCGTCCCACCAGCGCGGGATTGGCAGCTCTCGCAGTCGGCATCTTCGCCACGACCGCCGCCTACGCAGCGCCCACAGTCAACAAGGGCGACAACGCCTGGATGCTGACTTCGACAGTCCTCGTGCTGTTGATGACCATCCCCGGCCTCGCACTGTTCTATGGCGGTCTCGTCCGCTCCAAGAACATGCTGTCCGTCCTCATGCAGGTCTTCTACACGGTCTGCGTCGTCTGCGTGATCTACGCAGTGTACGGATACAGCCTTGCTTTCACCGGCGGCTCCGACTTCATCGGCGGCTTCTCGAAAGCATTCCTGGCGGGCGTGACCACCGACTCGATGGCGGCAACGTTCTCGGTCGATGCGAACATCTCGGAGCTGATCTACTTCTGCTTCCAGATGACCTTCGCCGCGATCACTCCGGCTCTCATCGTCGGCGCTTTCGCCGAGCGCATGAAGTTCGCGGCCATCGCGCTGTTCATTCCTCTCTGGGTGACGCTGATCTACTTCCCGATGGCGCACATGGTTTGGTACTGGGCTGGACCGGACGCGATCACCGACGCTGTGAAGGCGCTCGCTGCCGCGGCTGACGGTGCGGCAAAGACTGCGGCACAGGCGAAACTCGACGAAGTGATGGCCGACGGCGGCTTCATCTTCAAGAAGGGCGCGCTGGACTTCGCAGGCGGCACCGTGGTGCACATCAACGCGGGTATCGCAGGTCTCGTCGGCGCATTGCTGATCGGCAAGCGCACCGGCTACGGCAAGGAGCTGATGGCTCCGCACTCGCTGACCATGACCATGATCGGCGCTTCACTGCTGTGGGTGGGCTGGTTCGGCTTCAACGCCGGATCGAACCTCGAAGCCAACGGTGGTGCAGCTCTTGCGATGACCAACTCCTTCCTCGCCACCGCAGCCGCCGCGCTGTCGTGGATGTTCGCGGAGTGGATCATCAAGGGTCATCCGTCGGTCCTCGGCGCGCTCTCGGGCGCGGTCGCTGGTCTCGTCGCCATCACGCCGGCTTGCGGATACTCGGGCCCGATGGGTGCGATCGTCCTCGGTCTCGTGGTCGGCGTGGTCTGCCTGTTCTTCTGTACGGTTGTGAAGAACGCGCTTGGCTATGACGACTCGCTCGACGTGTTCGGCGTCCACTGCATCGGCGGCATCGTCGGCGCTCTCGGCACCGGCATCTTGGTGAACCCGGCCCTCGGCGGCACAGGCGTCATGGACTACGTCCTCGGCAAGGTCGGTGAATACGATATGACGGCACAGATGATCTCGCAGTGCTGGGGTGTCGGCATCACCATCCTGCTCTCCGGCATCGGTTCGGCGATCCTCTACAAGGTCGTCGATGTGATCGTCGGCCTGCGCGTCTCGGTCGACGCTGAACGCGAAGGTCTCGACATCACCGAGCACACGGAGCGTGCCTACAACATGTGAGACAACGGTTGGGGCACAAACCCGGCAATGCCCCGTCCGTCGGAGGGCCCCAGCGCAAGCTGGGGCCCTTACTTTTTGGGCCACCACCTCAACGAAGAAAGTCCATGCCACCGGCCTATCCGGCGCGGCCGTTAGCCGATGGTTAATCGCGTCTTAACCTCGCCGCACCTATGGTGATGTGATCCTTTTCTGCGCGATTTTTTCGTTAGATCGACGGACCCTGACGTGCTGGCGTTTCTGACATGGCCATGACCGCTCCATCCCGCACGGCGTCTGGTGCCGGTGCCCCCGCTGGCCAACAGGACAGCGAGCGCTCCCCGTTTGCCCGGCTGACCGAGCTTCTGGCGCCCTATCAGCCCGGTAAGCCATTGATAAATCTATCTCTTGGCGAGCCGCAGCATCCGGTCCCCGGTTTTGTCGGGCCGGTTTTGGCCAAGCATGTCGGCGAGTTCGGGCGCTATCCAGTCGCCAAGGGAATCGAGCCGTTCCGGCAGGCCGCCGCCGCCTGGGCCACCAAGCGGTTCGGCCTCGCCCGCGCGGTCGATCCGGAGACTGAGGTTCTGGTGCTGAACGGCAGCCGTGAAGGGCTGTTTTTCGCCGCCATCGCCGCTGCGCGCTACGTCAGCTCGCGCAAGGGCACGCCTGTGATCCTGATGCCCAATCCGTTCTATCCGGCCTATGCGGCAGGCGCGCGCGCTGCCGGATGCGAAGCGGTGTTTCTACCCACCACGCGCGAGAATGGATTCCTCCCCGACCTCGATGCGCTCACGGCTGAGACGCTCGACCGCACCGTCGCGTTCTATCTCGCCTCGCCCGCGAACCCGCAAGGTGCCGTGGCCTCGCGCGCCTACTTCGATCGCGTCAAGCAACTCGCAGATCGTCACAGCTTCATCGTGCTCAGCGACGAATGCTATTCGGAAATCTACACGCAGGATGCACCCGGCAGTATGCTTGCATCCGCCGGGTCCGACTTCGCCAACGTGGTTGCGTTCCAGTCGCTGTCAAAGCGCTCAAACCTTCCGGGCATGCGCGTCGGCTTTGTCGCGGGCGACAAGAAATTTCTCGCGCGCTTTCACGAATTGCGCAACGTGGCCGCTCCGCAAGTGCCGGTGCCGCTGCAGCATGTCGCGGTCGCAGCTTATGGTGACGAAGCGCATGTCGAGGAAAACCGCAGGCTGTATCGGATCAAGTTTGATCTTGCCGACCAGATCCTCGGCAATCGCTTCGGATACAAGCGACCGGCTGGCGGCTTCTGCATCTGGCTCGATGTCTCCGCACATGGCGGCGACGAGCAGGCGACGGTGAACCTTTTCAAGGACGGCGGCGTGCGCGTTGTGCCCGGAAGTTATCTGGCGCGCGTGCAAGCCGATCAAAGCAATCCAGGCGCCGGTTACATTCGTGTCGCGATGGTGCAGGACAGTGAATCAACGGCAGAGGCGTTGCACCGCATGGTGAGCGTCCTGAACGAGTCTCAATAGAAGTTCCGGGGTCAAGAGCTATGCCAGCGATCGAGCGCGTCATTCCCATCGTCGGCCAGATGTCCGATCCCATTCGGGAAATGATCGGACGGCGTTTACGCGAACTCACCGGCCTCGGTGTCATCGCGCTGTCCTGCGTTGTGGCGACCGCGCTGATGACATGGTCCGTTCAAGACCCGAGCTTGAGCCACGCAACATCCGGACCGATCCGCAATCTTCTCGGCAGACCCGGCGCCATCGGCGCTGACATGCTGATGCAGATTCTCGGTCTCGGCTCCATCATGCTGATCCTCCCCATTTCAGTGTGGGGCTGGCGGCTGCTGACGCATCGTCATTTTGATCGCGAAGCGCTGCGGATCGCGAGCTGGATTCTCTGCGCCGTCGTCGCTTCGGGATTTGCAAGCTGCATCGCGCGCAGCGGCGCATGGCCGCTGCCGACAGGTCTCGGTGGCGTGGTGGGCGATGCCGTCGTGCGTTTTCCTGCCGTGGTGTTTGGACCGGCGGGCCTGCTGTATCGCATCGTGCTCGGCGCAATTCTGTTCGCGGCAATGATCGCAAGCTTCGCATTCACCTGCGGTGCTTACGCGCATGAAAAGGCCGCCGCACCCCGTCGTCCTGCTTTGGATGAGGATGACGCACTCGATCTGGACGACAGCGATCGCGGATCGGTTTCGCTCGGGTGGATTGTCCACACCGCCATGAGCGCGAAAGTACGCCTGATGCGCACGCTGTCGTCGGTGTTCGCAATGCTGGTCGGGCGCACCGAATCCAAGCGCGCGGTGGCCTTCGAGCGAAACGAGCCCAATCTCGGCAACGCCCGCCGCAGCCCGTCGTTGGTGCCGGAAGCCGAATACGAAGAAGAAGAGGAAGCCGACGAGGAGGAGGAAGACGAACAGCCCGTCGCACGCGCACCGCGCAAGCGCGCGGAGCCGCAGCGTCCGTCAGGCCGCAAGGGTGTGTTCGTGCTGCCGCCGATGTCCGTGCTGGCACCCCCGCCCAAGGCCTCCGAGCGCCTGACCCTCAGCAAGGACGAACTGGAAGAAAATTCGCGCGCGCTGGAAGGCGTGCTGCAGGACTTCGGCGTGCGCGGCGAGATCGTCAAAGCCAATCCCGGCCCCGTCGTCACGCTGTACGAACTCGAGCCCGCGCCCGGGATCAAGTCGTCGCGCGTGATTGGCCTCGCCGACGATATCGCGCGGTCGATGAGCGCCATCTCCGCCCGCGTCGCCGTCGTCGCTGGCCGCAACGCCATCGGCATCGAACTGCCGAACGCTAAGCGCGAGAAAGTTTATTTGCGCGAATTGCTCGCCGCGAAGGACGCAGCCGAGTCTTCGGTCAAATTGCCGCTCTGCCTCGGCAAGACCATCGGCGGCGATCCGGTCATCATCGATCTGGCGCGCACGCCGCACATGCTGATCGCCGGCACCACCGGCTCCGGCAAATCGGTCGCCATCAACACCATGATCCTGTCGCTGGTCTATCGCCTGCGTCCCGATCAGTGTCGCCTGATCATGGTCGATCCGAAGATGCTCGAACTGTCGGTCTATGACGGCATTCCGCATTTGCTGACGCCGGTCGTGACCGATCCGAAGAAAGCCGTCGTCGCGCTCAAATGGGCCGTGCGGGAAATGGAGCAGCGCTACAAGAGCATGTCCAAGCTCGGCGTGCGTAACATCGACGGTTACAATTCTCGCGTTGCGGAAGCGAAAGCCAAGGGCGAAGAACTGACGCGCACCGTGCATACCGGCTTCGACAAGGAAACCGGCAAGGCGATCTACGAGGAAGAAAAGCTCGAACTCGAGCCATTGCCCTATATCGTCATCATCGTCGACGAAATGGCCGACCTGATGATGGTGGCCGGCAAAGACATCGAAGGCGCGGTGCAGCGCCTCGCACAGATGGCACGCGCCGCTGGACTTCATGTGATCCTCGCGACGCAACGTCCGTCGGTCGATGTCATCACCGGCACGATCAAGGCCAACTTCCCGACCCGTATTTCCTTCCAGGTGACCTCGAAGATCGACAGCCGCACCATTCTCGGTGAAATGGGCGCGGAGCAACTGCTCGGCCAAGGCGACATGCTTTACATGGCGGGCGGCGGACGCATCAGCCGCGTCCACGGTCCCTTCGTGTCGGATGAAGAAGTTGAGAAGATCGTCCGTCACCTCAAGTCGCAGGGTCAGCCGGAATATCTCGAAGCGGTCACCGCCGAAGAGGAAACCGACGAGGACGGCAATGCCGTGTTCGACTCCACCGGCATGAGCAGCCAGGGCGCGGAAGGCGACCTGTTCTCGCAGGCCGTTGCGATCGTGAAGCGCGACCGCAAGGCCTCCACCAGCTACATCCAGCGCCGCCTGCAGATCGGATACAACCGCGCAGCCACCCTGATGGAGCGGATGGAGCAGGAAGGCATTGTCGGCCAGCCCAACCATGCCGGCAAACGCGAGATTCTGGTGCCCGAGGACGAGGAGCGATTCGGCTAAAGGCACTATTCGCAGCCGCGAAATCGCCATAGCTTGGGGCTAGCCCCGACGGAAGATGACACGACATCCTGACAGGACGGACCGTTGAGAATATTGAATCGCAATCAGCCGTTCTGCCGCTCCGAACGCCACACCCCATTGCTTCCGACCGTTCAATCGTCGTTGGTCGTGCTGGCGGCAACGCTGATGATGTCATCGGCTTTCGCGCAGGCGGTGCCCGTTCCAAAACCCGCACCAAAGACGCGCACCGACACGGCGCGCCAATCGCCGCCGACGCCGGTAGTTCCTTCACCAGGCGCCTCGAATCAGCCGAACCCGATCATCCCCGATCTGCGAAACCTGTTCGGCGGCGGCGGCGGCACGCCGACTTTCGATGCCAACCAGAAAACGCTCGCGGGCAAGGTCAGCAATTATCTCTCGTCGCTGCAGAACGTATCCGGGAATTTCGTGCAAGTGGGTCCGGACGGCAAACGCACCACTGGCGATTTCTACATTCAGAAGCCCGGCAAGGTCCGCTTCGAATATGACGATCCGAATCCCATCGCGATGGTGGCGGACGGCTCGTCGGTGATCGTGCGCGACCGCAGGCTGGCGACGCAGGATGTCTATCCGCTGTCGCAGACGCCGCTCCGATTCCTGCTCTCGGACCGTATCGACCTGATGCGCGATACGAATCTGGTGGGTGTTGCCGCTGACGACATGTTCATCAGCGTCACCATCGAGGAAAAGCAGCCGCTGATCGGAACCAGCCGGCTGATGCTGATGATCGGCGCCAAGGACAATCAGCTTAAGCAGTGGACCGTGACCGATCCGCAAGGCTACGACACCACGGTGGCGGTCTATAATCTCGACACCACCAAAAAGCTCGATCCGAGCATGTTCAAGATCGACTATACGAACTATCCCGGCGGCAATAATAATTGAGCGTCTGGCAACAGCCGGTCATCCGTTGGCCTGGGCACAATGTCATCGCCGCGCTTGACCCGGCGATCCATCTTCCCGTCTAACATGTCTATGCGTTTCACTCTGACGACCTGGAATATCAATTCGGTGCGACTGCGCATCGATCTGGTCGCAAAATTCCTGAAAGCCGTGCGGCCCGACGTGCTGTGCCTGCAGGAAACCAAATGCGTCGATGACGCGTTTCCACTGAAGCGCTTCAAACGCCTCGGCTACGAGCATGTCGCGCTCAACGGCCAGAAGGGCTATCACGGCGTCGCCATCGTCTCGAAAATTCCGTTCGAGAGCCACGACGTGCGTACGTTCTGCGGCAAGATCGATTCGCGCCACATCTCGGTGTCGTTCGGCGCACAGGCAAAGATGTCCGAGCCATTGGTAGTGCATAATTTCTATGTGCCTGCGGGCGGCGACATTCCCGACCCCAAGCTCAATCCAAAATTCGAGCACAAGCTCTCATTCCTCGACGAGATGCGCGATTGCGCGCCGCTTCATCCGAAGGCCAATGACCGGCACATTCTGGTTGGCGATCTCAATGTCGCACCACACGAACACGATGTGTGGTCACACAAGCAGTTGTTGAAAATCGTCTCGCACACGCCGGTCGAATGCGAGAAGCTGCTGGCGGTTCAGGCGCATGGCAACTGGATCGACGTCGCGCGGCAGCGCATTCCGGCTTCTGAAAAAGTCTATACGTGGTGGAGCTATCGCTCTGCCGATTGGGTCGCCGCCAACAAGGGACGGCGGCTCGATCATATCTGGGTGTCGCAGGCGCTCGGCAGCCGCGTGCAGGACTTCAAAATCACTAGAGACGCGCGCGGCTGGGAGCGGCCGTCAGACCACGTGCCGGTGACGGTGGCGCTGGATGTTTGATTATCGCAGCGTCGCGGACACGCGAGACATCGCATTGGCCGCAGCATTGGAGCGCGCGGCGAAATCGTCACGCAGGCGGCGCGCTGCTTCCGGATGGCTTTCCAGCACGCGCTGAAAAAGGCTGCGCGAAATTCTCAACGCCGACGATGTTTCGAGTGCGGTCGCCGTCGCAGGGCGCGCCATCGGGACCACAAGCGCAAGTTCACCGATCAGGATATTCGGGCCTGCGATGGTCTCGCTGCCGTCGGCGGCCGCGACGCGAAACTTGCCTTCCCGCACGATGAAGCCGGAGTCCGCCGGATCGCCTTGTTCGAACAGATGCTCGCCGGATTTGTAGTCGCGTTGCTCCGCGCCGATGGCGAGCACCTGCAATGCAGACATTCCCAACAGGTTGAATGTCGGGACGCGCGTGAACAGGGCGATGTCGTCTTCAATGGCCATTATGAATTATAGCGGAATGCCGAACTGGAATAGCGAATGATTCGCTTTATGGCACCAGTTTATAGCCCCCGGACTCAGTCACAAGAATTTCGGGGTTCGCGGCGTCTTTCTCCACCTTTTGACGCAGCCGGTAGATATGCGTTTCCAGCGTGTGCGTGGTGACGCCCGAATTGTAGCCCCAGACTTCCTGCAGCAACGTCTCGCGCGATACGGGAAGCTGCCCCGCACGATAGAGAAAGCGCAGGATCGCGGTCTCCTTCTCGGTCAGCCGGACTTTCTTGGCGTTGGCGCCGGTCAGCATCTTGGAGCCGGGCCGGAAGCTGTAAGGCCCGATGGAGAACACGGCATCTTCGCTGGCTTCGTGTTGGCGCAATTGCGCACGAATACGTGCCAGCAGAACAGCGAACCGGAAAGGCTTGGCGACATAATCATTGGCACCCGATTCCAGGCCGAGGATGGTGTCCGAATCGGTGTCATGGCCGGTCAGCATGATGATGGGCGACTTGAAGCCGCCCTTACGCAGGCTGCGCACCACCTCGCGGCCGTCGGTGTCGGGCAGGCCGACATCCATCAGCACCAGATCGGGGGAAATGCTCTTGGCGGCCTGTGCACCTTTGGCGCCCGTATCGACGGCGGAGGCCTCGAATTCCTCGTGGAGCGACAATTGCTCCATCAGCGCCTCACGCAGATCGGTATCGTCGTCCACGATCAGGATCTTGCGGGCGTTGGCCATTGCGTCCAGTCCTTTGAAAAGTGTCGTGTAAAAGAGGACTTTGAGACGCCGCGAAGCAGCGCGTCTCAAAAACCTCGGCGAAATAGATCATTTGCGGGCAAAAGCGCAAGTTGGAGTTGTATCCACTCATGGGAAATGAAGGCTTTCCAAGGGCTTATCGAACACCAAAGCGTGATCGCCCGCTGGCTTCGGTCCGCGTCCGCGCAGCCGCAGGCCGCCCGACGGAAGGCTGGCTGGTCGCCGGATCGCAGGTTGTGCCGGTGTCGCTCGGACGAGGCGGCATCAAGGCCAATAAATTCGAGGGCGATGGCGGCACGCCGCGCGGCACATTTTTTCCCGTTCGGCTGTGGTGGCGGGCCGACCGCCATCCCCGGCCGCAGACTTATCTGCCGATCCGCGCCATCCGCGCCACCGACGCCTGGTCGGAAGACCCAAGTGACCGTCACTACAACAGGCCAGTCACACGCGCGCCCAATGAGAGCGGCGACCGACTCATGCGCGACGATCATCTCTATGATTTCATCATCGAGATCGATCACAACGCGCGGCCGCGTGTCGCGAACCGTGGGAGCGCGGTGTTCGTGCATCTGGCGCGTGACAATTTTTCGCCGACTGCGGGATGCGTGGGCCTAACGAAAAACGCGATGCTTAGACTGCTGGCGCGTATCGGGCCGGATACGAAAATCGTGATCGGTTAGAAATTATCTTCGGCCGAAAATCGCGGAGCCGATTCTGACATGCGTCGCGCCGAGTTGGATCGCGGCTTCGAAATCTGCGCTCATGCCCATCGACAATAATGTCAGTCCGTTGCGCGCAGCGATCTTCGCTGTCAGCGCAAAATGCGGCGCGGGTGGTTCGTCCACCGGCGGAATGCACATCAGTCCTGAAATCTGTAAACCATACACATCGCGGCAGCTTGCGATGAACGCATCCGCGTCTCGTGGCGCGATGCCGGCTTTTTGCGGCTCCTCACCTGTATTGAGTTGCACGAACAATTGCGGACTGCGGCCTTGCTTAACGATTTCTTTCGCCAGCGATTCGCACAGGCTCGCGCGGGCCACTGAATGAATGGCGTCGAACAGCGCCACCGCCTCCTTCGCCTTGTTGGACTGCAGCGGCCCGATCAAATGCAGCGCGAGGCCTGCATGTATCTCCAGCAGCGCGGGCCATTTGCCTTTGGCTTCCTGAACGCGATTCTCCCCGAACACGCGCTGCCCCGCACCGATCACCGGCACAATCGCATCGGCTTCGAATGTTTTCGATACCGCAACCAGCGTCACTGATGAACGCTCGCGCCGCGCATCCCTGCACGCGCGCGTGATGGCTCGTTCGACCTCGGCGAGGCCGTGTGGTGAATCAGACGTTACGATTTGCATATTTTCGGCGGTCATCGATTCAAACATATCTCAAATTGAGGATCATTCGAATTTTATCGAATTTTCGAAAGGCTCCTTGAATCCTTTTCTCTAATGTCATGACGGGGCAAGGGGATATCAATGTCGACCGCCAGATTCGGCTTCAAAACATCGAAACTCAGGGCACTTTGGGGCATCCGCACGCGCCTTGCGATGCTGGCGCTGATCCTCGTCGTGCCGTTGATGCTGGACCGCGTCCGCGTCCTAGAAGACAGCCGCGCCAAGCAGTTGGCCCAGATCGCCAACGAATTGTCCGAGCTTGCAAAACATACCGCCGATGCTCAGCGCGAGATCATTTCGACGGTGCAGGCGGTCATCAAATCATCGGCCTATATTTATGCGGCAGCGTCGCAACAGGGCCGCGGCTGCGCCGTGATGCGCGCCAGCCTGCGCGTCGATCTGCCGTGGATCAGCAGCATTTCCGTGGTCAGCCGGAACGGCGAGGTTCAATGCTCGACGCGGCAAGAATTTGTCGGATTCAATGTCAGCGACCGCGAATACTTCAAGCAGGCTCTTGAACTGCATGAGTTCGTGGTGAGCGATTACATTCTCAGCCGCACCACCGGTATTCCGACCGTCGTCGCGGCCTATCCCGTGTCGGCCATCAACGGCGGTGAGGAAGCTGTGATTGTCGCAGCGGTGGACCTCAGATGGATGTCCCAGCTTTTCGCGAGTCGCGGCGGCCGCTCAGGCATGTCGGTCGTGCTCGTCGATGGCAGAGGAACAATTCTCGCAGCACCTCCGGAAAACGCTACGGTGATCGGTCAGCCGTTGAAAGACGCATCTCTGCTCGAGGCCGTTGCACATCGCAAAATCAATCTCGATCGCGACTCCGGTTCGATCTCGTTCGAATCGGCGGATGGAGAAATGAAGGCGGTTTCCTTCGCGCGCGTGACAGGAACGCGCGCGCGGATTATCGCCAGCATCGATCAGTCCGTCATGCTCGGCGACGTCAAGCGGGAGATCCGGGCCGCCTATATTCAGCTTGGCTTTGTCGGGCTGCTTGCTTTGCTCGGCGCATGGTTCGCAGGCGAAGTGCTGATCGTGCGTCCAGTGCGCATGATGACGGAAATGGCGAACCGCCTTGGGCGCGGCGAATTGTCGGCGCGTGCAACAAGCCGGACACTGCCGCGCGAATTCGTCCCACTCGCAAAAGCCTTCGATGCGATGGCATCGCAACTGTCCGAGCGCGAGCGCGAAATGGTTGCGGCCAACGACCGGCTGACGGTGATCGCGTCGCTGGATATGGTGTCGGGTCTGGCTAACCGCCGCGGCTTCCAGAGCCGCCTTGAGTTTGAATGGATGAAGTCGCTGCAGTCCAACGCACAACTGTCGCTACTCATGATCGACGTCGATCACTTCAAGCTGTTCAACGACGCCTATGGACACCCGGAAGGCGACGCCTGCCTGAGCCGCCTCGGTGAGGTTCTTGCCATCACCGCCGCGACCTATTCCGGATTTGCCGCCCGCTATGGCGGGGAAGAATTCTGCCTGCTGCTGCCGAACAGCGAGCCCAACCTTGCCATGCAGGTCGGCGAGCAGGTGCGCGCGACGGTGGAAGCGCTCGCTATTCCTCATGTGGCCGGTGCCAACAAGACGGTCACGGTTAGCGTCGGTGTAGCAACCATCACGCCGAACGAATCTCAGCCCCAGACCGACCTCATCGAGGCGGCGGACGCGGCCCTTTATGCCGCCAAACGCCTGGGCCGGAATGCGGTGGTCGAACACGGTTTGAGCGCCGCCGGCGTCCCGCCGGTTTCGCTGGCCAGCTAGGCCTTTAATCCGCGTCCAAGCCGTTGACCCATCGCGGTCTTTTGTGGCTAGTCTGCCGCTCGTTTTTCCCTGTTTCCGGCTGGCAGACAACGATCCCATGAGCACCGAACGCTATAACGCCCGCGAAACCGAACCGCGCTGGCAGAAGCTCTGGGACGAGCGGGCGATTTTCGCCACCCGCAACGACGATCCGCGGCCGAAATACTATGTGCTCGAGATGTTCCCCTACCCGTCGGGGCGCATCCATATGGGCCATGTCCGCAACTATACGATGGGCGACGTGGTCGCGCGCACCATGCGCGCCAAGGGCTTCAACGTGTTGCACCCGATGGGATGGGATGCGTTCGGCCTGCCGGCCGAGAACGCCGCCATCGAGCGCAAGGTCGCGCCGAAGAAATGGACTTACGAAAATATCGCGGCGATGAAGAAGCAGCTTCAGACCATGGGTCTGTCGCTGGACTGGGCGCGTGAATTCGCGACCTGCGACCCGAGCTACTACAAACATCAGCAGAAGATGTTTCTGGATTTCATGAAGGCGGGATTGGCCGAGCGCGAAAGGCGCAAGGTGAACTGGGATCCGGTCGACATGACCGTGCTTGCCAATGAGCAGGTGATCGACGGCCGCGGCTGGCGCTCAGGCGCCGTCGTCGAGCAGCGCGAGTTGAATCAGTGGGTCTTCAAGATCACGAAGTATTCGCAAGAATTGCTGGAAGCGCTCGATACGCTGGACCGCTGGCCCGACAAGGTCCGGCTGATGCAGCGCAACTGGATCGGCCGCAGCGAAGGTCTGCATTTTGAATTCAAGCTGGTCGGTGCGCCGGCCGGTTTCGAGACGCTGCCGGTTTTCACCACGCGTGCCGACACCATGTACGGCCCGACTTTCGCTGCCGTGTCGCCGGACCATCCGCTCGCGAAAAAACTGGCTGAGAAAAATCCGAAGGTCGCGGCTTTCATCGAAGAGTGCCACCGCATCGGCACGTCGCAGGCGGAGATCGACACTGCCGACAAGCTCGGCTTCGACACCGGCATCAAGGCGCAGCATCCCGGCGATCCGGCGATCCAGCTTCCGCTTTTCATCGCCAATTTCGTGCTGATGGACTACGGCACCGGCGCGATTATCGGCTGTCCCGCGCATGACCAGCGCGATCTCGATTTCGCGCGCAAATACGACCTGCCCGTGATCGATGTTTTCGTGCCGCTCGCGACCGGCGAGACGGTGAAGGACATCGCTTTCGTACCAGCGAAAACGGAAACCGTGCGCTATGTGCAGTGGGCGGGCGAACCCGGCGTCATGACCTGCGAGGACGCGATGAAGCGTTCGCTCGACATGTTCGTGAGCGAGGGATGGGGCCGCCGCGAGATCAACTATCGCCTGCGGGACTGGGGGATTTCACGTCAGCGCTATTGGGGCTGCCCGATCCCCGTCATTCATTGTCCAAAGTGCGACGTGGTGCCGGTGCCGGACTCCGATCTGCCTGTCGTGCTGCCGGAAGACGTGTCGTTCGACAGACCGGGCAACGCGCTCGATCATCACCCAACATGGAAGCATGTGACGTGTCCGACGTGCGGCGGCAAGGCCACGCGTGAAACTGACACAATGGACACGTTCGTCGACTCGTCGTGGTACTTCGCGCGCTTCACCGATCCCTGGAACGCAAACGCGCCGACCACACCGTCCGTCGCCAATCACATGATGCCGGTCGATCAATATATCGGCGGCGTCGAGCACGCGATCCTGCATCTGCTGTATTCGCGTTTCTTCACCCGCGCGATGAAAGCGACGGGACATGTCAGCATGGACGAGCCGTTCGCCGGCATGTTCACGCAAGGCATGGTGGTTCACGAGATCTACAAGAAGCAGGACGGCACGTTTGCCTCGCCCGCCGAGATCAACATCACGACTGTTGGCGACAAGCGCCAGGCCACGCTGCTGTCGACCAATGAGCCGGTCGAGATCGGCGCCATCGAAAAGATGTCGAAGTCCAAGCGCAACACCGTCGATCCCGATGACATCATCGGCAGCTACGGCGCCGACACTGCGCGCTGGTTCATGCTGTCCGACTCGCCGCCCGACCGTGACGTGATCTGGAGCGAAGAAGGCGTGCAGGGCGCAAACCGTTTCGTGCAACGCATCTGGCGGCTGGTGAACACAGCCGCGCCTGATCTGCCTTCGTCGGACACGCCTCAGGTCGCTGGCAACGAGGCCGCTCTCGCCGTACGCCGTGTCGCACACCGGACGCTGGCCGATGTGTCGAGCGCCATCGAGCGCCTGCGGTTCAATACAGCGATCGCCAAGATCTATACCTTCGTCAGCACGCTGGCGGATGTTGTCGATGGCTCGGCCAAATCGCTTGAAACCGATTCCGCCATGCAGGCAGCGGTGCGCGAGGCCTTCGACATCCTGATCCGGCTGATTTCCCCGATGATGCCGCACCTCGCCGAGGAATGCTGGCGGGTGCTGGGCCATCGGGAGCTGGTGTCGGAAGCGAAATGGCCGCAGGCCGAGCCAGATTTGCTGGTCGATGACACAATTACGCTCCCCGTGCAGGTTAATGGCAAAAAGCGCGCGGATGTCACGGTGGCCCGAAATGCCCAAAATGCGGAAATAGAGGCTGCCGTTTTAACACTCGATGCGGTAAAATCGGCCCTGGACGGGAAATCTCCCCGAAAAGTCATCGTCGTTCCGCAGAGGATCGTGAATGTCGTGGTTTAAGACGCGCATCGCAGCCCGGTTTCTTGCCGTGGCCGCCCTCGCGGC
>Ga0209023_10005121_pt1 | contig 14499 bp, 14 predicted proteins | sample LakOneMetagenome_FD_187468 | JGI IMG/M metagenome (GOLD analysis project Ga0209023, IMG submission 187468) | Freshwater and sediment microbial communities from Lake Erie, Canada (SPAdes) (version 2) | ecosystem: Environmental > Aquatic > Freshwater > Lentic | place: Lake Erie, Canada...
CCCCAATTGGGGTCAGCGGCGGCCGAACATCATCAGGTCGGCGAGGAGGAGGCGGGCGGGCTTGACGACGTCGAGGGTGGCGAGCGACAGGCCGAGCAGGGCTTGCAGCGGGCCGCGGCCAACGAAAGCGCGCGCCATGGTGTCGGTCAGGCCGATCGTCAGGCGGCGGTCCTGGCTGCGCTCGAGCATGAAGGTGCCGATTGCATCGGGCGTGGCGCCGCGGGCCAGCTGGTGGGCCAGGACGGCGGCGTCGCGCAGGCCGAGGTTCAGGCCCTGGCCGGCGACCGGGTGCAGGGTCTGGGCGGCATTGCCGATGGCAACCGTGCGCTCCGTGGCGCGGGCTTCGGCGTTCAGGCCGAGGGGGAAGGCGACGCGGGGGGAGGCGGCGGTGAAGCTACCAAGGCGGGTGCCGAAGGCCTGGCCGAGCCGGTCCAGGAAGGCGGCGTCATCGAGCAGCTGGATGTCGACAGCGCGTTCGGGACGCATGCACCAGACCAGGGCGTAGGCGTGGCCGTCGTTGCCGTCCTGCGGCAGCAGGGCCAGCGGGCCCTCGTCGGTGAAGCGCTCGAAAGCGCGGTGCGCGACCGGTTCGCTCACGGTCACGCGCGCGATCAGGGCGGTCTGGTCGTAGTCGCGTTGCCGGGCCTTGCTTTCCTGTTGGCCGAACACGCCGCCTTCGGCCTGCACCGCCACCTTCGCAGCCACGCTGCGGCCGTCGTCGAGGCGCAGCCGGACGCCGGCGTCGTCTTCCTCGAAGTGTTCGACGCGGGCGGGACGCAGGGTGCGCACGCCGGCGGTCTCGCAGGCGCGCGCCAGCGCATCGACCACGTCGCCGTAGCGCGCCACGTAGCCCAGCGCCGGCAGGCCGTGCTCCTGGCGGTCCATCAGGCTGCGGCCCAGCTGGCCGCGGCGCGAGACGTGGATCTCGTGGATCGGCGTGGCGGGCAAGGGCCAGGCGCGGATTTCCTCGAGCAGCTGCACGCTGCCCCAGGACAGGGCGATCGAGCGCGGGTCGCTGACCGCCTGGCCCAGCGATTTGCCGTCGACGAGGGCGATGCGTTCGCCTGCCACGCCGCGCCGCGCCAGGAAGGCGGCCAGCGCCAGTCCGACCGGGCCGGCGCCGCAAATGGCGATGTCGACGTCGATGGCTTCGGTCTCCATCAGCGTTCTCCCATCAGGGTTTCGATGTCCGCAACGCTCTTCGGTGCGTCGCCGGACAGGATGCGGCAGCCGCCATCGTCGACGATCACGTCGTCCTCGATCCGGATGCCGATGTTCCAGAACTCCTCCGGCACGCCGTCGCCGGGACGCACGTAGATGCCCGGTTCCACCGTGAGGGCCATCCCCGGCAGCAGGGGACGGGAGGGCCGGTCCGGCAGCGTGAGGTCGCGGTACGGCCCGACGTCGTGCACGTCCATGCCGAGCCAGTGGCCGGTGCCGTGCATGTAGAAGGGCAGGTGGGCCTTCTCGAGGACGGCGTCTTCGGCCGTGCCGTACTTCGTCCTGTCGATCAGGCCCAGCTCCAGCATGCCGCCCGCCAGTGCGTGGACGGCCGCCGTGTGCACATCGCTGTAGGGGCGGCCCGGCACGATGGCGGCAAACGCCGCTTCCTGCGCCCGCAGCACCAGTTCATACAGGGCCCGCTGCGGCGCGCTGAAGCGGCCGTTCACCGGCCAGGTGCGGGTGATGTCGGAGGCGTAGCCATCGAGCTCGCAGCCGGCGTCGACCAGCACCAGTTCGCCATCGAGGCAGGGGCGATTGTTGGCGTTGTAGTGCAGCACGCAGGCGTTCGCACCCGAGGCCACGATCGGCGTATAGGCCGGGAACTGGGCGCCGTGGCGGCGGAATTCGTGCAGCAGCTCGGCCTCGATCTCGTACTCGAACACGCCGGGACGGGTGAAGCGCATGGCGCGCGCGTGGGCGCCGGCGGCGATGCCTGCGGCGCGTTTCAACAGCGCCTGCTCGCCCGCGTCCTTCAGCAGGCGCATCTCGTCGAGGATGCCGAGCAGGTGGTGGGTGGTCGCGGGCGCCGCAATGCCGGTGCGGCTCCTTGCGCGCACGGCCTTGAGCCAGCTGCCCACCTGCGCATCGAGCGCGGCGCTGTGGCCGAGCGCGTAGTAGAGCGCCGGCGCATCGGCCAGCAGGGTGGCCATCTGCGCGTCGAGCGCATCGACCGGATACGCTTCGTCGAAGCCGAAGGCGGCGCGCGCCGCGTCGGGGCCGTAGCGAAAGCCGTCCCAAATCTCGCGCTCGACGTTCTTCTCGCGGCAGAACAGGATCGAACGGGCCGGCGCGTCGCCAAGCGCGGCGACCAGCACCAGCACGCTCTCCGGCTCCGTGAAGCCGGTCAAGTAGTAGAAATAGCTGTCGTGCCGGTAGGGATACTCGCTGTCGCCGTTGCGGAGCAGCTCGGGCGCGGTGGCCAGCACCGCGACCGCGCCCGGCGCCATGCGCGCAGCCAGGCGCGCGCGGCGTTCGATGAACGGGGAAGCGTCGACCGGCAACGGGCCCTTCATGAGCCGGTCCTGGCCGCCCCCAGCGGCGCGTTCAGTTCTTCCAGCTGGCCCACGGTGCCGACGTTGACCCATTGGCCGTGATACAGCTCGCCGCCGACGCGGCCCTGCTCGATGAACTTGCGCATCAGCGGGCCGAACTTGACGAACTCGCCGGCCTTGATCCCCTCGAACATCTCGGGACGGTAGACGCCGATGCCGGCGAAGTTCCACTTCTGCGGGCCGTCGTTCCTCAGGGTGTACATGTCGAGCGCAAAGTCGCCCTCGGGGTTGTGCCAGGGGTTCGGCGTGAGCCACAGCCAGGCGATGTCGCGCTTGTCCGGCGGATAGGGGATGCCCACCATGTCCTTGTCCGGCAAGGCGTCGACCACCTGCGAGAAATCGAAGTAGGGCGCGTAGATGTCGCCCGACACGGCCAGGAAGGGCTCGTCCCCGAGCAGGTGCAGGGCGTTGGCGATGCCGCCCGCGGTTTCCAGCGGGGTCGGCTCGTGCGAGTACACGATGCGGGCGCCGTACTTGCTGCCGTCGCCCAGCTCTTCCTCGATCATGTGGCCGAGGTGGGAGTGGTTGATGACGATATCAAGGATCCCTGCGCGCACGAGGTTCAGCACGTGCCAGGTGATCATCGGGCGTCCGCGCACCTTGAGCAGGGGCTTGGGGCAGGCGTCCGTGAGCGGGCGCATGCGCTCGCCGCGGCCGGCGGCGAAAATCATCGCTTTCATGAGAAGGGGCCCGTCCTCAGAAGGTGTAGCCGACCGAGGGCGCCTTGTCCTCGAGCGCGTCGAGCAGGCGCAGCAGGGGCTTGAGTTCGGTGTAGCGGTTGGCGGTCTTGCGCACGTAGTCCATCACGGTCGGCAGGTCGCCCATGTAGTTCGGCTTGCTGTCGCGGTAGTTCAGGCGGCAGAAGATGCCGAGGATCTTCAGGTGGCGCTGCAGGGCCATGAATTCGAAGTCGCGGTAGAAGGCGTCGATGTCCGGATTGACCGGCAGGCCGACCTGCTTGGCGCTCTGCCAGTAGCGCACCACCCAGTCCAGCACGATCTCTTCGTCCCACTGCACGTAGGCGTCGCGCAGCAGGGAAGCCAGGTCGTAGGTGACCGGGCCGTAGACGGCGTCCTGGAAGTCCAGCACGCCCGGGTTGCCCTGCTCGAGCCACATCAGGTTACGCGAGTGGAAGTCGCGGTGCATGTAGACCTGCTGCTGGGCCAACACGTTGGCGCAGATGGCGTCGAACACCTTGTCCAGGGTGGCCTGCTGCTTCTCGTCGAGCGTCACGCCGAGGTGCTTGCCGATGTACCACTCGGGGAAGATGCCCAGCTCGCGCATGACGAAGGCGCGGTCGAATTCCGGCAGCACGCCCGGCTGGCTGGCCAGCTGGAATTTGAGCAGCGCATCGACCGCGTCGGAATACATGAAGGGCGCGTTGTCCGAATCCAGGCGCTGCAGGTAGGTGGTCACGCCGAGGTCGGACAGCAGCAGGAAGCCGCTGTCCACTTTCTGTGCGACGATGGCCGGGACCGTCACGCCGGCTTCCTGCAACAGGCCCTGCACGTGCAGGTAGGCGGGCACGTTCTCGCGCTCGGGCGGGGCGTCCATCGCCACCAGGGTGGCGCCGAGCTTTTCACGCATCGCCGGTACGACGTCGTAGCGGAAATAGCGGCGGAAACTGGCATCCGCGGACGCCGGGCGGCCGGTTTCGACTTCCACCAGGCCCGTCGATGCGAGCCATTCGGTCAATTGCTGCAGGCGCGCATCCTGACCGGCGGAAGTGGAAGTATTTTGATACAAAGAAGACATGTAGACGGCCTGGTGAATCGGGTTGGTTGAGCTAATTCCCATATAATAAGGGATTCATTCTAAAAATACCGCCCTTTATGGCGTACGCAGATTCTCCATGAGCTGGATTGCAGCCCACCCATTTCCCTCTCGACAGGCGTTCAAACCGACAGCACTGGCAAGCGCCGCTGCCATCGTCGTTGCCGCCGCATCGAACCCCGCGTACGCGCAGAGCGTCGCTCCCGCGCCACATTCGGACGAGCAGAACCTGCCGATCACCATCCAGGCCGAAGACATCAGCGGCCGACCGGACCGCCAGCTGAACCTCGAGCGCAATGTCGAACTGACACGCGGCCAGACCCGCCTCACCGCCGACAGCGCTTGCTACTTCCGCATCGAAGACCAGGTCACGGCCACCGGCAACGTGAATATGTGGCGCTTCGGCGACCGCTACAAGGGCGACGAGCTGCAGCTGAACATGGAGACCGGCAAGGGCTATGTGCTGCGTCCCGAATACCGGCTGCAGCTCAATAACGCCCAGGGCAATGCCTCGCGCATCGATTTCCTCGGCGAAGACGTGGCCCTGGTGCGCGATGGCACCTACAGCACCTGCGAAGGCCCGGACCCGGACTGGTACCTGAAGTCGAGCACCCTGCGCCTGGATAGCGGACGCGACGTCGGCCTGGCCGGCAAGACCGTCATCTACTTCAAGGACGTGCCCATCCTCGGCACCCCGGCCCTGTCGTTCTCGCTGTCGGGCGCGCGCCGCTCCGGCTGGCTGGCGCCCACCGTGGGCTTCGGTTCCAAGGGCAAGGCCGAGTTCATGGTGCCCTACTACTTCAACATCGCGCCCAACCGCGACCTGACGGTCTACCCGCGCTATATGTTCGACCGCGGCCTGCAGCTGGGTGCCACCGGGCGCTACCTCGGCGTGACCGATGGCGGCGTCTACCAGGGCGAGACCCACCTGGAGGGCCTGCGCCACGACCGCGAGACCGGCGAAGACCGCTGGCGCGTCGACTCGATCCACACCCAGGGCCTGGCCCCGGGCTGGTCCTTCGGCTGGAACCTGCACGGCGCGTCCGACAACGAATACCCGAGCGATTTCTCGCGCACGGTGGCGGTGTCCGCCGAGCGCCAGCTGCTGCGCGAGGTGCGCACCGACTACAGCGGCCAGTACTGGAACCTGACCGCGCGCGCCCAGAACTACCAGGTGCTGCAAGACCCGGCCGCGACGCCGACCAACGGCCTGTTCGTGCCGCGCCCCTACGACCGCCTGCCGCAGATTAACTTCCACGCGGGCCGCTACGACGTGGCCGGCTTCGACTGGGCCGTGGACACCGAGATCGTGCGCTTCTGGCACCCCGACCTCGTGCGCGGCAACCGCGCCGTCGGCGTGGCCCAGCTCAGCTACCCCATCGTGCGTCCGGGCTGGTTCATCACGCCCAAGGTGATCGGCCACTACAGCAAGTACGACCTGGACCAGCACAACTACACCGGCGAGCGCAAGCTCTCGCGCAGCCTGCACACGGCCTCGCTCGACGCCGGCCTGGTGTTCGAACGCGAGACCACGCTGTTCGGACGCGCCATGTCCCAGACCCTGGAGCCGCGCCTGTTCTACGTGAGAACACCTTACAAGGACCAGAGCGCCTTCCCGGTCTTCGACACCGGCCGCACCGGCTTCAACTATGCCCAGCTGTTCAGCGAAAACCGTTACGTCGGCCCGGACCGGGTGTCGGACGCCAACCAGCTGACCGCGGCCGTGGTGTCGCGCTTCATCCAGTCGGACGGTTCCGAGCGCCTGCGCATGGCCTTCGGCCAGCGCATCTATTTCGACGAACCGCAGGTGCGCCTGCCGGGCGAACCGGTGCACCAGAGCCGTTCCGACGTGCTGGTGGCGGCAGCGGGACGCATTTCCGAGACCTGGAGCTTCGATAGCGGCGTACAATACGACGCGACCGGCAGCAATCTGTACAGCTCGAACCTGAGCATGCAGTGGCAGCCGGCCCGGATGAAGGTCCTGAACGCCGAGTACCGTTATCAGCGCGACAGCTTCCGCAACGTCGATCTGTCCGGCCAGTGGCCGCTGTCCAAGCGCTGGTATGGCGTCGGCCGGGTAAGCTATGCGCTGCGCTCGTACACGGTCGGGAATGCGACGCCGGGCAAGGGCAAGCTGCTCGAGAGCCTCATCGGGCTCGAGTACAAGGCCGACTGCTGGGTGTTCCGTTTCGGCGCCCAGCGCTTCGTGACCGCCGCCCAGACCACGTCGACGCCGATCTTCTTCCAGCTCGAGCTCAACGGCCTGTCGCGCCTGGGGCTGGGCAGCAATCCGCTCGAGACGTTCAACAAGAGTGTCCCGGGCTATACGCAGCTGAACACCAATGTGGGTCGACCTTAAGCCTGGCTTATCCAAACTACAATTAGTTAAGTAAAACTGATGCGAGCCGGGCCCGGTGGCCGGCTCCTTTAAGCCAAACTTAACGGCATGTCCGTAAACTGATCCAGTTATATCGAACAATCTTTCACCTGAATGAGTGCTTTCCAGATGATGCGTTCCACCCGTTTGCACCACATTACCCTCGCAGCGGCGCTGCTGTGTTCGCTTACCGCCGGCCAGGCGCAGGCCCAGGAAGCGGCCAAGCCGGGCGGCGGCTTCCTGCCGCCCGCATCGAGCAGCGCCAAGGTGATCGATTCGATCCACGTGGTCGTCAACGATGAAGTGATTACCAAGAACGAGGTGCGCAACCGCCTTGCCCAGACCACCCAGAACCTGAAGGCGCGCAATATGCAGATGCCCGACCAGTCGGTGCTGGAGCGCCAGGTGGTCGAGTCGATGATCGTCGAGCGCGCCCAGATCCAGCTGGCCAAGGAGATGGGCGTGCGCGTCTCCGACCGCCAGCTCGACGCCACCATCGGCCGCATCGCCGAGAACCAGAAGATGTCGGTGCAGGACATGCGCAACCAGATGGAAAAAGAGGGCATGACCTTCGCCCAGTTCCGCGAAGACATCCGCAACGAGATCATGCTGAGCCAGCTGCGCGAGCACGAGGTCGACGCCAAGATCCAGGTCTCGGAAGCCGAGATCGACACCTACCTGGTCGCCTCCAAGGCGGCGGCCGCCGAGAAGGTCGAGATGAACCTGGCGCAGATCCTCGTGGCCGTGCCCGAGAACGCCTCGCCCGAGCAGATCGCCGCGCGCCGCGCGCGCGCCGAGGAAGTGGCGCGCCAGCTGCGCACCGGCGCCGACTTCGCCAAGATGGCCGCCACCTACTCCGACGCACCGGACGCCCTCAAGGGCGGCGACATCGGCTGGCGCGACCCGGACCGCCTGCCGCCGGTCTTCGCCACCGAGCTGCGCAAGCTCAGCGCCGGCCAGGTCACCCCGATCATCAAGACCAACGTCGGCTTCCACCTGCTGAAGATGGCCGACAAGCGCAACCTGGCCGCGGCCGCCGAAGCCGGCAAGGAAGTGGTGCAGCAGACCCGCGCCAGCCACATCCTCATGAAGCCGACGCCGACCATGGACGTGGCCGCGGTCAAGCGCAAGCTCCTCGAGATCAAGGAAAAGATCGCCAACAACGCCGGCACCTTCGAAGACCTGGCGCGCCAGTACAGCCAGGACAACATCACCGCCCTCAAGGGCGGCGACCTGGGCTGGCTGGCGCCGGGCGACGCCGGTCCCGAGTTCGACCAGGCCTTCGCCAGCCTGAAGCCGGGCGAGGTCTCGGACGTCATCGAATCGCCTTTCGGCTACCACCTGATCCGCCTGGCCGAGCGCAAGAGCGAAGACGTGAGCCAGCAGAAGGAACGCGCCCAGGCGCGCCAGGTCCTGCGCGAACGCAAGATTCAGGAAGCGATGGAAGACTGGATCCGCCAGGTGCGCGACCGCGCCTACGTCGAGTTCCGCGAAGAGGCATAAGCGGATGACGATGCCCGTCGGCAGGCGGCCGGCCCTTGCGATCACGGTCGGCGAGCCGGCCGGCATCGGTCCCGAGATCGCCATCCGCGCGGCCTGGGCGCTGCGTGAAGAGGCCAATTGCGTGCTGGTGGGCGACGCCGCCTTCCTGGCGCTCACCGCCGGCCTGATCGACCCGGCCATCCGCCTGTCGGCCCTGTCGATCCAGGCGCTGCGCAACGGCGGCCTGCCGCACTTCGGCAAGGAGCGCCTGGCCGTGATCGACGTGCCGCTCGCCGCCCATGTGGAGCCGGGCGTGCTGGACCTTGAAAACGGCCGCGCCGTGCTGGCCACCCTCGACCTCGCGATCGAGGGCGCGCTGAACGGCTGGTTCGAGGGCATCGTCACCGCGCCGCTCCAGAAAAGCACGATCAACGACGCCGGCGTCGCCTTTTCGGGCCACACCGAATACCTGGCCGAGAAGACCGGCACGCCGAAGGTGGTGATGATGCTGGCCGGCCAGCCGCCAGGCGACCAGCCCTACCTGCGCGTGGCCCTGGCCACCACCCACCTGCCCTTGAAGGACGTTCCCGCCGCGCTCACGCGCGAGAACCTGGCGCAGGTGATCGACATCCTCTACGCCGACCTGGTAGCCAAATTCGGCATCGCCGCGCCGCGCATCCTGGTCACCGGCCTGAACCCGCATGCGGGCGAGAACGGCTACCTGGGACGCGAGGAGATCGAGGTCATCACCCCGGTGCTGGAGGCGGCGCGCGCGCGCGGCATCGACGCGCGCGGGCCGTATCCGGCCGACACCCTGTTCCAGCCCAAGTACCTGGAGGGCGCCGACTGCGTGCTGGCCATGTACCACGACCAGGGCCTACCGGTGCTGAAGCACGCGACCTTCGGGCGCGGCATCAACGTCACCCTCGGCCTGCCCTTTGTGCGCACCTCGGTCGACCACGGCACGGCGCTGGACCTGGCGGCCCGGGGCCTGGGCCTGGCCGACTGCGGCAGCATGATCGAAGCGATCCGCGCCGCCATGCAGATGGCGTGCGCGCGCCGCGCCTGAAGCCATCATCAAGAAGAAACAAGAGAAACAAATGAAACACGTCGCCCGCAAGCGCTTCGGCCAGAACTTCCTGACCGATAAACTCGTCCTGGACAATATCATCGACGCCATCGCGCCGCAGCGCGGCGAGGCGATGGTCGAGATCGGCCCGGGCCTTGCCGCCATGACGGCGCTGCTCCTGAAAAGCCTCGACCACATGCACGTGGTGGAACTGGACCGCGACCTGGTCGCGCGCCTGGAAAAGGCCTACCCGCGCGAAAAGCTCACCGTGCACTCGGGCGACGCCCTGAAGTTCGACTTTGGATCGATCCCCGTGCCCGAAGGGCGGAAGCTGCGCATCGTCGGCAACCTGCCCTACAACATCTCCAGCCCGCTGCTGTTCCACCTGGCCGAATTCGCCCCCCTGGTCGAGGACCAGCACTTCATGCTGCAGAAGGAAGTGGTGGAGCGCATGGTGGCCGAGCCCGGCACCAAGGCCTACAGCCGCCTGTCGGTGATGCTGCAGTGGCGCTACGACATGGACCTGATGTTCATCGTCCCGCCCACCGCCTTCGATCCGCCGCCCCAGGTCGATTCGGCCATCGTGCGCATGATCCCCAAGCGCCAGATGCTGGAGGTCGACGGCGCCACCCTGGAGAAGGTCGTGGCCAAGGCCTTCTCGCAGCGGCGCAAGGTGATCCGCAACTGCGTGGCGGGCATGTTCACCGAGGCGCAGCTGGTGGAAGCCGGCATCGATCCGGGCGTCCGTCCGGAGGCCGTCGGTCTCGAACAGTACGTCGCGCTCGCCAATCTCCTCTGATTTCCGTCGTGTGGCCGGCAACACCGGCCGCACGCCGATCGTGCGGCGCACCATCGCCGCGCATCCCGCCTTTTTCGCCTTTCATTCGCCCATTCCTGCAGTCCGTCGCAGCCTGCTGGAGTGACGGCCATCCATTGGCTACAGTGCATCCATCGACAGGCCGTCTTGGCCGGCAACTTACCGAAGGAGCACATCATGAACGTCCTCAAGCACATGGAAGCCATCTTCCTCGCCACCCTGGTCCTCGCCGGCGTCAGCAGCTATGCCAATGCCGCCACGACCCGTGCAGCCGAGGCCTACAACGCCCAGGTGTCGGTCGGTGCTTCGCAGGTTGCCGTGGTGAAGGTCAGCGCCAAGCGCGCCGGCTAAACGGGCGAAAAAAAAGCCCGCTGTTGAAGGCGGGCTTGAAATCCAATTCTTTTCTGAGGAGAGTTGGAGGAGACAGGAGTAATTATGCTGCGTTACAGCATATAAATCCAATTCTCTTTTCGCATATTTATCATACGTTTTTGATATATCAGCGCGGAACGCAGGTGACGTTGACGTTCTTGATCTGCTCGTCGCCCATGACGCCGGCAGGATTGGCCACGGTGCAGAAGCGGCCGACCGGCTGGGTAATCACCACCACGCTATAGGTATCGCCGTAGCGCACCTGGACCGGCAGCGAGTATTCGAACGGCTTGTCCGCGGTAATCGCCTCGGTGGTCGGGGTGTAGGTACCGGTATTGCTGCCGTTGGCCAGCACCAGGCCGGTCGTGTCCTTGGTCAGGCCGGTGAGAGTGCCGCCGACAGGATATGCATCGCGCTCGCAGGCAATCAGCACGTTGATGTTCGAGAGGCGACCGGCGGTATCGCTCAGGCTGTTCGGCCCGGCGGAGCTGGGACCGCAGTTCTGGTGCGGGGGATCCTTGAAGGTCACCGTGTAGACATCGCCGTACTCGATCTTCTCGGGGAAGGTGAAGCTCACGGCATCGCCGGCCTTGGCCGGCGGGTTCACCGTCAGCGCCGGGCCGCCATTGTTCTGCAACACCAGGCTCGGGTATTCCAGGCCCGTCACGGAACCTTGCACCGTGAATTTGTCGTCGTCGCCACCGCCGCACGATGCCAGGGCCAGTGCCAGTGCCAGCGCGGCGGCCGGACGAATCAGGTAAGACTTCATTCAGTGTGCTCCAGTAATTAAGTGCGGGGACCGCAGGTGACCGCCACATTGGTGACGTCGTTCGCGCCCATCGTGCCGGTGCCGTTGGCGACGGTGCAGGTCTGGTTGTCGGGCTGGGTCAGGACGGTGATGCCGTAGGGGGCGTCCTCGGCGATCTTGCTCATGCTAAAGCTGGTCGCACCGGCGGGGACGGCGACGCGGTCGTCGCCGTTGACCAGGACCAGGTTGGCGCCGGTCAGGCCGCTGACAGTGCCCTTGAGCTCGTGCTGCTTGAGCGTGCAGATAACAGTAATATTCGTCACGTCATAGATGACCCTGCCGGTGCCGTTGAATACCCTGCACTCCGCCGCATTGCTCGGGATGTTGTTGCCCTTGACCTTGACGTCGTATTTGTCGTCGGACTCGGCCAGCTCGGGGAAGTAGAACTGACCGGTGCCGGTGTTGGTCGGGGAAACTATCAGGTCGGCGCCGCCGTTATTGGTCAGGATCAGGCCCGCCTTCGTGACGCCGGAAAATCCACCGCTGATCAGCATATTGCCGTCACTACCGCCACAGGCGGACAGCGTCAGCGCGCATGCCAGTGCAGCACCGGCACGCAGGTAAAAACTCTTCATAATCTCTCCAAAATCTGACGGGTAGGGCGCGCAATGTGCTGTGGATAAGTGCCAGAGGGCGCACGCCTTGACTGATAATCGCCCAACATTTTAGTCCATTTGGCAAGCAGCTGGACGGTTTCCCTTTGTATCACGGTGTAACCATGTGCAGATGCGCGGCGTGCCGATTGCTTTCCACACCAGTGCTCGCTATGCTGGCTGGATCGCTTCCCGATTGACTACCATGAGCTCCCCGCGCCGCCCCTGGCCCAAGGCCGTCCTGTTCGACCTCGACGACACCCTGTGGCCGATCGCCCCCGTGATCCTGGAGGCCGAGCAGATCCTGTTCGCCTGGCTGCGCCAGCACGCGCCGCGGGTGGCGCAGCAGTACAGCATCGAGACCCTGCGCCAGGCCCGGCTCGAGCTGCTGGCGCGCCGGCCCGAATTCCAGCTCGACCTCGGCGCCCTGCGCCGCGCCGGCCTGATCGCCGCTTTCGAGCAGGCCGGCGAGGATTCGGCCAAGGTGGAGCTGGCGATGACCGAGTTCTTTGCCGCCCGCAATGCCGTGATTCCCTATGACGACGTGGTGCCCGGCCTGCTGCGCCTGAAAGGCCGCGTCCGGATCGGTTCCGTCACCAACGGCAACGCCGACCTGCAGACCATCGGCCTGGCGCGCCACTTCGACGCCTCGGTGTCGGCGCCCGCCTTCGGCGTGGCCAAGCCGCATGCGGCGATTTTCCTGGAAGGCTGCCGCCTGCTCGGCGTGGCGCCTGGCGATGCGGTCTACGTCGGCGACGACCTGCGCCTGGACGTCTACGGCGCCCAACGCGCCGGTTTGCGCGCCGTGTGGATGAACCGCACCGGCCAGGTCAACTACCTGCCGGACGAGGTGAAGCCGGACGCCGAGGTGCACGATCTCGACGGCCTGCTCGACTGGCTCAAGCGCGAACACGGATGACTGGCGTCCCCGGCGCCCGAACGTGCATAATACGGACGGTGCCGGACTATCCGGCCCAACCCAGGCCAGGCCGGACTACCCGGCCCACCCCCCCATCGCGCACCGTCACTCTGTTAGCCTGAATGCAACTCGAACCCCGCGCCCAGACCCTGCTCAAAGCCCTTGTCGAGCGCTACATCGCCGACGGCCAGCCGGTCGGCTCGCGCGCGCTGTCGAAGATTTCCGGCCTCGACCTGTCGCCGGCCACGATCCGCAACATCATGGCCGACCTCGAGGAAATGGGCTATGTCGCCAGCCCGCACACCTCGGCCGGCCGCATCCCGACCCCGCGCGGCTACCGCCTGTTCGTGGACACCCTGCTCACCGTGCAGCACCTCGACGAGCACGCGGCGGCGGCCCAGAACATGCGCCTGTCCACCCAGCAGCCGCAGAAAATCATCGCCAACGCGGCCCAGATGCTGTCCTCGCTGTCGCAGTTCGCCGGCGTGGTGCAGAGCCCGCGGCGCGAATCGGTGTTCCAGCAGATCGAATTCCTGCGCCTGTCCGAAAAGCGCATCCTGCTCGTCATCGTCGACCCGCGCGGCGACGTGCAGAACCGCCTGCTGCTGACCGAGGTCGATTACACGCCCTCGCAATTGATCCAGTCGGCCAACTACCTGAACCAGAACTACGCGGGCCTCACCTTCGACGAGGTGCGCGCGCGCCTGTCCGGCGAACTGGCCCAGCTGCGCGACGACATGGGCCGCCTGATGCAGGTGGCGGTGGAAGCGGGCAGCGAAGCGATGGCCGAAGGCGACGACATGATCATCTCCGGCGAGCGCAACCTGCTGTCGGTCTCCGACCTGTCCTCCAATATGAGCTCGCTGCGCCAGATGTTCGACATGTTCGAGCAGAAGACCGGCCTGATGCAGCTGCTCGACGTGTCGAGCAAGGCGGGCGGGGTGCAGATCTTCATCGGCGGCGAATCCAAGCTGGTGCCGATGGACGAGATGAGCGTGGTGACGGCGCCCTACGAGGTGAACGGGCGCATCGTGGGAACGCTGGGGGTGATCGGGCCCACGCGCATGGCCTACGAGCGGGTGATTCCGATCGTGGATATCACGGCGAAGCTCTTGTCGAATGCCCTGAGCCAGAATTGACATTGGGGGAGCACTGCCACAGGCATTGCTCCCCCAATGGGTGTAAAAGCAGGTAAATCTACTGCTTGCGCGGGCAGCCCACTTTCACGCAATTGCCGTAGATCGCCAGCGAGTGCTCGGCGATCTTGAAGCCGCGCTCCACGGCGATCTTGTGCTGGCGCGACTCGATCTCTTCGTCGTAGAACTCTTCCACGTGGCCGCAGTCGAGACAGACGAGGTGGTCGTGGTGCGAACCGGCGTTGAGCTCGTAGATGGCCTTGCCGGTCTCGAAGTGGTTGCGGTTCAGCAGGCCGGCCTGCTCGAACTGGGTCAGGACGCGGTAGACGGTCGCCAGGCCCACGTCCATATTATCGGCCAGCAGGATCTTGTAGACATCTTCCGCCGTCAGGTGCCGTACGGCGCTGTTCTGGAAGATTTCCAGGATTTTCAGGCGCGGCAGGGTAGCCTTCAGGCCGCTGGCCTTCAGGTCGGTCGGGTTGTTACTCATGTTTTGTTGCTCGTAGTTTGGCGGAGTGCTTTATGATATAGCGTTTTGGAGTTCCCGCTCAAACGTTTTGAGGTTACCTATGCATGTCAAACAAGCCGTTCTAGATCG
>Ga0209023_10005122_pt1 | contig 14490 bp, 9 predicted proteins | sample LakOneMetagenome_FD_187468 | JGI IMG/M metagenome (GOLD analysis project Ga0209023, IMG submission 187468) | Freshwater and sediment microbial communities from Lake Erie, Canada (SPAdes) (version 2) | ecosystem: Environmental > Aquatic > Freshwater > Lentic | place: Lake Erie, Canada | collected...
ATCATGATTTTTTTTAAATTTAAGAGACTTTCCCAATGCCAACATTTCTGATTGTTCCAACTGGTGTATCTGTTGGTCGTACCTCAGCTTGTTTAGGTTTGATTCGGGCGTTAGACCTCGTCGGGATTCGTGCGGGCTTTATGAAACCTTTTGCCCAAACTGAACTGAATGCGGATGGGGATATCAAGGATCGTTCTAGCTTACTGATTAGTAAGACGCTTAAACGTCCTATTCTACCTGCGATCGAACAGCCAGTTGTTGAACATATGCTCGGCGATGGTCAACTGGATGAATTGCTTGAGCAAATCATGAGTATGAAAAACGAGAGCCGTCAAGGTTGTGACGTCCTCATCGTTGAAGGCATGGTTCCCACCAGCGAAAGCAGCTATGCACCGCAACTCAATGCCGCACTCGCCCAATCTTTAGATGCCAATATCATCATCGTCACCTCAGTGGATATGAACCATATCCACGGTCTTGCTGAGCGTCTGGATTTGGCGGCACAGGCTTTTGGCGGTACAGAGTCATCGCGTGTATTAGGTTATATTCTCAATCGCGTCAAAGGTGTAGCAGCCTCAGCCTTAGAGCAACCTGCCGAACTTCTGAAACTACAGAAACAAATTACACAAGCTGTTAAACCAGTCGCCCATAGCAATGATCAATTTCACCTGATCGGTCTTGTTCCCTATGATGCCGCCTTGAACGCGACTCGAACGCTCGATGTGGCTCAAGTTTTATCTGCCACAGTGCTGAACACAGGTGATGCCTCACGTCGCCGCGTGAAACAAGTCGCTCTCGGCGCACATGCTGTTGACCACATGCTCTCAAACCTAACCCCTGACACACTGTTAGTGACACCCGGAGATCGAGCAGACATTCTCATCGCCGCTAGTTTAGCCGCAATGAATGGTGTGCCTCTGGCTGGCGTCGTTTTGACAGATGGCTATGTTCCTGACGATCAAGTTCATTTACTCTGCCAAAGTGCCTACAAATCTGGTCTTCCTGTACTGTCTGTAAAAGGTAATGTCTTAGACACGATAAAACGCATCGACCAAATGAGTAATGAAATTCCTGTAGATGACACTGAACGTGCAGAACAAGTCATGGCAACAGTGGCGCGACATTTGGATATTGATTGGTTAAATCAACACTTTGCGGCACAGCGTTCAGAGCGTCTGTCTCCTTCAGCATTCCGCTATGAGCTCGTTAAGAAAGCCCAGACTGCAACCAAGCGTATTGTATTGCCAGAAGGTGCAGAGCCACGCACTGTACAAGCGGCTGTCATCTGCCAAACGCGCGGCATTGCACAGTGCGTACTCCTTGCCAAACGCGAAGAAGTTGAGGCTGTTGCTCTAGCACGCGGGATTACACTGCCTGAAGGCTTAGAAATCATCGAACCTGAAAGTATCCGCACGCGGTATATCACGCCTATGGTAGAACTCCGCAAAGGCAAACTCACCACTCAACTTGCGGATGCCCAGCTCCAAGATACGGTTGTTTTGGGCACAATGATGCTCGCGCTTGGCGAAGTCGATGGCTTGGTTTCTGGGGCAATTCACACCACAGCCAATACTGTACGTCCTGCATTTCAGCTGATTAAAACCGCACCAAGTTTTAGTTTGGTGTCGTCAATTTTCTTTATGCTGCTTCCTGAACAAGTTGTCGTTTATGGCGATTGTGCCATCAATCCAGACCCGAATGCGGCAGAACTTGCTGAGATTGCAATTCAAAGTGCTGACTCAGCGGCAGCGTTTGGTATTGAACCGCGTGTCGCGATGATTAGTTACTCTACAGGTGAATCGGGTACAGGATCGGACGTTGATAAAGTCCGTGAAGCCACACGTATCGCCCAAGAGCGTCGACCTGATTTAATGATTGATGGGCCTTTACAATATGATGCGGCTGCGATTGAAAGTGTTGGTCGCCAAAAAGCGCCTAATTCTAAAGTTGCAGGTCGTGCGACGGTGTTTGTATTCCCAGATTTGAATACGGGGAATACGACGTATAAAGCCGTTCAGCGTAGCGCAAATGTCGTCAGTGTTGGCCCAATGCTGCAAGGTTTAAATAAACCTGTGAATGATCTATCGCGTGGCGCATTGGTTGAAGATATTGTCTATACGATTGCGTTGACGGCGATTCAGGCTGGGAATTAAGAGTTCATTAGTATTCAACTACAGAATCATCAAACCAATCTTTTAAAAGGTTTATAGATTCTATTGATTTTGGTTTATCATCTTCATATTACATACAAATTTTTCGAATACATTTTTACCATTCGATTATTTTCTATAGAGATTAATTTTTAAATGACAAGCACCCAACAACGCGCCGCTCTGCAACGCCAAATCTGGCAAATCGCCAACGATGTACGAGGTGCAGTTGATGGCTGGGATTTCAAGCAATATGTGCTTGGCACTTTGTTCTACCGCTTTATCAGCGAAAATTTTGCCAGTTATATTGAAGGCGGTGATGATAGTGTTAAGTATACTGAACTCTCCGACAGTGTTATCACTGCCGACATCAAAGACGACGCGATTAAAACCAAGGGCTATTTCATCTATCCAAGTCAGTTATTCGTTACTATCGCAGCTGGCGCCAATACGAATGAAAGCTTGAATACGGATCTGGCTGCCATCTTTACCGCGATTGAAAGCTCTGCTAATGGTTACCCGTCAGAGCAAGATATCAAAGGTCTTTTCGCTGATTTTGATACCACAAGCAACCGGCTTGGCAATACGGTAAAAGACAAAAATACCCGTTTAGCTGCTGTGCTCAAAGGCGTGAACGAGCTGGATTTTGGTGATTTTGACGAGAACCACATTGACCTGTTTGGTGATGCTTACGAATATTTAATTTCTAATTATGCGGCTAATGCGGGTAAATCTGGCGGCGAATTTTTTACCCCGCAGCACGTGTCCAAGTTAATTGCACAGCTTGCCATGCACAAACAAACCAACGTCAATAAAATTTACGATCCTGCCTGTGGTTCAGGCTCGCTGTTGCTGCAAGCCAAAAAGCACTTTGACGCCCATATCATTGAGGATGGTTTTTTTGGTCAGGAGATCAATCACACGACTTATAACCTTGCGCGTATGAACATGTTTTTGCACAACATCAACTACGACAAGTTCAACATTCAGTTAGGCAATACGCTGATTGATCCACATTTTGGTGATGACAAGCCCTTTGATGCGATCGTATCCAATCCACCGTACTCGGTGAAGTGGATCGGCTCAGACGACCCAACGCTGATCAACGATGACCGTTTTGCCCCTGCGGGTGTGCTCGCTCCTAAGTCAAAAGCCGATTTCGCTTTCGTATTACATGCACTCAGTTACCTCTCTAGCAAAGGTCGTGCTGCGATTGTCTGTTTCCCGGGTATTTTTTACCGTGGTGGTGCTGAGCAGAAAATCCGTCAGTATCTGGTAGATAACAATTATGTTGAAACCGTGATTTCACTCGCGCCTAATCTGTTTTTTGGGACTACCATTGCGGTGAATATTCTGGTGATGTCCAAGCACAAAACCGACACCAAAACCCAATTTATTGATGCAAGTGCTTTGTTTAAGAAGGAAACTAATAACAACATCCTCACCGATGCACATATCGAACAGATCATGCAGGCGTTTGACAGTAAAGCGGATGTTGATCATTTTGCGAAATCTGTTGATTGCGATCTGATCATCGCAAATGACTATAACCTGTCAGTCAGCAGCTATATCGAAGCCAAAGACAACCGTGAAGTCGTGGATATTACCCAGCTCAATGCCGAGTTAAAAATCACGGTGACCAAAATTGACCAACTTCGCAAAGATATTGATGCGATTGTGTCAGAGATTGAAGGCGCGTAAATAATGAGTGCTAAGAAGAACGAAGTCATCATTTTTACCACGACCGATGGCAAAGTGTCCGTTGATGCACAGTTCGATGAACAGACCGTATGGTTATCGCTAGACCAAATGGCGGCACTGTTTGAGCGTGATAAATCAACCATTTCACGCCATATCAAAAACCTGTTTGAAGAAGGTGAACTTGAACAATCAGCAACTGTTGCAAATTTTGCAACAGTTCAACATGAAGGAAATCGTCAGGTTGAAAGGCAAATAGAACGCTTCAACCTAGATGTCATTATTTCTGTTGGTTACCGCGTCAAGTCATTACGCGGCACTCAGTTTCGCCAATGGGCGACCAAACGCCTAAACGAATATATCTGCAAAGGCTTTACGCTCGATGATGAACGCTTGAAAAATGGTGGTGGGCGTTATTTCCGCGAACTGTTACAGCGTGTTCGTGATATTCGAAGCAGTGAGCGTAACCTCTATCAACAAGTCACCGATATTTACGCCACAGCGATCGACTACGACCCAAAAGCCGAACTCACTCGCGATTTTTTTGCCACTGTACAAAATAAAATGCACTACGCTGCCCACCGACAGACCGCTGCCGAAGTCATTTACAACCGTGTTGACAGCGATAAGCCTTTGATGGGCATGAGTAACTTTCAGGGTGACTACATCACCAAAAGCGATATCGGCATTGCCAAGAATTATTTGAGTGAGAAGGAGCTCACCATCCTGAACTTGCTGGTTTCTCAGTTTCTCGACTTTGCTGAGTTACAGGCATTGGAAGAAAATGCGATGACGATGGCTGAGTGGATTGCTGTGTTAGACCGCCAACTATTAAGTAACCGCCGTGAACTGCTTACCGATAAAGGTCATATTTCTAGAAAGCAAGCCATCACCAAGGCAGAACAGGAATTTGAAGTTTACCGCTCCCGCGAGTTAAAACAGTTGGAAAGCGACTTTGATCGCACGGTAAAGCAGCTCACAGCTAAAGACAACTCAGGAAGCCGTAAAAAATGAGCAGAAACAATTTTATTGAGAAGCTGCTTGATGGCGTTGAGGTGGAGTGGAAGGCGGTTTCAGAAATATTTCATTTGAAAAATGGCTATACCCCATTAACATCAAAAAAAGAATTTTGGGAAGGTGGCTCTATTCCATGGTTTAGGATGGATGACATCCGCAAGAACGGCCAAATTCTTAATGACTCATTGCAAAAAATTTCAGAGAGTGCCGTAAAGGGCGGGAAATTATTTCCTGCTAATTCGATCATAATTGCGACATCTGCAACGATTGGTGAACATGCTTTAATTACTGTTCCATATTTGGCAAACCAAAGATTTACATGCTTAAGTTTAAAAGAAGCCTATGTAGAAACCTTTGACATCAAATTTATTTTCTATTACTTTTTTTTATTGGCAGATTGGTGCAAGAAAAACACAACAATGTCAAGTTTTGCATCCGTAGATATGGATGGTTTTAGGAAATTCCAAATCCCCATCCCCTGCCCAGAAAACCCAAAAAAATCGCTTGAAATCCAAGCCGAAATTGTCCGAATTTTGGACGCATTTACTGCGCTTACCGCCGAGCTTACCGCCGAGCTTACCGCCGAGCTTACCGCACGAAAAAAACAATACAACTACTATCGTGATCAGTTGTTGAGTTTTGATGAGGGTGAAGTAGAGTGGAAGACGTTGGGGGGAGTAGTTGAGATCAACACAGGGCAAAAGCCATCTGAGATCCTAGAAACAGCAACAGAGTTCGATTATATCAACGCAGGAACAACCAGATCTGGATATGCCACTGGTTATAATTGCGAAGGCGATACAATTACAACTCCCTCGCGGGGTCAGGGTGGGATTGGTTTTGTGGGATACCAAAAGGAACCATTTTGGTTAGGTCCTTTATGCTACAAAATGAGATCTTTAGATGAGGCAATATTAACCAACAAGTACCTTTTCTATTTTCTTCAGTCAAAAAGTGAACTGTTATTATATTTAAAAAAGGAAGGCGGAGTACCAGCAGTTAATAAATCAGATTTGGCAAAACTGGAAATCCCACTTCCTCCAATCAACAAACAAAAACGAATCGTTACTATTTTGGATAAATTCGACGCCCTCACTAACTCCATCAGTGAAGGCTTACCCCGCGAAATTGAATTACGCCAAAAGCAATACGAGTATTATCGTGATCTGCTACTGAGCTTTCCCAAGCCTGAAGAGATAGAAGCCTGATATGAGCAAAACGCTAACGGAAATAGCAAAATGACCGACTACAAGACCATCGCAGAATCCAACAACTTTATCGTTCTGGATAAATACACCAAAGAATGGCATGTTAACGCCAGTAGCCAAAGCTACCAAAGCGAAAATGATTTGGAGCGGGAGTTTATTCAGGACTTAATCAATCAAGGCTATGAATACCTGCCTAGCCTCAATAACCCAGAAACCATGCTGGCGAATGTGCGCGAGCAGTTACAAACCCTGAATAATACGACGTTTACAGATATCGAATGGCGACGCTTCGTTGAAACCTATCTGGATAAACCCAGCGATAACATCGTCGATAAAACCCGAAAAATCCACGATGACTATATTCACGACTTTGTCTTTGACGATGGTCATATCCAGAACATCTACCTGCTCGACAAAAAGAACATTGCCCGCAATAAATGTCAGGTCATTAAACAGTTTGAACAAAAAGGGAGTCATGCCAACCGCTACGATGTCACCATATTGGTCAATGGCTTACCATTGGTGCAGGTCGAGCTAAAAAAACGTGGCGTGGCAATTCGTGAAGCTTTTAACCAAGTGCACCGTTACAGCAAAGAAAGCTTTAATAGCGAACAATCACTGTATAAGTATCTGCAATTATTTGTGATTACTAACGGCACAGACTCCCGTTACTTTGCCAACACCACCCAGCGCAATAAAAACAGCTTCGATTTCACCATGAACTGGGCGAAATCCGACAACAGCCTCATTAAAGACCTCAAAGACTTTACGGCTACTTTCTTTCAAAAAAACACGTTGCTGAATGTGCTGCTGCACTACTCAGTATTTGATGTCAGTGATACCCTACTAGTCATGCGCCCTTACCAGATTGCGGCTACCGAGCGCATTCTGTGGAAGATCAAAAGCTCGTATGAAGCCAAAAACTGGTGTAAACCTGAAAGCGGGGGTTTTATCTGGCACACCACGGGCTCAGGTAAAACACTGACCAGCTTCAAAGCCGCACGATTAGCAACTGAGCTGGATTTTATCGACAAAGTGTTTTTTGTGGTGGATCGTAAAGATCTCGACTACCAGACCATGAGGGAGTATCAACGCTTTTCACCCGATAGCGTCAATGGCTCGGAGAGCACTGCTGGTCTGAAACGCAACTTGGATAAGGACGACAACAAAATCATCGTCACCACCATCCAAAAGCTGAATAACCTCATGAAAAGTGAAGGCGATTTGCCGATTTATAACAGGCAAGTAGTCTTTATTTTTGATGAATGTCATCGCAGCCAGTTTGGTGAAGCACAAAAAAATCTCAAGAAAAAGTTTAAACGGTTTTATCAGTTTGGCTTTACTGGTACACCGATTTTCCCACAAAACGCCTTGGGTGCAGAAACCACCGCCAGCGTGTTTGGCCGTGAATTGCATTCTTATGTCATCACCGATGCGATCCGCGATGAAAAAGTGCTGAAATTCAAAGTGGATTACAACGATGTGCGTCCACAGTTTAAAGCCATTGAAACCGAGCAGGATGAGAAAAAACTCAACGCCGCAGAAAACAAGCAAGCGTTGCTTCACCCTGTGCGCATAGAAGAAATATCGCAGTACATCTTGAACAACTTCCGGCAGAAAACTCACCGCCTGCAAGCTAGCAACAAAGGCTTTAATGCCATGTTTGCCGTGAGCAGTGTGGATGCTGCAAAGCTGTATTATGAGGCGTTGAATAAACTTCAAAAAGACAGTGACAAGCCACTCAAGATTGCCACTATCTTCTCCTTTGCTGCTAATGAAGAACAGGATGCTGTAGGCGATATTCAGGATGAAAGCTTTGACGTGTCTGCTATGAACAGCAGTGCCAAGGAGTTTTTAAGCGCCGCTATTGATGATTACAACGCATTTTTCAAAACCAATTTCAGCGTGGATAGTAACGGATTTCAGAACTACTACCGAGACCTCGCCAAACGCGTTAAATCCAAAGAAATTGACCTGTTGATCGTAGTGGGCATGTTCCTGACTGGCTTTGACGCGCCGACGTTGAATACCCTATTTGTAGATAAAAACCTGCGCTATCACGGCTTGATGCAAGCCTATTCACGTACCAACCGCATTTATGACGCCACCAAAACCTTTGGCAACATTGTCACCTTCCGCGATTTGGAACAAGCCACAGTTGATGCCATTACCTTGTTTGGTGATAACAACACCAAAAATGTGGTATTGGAAAAAAGCTATAAAGAATACATGGACGGCTTTACAGATGTCGTCAGTGGTGAAGCGCGACGTGGCTTTAACGAAGTCGTCAGCGAATTAGAACTACGTTTCCCAAATCCAGACGACATTGTTAAAGAAGCTGATAAAAAAGCCTTCGCAAAACTATTTGGAGAATATTTGCGCGTAGAAAACGTGCTGCAAAACTATGATGAGTTCGCCAGCCTGAAAGCCTTGCAAAGTGTCGATATGAGCGACGCAGAGGCAGTTGAAGCCTTTAAAGTACAGCACTATTTAAACGATGAAAAACTGGCTGAACTACAAGCCATCAAAATCCCTGCTGAACGAAAGATTCAGGATTACCGCTCTACCTACAATGATATACGCGATTGGCTGCGTCGAGAAAAGTCTGCCAACGACAAAGAAAAGTCCACCATCGATTGGAACGACGTGGTATTTGAGGTGGATCTACTCAAGTCTCAAGAAATCAATCTGGACTATATTCTGGAACTGATTTTTGAGAACAATAAAAAGGTCAAGGATAAAGCGACGCTGGTTGAAGATGTAAGACGAGTGATTCGAGCCAGTCTGGGTAACCGAGCTAAAGAGAGCTTGCTGGTAGACTTTATTAATCAAACCGACCTTGACCAGATTGGTGACAAAGCCAGCGTCATCGATGCCTTTTTCACCTTTGCACAAGCCGAACAACAGCGAGAGGTCGAAGAACTCATTCAGACAGAGAACTTAAATACAGAAGCAACCAAACGCTATATTACCACCTCGCTTAAGCGGGAGTTTGCTAGTGAGAATGGCACCGAGCTCAATGCCATTTTGCCAAAAATGAGCCCGCTTAATCCGCAGTACCTCACCAAAAAGCAAACTGTTTTCCAGAAAATAGCTGCATTTGTTGAAAAGTTTAAAGGCGTTGGTGGAGAATTTTAATTTGCTATTTGTGTGAGTCTAGAGAAAAACTTCAGACTCACCGCCCCTTCAACTCTCTCCGCCTTTTCGCCTCAATCTTTTCCAAATTCTTATTCAATTTATCTTGTTCTTTTGTCCTCGGATGCTTGAATCGCTCAGCAAACACAGCATCCTTATACTTTTCATCCACCACAAAAACATTCACATCTGACCGAGATGAAGTGCGTTTATGGTGGATTGTGCGCTCGACTTTCGGCTCTCTCGCGGATAAAACTTTCGGTGGCACATATTGGGTTGGAAGTTCCACAACTGTAGAGTGAGAGACCACATTACTACTCATACAAGGACTATCTGTATAGTTCAAACGTCCTTGTGCATCCCTGCATTTATAAACATCTAAATCTGCAAAAACATCGGGCGAGATGAAACATCCCAAAGTCACACTCATCGCAGTGAGTGACGTCCTCAAGAATCCTATCATGACTTGTGAATCGACCAGTCTTCTACAGCCCAATGATGATCGAGTGCATGCGCATGCAAACGTTTATCAGGTGTCACCACAATCGCATGATCTGCAAAATTCAATAACGGCAAATCATTAAACGAATCCGAATAACCCCAAGTTTCCAGAGATTCTTCAGGTTTCTTATGCGTGGCTAACCATGCCTGCAAATGATGCAGTTTTCCCGCTTGAAAACATGGCTCGCTATCAAGTTTGCCTGTATATACGCCATTGATCATTTCTGGATTGCTGGCAATCAAATGCTTCACCCCAAACGCCGCAGCAATGGGTGCAGTCACAAAACGATTGGTCGCGGTAATAATCACAACTTCATGTCCAGCTTGACGATGCTTTTCAATCGCCGCAAAACCGAGTGGACGCATCGCTGGTCGAATCACTTGTTGCATATAAACATCATGCAACGCTGCAAGTTCTGCTTGGCTTTTATTCACCAGAAACTGAAAAACAAACTCGTTATATGCCACAGCATCCAACGTACCTGATTGATAATCAGCAAAGAATTTATCATTCTGCGCGCGATGGGCTTTTTCATCGACTAAGCCTTGAGCAATCAGAAACTCACCCCACTCATGGTCTGAGTCCAGATCAAGCAATGTATTATCCAAATCAAATAGCGCTAACTGCATAATTCACTCCTGCTTGATTTTTAATGCTTAGAAGATTCCCCTCTTTAGAGAAAGAGGGGTTAGGGGAGATTTGAAAAGTTGAGAAACGATTACATCAAGTTGCAGCCAGATTAGTTGGTCCTGGACGAATCATTCCACCGAGACCCTTGCTCAACATATATCGTTCAACCCAACTACGAATCACCGCAGGATTGTCCATTTTTAGCACTTCACTCAGCAGTGACTGCGCTTCTGACAATGGTGTTTGGATCAATGTTTTACGCACTTTCAACAGATTAGAAGAACTCATAGACAGTGAGTTAAATCCCATCGCCATCATCAAAATTGCGGTACTCGGATCGCCAGCCATCTCACCACATAAACTAATTGGACGATCAAGCTCACGGCAACGTGTCACCAACTGATTCAATGTTCGTAGAACAGCAGGATGATAATAACTATAGAGTCCAGCAACGCGTGGATTATTACGATCTACCGCCAGCAAATATTGGGTTAAATCGTTTGAACCCACCGAAAAGAAATCGACAAGATCAGCAAGTTCATCAATCATCGTCAGTACACTCGGTACTTCAATCATCACACCCACACGCGGCATATTGATTTTGACCTGTTCTTCTTCCTGAACCTCATGTAAAGACCGATGCAACAGATACATCGCCTCTTCGACTTCACTGATCGACGTGATCATTGGGAACAAAATATGTAGATTATTCAGCCCAATACTCGCTTTGAGCATCGCACGCATCTGCGCTGAAAAAATCTCAGGGTGATCGAGGGTAAAACGGATTCCACGCCAGCCTAATGCCGCATTTTCTTCTTCAATCGAAAAATACGGTAAGTCTTTATCCGCACCAATATCCAGCGTCCGCATCACAACAGGCTTGCCTGCAAAATGGCTTAATTGCTGACGATAAACATGACGCTGCTCTTCTTCACCAGGAAAGCGTTCGCGGAGCATAAAAGGAATTTCACTACGATACAGTCCAACTCCTTTGGCACCGCGCTGCGCACCACGAATCACATCAATCATCAAACCAGTATTGACATAAAGTGGCATGACATGACCATCAGGTGTGATCGTTTCACGACGCTCGTAGGCTTTGAGGTCTTGTTCAGCTTGTTGTTCTTCTTTTTGAATTTCTTTATAACGTTGACGCAATTGACGAATCGGATGCACATAGATACGCCCTTGATGCGCATCAACAATCATTTCCACGTCATCAAGCGCGGTAATCGGCAGTTCAGTCACCCCAACAACGGTAGGGATACCCAGCGCGCGCGCAACAATCACCATATGGGAGTTTGCGGCACCTTCAGCCGTGACTATCGCAGAGACATTATCCAATGGCAGCTCGACGAGCATCGCTGTCGAAATTTCCTCACCAATCAGAATACTGCCTTCAGTGATTTCTCGATGTTGGCTATCTGATGCTTGTAACCGCGCTAATAAACGACGACCCAAATCGCGCAAATCGGCAATACGTTCACGGATATATTCATCTTCCATTTGCGAAAAATGCGCAGAATGCTGATCAATCACTGCACGCACAGCACCTTGCGCCCAATTGCCGGCTTTGATTCGAGCATTAATTTCTGAAGGGAGTGCATGATCATCCAACATCCTTAAATAGACACTGAACAATGCTCGCTCATCTGCCAATAAGGCTTTCTGCATCTTGTCATCAAGATCTTTAATATCTTGACGCACCATCACCAATGCATCATTAAAGAGTGCCAGTTCGGTTTTGACATCGTCAATTTTTCGATCAGGCACAAGCGTTAAATCGGCTGGTGGATAGAGAACAACTGCTCGCCCAATGGCTACACCACCAGCACCAGCAACACCTTGAAAAACTTGCGGAGAAGCCGCATTGCTAGGCTTTCTAAAAACATCGACCTGACCTACCGCATGCGCATGTGCAATCGCACCTGATAACTGCGCACACAACGTCACAAGGAAAGACTCAGCTGCTTCGCTAAACGCACGACGTTCACGATTCTGTACCACCATGACGCCCATCACCTTGCGGCGATACATGATTGGCACACCCAAAAACGCACTGTAGCGCTCTTCGCCTGTCTCAGGTAAATAACGAAAACGCGGGTGGCTTGATGCATCTTCAAGACTGACAATTTCTTCGCGTTGCCCGACAAGACCAATCAATCCCTCGGTTGTAGAGAGGGACACCTCACCGACAGAATCTGCATTCAAGCCGACAGAAGCCATCAAGATATAACGCTGATTGCGCTCATCTAGCAAATATACCGAACACACTTCGGTTTCCATGGCTTCGGCAACAAGCTGTACCATGACCTCAAGCGCCGCATGCAAATTGGGGGCGGCATCGACGTCTTGTACAATCTTGCGCAGGCTTTCTATCTGCATGACATCTCCAATATGTCTAATATGTTGTGGACTAGATCATCCCACGACCCAACATAGATTCCGTTCTACATCAGACCAATCTATTTATTCGGAGTATAGCCCGCCTCTTTAAATAGGCAACTTTCCTACAAGCTGTAATAACGCCTTCCGATACACATCACGTTTAAATGCAACCACCTCAGACAATGGAAACCAATAACTCACCCACATCCAATTATCAAACTCTGCTGGCGTACTCGCATCCAAATGAATTTCTGAATCCTCGGCAGTCAGTTGCAGCAAAAACCATTTTTGTTTTTGTCCAATACAAACTGGAGGCGCATCATCTTGACGAACATAGCGATTTGGCAACCGATAATGTAACCAACCTTCTGTCTGCGCCAGAATCTTGACATGCTCTGGGTGTAACCCCACTTCTTCCCATAGCTCGCGGTACAATGCTTGTTCTGGTGTTTCACCTTCAGCAATTCCACCTTGTGGGAACTGCCATGCATTATGACCAATTCGTTTCGCCCACAGCACCTGACCCTGTGAGTTGCACAGAATCATGCCGACATTGGGCCGAAAGCCTTCTGCATCTATCATTGCAACGATTCCAATATGCCTAATTGTGTATGACTATCCTTTTCTTGACATCATCATACGTCATGTCCATCACATGACATCGTGACATCTTGGTAACATCTCGCAAACGCTCTGGCAATCAACGTGAAACAAGACCTCATCACAAAAAAGGAAAGTACATGAAAATTGGTATTATTTTACAGAATATATCAAGAGAATCGGGGATTGTTTTACTGTTTTTTGTGAGTTATTTCATGCAAGACAAAACCTGCTGAATTAGCAGGCGAAATATGAGTAAATTATGACACTTGATATGAAAAAATTAGGATTAAAAAAGTAAGGGCAAACCCTCTACATTAGGTATTCGTACTGAATAAATTGTTTTTTAGAATATGAAAACAAAAATAGCCCATTGAGCCTGCGGTTACTGAGCCCATCGAAGTATCGAAATGTGCGGTTTCTGTATGCCGCCGCACTTCGACAGGCTCAGTGCTCTAGAATTTTTCTAAAAATTATTTCTCTGCTTTCTGCAATATTTGCAAAATACTCGAAAAGTCCAAACCACCAGCACCCGCTTTGCTATGTAGTGCATACAGGTTACGCGCCATCTCACCGAGTGGAATAGAGGCTTGTGCATTCAGCGCAGTTTCTGTTGCCAGACCTAAGTCTTTGAGCATCAAATCCACACCAAAGCCACCACTATAACCACGCGAAGCGGGCACATTGTCCATCACACCCGGATAAGGGTTATAAAGTTCTAGTGACCAGTTACGACCTGAGCTTTTGACCATAATGTCAGAAAGGACATGCGGATCTAAACCATTCGCCACACCAAGCGCGAGAGCTTCTGCGGTACCAATCATCTGAATCCCAAGCAGCATGTTATTACAGATTTTGGCAGTTTGACCTGCGCCATGACCGCCTGCATGAAAAATATTTTTCCCCATTGCACTCAAGATTGGACGTGCGCGCTCCAAATCATCATCTTCACCGCCGACGATGAACGTCAATGTTCCTGCAATCGCACCGCCAGTCCCGCCAGACACGGGCGCATCCAGCATGGTCAAACCCAATGCCGTTGCCGCTTTAGACACCGTAATCGCTGTTTGCGCCGCAATCGTACTGCAATCGATGACTAACGTTCCTTGCTTGATATGAGGTAGCAAACCCGACTCACCCAGATATAACGTTTCAACATGAC
>Ga0209023_10005123_pt1 | contig 14488 bp, 9 predicted proteins | sample LakOneMetagenome_FD_187468 | JGI IMG/M metagenome (GOLD analysis project Ga0209023, IMG submission 187468) | Freshwater and sediment microbial communities from Lake Erie, Canada (SPAdes) (version 2) | ecosystem: Environmental > Aquatic > Freshwater > Lentic | place: Lake Erie, Canada | collected...
ATCAACACATCAACCTGCCGAAGCTTCGCAACGATCTCTTCAGCCGTATGCCTCTTCCTCGCCATCGATCTCATCCTCCATCCGAAAATCATACTTCAGGGAGGACCACTTCAAAGGGGGCAGATCAGTGCCGGCGTGGCCAGAAGAACCACATGTTCAAGATCGGATAGATCCGGCGATTTTCAACCTCCAACCCATAGAAAGGCGGCTATCTTGCTCCCCATCGAGTGACATCTGTAACTGGTGTAAATCGTGACTTCCCTAATTGGCGACGACAGCATTTTCGTTAAACATTGATCGTTAGTTTCTCGAAAATCGCACATCGGTTGCCCGAATAAACGGTGGCGCTTATCAGGCCGGTGCAGTGAAGGCGCACCAACCAACAGACAACTCTGTTGATTTCGGCGTTATCATCTCCGGATCTGTATCTAGTTCGACGCCGCGCGGGCGAATTCACACTTTTGAAAAAGAGAGATGAACAGATACGAGCCGCCCGTCATAAACGTTGGATCTGGAATTCCGGACGGATTATGCTGCCGCACCAGTGCATGCCCTCAACCGCCGCGATGAGCGCGACGGCATGAGCCCTCGTTCAGTACACCGTTCGTGGTGCATAGTTATGCGGTTTTCGATATGGCCGCTTTGGCGATACTGAGTACATCGATCAAGAGACGATTGGGAAAACGTCGTTTCTTCACAATTGCATAGAAGCGCTCAGTGACCTTCGGGATCCGGCAGTGCTCTACGAGAATACCGGTTTCAAGTTCGTCACGCACGACAATCGGTGGAACCAGAGTGACGCCGTCGCGCTCACGCGCAAGAAGGCGCAGCATGGCCATGTCATCGACCTCAGCCATGATAATCGGCCTGATTCCAGCCGTTTCGAGAATCCGATCGAACGCTACGCGGATGTCGCTATCGAGACTAGGCAGAAGCAGAGGTTCGGTGCGGAGGTCCTCCGGAAAGCGGAATTTACGTTTGCCCTTTCTGGCGCGGCCGATCAGGCTAACCGGCTGTTCATTGAGAAGGTGGTTGCGCAGTGAAGAGCGTGCATCCTGCGGCGCGGCGCTGTTCGCCAGAACGACGTCGATGGAGTGGGAGTCCAATTGGGCGAGAAGGTCGCGGATGTTGCCCGACCTAACGATCAGTTCAACGTCGGAACGGCCGACCAATGGCCGAAGGAATTCGAGTTGGAAGTTTCGCGACAGCGTTGTCAGCGCCCCGACGCGGAGGACCTGACGGTTTGCCAACGGGCGACCTTGCAGGGTGCTCAACAGTTCGTCACCGGCCTTAAACACTGTATCGGCATAGTCGAGCGCGATCTGACCAGCCTCAGTCAGGATGAGTTTCTTGCCCACACGCTCGAAGAGCGGATGGCCCATCTGATGTTCAAGTTTCTGAATCTGAACCGACAGCGCCGACTGTGACAGGTTCATATGCTCCGCCGCTCGCGTGAGACTGCCGACATGCGCGACCGCCCAGAAATAATGAAGGTGGTTGAAATTGAGGTTTCTCATATCGTTCTATTTAAACGAACGATATCTCCACAACAATGAATTTTAATCGCACTAGGCGTTCCCATAGACAAGTCTCCGAACCGAGGTGTAGTCGAAGGGGGCTATCTTGCCATCCAATCTCTTGCCGTTGCTAACTCCCATTCCGCTGCTCTCTATTGCGGCGATCAGCTTCTCAAACAATGGGCCGCGGCCCAAGTACCTACCAAAAATGGCCGAAGCCGCCGCGCTCCTGGCGCTTGTTGCGGGCATCATTTCAACAGCGGGGCTGATCTTTTTTGGTCCTCGTGTAAGTCCCGTGGTTGGAATTTACGGTGTCGGGTTGTCGGTCCGGCTGGATGCCGTCAGCGCCGCGATGACAATTCTGGTGACGTTCATCGGCTGGATCGTGGTCCGCTACGCAGGGACCTATCTTGACGGCGAGGAACGGCAAGGTCCTTTCACCGGCTGGCTCTGCCTGACGCTCGCCTCGGTGATACTTCTCGTCACTGCGAACAATCTCGTCCATCTGGCTCTGGCCTGGATTGCCACGAGCCTGTTTCTGCACCAACTGCTGCTGTTTTACCCCGATCGCGCGGCTGGACAGCGCGCGGCACGCAAAAAATTTGTCACCGCGCGCATCGGAGACATCGCGCTCATTGGCGCCGCTGCTCTGCTAGCAACAGCTTACGGCACGGCCGATATTGGCTCGATCCTGCAGAGCGCCCGTGCGGGGGCAGGTGGAATCCTTGCGGTGGTAGCAGCAAGCCTGCTGGCTCTCGCGGCAATTCTCAAGTCTGCCCAGTTTCCAACCCATGGCTGGCTGATCGAGGTCATGGAAACGCCCACGCCCGTGTCGGCGCTACTTCATGCGGGCGTGATCAATGCAGGCGGGTTCCTGCTGATACGCTTCGCTGACGTCATGCTGCTCGCACCGAGCATTCTCGCCATCCTCGTGATGATCGGCGGCTTCACAGCGCTTTTCGGCAGTCTGGTCATGCTGACACAACCGGCAGTGAAGACGTCGCTCGCATGGTCGACTGTCGCGCAGATGGGCTTCATGATTTTACAGTGCGGGCTGGCGCTCTTTCCCCTGGCGTTGCTGCACATCGTGGCTCACTCGCTCTACAAAGCTCATGCCTTCCTCTCCTCCGGCGGTGCTGTCGAAAGGATTGCCGCGATCCGAAGGCCAGGACCTGTCGCAATCCCTAGCGCCGGGGCGGTTGGTCGGGCCTTTATGGCTGCGCTCATCATCTACCTCCTGGTAGGGCTCGGTTGCGGGCTGACCCATAAGTCGCCACAGGCCATCGCGCTCGGGGCCATTCTGATTTTCGGCGTCGCTTACATGCTGGCGCAGGGGTTCGCTGACGCCATGCCGAAGGCACTTACACGGCGGACCGTGGTCTACGCCGTGGCGACCTCGATAGGCTACTTCGCGCTGCATACCGCCGCGGCCTCGCTCACCGCCGGCATTCTACCGGCCACACCAACGCCGGGTTCGTTGGAATGGTTGCTCATCGCGCTTGCGGTCATCAGCTTTGGCCTTATCGCAATCGTGCATGCCATGTTCCCGCTCTGGGCGTATCACCCCGCCGCTGCAGGGCTGCGCGTGCATCTCTCAAATGGCTTTTATGCAAACGCCGCATTCGACCGCATCGTCGGCGGTTGGTCCACCCGCACCGCCTCATCAACGCCGGAGCTCTAAGATGTCTGATCCCCATCAGTTCTCGCTGGCCGAACTAAAACGTATCGAGACCGCGGCGTATCGCGCGGCTCGAGCCATCCCTCCCCTCTGGCCCCTGGCGTCGAGCGTTGCCGTTAATCCTTTTCTCGGGCAGACCGGCGAGACCTTGGCAATGGCCGGCGCGCGGCTTGCGCGCGTTGCTGGCGTTGCCGTCACCATGCCGAGGCGCTGGTACACGGAGAGAATTTGCGCCGGTGCAATTTCCGACGAAGACCTGTTTGCGGCCTGGACGCGCGCACCTGCGCATTTGAGGCCTGCTAACCTGGCTACGCTGAAGGCCGCCGCTACGTTGGACTCGCCAAAACCCCAGGCCCTCCCCACGATTGCGGATCTCGCAGCGCAAGTTTCCGGAATCGACTGGCCGGGCCTGATCGCCGAGCGCTTCGGTGCTTGGGCGGCGGGATACTTCGACAAGGGCCAAGCACTTTGGGGAGCGCCACATGGCAAGAGCGCATATGCGGCTTGGCAGGCCGTGGCCACCCACGATCTGACACCGGAAATCGCGGGACTGCCGGGGTTCGCACGTCATGTATCGGAGGCTCCCAATCACGCCATCGCCGCTATCGCCCGCGTCGCTGATCGGCTCAATCTTGGGGAAGCCGCGATGGAGAGTTACTTTCACCAGATGCTTATGACGTTGGGCGGCTGGGCACAGTATGCGCGCTACGATCTCTGGCAGGCAGAACTGACTGGCGCATCGGATGCGGCGATCACCGACCTCCTTGCGATCCGGCTGATCTGGGAAGAAGCTCTGTTCCATCGCTACGGCCCGAAGATCTCTGACAAGTGGGCACGCGTGCATCTAGCACATGCAGCGCCGATAGACGCAACTCCCGACCTCGTGATCGACGTCATGCTGCAAGAGGCTGCGGAGTGTTCAGCTCAGCGCGCGCTCGCAAAGATACTTGCGGTGCCGCCTCGAAAGACAAAGCAAGATCGCCCCTTGCTACAGGCCGCGTTCTGTATTGATGTGCGCTCAGAGGTGTTCCGCCGCGCGCTTGAAAGTTTGAACCCACGAATCCAGACGCTCGGCTTTGCGGGCTTTTTCGGTCTCGGCATATCGCATCGGCGCTTTGCTTCTGATGTCGAGGAATTGCGGCTGCCGGTTCTGCTCAATCCCGGCCTCAGGTCGTGCTCCGGAACGCCTGACGCTGTGGCGGCTGATCAATCTGCAAGGGTCGCGGCGCGAGCGAAGCGCGCTTGGGGACGGTTTAAGCTCGCCGCAGTTTCATCCTTCGCCTTTGTCGAGGCGACAGGTCCGCTCTACGTCGGCAAGCTCTTGAGCGATACTTTTGGACACCATGGCCTGCCCGAGCCAAACGATCCCGCGCCCCACCTCGACCCAGCGCCCGATCTTGAAACTCGCACCACAATTGCTGAGACTGTGCTGCGAGCCATGTCATTGACCAAGCACTTCGCGCCGCTCGTCCTGTTGGCGGGACATGGCGCCAATGTCGTCAACAACCCCCATGCTAGCGGACTTCAGTGCGGCGCCTGTGGCGGTTACTCAGGGGAAGTAAACGCCCGCCTTCTCGCCGCGATTCTGAATGATCGGGCGGTTCGGGTGGGGTTGAAGCTAAAGGGAATTGATATCCCGGAAGAAACGCTTTTTCTGGCGGCGCTTCACGATACAACGACGGATCAAGTAATCCTCTACGCCGAAGATTATCCTTCCGCGACCCACCTGAAGGATATCATCCAAGCTAAAATCTGGCTTGCCGCAGCGGGCAAGCTCGCACGGGGGGAGCGCGCCCTGCGATTGCCTCGCGCAAAAAATGAAGGCGCTCTCGAAAGACGCAGCCGCAACTGGGCAGAGACTCGGCCTGAATGGGCGCTTGCCGGATGTAAGGCGTTTGTCGCCGCGCCTCGGACGCGAACAGCGGGAAAGAGCTTCGAAGGACGCGCTTTCCTGCACGACTACGATTGGAAGCAAGATGAGAGCTTCGGCGTATTGGAATTGATTTTGACCGCGCCGGTCGTCGTGGCGAGTTGGATCAGCCTGCAATATTATGGTTCTACAGTTGCGCCCGATGTGTTCGGAAGTGGAAACAAGCTTCTGCACAACGTCACAGGCGGTATCGGTGTCGTGGAGGGCAACGGGGGCCTACTCAGGGCCGGCCTTCCCTGGCAATCAGTTCATGACGGCAAGTCCTACGCGCACGAACCGCTGCGTCTGTCGGTCTGCATAGAGGCGCCTCGTCAAGCGATGAGCGATATCCTAAGCCGCCACGCCAACCTGCGAGCCTTGTTTGACAATCGCTGGCTGCACCTTTTCGCCGTAGACGATAAGGGTCGCATGGCCTGGCGTTACGCCGGTGATCTGCAATGGACCCAGATAAACGACGTCAGATCCCCCACACAGCTCAAAGTCGCTGTCTGAAGGCGGCGCTTTGAACTGTCCAAGGCGGCTTCGATCAGCCAACTTTTATAACAAGTGGTTCAAACCTTTCCCGGTAATCACGAGGTGCCGATCCGACGAAACGAAGTGGAGACTGCCGTCCATGGTGAGGAAAGAGCGCCGCTACCGAGACACGGTAGCGATACTAGTATCGATGCATGGCAAGGAGCGTGTCATTGGTCTGATTCTAAGAGACGAGTTCGGACTGATCGTCGTGCCCGCCGCGAGCGTCAATACCGATCAGTTCGGAACTTTTAGTCGCGAAGTTGCACGGTCCGGGTCCCAGCTCGATACGGCCAGAGCTAAGATCGCCGCAGCTTTCAAATATGCGCCGACTGCACGTGTCGGTTTAGCGAGCGAGGGCAGCTTCGGACCTCATCCTAACATTCCCTTTTTGGCTATTGGGCGCGAACTTGTTCTGATGGTCGATCAAGAGAGCGGCCTCGAACTGACCGGATATGACGCCAGCATCGACACCAATTTTGGCTTCATCGTCGCGAAAGATCGAGAAGCGGCCTTCGCCTTTGCGCAACGTGCTCGGTTTCCCGAACACGGCCTAATCGTCATGGGCTGTCGGGACGAGCAACCCGCTCCTGACCTCTTACTCAACAAGGAAATTTCGGAAGCCGCCGCGCTTGGAGGCGCAGTCCAAGAAGCGCTGAGGCGCTGCGGCGCTGCCTTTGTCGAGACAGACATGCGCGTGCATCGTAATCCAACCCGCATGAGTGCGATCGCGCGTGCCACACGAGATCTGGCTCGTCGATTTAACAGTCAGTGCCCCAATTGTAACCATCCCGGCTTTGACGTGATAGTGCGGATTCCCGGACTGCCATGCGCTTGGTGCGGTGAGCCGACCCGCGCAATTATCGCCGAAGTCCTTATTTGCCAGTCCTGCGGATACAGACAGGAACGGTCCACCACGACTACCTCAAGCGCAGACCCCGGTAAATGCAATAACTGCAATCCTTAGAATCGACTGATGCTTACCCACGAGCAAACCAAAGGCGCCGCACATTCCATAATGGGTCATTGCGGGAAATAGCGTGTAGCAGCAAAGCTAGAATGTCAGCACTGAGCAAAGTTCAAATGTCAGTTTCTGGCCCCTTTGGGGACTTTGGAGGCTGTCATTTCGATGGGCATAGTGTTCATGAGCAAGCGCGAGCTGAATCGTCTTGATGTTCTGGCACGGCTGGACAGCGACAGACTGACCGTCCTCGCTGCGGCCGGCTTGATGAACGTCACACCGCGGCAGACGTACCGCTTGTTGAGCAGATATCGCGAAGGTGGCGCTTCAGCGATCGCCAACCAGTGCCGTGGCCGTCCATCCAACAATCGGTTGCCGGATGCGGTCCGCGATTATGCGGTCGATCTCGTTCGGAAGCTTTATTCCGACTTCGGACCGACATTGGCGGCCGAGAAGCTGGCCGAGCGTCATGACCTCAAAGTCTCGCGAGAGACACTGCGCAACTGGATGCGGCGTGCCGGGATTTGGACATCGAGGGCTGAGCGGCTTCGATTCCAGCAACCTAGGTATCGCCGCGAGCATGTCGGCGAGTTGGTTCAAATTGATGGTTCGGACCATCGCTGGTTCGAAGATCGTGCGCCCGCCTGCACGCTGCTGGTGTTCGTTGATGATGCGACCAGTCGTCTGATGGAGCTGCGCTTTGTCGCTTCGGAGAGTACGTTTTCATATTTCGCGGCGGTGAAGGCCTATCTCGGTCGCCACGGCAAGCCGGTTGCTTTCTACTCCGACAAGCATTCGATCTTCCGGGTGTCGAACGAGGACGCGGTTAGCGGCAATGGAATGACTCAGTTCGGACGGGCTTTATCTGAACTGAACATCGAGATTCTTTGTGCCAATACCAGCCAGGCCAAGGGCCGGGTCGAGCGCGCACATTCGACACTGCAGGATCGCCTAGTGAAGGAGTTGCGGCTCGCCGGCATCAGCACGCTAGACGAGGCTAATGCTTTCCTGCCCGGCTTTATGGCGCACTATAACGACCGATTTGGTAAGCTGCCCGCCCGCGACAAGGATCTGCATCGCGTGATCGATCCCCGCCAAGATCTCGATCAGATTCTCTGTTGGCGGGAACAGCGAACGGTCTCGCATCAGCTTGTCGTGAACTACAACCAGATGAAGCTGACGCTCAAGGCCGAGGGCCTGGCGACTCGACTGCGCGGCAAGGCGGTCGAGATCTACGACTATCCCGATGGGCGACTGGAGGTTCGCTGGAAAGGCAGATCGTTGCCTTACGTGGCCTTCGACAAGCTTCAGCGGGTCAGCCACGCCGCGATCGTGGAGAACAAGCGGCTCGGCGAGGTGTTGGCCTGGATCAAGGAACAGCAGGACAATCAGCCTCGGTACAGCCGCCTCCCTGAAGGGCCACGCCGCTCGGATCAGAAGGCCGGGTTCATGAAGGTTCGGGCCGAGCGGATCAAAGCCTCAAAATCAGTCTCGAAACCTCCCCGCAAAAGACGGCGCCGCTCCGATATGATGGTCTGTGCGGCGCCGTCTTCCGTCCCCTGACGCGCCGCTCTGTGACATTTCTACTTTGCACGAACCGTGACATCTCAACTTGGTTGCAACATAGCGTGTAGCAGCAAAGCTAAAATGTCAGCACTGAGCAAAGTTCAAATGTCCGTTTTCAGTCCTCTCGGGGATTTTGGAGGCTGTCATTTCAATGAGCGTCGTGTTGATGAGCAAGCGCGAACTGAACCGTCTTGATGTTCTGGCACGGCTTGACAGCGACAGGCTAACCGTTGCCAGCTGCGGCTGGCCTGATGAACGTAACTCCGCGGCAGGCGTACCGCTTGTTGAGTAAATATCGCGATGGCGGTGCTTCATCCATCGCCAACCAGCGTCGTGGCTGCCCTTCGAACAACCGTTTGTCGGATGCAGTTCGTGATCATGCGATCGATCTGGTGCGGGACGTTTATCCAGACTTTGGGCCGACGCTGGCGTCCGAGAAGCTTGCGGAGCGTCATGATCTCAAGATCTCGCGGGAGACGTTACGCACCTGGATGCGGCAAGCAGGAATCTGGGTTGCTTGGGCCGAGCGCAAGCGGATCCAGCAACCTCGCTATCGCCGCGAGCATGTTGGTGAGCTGATTCAGATCGACGGCTCGGAGCACCGCTGGTTCGAGGATCGTGCAGCTCCCTGCACGTTGCTGGTATTTGTCGACGATGCCACAAGTCGCCTGATGGAGCTGCGCTTTGTCGCCTCTGAGAGCACTTTTTCATACTTCGAGGCGCTGAAGACGTATCTTGGTCGTCACGGCAAATCCGTCGCCTTCTACTCCGACAAGCATTCGATCTTTCGGGTGTCGAACGAGAACGCGGTCAGCGGCAACGGCATGACCCAGTTCGGCCGTGCTTTGTCGGAGCTCAACATCGATATTCTGTGCGCCATCACCAGCCAAGCCAAGGGCCGCGTCGAACGGGCCCATCACACGCTGCAGGACCGGTTGGTGAAGGAGCTGCGGCTGGCAGGCATTAGCACCATTGAGGCTGCGAACGCTTTCCTGCCTGGCTTTATCGCTCACTACAATGACCGCTTTGCCAAGCCGCCCGCGCGTGAACAAGACTTCCATCGTGTGATCGATCCCGTCAGGATCTCGATGATGTCCTGTGCTGGCGTGAGGAGCGCAAAGTCTCGCATCAGCTGGTGGTGAACTACAACCAGATGATGCTGACGCTCAAGCCTCAGGGTCTGGCTGTTCGCCTGCGCGGCAAAATGGTCGAGGTCTATGACTTCCCGGACGGGCGGCTGGAGGTTCGCTGGAAAGGCCGGTCGTTGCGAGCTCGGCGTTCGACAAGCTACAGCGGGTTAGTCATGCCGCCATCGTCGAAAACAAGCGCCTCGGCGAGGTTTTCGCTTGGATCAAGGAGCAGCAGGATCCATAGCCACGTTTCAGCCGCATCCCGGCGGGACCACGGCGCTCCGATCAGAAGGCCGGTCTAATGAAGGCCCGAGCCCTCCGCCTCACCGAAGCCGCCAAATCCGTTCCAAAATCAGTCCGTAAAAGACGGCGCCGCTCCAATACGATGGTCTCCACGGCGCCGTTTCCCGTCCCCTGACAGGCCGCCTTGTGACATTTCAACTTTGGACGAACCGTGACATCTCAACTTGGTTGCAACATAGCGCTGCGATTTACCAAGCGACAGACTGATATCGTGCTATAGGAACGAATACATCGCATAGGCCGCTTGCAGGGGAAATTCGTTGGCAAATGTCGATCAAACAACCTTCTTGAGATGGATTTACTCTTTTCGCGGCGTCCAGAACGCGACCGAGTACGCCGTGGCGAATCCGAGAAAGGCCGTCGCCCACGCGCCGCCGGCTAGCGCCAATAATGGACCCATATATTCCGGCTCCAGAACAGCGCAGACTCGTGAAAGCGCGGCAGCTACGACTGCGGCAAAGATAACGTGGAGGGCGATAGAGGCCTCCAGCTTCCGGCCTGTATGACCGAGTGTCGCCCGACTCATCACTGCAAGCGTCATCGTGCCAATAGCCCCAGCGGTCCATGCGTGAATTCCGGCGCTAGGTGCGATGACGTCGAACGCGTTGACAGCTGTGAGAATGAAACCGCCGGGGACGAACGCGTAAGCAATATGCAGGATTAAAACTAAGCGATCACCAAACGTCCGGTAACCTCTCCAGCGCGCCAAGCGCACGATGTGCAAACAACCGCAAACCATCAGCAGCACGCCGGTGATACGGTCAAGCGGCCGCGCAACCCACAACGCGAGCACGACCGCACTGGATGCGACAGTGATCGTGTCGAACCGACCGAACGGAGCAGGCATCCGGCCAGGGCGTCGCTTAGCAAGCCAATTGCGCGTGAAGCTTGGGATGATCCGGCCACCGATCAGGGAGACTAATGTGATAACCACCGCGATGGTGGCGCGTGTCGAATATTCCGCCAATCCAGAGACATGGGCTTCCACGTGGAATGCTACATTTCCAATGGCAAACAAGCTAATGATTGCGACGACGTTGAGATTGCTCCACTTCTTGCCGGCAATAATTTCGCGCGACGCGGCACCAGCTAGCAACACTAGGAAAGCGCCATCGATTGCCGCTGCGCTTACCCACCCAATCCACACAGAAGCACTGACGGCCACCCGACCTGCAAGCCATACTGAAAACAGGATGCCGAGTGGCCAACCCTGAAGCGGCAAACGACCCGTCCAATTCGGCACTGCCGTTAGAAGAAATCCGGCCACGACCGCCGCGATATAGCCGAATAGCATCTCATGCACATGCCAATCGCGCGGTGCAAATACGGTGAAAAGCTCAAGGTTTCCGTGGAATGCTGGGATCCACACTAGAATGATAACGCCTGCGTAGACGGAGCCGAAGAAGAAGAATGGACGAAAACCGTACGAGAACAGCGCAGGACCCCGATAGTCCTTCAAACGTAGTATTGGCATGTAGAATGTCCTCGCATTCGTTCGGAAGTTCAGCCTATGGGTAGACGCCGATGGCTGCGTTCGGGTTCGATGGCTTCGAGAAGGCCCCAGTCAGCGTCTTTCGAGGTGTTAGGGGAAAACCTAGTGCGTAAGTCCATCAATCCGGGCAGGTTAGCAGCTTCTTCATGACCGCTCTGGAGCAAAGGCAGAAACACTTCAACCGCCTCTCCATGCCAGCTAAGTGCCAAACGCGGACTCGAATTAAGTACACACTACGAAAACCGCTGGCTGCCGCAACGCCACGAACTGGCTTCCGTACGGAAGAGGCAAACAAAAAGACCTCAAACCTGCATTCGGAAAATCTGCATCAACCCGGTAGATCGCAACTCGCGTCGTATCTTGAACGATTCTAATGCCCGCCGCCGGGCACGATTTTACCGTCGTAGATTTCCGGATTTGCCGCACCTTCGACATGCAGGATTCCAACCAGCCCGCGCTCGAGCCGCGAAAGGGCGTGATCGACCAGAATGTAATTACCCGGGACTTCGAGTTTGAATTCAGTGATAACGGCCCCGCCTGGCGGCACCGTGACCGTCTGGATGCCTTTCAAAGGCTCGCTGAGAACGCCGCCTAGATTGTAAACTCTGTCGAACATTTCACCGATCACGTGAAAGGACGACGTAAAATTGGGACCGCCGACGCCGAAGAAGATGCGAACCGTCTCTCCGACTTTGGCTTGCAGCGGATGCAACTTCGACAAAGCCCCAACCGAACCGTTGAAGACAAAATATTCCGGCCGCTCGTTCAGCAGCTTTTCGACATTAAATTCCTGGCTGCCGTGTGTGCCGAAGGCAGCTTCCGTATAAATTTCACCTTGCATCACATAAAATTCGCGATCAACCGGTGGCAATCCTGCTTCGGGCTCCACCAATATAAGACCGTACATTCCATTGGCGATATGGTGCGCCACCATTGGTGTGGCGCAATGATAGACATAAAGTCCGGGGATCAACGCTTTGAATCTAACCCGCGTTTCTTCGCCGGGATTGGTTTGTGTCGAAGCGGCACCGCCGCCCGGGCCCGTGGCCGCGTGAAAATCGACCGAATGAACCATCGCGCTCTCGGCGCCATTCTTCAAGCGAACATCGACAGTATCTCCGACCCGAACCCGCAAGAACGGTCCAGGCACTTTGCCGTTGAAAGTCCAGTAGCCGAACGTGGTGCCCTCCGCTAGCCGACCTTCCAACTCCACCGTCGTCAGATCAACACGGATAATTTGAGGGTCACGCTTGCCGACCGGCGGCGGGAGATCGTTCGATAGCTTTGAGATATCCGCCTCGACCAATGTCTGCGGCGCGACCTGCGGTGTAACGAGAAACCTGCCTTCCATTCCAGCGAGCTGGTGGCCCGGCAAGCTGCAAAAATAGATATAATCGCCGGCCTTGCCGGCGCGGAACGCAATATTGGTGCTGGCACCCTTACCGGTAATGTGCGCCGACCGTGCGGTTGCTTCCTGATCGGCAAACACTATGTCGTGCTCTGCACCTTCGCCGTTAAGCAAGGTAATCTGGACTCCCTGCCCTTCCGCCGCCGACAACACCGGATTCGTCTGACCGTCGATTGTTCCACCTACGCCGATATAGACCATGCGGCCTTCAGAGATGCCGGTGCGCAACGTAAAACGCAGACCCGGAACATAGCTTGATATCGCGGCCGGGCTGCCCGGAGCTGCAGCTATAACGGGCGACGTCGCCTGCGCAGCGGCCGGAGCGCTTGGGTCAGCAGCGGGAGACGGGCCTGCGGCCAGAAATGCGATGAGAGCCTTGCGTTCGTTGTCAGTCTTGAGTCCTGGAAACGGCATCTTGTTGCCGGGCACTAACTTCTGCGGATTTGAAAGGTAGGAATCGAGGGTAGCGATGTCCCAAGTGAGGTTGCTACCCTTCATGGCGGGTGAATAATTGTAATTGGGAACGTTGCTGGCTTTCGCGCCGACAATTCCAGAAAGGCTTGGGCCGAGTCCATTCTTGCCGGGCTCGAGTGAATGGCACGCCTGGCATTTGCGGAACACGAGTTTTCCTGCGGCCACGTCACCGTTGACCGCCGCAACGTTCGATGAAGAGACCGCCGGATCACTGGTCTGCACCACCGCCGGCGCTGCGGCCCCACGCTCGTGTGACATTGCTGGCATCGCGGCGGGCGACACTGCAGTGGTAGCCGGCACGACGGCCGGGTTGGTGGCTGCTGACTTGGGAACGGTCGCTGGCTTATTGGATGAACTTGGCGCGGTCGTCGGTCTGGTAGCGGGCTCAGCGGTGTCGCTCAGGGATTCGATTGACGCTGTTTTTGAAGAGGAACCGTCGTGAGAAGCAATGTAAAACATCGCCGCAATTAGAAAAACACCAATGATTAGAATGGACCAGTTGCGAATGAATGTCGGCATTCTTTGCCACATAGATTGGATCTTCCTCGATGCGCCGTTCAACGGCCCTCGCAAAACTTTATCTATTCAAACGGAAACCGGTATATGGCGAACACCATCAGACATTTGCAGCCAGCGAGTCCAAACACCTTGATCTGAGTCAATTGAGTGCCGGCGCGGTTGGTCGAACATTCAGATTAGTTGAACGGCTGTGTGATTTCTGAGCAATATCGCACAGTCGCGCAATTCAACAGCCGCTGCATGAAACCGCGAAATGCAGACCTTAGTCTGCTTGGTGTCGATCGGTGGCTATTGCAAAATCAGGACTTGCAAGATCACAGCCGCGAGCGCCCTGTCTGAAAATGATCAAAAATCCCCGCTATGATGTCACGATCTTTCAACGCAAACCCGGCTTGTGGCGCGCCTCGATCATGCCAAAAGATCGACGCTTCGATCCCATGCAGCCGATGCAGAGTTTCTTGACGCCTGAAGATAGTGCGTCGGAGATAGACGCAGAGCAAGCCGCATTGAAAGCAATTGAGGCCTTTGAGGATTCATAGCCGCTAGGCGCGACTGAGAATACTTTTCCATCGTCAACAACGAAGTTGGATGGCCGCCACTCGCGTATCGCGCGAAGATATCCAAGCGAATTCACGAGTCACCTTAGGATTTTGATGGCGCCCCTCTTTGAAATCGATCCGCGGTCTACCCTCCTAACAGCGATTGCACTGTGGATATCGCCAGTGCCCCGTCTGCGATCGATTGGCTGATCGTGCGGAGGTCGCGCATCAACAACAGACACCAATCGATTGAGGTGACACCTGACGTGAATACCCGCGCGATTCAAGATTCAGAATCTCGAAAATGATTGGCGCGCTCGACAAGATCCACCATGTGAGCGGCTGCATGAATCGTCAGAGGATGCCGGGTAAAGCCGGGTCGTGGGAAGATATAGCCCGCCATTTCGCGAGCCAATTGAAGCTGTTGTTCCGACGCTGTCGCAAGCAGGAGATCGGAA
>Ga0209023_10005124_pt1 | contig 14488 bp, 13 predicted proteins | sample LakOneMetagenome_FD_187468 | JGI IMG/M metagenome (GOLD analysis project Ga0209023, IMG submission 187468) | Freshwater and sediment microbial communities from Lake Erie, Canada (SPAdes) (version 2) | ecosystem: Environmental > Aquatic > Freshwater > Lentic | place: Lake Erie, Canada...
GAGCCGGTGGCCAAGCCGGTCGAAGAAACTGCCCTTGCCGATGCGACTGCGATTGCCGATGCAAAGGCTCCGCGCGTCGCGACAGAGGCTCTGGCCGCTGCGGACCCGGAAGACATGCCGGCACCCGAGCAGACCATCCTTGCGTCAGCAGATGCCGAGGCGGTTCTGCCGGAAGAAGAATTGCTGTTGCCGGAGACCCCGGCGATGACACCTGTCGATCCGCAGGACGAAAATCTTGCGGCAAAGGTCGGGGTCGAGCCTGCACCCGCCGCCAAGTCGAAGCCGGAACAGATTGTGCTTGCGGAAGCTGTTACGGTCACGACGAAGCCTGCCGAGCAGGAAGTCGTGACGCGCGTGTCCACCTCGGGCGGACGCGAATGGGGGATCAACGTCGGCAGCTTCAACTCGCGCTATGCGGCCGAGAAACAGCTTCTGCAAACCGCGCTGGTTGAGATGAGCACGCTGAACGACTCGCTGCGCAAGGTGACCTCGCGCAAGGGTGCGTTTGACGCGAACTTCGTGGGCATGACGCAGGACACTGCGCAACTGGCCTGCCGCAGGCTTCAGGCCCGTGGGACCGAGTGCAAGGTGCTTGGCGCGGTCGAGTGACCTCGCGACTGGATTGATGCATCATCGAGGAAGAAAGCGGCCCGCCAAACGGGCCGTTTTGCTGTGCGGTCTGGCTGTCAGGGCTTTGGCCGGTCGTCCCACTGGCTGTTCAGGATGCGCTGGCTGTCGCCTTCGGGGTCTTCGTACTGGCGCGATTTCAGCGTCCACACAAATGCGACAAGGCCGAGGAGCCCCAAAAAGAGCGATACCGGGATCAGGTAGACGAGCATTTCCATCGGTCGGCTCCTATTTCAGCCGCAGCGCGTTGAGCGTCACGGTCAGCGACGATGTCGACATGGCAAGGGCGGCGATCAGTGGGGTTGCAAGGCCCACCAAGGCTACGGGCACGGCGACGGCATTATAGGCCAGCGACAGGGCGAAGTTCTGCTTGATGCGGCGGCGGGCCTGACGGGCGATGCTCAGGGCGTCGGCGATGGGCGCAAGATCTTGGCCAAGCAGCACGATGTCGGAAGCGACGCGGGCGGCGTCGAGCGCGGAGGCGGGCGAGATCGAGACATGCGCGGAGGCAAGCGCCACGGTATCGTTCAGGCCGTCACCGACCATGAGGGCGCGATGGCCGCTTGAGTTCAAGCCGCTGACGATGGCGGCCTTTTCGGCGGGCAGCATCCCCGAGCGCCAGTCGGTGATCGACAGGGACTGTGCAAGCTGGGCTACGGGGCCTTCGGCGTCACCTGACAACAACAGGACATCCAGTCCGGCAGCGCGCAAGGCGGTGATCGCTTCGGCAGCGCCGGGACGCAAGCGGTCGGTGAAGGCAAATGAGCGGACCGGTGCCGCGCCGATGGCGAGAGCGGTCGCGGTTTGCGCGCCGGAGGGCAGGGTCTTTCCGTCGCTGACCCAATCGATGCGGCCAAGGCGGACGGTCTGGCCATTCCAGACACCCTCGACCCCGTAGCCTGCGCGTTCGGTCACGTCAGTGACGGTGGCAGGGGCGATGCCCATTTCGCCAAGTGCGGCACTGAGCGAGCGTGACAACGGATGTGAGGAAACCTGTGCAAGGGCCGCGACGACCGCGAGAACATCGGCTGGGTGGTCAGCGAGGTTTGCGGGTTCGGGCGCGCCCATCGTGAGGGTGCCGGTCTTGTCGAAGACGACAGTGTCCACCTCGGCCAGTCGCTCCAGCGCGGTGCCGTTCTTGATCAGCAGGCCCTTGCGGAACAGGCGGCCAGAGGCGGCGGTGACGACCGAGGGCACAGCGAGGGCCAGCGCGCAGGGGCAGGTGATGATCAGTACGGCGGCGGCCACGTTGACAGCCAAGCGCACGTCGCCGCCAGAGTGGATCAGCCAGCCGATGAAGGAGGCCAGCGCCAGAATATGGACCGAGGGCGAGTAGCGCCGCGCCATGCGGTCGGCGAGCGAGGCATAGCGGTTCTTTGAGCTTTCAGCGACGGCGACGAGGTCTGCCATGCGGTTGAGCGATGAGTTCTGCCCGGCTGCCGTGACGCGCACGGTCAGGGGGCCGGTCAGGTTGACCTCGCCTGCGCTGACTGCGGTGCCGATGCCTGCCCAGACCGGCAGTGTTTCACCGGTAAGGAGCGAGCGGTCGAGTTCCGAGGTTCCAAGGGTCACGACCCCATCGACTGGCATGCGGCCACCGGGGCGGACATAGACGAGGTCGCCGGGGAGGATATCGGCGATGGGCACCAGCATCTCGACACCATCGGTCAGGCGGACGGCGCGGGGCACTTCCAGCGCGGCCAGTTCCTCGGCGGCGGACCGGGCGACGGCGCGACTGCGATAGTCGAGATAGCGACCGATGAGGAGGAAGAAGCACAGTGACACGGCGGCGTCGAAATAGGCGTGCTCGCCGCCCTTGACCGTCTCGAAGAGCGAGATCGAGGAGGAGAGGATCAGGGCGAGCGAGATGGGAACGTCCATGCCAAGCTTGCGGGCGCGGATCGAGGCGATGGCGGAGGCAAAGAACGGCTGTCCGGCGAAGGCCAGCGTCGGCAGCGCGATCATGGCGCTGATCCAGTGGAAGAGATCGCGGGTTGCATCCTCGGCCCCGGACCAGACGGCGACCGACAGAAGCATGATGTTCATCATCGAGAAGCCGGCGACGCCTAGCCGCATGAGCAGATCGCGCCCACGCTTTTCGCTTTCGGTGGTGGAGAGGAGGCCGGGATCGAGCTCCATCGCGGTGAAACCGGCGGCAGCGAGCGCCTCGATCAGTGTCTCGGGCATCACTTCCGGCTCGCCGGTGACGGTGACGCGCCTGAGCGTGAGGTTCATGCGCGCGGTCCTGACGCCGGGAACTGCCAGAAGTGCCGTCTCGATGGCGGCCATCGCGGCGGCATCGCTGGCGGACGGCACCGAAAGGATCAGGCCGCTGTTGGCCATGTGCCGCCGCCGTTCGGCCAGAAGCTCGGTCGCGGGAAGTGCGACGCAAGCCGGGCATGCGGCAATGTCGGCGGTTTCGGCCATTGTCATGGCGTCAGCCCTTCACGAACAGGTCGAGGCGCTGATGGAAGCGGGTGCCATCGTCGGCGCGGGCTTCCAGAAGGATCATCCACTTGCCGGGGGCGAGATCAACGGGGGCGGTGAAATCGCTGCCATTGAAGGCGAAGGTCGGCAGGATGTCGTTGGCCGCCTCGGTCGTGCGACCAACGGTTGCCGACAGGTCGCGTACTTCCACCGGTTTGCCGGCCTTGTCGCGGAAGGCGAGCGTCAGGTGGCCCTTGTCGTAGCTTTCGACGAGTGACCAGCCGAGAGCCTTCTGCGCGGCCAGTTCCTTGTCGAACACCTGGCTGGCAACATAGGAGTTTTCGACTTCGAGGCCGGGGAAGGTCGAGACAGCCTTGAAGGCCATGTAGACGTTCACGGCGATGATGACGGCAAAGGCCGAGGCGGTGATGGCGAAGACCTTGCGGCCAGTCAGTTCGCGGGTCATGTCACTGCCCCTTTCCGTTGAAGACCGTGTCGGCATAGACCCGGTCAGTCGCCTGCGTCAGGTCGAGCACCCACAGACGCGCTTCGGTCCGGTTTTGCGTTGCCGGTTTGGACCCCGGCGCGGCGGTGATGTAGACGCGCTGGGTCACGGTGGCGTCGGCAGGAACCTCGACCACGGTATTGTCCAGCCCTTCGAGGGAAATTGCCAGCGGTTCGTCGGCGGTGACCGAGATGTGGAAAGGCCGCACCTCGCCGTGCTTGTTGTGGAGCCGCACCTCGTAGGAATTGCGGATCGTGCCGTCGGACATGGTGACATAGAGCGGGTTGCGCGTCGGCGTCACGTTCAGGCCGATGGGCGAGCGCATGAACAAAGCCACGACCATCGCGATGCCGATGCTTGCCCAAAGTGTCGTGTACATGATCGTGCGCGGACGGAAGATATGCTTCCAGATGTTTTTCGGGTGACCGCCAGCGCGTTCCGCAACTTCGTCCTTCAAGGCCATGTAGCTGATCAGACCGCGCGGTTTGCCGACCCTGTCCATCACCTCGTCGCAGGCATCGATGCAGAGCGCGCAGGTGATGCATTCAAGCTGCTGGCCGTTTCGGATGTCGATGCCCATCGGGCAGACGTTCACGCAGGCCATGCAGTCGATGCAGTCGCCCTGCGTTGCGGCAAGCGGGTCGTCGGCCTTGCGCAGTTTGCCGCGCGGCTCGCCCCGCCAGTCGCGGTAGCCGACGACGAGCGTGTCCTCGTCCATCATCGCGGCCTGAATCCGCGGCCACGGGCAGGCGTAGATGCAGATCTGTTCGCGGGCGAAGCCGCCGAAGAAAAAGGTGGTAAAGGTCAGGACGCCCATCGTGATATAGGCGACGGGGTGAGCGGTGCCGTGGATCAGGTTCTGGAACAGTGTTGGCGCGTCGGTGAAATAGAACACCCACGCCCCGCCGGTGGCCAGGCCGATCAGCAGCCACACCGTCCACTTGATGATGCGCAGGCGCGCCTTGCGGAAGTCCCACTTCTGGTTCCACAGTCGCACCCGGGCGTTGCGGTCGCCTTCGATCCAGCGTTCGACAAGGATGAAGAGGTCGGTCCAGACGGTCTGCGGACAGGCATAGCCGCACCAGACCCGACCGAGAGCCGAGGTGAAGAGGAAGAGCCCGAGCCCCGCCATGATCAGAAGACCGGCGACGAAGTAAAACTCCTCGGGCCATATCTCGATCCAGAAGAAGAAGAAGCGACGGTTGGCCATGTCGACGAGCACCGCCTGATCGGGCAGCGAGGGGCCACGGTCCCAACGGATCCACGGCACCAGATAGTAGATGCCGAGAGTCACCGCCATGATGACCCATTTCAGATTGCGGAAGTTGCCTTTGACCCGGCGCGGGAAAATGGGTTCGCGCGCGGCATAAAGTGCCGGAGGGGTATCTGTGGGGCTCATGTGCCTGCCCGTCTTTCTGTTCGCGTTCGCGTCCTTATGCTCAGCTTGCACGCACGCGGCCTTGACCTAGGTCAATCGCGGTTGGCTGCGTGCAAGGTCAAGGATGCCTGATTTCGTCGAAAACCGCAGCGAAATCTGTGCGGGGAAGCGAGAGAGAAGGCCAGTGAGCGAAATGTCACAGGAGGGGTTAGGGCGAGAGCCGTTGGGCAGGAAGGCAGGTCCGGATCTGGACCGCTAGGATTGTGCAATGAAATCAGGCGGGAGTGGGAATCTGTTAGGAGGATATTAACCTGTTTTGGGGTGCAGGTGGGTGTGCCTACTATCAGACGGGCCGGGTCAACGGTCGAGATGGTCATATCATGCAATCGGGGAGCAGTTGTCTCACAGCCGAATTCATCCACCCCGCTCCTCTATTACGAATAATCTTGCTCGCCTCGCCGCAGAGGTCTTTCATGACTCTCAGGGAAACGACCGTCGTTGTTTCGGGCGGAACAGGAGGGGGAGGCGATGGCTGACAAACGCCATGTTGTGGAATCGTCGGAATTTTCGGCGGCCGAGATCGGGGCTTTGGCTCACCTCTATCGCGGCGAAGTTTACCGCAGCACGGTGTGGCGAACGCGGCTCGATACCACGACGAACTGGTCAGTGGTGACGCTTGGGGTGGCGCTGTCGATCACCTTTTCGTCGCCGGGGGCGTCGCCGTTGCCTCTGCTTCTGGTCGGTATCCTGATCATGCTGTTCCTCGCGCTTGAGGCGCGGCGCTATCGGTATTTCAGCGTGTGGCGGGCGCGGTCGCGGTGGCTGGAGAAGCATTTCTATGTGCCGATGCTGATCGACGGCGATCTGCACACCGAGGAGGACTGGCAAAAGGAACTGGCCGAGGACTACCGCAACCCGCGCTATCACGTCAGCTATATGACGGCGATCGCCCGGCGGGTCCGGTCGAATTATCTGTGGATATTGCTGATCCAGACGGTGGCCTATTGCGGCAAGCTGATCGTGCATCCCTTGCCCGCGCAAAGCATCATCGGGTTCGTGCGCCATGCCGATGTCGGGCCCATTCGCGGCGAATGGATACTGGGGGCGGGGTCGCTTTACATTGCCTCGTGGGTCTGGCTGGCCGTTTGGGTCACGATGGTTGACCGCGCCCGCATAAAAGAACGTGGCGGCTCCCCGATGATGGGGTGAGGAGCGCCCGGATGATCTTCCAGTGGAAGATTGTCAGCGCCGAACGCCCGGAGCCCAAGCGAGGGCCGGAGGAGGCGCGCCCGGATTGGTGCCGGGGCCTGCTCGATTGGGCGAGTTGAAGTGTATCGTCAATGCATCTCTGGTGGGTCCCCGCTTTCGCGGGGATGACAGTTGGAAATGCGTGTGGCTGGACATGCGCGTGTCGAGAAATGCGCGTGTCTGGACATGCGCGCGTCGGGCGGCGGCTGGCGGACGGCTGTCGGGGGAAAAGCACCGGCGCTTCCAGGAAACGCGCGAACAGGATGAAGCGCCGGTGCGGACCTGAGCTTTCGCTTGGGTCGCAGCCTGTTTGGCACCGTTCGGGCCGGGTCACTTTGACCTGTGTCAAATGGCGAAGTTTCTTAAGGTGAGATCGCAGAAAAAGAAAAAGGGGCCCGAGGGCCCCTTTTGAGGGTGTCGGCCTTGGTCTTACTCGCCGCCGCCGAGGCTGTGGACATACTCCGCGACCGAGCGAATCTGCGCTTCGGTGAGGCGTCCCGTCCAGGCGGGCATCACGCCGAAGCGGGCCTTGGTGATCGTTTCGGTGATCGTGGCCTTGTCGCCGCCATAGAGCCAGATGGCGTCGGTCAGGTTCGGAGCGCCCTGGGCACGGTCGCCGGTGCCAGCTTCGGTGTGGCAGGCGGCGCAGTTGTCGGCGAAGAGCTGGTTGCCCTGCGCGTCGAGTGCGGCGTCATGCTCTTGGCCGGAGATGGCGAGGACGTGGTTGGCGAGTGCGTCGATTTCGGCCGGTTGGAGGATCTCGCCGAAGGCTGGCATCTGCGAGAAGCGGGCGTCCGCGTCGGTGGTATTACGGATGCCGTGGGTGATCGTCGTGTGGATGTCGTCAATCGAGCCGCCCCAGAGCCAGTCGTTATCGAGCAGGTTCGGGAAGCCCTTGGCCCCGGCCGCTCCGGCACCGTGGCACTGTGCGCACCAGGTCCGGAACACGGCGCCACCGGCGTTCTGGGTGTAGTTGGCCAGTTCCGGGTCCGCAGCGATTGCGGCGAGAGGTGTCGCCACCAGCTTGGCTTCGATGGGTGCGTTGGCATCCTCGAACTTCTTGATGTCGACCGCGACTTCGGCGCGGGTGGAATAGCCCAGCAGTCCCGACGTCGCACCCGAGATCAGCGGCCATGCCGGGTAGGCGATGGTGTAGCCGATGGCCCAGATGATTGTCAGGTAGAAGGTCCACAGCCACCAGCGCGGCAGCGGGTTGTTGAACTCCTCGATCCCGTCCCAGGCGTGGCCTGTCGTGTCCGGATCGACTTTCGTGTTTGTCGGTTTCTTGCTCATCGGAGTCTTGCTCATCTCAGGCCTCCTTCACCTTGGGGGACTGGTCCCCCTGAGGTGCGGGTTTGTCGTCATACCGGAAGGGGATCTGCGAAATCTCGTCATGGACGGTCCGCGATCCGGGCCGGAAGGCCCAGATGATGACCGCCACGAAGAAGACGAACAGGGCAAGCAGCGCCCAGCTGTCGGCGAATTCGCGCAGAAGCGTATAGATATCCATCGCTTCCCCCTATCGGCTGGCGTCGGGCTGGAAGGTCGAGAAATCGACCATCGTGCCCAACACCTGGAGGTAGGCCACCAGCGCGTCCATCTCGCTGATGCCGGGCTTTCCGTCGAAGTTCTGGACGTTGGCCTTGGCATAGCGTTCTTCCAGACCGCTGGAGTCGGCGTCGGGGTCGGCCTGAGCTGCGAAATCGGCCTTGGCGGCTTCGATCATATCGCTGGTGTAGGGGACACCGACCATCGCGTGGGTCTCAAGCTTGGCCTGAAGATCCTGCGTGTCGACTTCGCGGTTCAGAAGGAACCCGTACTTGGGCATGACTGATTCAGGCACGACCGATTGCGGGTTGGTCAGGTGGGCGACATGCCACTCGTCCGAATAGCGGCCACCGACGCGGGCGAGGTCTGGCCCCGTCCGCTTGGAACCCCATTGGAACGGGTGATCGTACATCGATTCCGCTGCCAGCGAGTAGTGGCCATAGCGTTCGACCTCGTCACGCATCGGACGGATCATCTGGCTGTGGCAGACATAGCAGCCTTCGCGGACATAGATATCTCGGCCCGTCAGTTCCAGCGGCGTGTAAGGCCGCATGCCTTCGACCTTCTCGATGGTGTTCTGAAGGTAGAAGAGGGGCGTGATTTCGACGATGCCACCGATGGTGACGACCAGAAGCGAGCCGACAAGAAGAAGTGTCGCGTTCTTTTCCAGGATCTTGTGTTTTTCAAGAATTGCCATTGGTCCGGCCCCCCTTATTCGGCCGGGATCGGCGCGGCCAGCGCGGCATGTGCCGGCTGTTTCGCGACGGTTGCCCAGAGGTTGTAGAGCATGATGAGTGCCCCGCTCAGGAACATGACCCCACCCAGCGCCCGCACGACATACATCGGGAACTTGGCGGCGACCGTGTCGGCGAAGGCGTTCACGAGGAAGCCCTGGCTATCGACTTCGCGCCACATCAGGCCTTCCATGATGCCCGTGACCCACATCGACGAGGCGTAGAGCACGATGCCGATGGTGGCGAGCCAGAAGTGCCAGCTGACGAGCTTGAGCGAATAGAGACGCTCGCGGCCCCACAGACGCGGCACGAGATAGTAGAGCACGCCGAAGGTGATCATGCCGTTCCAGCCCAGAGCGCCGGAGTGGACGTGACCGATGGTCCAGTCGGTGTAGTGGCTGAGCGAATTCACGGCGCGGATCGACATCATCGGGCCTTCGAAGGTCGACATGCCGTAGAAACCGATCGACACCACCATCATGCGGATGATCGGATCGGTGCGCAGCTTGTCCCATGCGCCCGAGAGCGTCATCAGGCCGTTGATCATCCCGCCCCATGAGGGCATCCACAGCATGATCGAGAACACCATGCCAAGGGTCGAGGCCCAGTCAGGCAGCGCGGTGTAGTGCAGGTGGTGCGGACCGGCCCAGATATAAAGGAAGATCAGCGCCCAGAAGTGGATGATCGACAGCTTGTAGCTGTAAACCGGACGTTCGGCCTGCTTTGGCACGAAGTAATACATCATGCCAAGGAAGCCTGCCGTCAGGAAGAAGCCCACGGCGTTGTGGCCGTACCACCATTGCGTCATCGCATCTTGCACGCCCGAGAAGACCTGCACGGACTTGGAGCCAAGGAAGGAGACCGGGATCGAGATGTTGTTGACCACATGGAGCATGGCAACGGTGACAATGAACGACAGCAAGAACCAGTTCGCCACGTAGATATGCGGCTCGCGGCGTTTGATCAGCGTGCCCATGAAGGTAAAGAGGAAGGCGACCCAGACGATGGCCAGCCACCAGTCGACGTACCATTCCGGCTCGGCATATTCCTTGGACTGCGTGGCGCCGAGGATGTAGCCCGATGCGGCCAGCACGATGAACAGGTTGTAGCCCCAGAACACGAACCAGCCGAGATTGCCACCCCAGAGGCGGGCCGCCGTCGTGCGCTGGACGATGTAGAAGGTCGACATGATCAGCGCATTGCCGCCAAAGGCGAAAATCACCGCCGATGTGTGCAGCGGGCGCAGTTTGCCGAAGTTCAGATAGCCCTGGGCCCATTCGAAATTCAGCGAAGGGAAGGCAAGCTGGAAAGCGATGACCACGCCCACCAGAAAGCCGACAACCCCCCACAGGGCTGTCGCGATTGCGCCGGCGCGCACCACGCCGTCGTTATATTCGTTCATTGGTGTTGGCAGTCTGTCGCCCGCTGTCCGCAGCACCCAGACAAATGTCGCGGCTGCGGCCAGCATGACGGTTACCGCGTTCACCATATAGGCCAAGTCATGTGCATAGTTGGCGGCAATCGCGGCAAGCACCGCGATCAGACCAAGCACAGCCAGCTTGATGTAATCCCACATTGTAGCGTCCCTTCGTCACTTCCTTCCGTCTGAGCGAGTGCCAGACGGTTTTAGACAGTATGGCCTTTAGCCTCGCGTGCCCACGTCAGACCTTGATCTGGGTCAACTTGTCGCGAGCAGACAGTTGATACGTGTCAAGGCGGCCCCAATGTCTGACTATATCCTAAGTTCATGGCAATCGGCCCACAGAAGGAGATGGCAATGGCTTACAAATCAATTCTGACGGTCGTAACCAGTGTAGAGGGCGTTCCTGCTCAGATTGATGCCGCCGTCACGCTGGCGCGCCGCGAGGACGCACATCTGGATGTGTTGTGCCTTGGTCTGGATCGGACGCAATCGGGGTACTACTACGTTGGCGCGGCCCCGATGGCCCCTGTAATTCTTCAGGAAAGCTTCGATCAGGCGCGCGACGAGGCCAAGGCGATCGAGGCTGCCGTACGCAACCAGCTTCTGCCGGAGGATGTGCGCTGGGCCGTCGATACGGCGATTGCGCAGGTGGGCGCGGTCGGACGTGAAGTGGCAATGATGTCACGCTTCGCGGATTTGGTGATCTTGCCGCAGCCCTATGCGAAAGGCGCTGCCGCCGAGCAGGAAGCGGTCTTGGAGGCGGCTCTGTTCGAGGGGCGCGCGCCGGTGTTGATTCTGCCGACCGGGCATCTTCAGCCGACGCAGGGCAAGCGCATCGTCGTGGCATGGAATCAGAGCAACGAGGCAATGAATGCGATCAAGGCGTCATTGCCGATGCTGAAGGCGGCGAAGGAAGTGAATGTAGCGGTCGTTGCTCCGCCTGCGCATGGACCCGAACGGTCGGACCCCGGTGGAATGCTGTCGCAGTTTCTAGCTCGTCACGGGGTCAGGACCGAAGTTTCGGTGCTGGCAAAGACCCTGCCGCGTGCGTCAGAGGTGCTGTGCCGCCATACCGAGGAGTGGGACGGCGATCTTCTGGTGATGGGTGCCTATGGTCATTCGCGGTTCCGCGAAGCGATCCTTGGCGGGACGACCCGTGAAATGTTCGAGATTGCCAAGGTGCCGGTGCTGGCGGCGCACTAGGGCTGCGGCCTCAGAAGGCTCCTGTCACGTCGATCACCGGCAGGCCCGGCTTGAGGGTGCCAATGATTGCGGCGGGTTCGCCGGCGGCGCGGAGTTGGGCGAGGGCTTCGCTGGCCTGGCTCGCTGCGACAGTGGCGAGCAACCCGCCTGCGGTTTGCGGATCGAACAGAAGGTCGAGCGTCACGGCGTCGTCGCAGCGGACACGGTTTCTCATCAGGCGGTTCTGGGGCAGGAGGCTGGAGGCAACTCCGGCCTTTGTCAGCCTGTATGCGCCGGGAAGAAGCGGGATCGCGGCGGCGGACAGGTCAGCCGAAAGGTTTGAGGCTTCGAGGATGGTCAGGAGGTGCCCCGCCAGCCCGAAGCCGGTCACGTCGGTCATGGCATGTGAAACCGGGGCAAGACAGCGCGCGGCTTCGCCGGAAGGGCGGCTCATCGAGGCCCATGCGGCGGCGACGTCGTGGCCCTCGGCTTTGGCCTGCATCTCGGCGGCGAGCAGAACCCCGGTGCCGATGGGTTTGGTCAGGATCAGCACATCACCAGGTTGAGCGCCGGTGTGGGACAGGGCGGGGCCATCGCAAAGGCCGGTCACGGAAAAGCCGATGGTCAGTTCGGCACCAAGGCTGGTGTGGCCGCCGACGATGTCCGCGCCTTCCGGCCCGAAGATTTCGGCGGCGGTCGCCATTATTTCGCGGAGCGTCTCGGCCTGTTGGCGCGGGGCCATGACCGGCAGGATGATCTGGGCCAGTGCTGCTTGCGGGCGGGCACCCATCGACCAGATGTCGCCAAGCGCGTGAATCGCGGTGATGCGGGCGAGAAGGCCGGGATCGTCGGTGAAGGCGCGCAGGTGATCGGTGGTAAAGACCTGATAGCCCGCGCCATGCCGCAAGATTGCGGCATCGTCGCCCGCGCCAAGCAGTACGTCGTTTCGTTGGGTTTTCGGCAGGTCGGCGAGCGCCTGATGCAGCGCCTCGCGCCCGACCTTGGCCCCGCAACCTCCACAGAGGGGTTGTTCGTCGGTCTGGCCGGATGCGGCCATTGGTTTAATGTCGTGGAACATCGCCATGAACCTGTGATCGATCCGGTCCTTCCAGCGCCAGAGCGCCGGGCCATCAAGCGGCAGGCCCCATTTGTCGGCAACGGCGTTTTTGGCTCCGGTCGAGACAAGCTTGAGGTAGTCGCGCTGCGGTTGGTAGGTGGCGGCGACGGGTTGACCCAGCGCGGCGGCGCGGAGGTTGGCCAGAAGCGTGGGCGCTTGCCGGACGGCAAAGACCCCGGCCTTGGGGCGCGGGGCATGACTCATGTGGGCGCAGTCGCCGGTGGCGAAGATCGCGGGGTCCGTCACCGTTTGCAACGTCGGGCCGATAGTGAGGAAGCCGTCGGTCAGGTGTAGACCGGTTCGGGCGAACCAGTCAGGTGCGCGGGTGCCCGCCGCGCCGACAGTGAAGGCGGACGCGATGCGATTGCCGCCGGAGGTCAGGACGAAGCCCGCGTCGATTTCGGTGGCCGCTTCGGTGACGAGCGTGACGGAGGCTTTGGACAGATGGCTCAGAAGCGCGGTGCGGGCACCGCGACCCACGGCTTCGAGCGGCCTTGTGGCCTCGATCAGTGTCACGGTGGCAGCAGAGCCGAGCCGGTGGCGTGCGGCAAGTGCCAGTTCGACCCCGGCAAGGCCGCCGCCGATGACGGCAACCTCGGGCCTGACCTCTCCGCTTTGCGTGGCATGGACGAAGGCTTCCCAACGGTCGGCCAACCCGTCCAGGGGTTTGGCAGGGATGGCGTGGGTGGTGAAGCCGGGCAGATCGGGCATGTCGGAGGTGATGCCCACGTCGATGGACAGGATATCGTAGGCGATGGGCGCGCGGCCGGTGACCAGAACGCGGGCGCTTTCGCGGTCGATCCCTTCGGCGCGGGCAAGGATCAGCCGCGCGCCCGCGATCCGCGCCAGCTTGACCAGATCGATCTCGAGCGACTTGCGCGGATAGTGACCGGCGATATGGCCGGGCAGCATCCCGGAATAGGCGGTGGTCGGGTCGGGGCTGACAAGCGTCAGCCGGACGCCGGGCAGAGGCTTCATCGCCCACATGCGCAGGACGAGCGCATGGGTATGCCCGCCGCCGACAAGGACGAGATCTTTGGTCAGCGCTGGCGGCATCATCTGCATGGGCGGGTCCTTTGTGCTGTCCTATCGCGCGCCGCAGCCGTTGGCGAGTGGCGGGGCGGCTTGGAAAGTGCACAGGGTTGCGGATAAAGAGGACAGAACAGCAAGAGGACGGCGGGACATGCAGCGGATCTATGTGACGGGGGCAGCGGGCTTCATCGGATACCACCTGTCGGCGCTGCTGCTGGACGAGGGTTACAAGGTCCACGGGTTCGACGGCATGACGCCCTACTACGACCCGGCACTGAAGCAGGCGCGGCTGGCGCTTCTGACGGGACGTAATGGGTTCACGTTTACCGAAGCGATGCTGGAGGAGCCGGGTCGGATTGCTGCGGACATGGCGGCCTTCAAGCCCGATGTGGTGATCCATCTGGCGGCTCAGGCGGGTGTCCGCTACAGCCTTGAAGCTCCGCGCAGCTACCTGACGTCGAACATCGAAGGCACCTTCAACGTGATGGAGGCGTCGCGCGATTGCGGGGTGAAGCATCTTTTGCTGGCTTCAACCTCGTCGGTCTTTGGCGCGAACACCCATATGCCCTACCGCGAGACCGACAAGGCCGACACGCAGGTGTCGCTTTATGCCGCGACGAAGAAGGCGACGGAGAGCCTGAGCCATTCCTGGGCGCATCTTTACAACCTGCCCACCACCTGCTTCCGCTTCTTCACGGTCTATGGCCCGTGGGGGCGGCCCGACATGGCACCGTTCAAGTTCACCAAGGCAATTTTGGCGGGCGACACGATCGACGTCTATGGTCAGGGCCAGATGTTCCGCGACTTCACCTATGTCACCGATCTGGTCCGCGCCATCTTGCTGCTGGTCGACGCGGCCCCCGCGCGACCGGCTGATCCGACGGACATTCCGACGGGCGACAGCCTGTCGCCGGTGGCTCCGTGGCGCGTGGTGAACATCGGTAACGGCGACAAGGTGGCGCTGGGCGATTTCATTGCGGCAATCGAAGCCGCGACCGGCAAGGCGGCCAGGAAGAACTTCATGGGCATGCAGAAGGGCGATGTGGTGGCGACATGGGCCGACAGCAGCCTGTTGCAGCGCCTGACCGGTTATCGTCCCGAAACCAACATCCGCGACGGCATGGCGAATTTTGTGCGCTGGTACCGCGACTATTACCGGCTTTGAGGGACCAATCCCCCCTTGACGGGGCGGGGAGCCTGTCATACCACCGCCGCCGATGTGGCTAGGTAGCTCAGCTGGTTAGAGCGCGCGACTCATAATCGCGAG
>Ga0209023_10005125_pt1 | contig 14485 bp, 14 predicted proteins | sample LakOneMetagenome_FD_187468 | JGI IMG/M metagenome (GOLD analysis project Ga0209023, IMG submission 187468) | Freshwater and sediment microbial communities from Lake Erie, Canada (SPAdes) (version 2) | ecosystem: Environmental > Aquatic > Freshwater > Lentic | place: Lake Erie, Canada...
CGATCGGCACAGGGATCGCGGCGACGGTGACACCGGCTCGGGTCGAGAGGTGCTCGTCGACCATCTGCCGGACGTCCATGTGGTAGATGTGATCGGCGCCGAAGACGCAGACGACATCGGGCTTCTCGTCGGAGATCAGGTTCAGGTTCTGGTAGATCGCGTCGGCCGAACCGGCGAACCACTGCGGACCGCGTCGCATCTGGGCGGGAACCGGCGTCACGTAGTTGCCGAGAAGCGTCGAGAACCGCCAGGTCTGGCTCACGTGTCGGTCGAGGCTGTGGCTCTTGTACTGGGTGAGCACCACGATCTTCAGGTACCGCGAGTTGGCGAAGTTCGACAGCACGAAGTCGATGATCCGGTACGAGCCGCCGAACGGGACGGCCGGCTTCGCCCGGTCCTCGGTCAGCGGTGACAACCGTCGTCCTTCGCCGCCGGCCAACACGATCGCGAGCACCTTGGGTTCTGTCACGCGGCGGACGATAGTCATCCTGTAGCCACCTCTCGGTACAAGTCGACGTGTTGAGCCGCCGGACCCCGCCACGACCAGTCGATCGCCATGCCGCGGCGTTGCATCGCCCGGCGCCGAGCGGGCTGGCGGTGGGCGCGAACTGCGCGGTGCACGGCGTCGAGGACGCCGAGCGCCGTCACGTCGGCCGCGACGATCCCGGTGCCTTCCGCCGGTCGCTCGTCGACGTCGGCGACGGTGTCGTGGAGCCCGCCCACATCGGTGACGACCGGCAGGGTGCCGTATCGCATCGCCTGCATCTGGGCCAGACCACAGGGCTCGAAACGGCTCGGCATGAGGAACAGGTCGGCGCCGGCGAACAGCCGGTGGGCGAGGCCTTCGTCGTAGCCCTCACGGAACGCGACCCGATCGGGCGCGGCTGCGACGGCGCCGTGGAGGGCCTCGACGAGCGGGCGCTCTCCCGAGCCGAGGACCGCGAGGCGGGCCGGCATCGCCGCGAGGAACGGCACGACCGGCAGCGCGAGGTCGACGCCCTTCTGCTCCACGAGCCGGGTGACCATCACTGCGAGCGGCTCCGTTCCGGCAGGGAGTCCGAGCTCCGCGAGCAGCGCGGCCCGAGCCGCGTCCTTGCCGGTGAGATCGCCCGGTCCGTACGGCGTGGCGATGTGCGGGTCACCGGCCGGATCCCATTCGTCGGTGTCGATGCCGTTGAGGATCCCGAGGAAGTGAGCGCCCTTGGCTGCGAGCAGGTCGTGGAGCCCGAACCCGCCGTCCACCGTGAGCGCCTCGGCCGCGTAGGTCGGGCTGACCGCGATCACCCGGTCGGCGAGACGGATGCCGCCACCGAGGGGGTTGCAGCCGTCCAGGAACGAGTACGCCGCTCGGTGGTAGGGGAAGCCGGGGAGCCAGCCGGCGTTCGACCAGCCCTGGTAGCCCAAGGTGTGGATCGTCAGCACGGTCGGCGGCAGCCGCTCCAGATGGGCCAGCGCCGTGCACGTGTGCCAATCGTTCAGGTGCAGCACGTCGGGTCGCCGGCGACGAACGAGCGCGGCGACCGCGGCGGAGAATCCGTAGAACCGGCGGTCGTTGTCGGGCCAGCCGGCGCCGTCGGGCTGGAGGTACGGATGCGACCGACGTATCCCCCAGGAATCGACGAGGGTGATCGCGCCGACCCCGGCGAGCAGGCCCGAGCGGGCGAATGCCGGGCCGGCCCACTCGGGAACGTCGAGCTCCTCGACCCGCTCGTCGGCGAGCGTGAGCCCGGCGTAGTCGGGCAGCACGACGTCGACGTCGACGCCGGACCGGCGCAGCTCCTTCACCAGCCCGGCCGCCGCCGCGGCGAGGCCGCCGACGCGTGCGACCGGGGCGAGCTCGGCGGTGGCGAACAGGACGCGCATGGCCCCGAGTATGTCCCGACCGGACACCGACCCGGCGCGACCGGTCGGCGCCGCCCACGGCGGGCGCTGGCTAACGTCGCCGACGTGAACCTCTTCGCGTGGATCGTCACCGGACTGCTCGCCGGATGGATCGCTCGGGCCGTCGTCAAGGACGACCGCAGCGGCTGCATCTACACGGTCGTCGTGGGAGTGCTGGGTGCGCTCATCGGCGGCGCCCTCATGAACTCGATCGATGCGCGCGGGGTCAACGACTTCAGCCTCCGGTCGGTGCTCGTCGCCGCGCTCGGCGCCTGCCTGCTCCTGTTCGTGCTCCAGGCCCTGAGCGGCCGGAGCGGACGGGGCGCCCGCCGGCGCTGACACCGAACCGGGCCGGACCGACGGGACCTCGTCCGTCGCTTGGGTCATCCTTCGGCGTTCTCGTCGTGCGCCGGGTCGCCGGCCATCCGACGGGCCGCGTCGTCGACCGCGCTGCGGAGATCGTCGATGCGCTCGGCCATCGCCGTTCGGAGCGCGTCGGCGGCGTCCTTGCCCCGCCCGCCCATCACCTCGAACTGCTGGCGGGCCTCGGCGATCGCCGACTCCAGCGCACCGAGGACGTTCACGATGTTGTCGCGTGCGTCCATGGTGCCGAGATCGGTCTGGACGCGTAGCTGGTCGAACCGGCCACGCAGGCCGTCGAGCAGCTGTCGCATCGAGGTGGCGATCCGGTCGGCCGGGTTCTTGTCGGCGCCGCGTTCGCCGGCGAGCTCGGCCACCTTGGCCTCGAGCGCGCTCAGGCGTTCGTCGAGCCGCGATGCCGCGGTGCGGGTCGCCGGGGTGGCCGGCGCCGCCGCGCGCGGCTTCGCCGCCTTGCGGGGTGCGGCCTTGGTGGCGGCGGTCTTGGTGGATGTCGCGGTGGTCATGGGAGTCCCTCCTCCGTTGTTCGACGGGTCGGTCTCGTCGACTTCATCCAACCGCCGGCCCCACCGGGCCGTGAGAGGCTGACGGCGGTCGGGTCCCGCCATTGGTCCATTCGGCCGATCCTTCGTCCCGGCCCGCTCGCCCGCCCGTCACCGCTCGACGGCTCTCGGGGGGTCGACGGGTCACCGTGAGGTCGAGGAAGTGGGTGGCGCACGAGATGCAGGGATCGAAGGTGCGGATCAGTTGTTCGCATGCTCGGCCCAACGCGGCGTCGTCGGGCTCCGGGTGGCGCTCGAGGTGCAGGCGAAGCGTGCGCTCGATGACGGCCTGGTTCTGCGAGGTCGGGGGAACGATCACCGCCCGGCGGATCGTGCCGTCGTCGGCGAGTTCGTAGCGGTGGTGGAGCAGACCACGCGGCGCCTCGGTCCATCCGTTGCCCGTCCCGCTGCGGTACTCGCACGGGACCGACGGAGCTTCGTCTCGCGGCAGGAGGTCGAGGATCCGGCGGGCGTCCAGAGCCGCCTGCAGAACCTCGACGGCGCGGATCGCGATCGTCCGATGCGGGTTCCGGGTCTCGGGACCGAGCCCGATCCCGTCGGCGGCGGCGCGCGCCTCGGGGTGGAGCGCGGCGTGGTTCAGCACGAACCTCGACAACGGCCCGACGAGGTAGGTCCGGCCGTCGAGCGTGGCATGGAGGGCGGTGGAGTGCGGCACCTGGTGCTCGACCAGGTGATCGCCGAACTCGCTCACCGCGCACGCGAGCCCACTCGTGGATCGGAGTCGACCACCGACCACCGCGTAGCGGTCGGGATCGGGATCGGTGAGCGCGACGAGATCGGCGTCGATCGTCGCGTCGGGGACCTCGAGCGAGCCGGTCCACTCGACGAGCCGCCGGGCGAGGCCGATCGCCTCGTCGATGTCGGCGCGGAGTTCGTCGACCGCGCCCGGCTCGGGCCACCGGTGGAACCCGCCGACGCGGACGTTGACCGGGTGGATGGGTCGCCCACCGACGACCTCCATGATCCGGTTGCCGATCTGCTTGAGTCGCAGCCCTGCTTCGACCCGGTCGGGGTGGTCCCGGCTCAGACCGATCACGTCGGCGCAGCCGAGGAGGTCGGGCGCGTGGAGCATCACGATGTGGAGGGCGTGGCTCTCGATCCACTCGCCGGCGTACAGCAGGCGGCGCAGCTCGGCGATCGGTCCGCCGACGGTCACGCCACACGCGTCCTCGACCGCCAGGCAGGCGCTCATCTGATAGGCGACGGGGCAGATGCCGCAGATGCGAGCGGTGAGATCGGGCGTCTCGCTCGCGTGCCGGCCTCGGAGGAAGCCCTCGAAGAACCTCGGAGGTTCGTAGATCGAGAGCTCCACCGATACCAGCCGGTCGCCGTCGTACACGACGCGCACTCCGCCCTCGCCCTCGACCCGGGCGATGGCCTCGACACGAATGGTGCGGGCGTCGGAGGTCATCGGATCGCCTCGGCGGATCGGGCGCCGTCTCGGAACGCGCTCGCTCCGACCTGGAACGTGCGGTACAGGCGTGAGATCTCGAGCGGAGTGGCCCCGGCGGCGCACAACGCCGGCTGCAGCGCGACGGGGTCGGCGGCCTCGGCCGGTCCGAAGCAGCCGTAGCAGCCGCGATGGAACGCCGGGCAGATCGCCCCGCACCCACCGTGGGTGACCGGCCCGAGGCACGCGGCGCCGTGGGCGACGAGGACGCACGGGGTGCCGCGGAGCTTGCAGTCGGCGCAGACGCTCTGCGGCGAGAGCTGCGGCGAGCGGCCGGCGAGCAGCGCGCTCAGGACGCCGAGCAGCTGGCGTCGATCGATCGGGCAACCGCGCAGCTCGACGTCGACACTCACGAACTCGGAGATCGGCCGGGACTCGGCGAGGGAGTCCACGTACTCGGGTGACGGGTACACGTGGGCGCGGAGCTCGTCGAGGTCCAGGGTGTTACGAAGCGCCTGGATGCCGCCCGCCGTCGCACACGCCCCGATGGCGACGAGCGTCCGGCTCTGGTCGCGGATCGACCGGATCCGTTCGATGTCCCGTTCGGTCGAGATCGACCCCTCGACGAGCGACACGTCGTACGGGCCGTCGCTCCGGGCGCTCGACGCTTCGAGGAACGAGGCGATCTCCACGTGCTCCGCCAGGGCCAGCAGCTCGTCCTCGCAGTCGAGCAGGGAGAGCTGACAGCCGTCGCAGGAGGCGAACTTCCAGACCGCGAGCCGAACGTTCATGCGCCGCGCACCTCCAGGATCGAAGCGACATCGGAGTACCGGCGCACCGGCCCGTCGTGACACACGAACAACGGTCCGAGCTGGCAGCGTCCGCACAGCCCCATGCCGCACTTCATCGCTCGCTCGAGCGAGAGCTGCACCTGGGCCGCGGGGACACCGCGAACGACGAGCGAGCCCGCAGCCGCCCGCATCATGATCTCGGGCCCGCACAACAGCGCCGTCGTGGCAGGTGGCTCGTCGAGGACGCCCAGATGGTCGGTGACGAGGCCGACCCTGCCGGTCCAGCCGGGCTCGGGACGATCGACGGTCGTGACGATCTCGATGCCGTCGGCCTGCCAGCGCTCGAATTCGTCCCGGAACACCATCTGGCTCGCGGCGCGCGCGCCGACGATCAGGCGGACCGTTTCAACGGTCGCGGTGGCTCGGGCGGCGAGCACCGCCGGGCGTAACGGGGCCAGACCCAGCCCACCGGCGATGGCGACGACGGTCGGCCGGGCGTCGTCGAGTTCCCACCCCCGCCCGAACGGGCCGCGGAGCCCGACGACCTCACCCACGGGGAGCCGGGCGAGCGCGCGCGACACCGCGCCGACGGCTCGGATCGTGAGTCCCACGACGACGTCGGGGTCGCGTCGGCCGCCCGGTGCGCCTGCGGCCGCGGTCGCCTGGTCGGGAGCTCCGAGATGGCTCACCGAGATCGGTATCTCGCCGACGCCGAACGCCCACACCATGAAGAACTGGCCGGGCCGGGGCGGTCCGATCGCTCCGTCGAGCCCCTGCAGCCACAGGGTGGCCGTCTCCGGTGTCTCCTCGCGTCGGGCGATCAGGCGGGCAGGTCTCGGTGTGAACGGATCGTCCGCCAGTGGCAGGCTCCCGACCCGACGCCAGTCGACGGTCATGGTGTCATCGCCTCGGGGGAGAGGGCGGCCAACTCCTCGGTGAGGTCGATGCCCACCGGGCACCACGTGATGCACCGGCCGCAGCCGACGCATCCCGACTCGCCGAACTGGTCGTGCCACGTCGACACCTTGTGGGTGAGCCATTGGCGGTAGCGCTGGACCGTCGTGCTGCGGACCGGCCGGCCGTTCATCGAGGAGTGGTCCAGGGTGAAGCAGGAATCCCACTGTCGCCACCGCTCGGCGGCGGCGCCGTCGATGCTCGTCGTGTCCTCGACCGTCGAGCAGAAGCACGTGGGGCAGACAGCAGTGCAGTTGCCGCACGACAGGCACCGTGACCCGACCTCGTCCCAGTGCGGATGGGTGAGCATGGCGCCGAGATCGCGGGCGTCGCCGGCGTCGAAGGAACGGACCATCGCCGATGCCGCGGCTGTTCCGAGTGCCGTCGCCTCGGCGACATCATCGGCCGTGGGCTCCTCGGCGGTGACGGCCCCGAGGAGCCGCCGACCCGTCTCGGTGACCGCATCGAGCAGGAACCGGTGCGGTCGGCCGTCGGCGGGCTCGACACCGGGCGACGGGGGGACCGCGGGCAGCTCGGTGATCGAGAGGTCGAAGCCGGTCGTGGCGGTCGGACCGGTGCCGGCCGAGGCGCAACAACACGTCGCCGCGGGATCGGTGCACTGGGCGACGACGACGACGGCGCCCTCGCGGCGAGCCCGGTAGTGCCGATCGGCGAACGGACCTCCGAGGAGCACGCGGTCCTGCACGAGCACGGCGGCGACGTCGCACGGCCGCATGCCGAACAGCACGAGGGGACGTCGAGACGGCCCGGTCGGCAGTTCCAGGCGGAACCCGCGTCCGTTCCCGTCGCTGTCTCTCCCGTCGTTCGGCAGGGCAGGATCCCGCCGCGCCCGGACGAGCAGCGTGCGAGGCTCGAACAACCACCGCTTCCAGGGCGTCGCCGTGGTCGTGTACCCGAAGGAGCGGCGACCGCCGGTCGGCGCCGCGTCCGGCGTGCGACGCAGTCGGTAGCGGCCGGGGGACTGGACCTCGTCGACACCGACCGGGAGCTGCGCAACGGTGTCGAGGTGATCGACGACGATCGCCCCGTCGCGCTCGGTCGGGCCCACGAGCTCACCGTGCGCGTGCAGGACGGCGAAGAACTCCTCGAATCCTCGCTCGTCGACGATGCGCTGCATCTCGGCCCTCCTCCGGATCGCCGGGCCTGTCGGATCCGGAACCCCCGTTCCGGCCGACTCCAGCGTCCCCCACGCCGGCGCGTCCGGCCAGTGCCGTTCGTCCCGCGCCCACCACCGGTCCGGAGACGCCGCTCAGCGGCGGCCGGGGCGGGGTCAGAGCCGGCGGATCTCGTCGCCCTGGGCGACGGTGCCCGGGACGAGGACCTTGGCGTTCACACCGCGGAGTCGGAGCTCACGACCGGCGGCCGAGTTGACGAGCCGCAACGCTTCCGGACCGAACCGTTCGGAGAACTTCTTGCAGCCGCGGTGGGGCTCGGCGGTCACCTCGAAGACCGCGCCGCCTGCGGCGAGCCGGGTGCCCGCGGGCAGCGACGTCTCGCTCAGGTCGAGGTCGACGTACAACTGGTCGCCGGCGAGCGGCCAGCGCTCACGGGCTCCGGCGACGAGTTCGGCGGCCCGGGAGTTCATCAGGGTCACCTGGGCGTCGGGATGGGGCGTCCGATCCGGCGTCCGCCGGCTCGGTCGGTCCTTCCAACTGTCGCCGACGAGTCCGACGGTGACGTCGAAGGTCGCGCTGGCGAGAACGGCCCGGGCATCGACCGATGGGCGGCTCACGATCAGCTCCACTCGGCCGATGCCGACGGGTGACCGGCGGACCCGGTCGACCCCGAGCTCGTGCGGCGCGACCACTCCGGCGATGTCGCGCAGGTGGTGCTCGATCTCGTGGAGCGTCTGGGCGCCGAGCCATCGCAGCGTCCGCACGGCCGGCTCCGGGTAGCTGTACACGCACGTCCGCTCGAGCATCGTCGTGCCGACAGCGGCGACGGCCCGGGCGAAGAGGTTCGACGCCATCTCCAGTTGGCTCACGACCTCTCCGGCGTCCTCGTCGGCATACGCTCCGAGCACCGCCCGCTCCTCGCGCCACATCGGCGGGAACGACGGCTCGTGCTCCACGAGGCCGCGGTAGAAGCGGTCGCGCTGGACCAGCACGACGTCTCGGACGTGGCAGAGATACTCGATCGGGGCCCACACCTCGGGGGCCGGACGGGAGCGCAGCCGCTCGGCCCAGTCGGCGGGGCGATCGAGCGGGAGGAGCAGTCTGCGGTACGCCGCCCCCGCTTCGGCGAGCCGACTGGGCAACTCGGCCGACACGACCATGTCCCAGATGAACCCGCACTCGTCGCACTGCTCCATCGACGTCCCCTTCGTTCGTCTCCCCGGCGTTGTCGAGTGTGGTCGATCGGCGCCGATCCGGTGCACCGAGTTTCGCCGGTAGGTTCGCCCGGATGAGCGGTGGATGGCCGAGCCAACGATCGCTCGACGGGGGACTCGACGAGATCCCGCTGCCGGCGGTTGCCGGCCGGCTCTGGCTGTGCGGCAAGCACCTCGTCGGGCCCGACCCCGACGCCGCAATGCGCCGCGTCGACGCCACCCTGCTCGTCTGTCTGACCGAGCCCCACGAGCTCGACGCCCGATACCCGCAGTACGTCGCCTGGCTGGAGCAGCACCGGCGCGCCGACGGCAGTCCGAGCCGGGCCGAATGGTTCCCGGTCCCCGACCTGCACGCCCCGCCGCTCGACCGGTACCGGCCGTTCCTCGACCTCGTCGTGGCCCGACTCCGTGCCGGTGACCGGGTGATCGTGCACTGCGCCGCGGGAATCGGACGGGCCGGCACCACGGCGACGGCGATCCTGTTGCTGCTCGGTGCCGAGCCGTCCGACGCGCTCGCGATGGTCGCCCGCCATCGGCCGATGGCCGGGCCCGAGGCGGGCGCCCAGCAGGACGTGATCGACGAGCTCAGTCGTCAGCTCGGGCGCACACCAGCTCGACGAACCTGACGAGGTCGTTGCGCCGTCTCCAACGGGGCAGCAGCGGTGACCCGGTTCCCTCGACCCGGCAACGCCGGGCCGACTCGAGCAGCGGCCGCCACTCGTCGCCGAAGGTGTCGATGCCGTACTGGGCGGCGTCGGTCTTGGAGATGATGCGGCCGGTGGCGATGGTGCAGAGCAGCCGGGGCGGACCGAGGGCGCCCCACACGACGCCGCCGTCGGTCAGCCCGAACAGCCAGTTCTTGCCGGGCCGGGCGACCGAACGTCCCCACGTGCGCCAGTACCTCGTCAGGTTCTCGCGGCAGAACGTCGTGAGGAGGTCGTCGTCGTCGAACACCTCGACGTGGGCCGGGCCGGGGCCACGCGCCGCGAGCCCGTGTCGCTTGAGCGTCCGCCACATCGCCGGATTGGCGTTGAACCCGGCGCGCGGCAGGAATCCGGCCTCCGAGACATGGGCCGAACCGAGTTCTGGCACCGGTGGGTGCGTGAGGTCGTCCCACGTCACGTAGATGCCTTCGTACTTCGCCAACCCGAGCCGGTCGTGAGCTGCGCCCAGGGCCTCGAACTCGCCGGGCGTCAGCGAGCGGCCGAGCACCCCGATGTAGTCGAGATCACTGCGGTCGCCCCGGTAGTCGTCGAGGGCCACCGAGCCCACGACGTACAGCCCCTCGAGCAGCCCCGGGATCGCCCGGTCGACGTCGGCCAACAGCCGGTCGATGAGCGGACGGACCGGAGTCAACGGCATCCGACGAGCATGACACGGCCGGTCCCGCCGGCCGCATCACGCGACGGACGTCAGCCACGGGCGCGGCGGCGACGCGTGGGGTCGTTGGCCGTCGGAGCGGCGTTGGCCAGCGGTCCGATGTGCTCGACGATGTGCTCGATCGTCGGCCGGTCGCCGGCCACCCGGGCATCGAGCGACGACCGCATGGCGGCGAGGTGGTCGGGCGACGTTCCGCAGCACCCACCGACGATCCGGGCGCCGGCGTCGGCCGCCATGGTGGCGTACTTGTGCATCAGTTCGGGGGTGCCGGAGTAGACGATCTCGGTGCCCTCGAAGCGCGGGATGCCGCAGTTGCCCTTCGAGACGATGTGATGACCGCTGTCGTTCATCTCGAGCACGGACACGAGGATGTCCGAGGCCCCGACCCCGCAGTTCGCGCCGATGGCGAGGGGGGCGACCGGCAGGTCGGCGAACACGTCGGCGAGCGCGCCCGGCATCATGCCCATCATCGTGCGGCCGGCGGTGTCGAACGAGCACGTGGCGACGTAGGGGATGCCGGCGGCGATGGCGGCTTCGGCGGCGGCTCGCAGCTCCTCGGGCGCCGACATGGTCTCGATCCACGCCACGTCGGCCCCGCCCTCGATGAGACCGTCGATCTCCTCGCGGAACGACGCGACCGCGGCCTCGTGGGTGAGCGCGCCGAGCGGCTCGAACAGTTCACCGGTCGGACCGACCGATCCGGCGACGACCACGGGCCGCTCGGCGGCATCGGCCACCTCGCGGGCCAGGCGGGCGGCGCCGGACGCGAGCTCACGGACCCGGTCCTGGGCGTTGTGGAGCTTCAGCCGGTGGGCGTTGCAGCCGAAGGTGTTGGTCAAGATGATGTCGGCGCCGGCATCGACGAAGCGCTGGTGGAGCGCCTTCACCTTGTCCGGCTGGTCGACGATCCAGAACTCGGGCGGCTCGCCCGGGCCGAGGCCCATCTGGAAGTAGTTCGTTCCCGTCGCACCGTCGGCGAGGAGCACTCGATCGCTGGCCAGGAGCTCGGCAAGGGTCGTCCGCATGGCCTTGAGCTTGCCAGCGAATCGGCCGGACGACACGCCAGGTCAGCCGCCGATCGCCTCGGCCAGGCGGGCGAGCGCGCCGGCGGAGCGGGTTCCCCACCAGAACAGGTCCCGGCCGTCGACGAGGACGACGGGCGCGACCGACTCCAACTCGGCCCGGTGCCGCTCGGCGAACGGGTACGGCTCCGATGGAGCGATGACGAGATCGGGCCGCCGCTCGGCGACCGACTCGAGCGTGGTCTCGGGGTACGCCCCATCGGCCGCGAACACGTTGGCCACACCGATCGCGGCGAGCACCGAGGTCCCGTAGGTCGGGGCGCCGAGCGCCATCCACGGCCGGCGCCAGATCGGCACGAACGCCTCCCGCCGGACGGGCGGAGGATCGGAACGGCCCAGCGGCGACCAGCGGGCGCCCACCAGATCGGCGAGCCCGCCGATCTGGTCGTCGACGTCGGCGAGCGCGGTGATGTGGAGCACGTGGACGGCGACTCCGGCCGCGACGAGGGCGTCGTGGTCGGGGAGCCGGTTCTCCTCGGCGTCGACCACCACGAGATCGGGTCCCAGGGCGACGATCGCGTCGATGTCGGGATCCTTGGTCCCGCCGACGTGGCGCAACGTCGGCTGCTCGCAGAACCGGGTGCACGCGATCGGTTCGATGCCCCAATCGAGCAGTGTCTCGGTGACCGAGGGGACCAGGCTCACGATGCGCATCGTCAACGGTTGCTCCTCGTCGGACGGGGGATCGGAGCCCTCGACGATACGGGGACGATTCCGGCGCAGTCGCTCGTGTGGCGCCGAACCGGCGGGACGGCTCATGATGTCGCCGTGTTCGAGCACTATCACGCCGTCCGTAACGAACTCACCGGACCCGGGGGTCCCTTCGCCGTCACCGAGATCGAGGTGCGTGGCTTCCCCTGCAAGGTGTTTGCCGCCGCGCCGCCCACGATGCGGTCGATCTGGGAGCTGAGCGCCGGATTCGGCGACCGCGACTACATCGTCTACGAGGACGAGCGGTACAGCTACGCCGAGATCCACGCCCAGGTCAGGGCACTCGCTCACGCCCTCGTCCACACCCACGGGGTCGGCCCGGGCGACCGGGTCGCCCTCGCCATGCGCAACTACCCCGAGTGGGTGACGGGCTACTGGGCCGTCGTGTCGGTCGGCGCCGCCGTCGTCGGGATGAACGCCTGGTGGACGCCGGTCGAGATGGAGTACGGCCTGACCGACTCGCGGCCCAAGGTCCTGATCGCCGACGACGAGCGGCTCGAACGGGCCCTCACCGTGCTCGACAAAGTTCGCGAGGGCGGCCCGATGCACGTCATCTCGGTGCGCAGCGACCGGGCGCTCCCGGCCGACGCCTCTCGTTGGGCCGACGTGGTGGTGGGCGCGACCGCGCCCTCCGAACTGCCGGCCGTCGAGATCGACCCCGACGACGACGCCACCATCTTCTACACCTCGGGCACCACCGGGTTCCCGAAGGGCGCCCAGCTCACCAACCGGGGTTCCGTCCACAACATCTTGAACATCGCCTGCATGACCACCGCGGCGGCCATGGCCGACGCCCGCGCCGCAGCCGCCGAAGGCGCGCCCGTCGAGGCCGCGCCCGCGGCCGCGGCGCCGGCCCAGGGCGTGTTCATGGCCCCGACCCCGCTGTTCCACGTCACGGCCTGCAACTGCATCCTGCACCCGGCGACGATCAGCGGCGGCCGCATCGTCCTCACCTACAAGTGGGACCCGGGCCGCGCCCTCGAGCTCATCGAGCGGGAGCACGTCACCAACTTCTCCGGAGTTCCCACGATGAGCCGGGAGCTCCTCGCCCACCCCGACTGGGCCACCCGCGACACCTCGTCGCTGATCGGCATGGGCGGTGGGGGAGCGGCTCTACAGCCCGACCTCGTCGGCAAGATCGACAACGCGTTGAAGCACGGCTCGCCGTCCACCGGGTACGGGCTCACCGAGACCTGCGGCATCGTCACCGCCAACTCGGCACGGAACTACCTCGCCAAGCCCGCGTCGTGCGGCCCGATCGTTCCCACGCTCGATGCCAAGCTCGTCGACGACGAGGGCAACGACCTGCCGGTCTCACCGTCGACCGTCGGCCAGCTCTGCGTCCGCGGTGCCGTCGTCATCAAGGGCTATCTGAACCGCCCCGAGGCGACCGCCGACGCGATCCGCGAGGGCTGGTTCAACACCGGCGACATCGCTCGCATCGACGAGGACGGCTTCGTCTTCATCGTCGACCGGGCCAAGGACATGGTGCTGCGGGGCGGCGAGAACGTGTACTGCAGCGAGGTCGAGGCAGTCATCTACCAGAACGACGCCATCGCGGAGGCGGCCGTGTTCGGCGTCCCCGACGACCGTCTGGGGGAGGACGTCGCGGTGGCGATCGTCCTCGCTCCCGGAGCCACGCTCGACGCCGACGGCCTGCGCGCCTTCCTCGGGGAGCGGATCGCCAAGCACAAGATCCCCAACAAGGTCTGGTTCCTCGACGAACAACTCCCGCGCAACGCCAACGGGAAGTTCCTGAAGCGCGAACTGCGTGACCGACTCGTCGGCAGCTGAGCCGGAGTGGGCCGCGTTGGCTGGCGGCTCGGGCCGGGTCTGGACCGGGGAGCACGAATGCCACACCATCCGAGCCGTGCTGGCTGGCGGCTCGGGCCGGGTCTGGACCGGGCAGCACGAATGCCACACCATCCGAGCCGTGCTGCAGACCACCATCCGGCGTACGCGCCGGTCGACTACGTGTACACGCTCGGCTCGTCGGGCATCTGGGGCGCGTCCTTCATCCTGATCGCGGCATCGCTCGATCACTTCCAGCCCGGGGTCGTCACGTTCGTCCGTATCGGTGTCGGCGCACTCGTGCTCGGGTTGTTCCCGGGCGCCCGAGCCGGCGTCGACCGCCGCGATCTCCCGAAGATCGCCGCGCTCGGCGTCGTCTGGTTGGCGTTCCCGATGACGCTCTACCCGCTTGCCCAGCAACGGATCTCGTCGGGACTCGCCGGCATGCTCGGCGCGTCGATCCCGGTCTTCACCGCGCTGATGGCGGCCGCGGTCATGCACCGCCCGCCGGCACGGATCCACACGATCGGCATCGTGGTCGGTGCGCTGGGCATCGTGCTCCTGGGATTGCCGGCCCTCGGCGAGGGCAGCAACAGCGCCCTGGGCGTCGGGCTGATCCTGACTGCCTGTGTGTCGTACGGCGTCGCGTTCAACATCGCCGTGCCCCTGGTGCACAAGTACGGCAGCCAGCCGGTGTTCTGGAGGGCGCTCGTGCTGTCGGTGCCGATGACGTTGCCGTACGCCGTGGTCGGAGTGCGGCGCAGCTCGTTCGGCCTCGGTTCGCTCGCCGCGAACGTCGTGCTCGGCGCAGGCGGGACCGCGGTGGCGTTCGTGCTCCTGCTCAACCTGACGGCGCGAGTCGGGGCGACGCGCAGCTCGATGGTCACCTACCTCGAGGCCGCATTCGCGTTCGTGCTCGGCACCGTCGTCCGCGACGAACCCGTCCGCGTGCTCGAGGTCCTGGGGTGCATCGTGCTGCTCGCCGGGGCGGCGCTCGCGACCCGGGCCGCGCCCGGCAGCGTCGTCGACGACACGGCGTTGCCGTCCGTCGCGCCGGGGTAGCCACGAGCCTCGTTGCGTCCCGTCGCGGCGCCCGCGTCGGGGCCGGGCCGACTCGTTACTTCTTGGGGAGACCCTTGGCCTCGAAGTACTGCTCGCGGGCCTCGCGGTGTCCCTTGGCGCCGGAACCGACCAGTCCGCCGGTGCGGACCTTC